>Ga0073934_10011051_pt1 | contig 11035 bp, 9 predicted proteins | sample LarsenN4metaG_FD_76834 | JGI IMG/M metagenome (GOLD analysis project Ga0073934, IMG submission 76834) | Hot spring sediment bacterial and archeal communities from British Columbia, Canada, to study Microbial Dark Matter (Phase II) - Larsen... ...
CGCGCTAGCACCGCCACGCGCGGTTGCATGGTGCGGTACAGATAGAGGATTAGCGCCAGGCCGGCTCCGATCAGGATGCCCTTGTCGAGATGCGGTGCAAAGGCCAGGGTCAGCACGAAGCTCACGATCGCCACAATCCCGTCCTGGCGGTTGGCCTGCCAGGCGTGGCGGATCGCCTTGACGTTGATGAGGCCGACCACCGCCATCATGATCACTGCCGCCAGCGTCGCCTGCGGCAGGTGGTAGAGCAACGGTGTGAGCCACAACAGGGTGATCACCACGACCAGGCTGGTCACGACCGAGGAGAAGCCGGTGACGGCGCCGGCGCTGATATTGACCGCCGAGCGCGAGAACGAGCCGGAGGTCGGATAACTCATACTGAGGCTGCCGACGACGTTGGCGATTCCCTGGCCGACCAGTTCCTGATTGGCATCCAGCCGCTGGCGGGTCTTGGTGGCCATGGCCTTGGCGATGGAAATCGCTTCCATGAAACCGAGCAGCGAGATGGTGATGGCGGCCGAGATGAGTTGCAGCATGACGCCGAGATCGAATTTCGGCGGCTGGATGGAGGGCAGGCCCTGCGGGACCAGGCCCACCACATTGCCGCCGCCGTTCAGTGTCAGGGTTTCGCCTTCCACGGTGCGGATACGCCACAGCCGTCCGTCGGTCGTGGCGCCGTCCGGGACATGGCCGCGCAGATAGAACCGGCCGGGCTGGCCGTTCTCGCCCGGTACGTGCTCAAAGCGGTTCTTCTTGAGCTCCTCGATATCGGCCTTCACGGTCTTGTTGCGCCGTTCATATTTTAGTTTGAGCGTGTCCCAGGCGTGCTGGGCCAGCAGGGTGCGTGAATCGTCGGTGCCGTAGCGTTGAAGGGCATTGCGGTATCTGGTCTCGGCGGCGGCAATGGCGCGCTCGAATTCCGGGATTTCGCGCTTGAGCGCCGCCTCGTCGCGCACCACATCACGCACAGCCTCGTTTTCGATCTGGTCGAGTGTCACGGTTTGCAGGTGTTCGAATCTGATGAACGAGGCGATCAGGGTGGTGGCGGCCACGGCGATCAGCACGTTCGGCCATTTCGGCCGGTAGCGCCGCAGCAGGATCATGATGGTGAAGGCGCCGACGGCCATCGCCAGCGTCGGCCAGTGGGTCTGGTCGGCGGCGGCGCTCAGGGTGTTCCAGACCGTTTCATAGTGGTGATCGGCCTTTTCCGCACGCACGCCAAAGATCTTGTCGAGTTGCGAGGTGGCGATGATGATGGCCGCAGCATTGGTGAAGCCGATGATCACCGGGTGCGACAGGAAGTTTACAATCACCCCCAGCCGCAGCAGCCCGAGAGCGAGCTGGAACAGACCGACCAGCAGCGACAGGGTGATGGCATGGGCGAGGTAGTTCTGACTGCCGGCGGCCGCGATCGGTTCGAGCGCCGCCGCCGTGAGCAGCGATACCACCGCCACCGGGCCGGTGGCGAGCTGGCGCGAGGAGCCGAACAGCGCCGCGACCATTGGCGGCAGGAACGCGGCGTACAGGCCGTAGTAGGCCGGCAGCCCGGCGAGCTGGGCATAAGCCATGGATTGCGGGATCAGCACCAGCGCTACGGTGACGCCGGCGATGACATCGGCGCGCAGCACCTTGCCGTCCCGGAGTTCACGGATCCAGGCCAGGAACGGGAGGAAGCGCTGGGCCCAGGAAGACGGGGCCGGGCTGCTGTCGAGGGCCGGCGTATGGTCGGAATTCGTGCTCATGATCGGTATCGAGAAGTGGGGAGGTGAGGAATGGATGTCCTGGGGACAGGCGCGGGAGTATAGCAGCGCAGGCCCGGGTTGGCTGCGCGATCAGTCCGTCACGGCAGGCAGTTTGCGGCACTCGAGGAAGATCCGTTTGTCGCAGCGCGCACAGACATCCTGATCCAGGCGCCGGAACACCGTTTCGATGGCGTGGGCCTTGGTGAGGAAAATGTTCTCCGGCCCGATCAGGTCGCGAAAGCCGCCCTTGCGCAGGGTGCCGCAGGCCTCTTCCTTGATCTTCACCAAGTACAGACCGCCGCCAAGCGCCCGGCGGCTGCGGGCCTCGGCCGCCAGCATCTCGGCGCCGGCCAGATCGATGAAGTTGATGCCGTTGCCGATGAGGAGCAGATGCTTCTGGTGCGGGTAGTTCTGGGACAGGAGGTGGAGCTGCTCCTGGATGTGGTCGACGGCGCCGAAATACAGCGAGCCGTCGATGCGCACGATCTTGAGCTGCGGGCATTCGGGCAGCTTCGAGTCGGTGACGAAGTGCCGGTTGGGGCTGGCCGGGTCCGGGATGCGCGCCACCACGTTCGGCTGCGACGTCCGCATCAGGTAGATCACGAGCGACAGCATCACCCCGACGTAAATCGCGAATTCGAGCTCCACGAACAGCGTGGCGAAGAAGGTGGTGAGCAGGATGGCGGTTTCGCGCTTGCTGGTCGTGACGATCGTCTTGATGTGATGGAAGTCGATCAACCGCCAGGCCACCACCAGCAGCACCGCCGCCATGGCCGCGATCGGCAGGTGTGCGGCCAGCGGCGCGACCAGCAGCACAATCAGCGCCAGGGCCAGCGCCGCGAATACCGCCGCCATCGGCGTGGCCGCGCCGGCTGCATAGTTGAGGCCGGAGCGGGTAAACGAACCGGACGAGGCGTAGCTCGAAAAAAAGCTGCCGACCGCGTTCGCCAGACCTTGGCCGATGAATTCCTGGTTGCCATCGATGCGCTGGCCGGATTTGGCGGCAACCGAGCGGGCGATCGACACCGCCTCGACCAGTCCGAGCATCGCCACGGCCAGCGCCGCACTGCCGAGTTGCTTGAGTGCGGCGAGGTGCAGGTCCGGCAGGCTGAACGGCGGCAACTGCTGCGGCAGCTGGCCGACGACACCAATGCCGTGCGCGCCCGTACCGATTGCCAGCGCGGCCAGACTGCCGATCACCATGGCGATCAGCATTCCCGGCCAGTGCGGTTTGAACCGCATCAGCAGCATCAGGCTGGCGAGCGTGAGCGTGGCGATGCCGGTGATGTACAAATTGGCGTCGTCGATCTGCTGGAAGATGTCGCGCCAGGTATGCAGGAACGACTCGCCGGGCGGAATGTGCATGCCGAAGTAGTGCTTGAGCTGGCTGGTGGCGATCAGCACCGCGGCGCCGGCGGTGAAGCCGACCACCACCGAGTGCGAGATGAAATTGACCAGGGTGCCCATGCGCGCCACGCCGAGTGCCGTCTGGTAGACGCCGGCCAGGAAGGTGAGGGTGAGCGCCATTTGGATGAACTTGGCGCTGCCCGGCTCGGCGAACTTGGCGACCGCGGCGAACACCACGATCGAGATCGCAGTCGTGGGCCCGGAAATCAGATGGTGCGAGGAACCGAACAGGGCGGCAATGATCGGCGGCACCATGGCCGTATACAGGCCATACACCGGCGGCAGGCCGGCGATCATGGCGAAGGCCACGCCCTGCGGCAGCACCACCACCCCGCCGGTCAGGCCGGCAATCAGGTCGGCTTTGAGGGTCTGGCGGTTGACCAGCGGCCACCAGCGCAGGAACGGAAACAACTTCGGCCAGATATGAGCAATACGGGGCTTTGAGGGCTTCTTCGGTCATCCAGGGTCTTGACGGGCCGCCAGGTCACGGGCCTGTGCAGCGGCAGTCCCGGGAGGGGAACAGGCTTTGTATTCTAGCGACCGGTGGCCTCCGCGGCTACCGGGCGGTTCAGCGCCTGAGAATCACCTCGAGGACGAACTTGGTCCCGAAGTAACCCAGCAGCAGCAGCGCGAAGCCGGCAAGGGTGAGGCGCACGGCGGTCCGGCCACGCCAGCCGAACCGCCAACGGCCGACGAGCAGCGTCCCGAACACCGCCCAGGCGACGATCGACAGCACGATGTGATGGGTGAAGCGCAGCGGCTGGCCGAACACCTGCTCGGCGAAGAACACCCCGCTCACCAGGGTAAAGGTGAGGAGCAGAAAGCCGATCCCGATCATGCGGAACAGCAGCCGCTCCATGGTTTCGAGCGGCGGCAGGTTGCGCAGGAACCCCCCGGCCTGGCGCCGGTGCAGGGCGCGTTCCTGGAGACCGAGCACCAGCCCCTGCACCACGGCTACGCTCAGGAGGCTGTAGGCAAGTAGTGACACGACGATGTGGCTGGTCTGGGCCGGCGTGGCGCCGGACAGGACCGGCGCCTGGCCGGGCCATTGCCAGGCGGCGAGCAGCGCCGTGGCGCTGAGCGGCAGGATCAGGATGCCCAGCGATTCGACTGGTTCGAACAGCACCGCCACCAGGAACAGGGCGGTCACCGCCCAGGCGATCAGCGAGGCGGAATTGGCCAGACCCAGGTTAAGCTCACCCCCGAACAGGTCGCCGTAGAGGATCGCGCCGTGCAGGGCCAAGGCCCCGGCGGCCAGGGCGAGAATGCCGAACCGCGCCGCACTGGGGCCGGTGCGCTGGCCGCGCCACAGGAGGCACGCGGCGCCCAGGTACAGGGCCAAGGCTGGCACGGCGAGAAGGGACTTGGTCATAATGATGAGACGCAACCGGATGCGTTCCAGCATGGCATAGTTTCCGGTGACGATGAAGTGCAACACGACCGGTCCGGACAGGGGGCTTTAAGGCGCACATGCGAATTCAGGTTCTGGGGGCGAGCGGTGGGATCGGCAACGGGGCGCGCACCACGTCGCTGCGGGTGGACCGGGACATCCTGATCGACGCCGGCACCGGTGTCGCCGATCTCACACTCGACGAGCTGGCCGCCATCGACCACGTGTTCCTCACCCATGCCCATCTCGATCACGTGACCTGCATCCCGTTCATGCTCGACAGCGTCGGCGGACGCCGTTCGCAACCGCTCGTGGTCCATGCCCAACCGGCAACGCTCGCCACCCTGCAACGGCACCTGTTCAACGATGCGCTGTGGCCGGATTTCACCACGATTCCGAACCGCGAGCGGCCCTATCTGCGTTTCGAGTGCTTCGATCCCGGTGAGACCGTGCGATTCGGAGGCCGGAGCTTCCGCGGCATTCCGGTGAGCCACACGATTCCGGCGGTGGGTTATCTCGTGGGCAGCGGGCGTGCCAGTTTTGCTTTCAGCGGCGACACCACCAGTACCGAGTTGTTCTGGCAGGAACTGAACGCCTGTCCGAATCTCGAACAGGTGGTGATCGAAACCTCCTTCACCGATGACGAGGAGGCCCTGGCGAAGCTTTCCTGCCACCTCAGTCCGCGGCTTCTGGCGCAAGAGCTCGCCAAGCTCGCGCGTCCGGCGCCTATCCATATCACCCACCTCATGCCCGGCGAGGAAGAGGCCATCATGGCCGAGATCCGCGGGCATCTGCCGGGCCGCGCCGTGCAGGCGCTGCGTGCCGGGATGGTGTTTGAGTTGTAAGATTACCCGCCACGGATAAACACAGTTGAACACAGATTATGACGGCCAAACCGCATTTTGTTTTAGCTGCGTTTATCTGTGTTCATCTGCGGCTAATGCTTTCGTCTTTCCATGTTAGAGAACCTGACCGGCCGGCTGCAACAGACGCTCAAGCGCCTGCGCGGCGAGGCGCGCCTGAGCGAGTCGAACATCAGCGACGCGCTCCGCGAGGTGCGCCTGGCGCTGCTCGAGGCGGACGTGGCGCTGCCGGTGGTGAAGCAATTCATCGAGGATGTGCGCGTCAAGGCCGTCGGGCGCGAGGTGCTGACGAGCCTCACTCCGGGCCAGGCGGTCATCAAGGTGGTATACGACGCGCTCGTGGCGCTCATGGGCGAGAAGAACGAGCGCCTCCACCTCGCGGTGCGGCCGCCGGCGGTGGTGCTCATGGCCGGCTTGCAGGGCTCCGGCAAGACCACGAGCAGCGCCAAGCTCGCACGTTTCCTGCGCGAGCGCGAGAAGAAGAACGTCATGCTGGTGAGTACCGACGTCTACCGCCCGGCGGCCATCGAGCAGTTGCAGCGCCTGAGCATGCAGGCCGGCGCGCAATTCTTCCCGAGCCGGCCGGACGAGAAACCGGTGGACATCGCGCGCGCCGCGCTCGACCAGGCGCGGCTGAGTGCGGTCGAGGTACTGATCATCGATACCGCCGGCCGCCTGCACGTGGACGCGGCGATGATGGACGAGATCCGGGCGCTGAGCAGCGCGCTCGAGCCGGTCGAGACGCTGTTCGTGGTGGACAGCATGACCGGCCAGGACGCGGTCCACACCGCTAAGGCCTTCAACGACGCGCTACCGCTCACCGGCGTGATCCTCACCAAGACCGACGGCGATGCGCGCGGCGGCGCGGCGCTGTCAGTGCGCGCGGTCACCGGCAAGCCGATCAAGTTCCTCGGTGTGGGCGAGAAGACCGACGCGCTCGAACCGTTTCATCCGGAACGGATGGCCTCGCGCATCCTCGGCATGGGCGACGTGCTCTCGCTCGTCGAGCAGGCGCAGCGCACGGTCGATCAGGACAAGGCCCAGGAACTCGCGCGCAAGGTGGCGAAGGGCACGGGTTTCGATCTGGCCGATTTCCGTGACCAGTTGCTGCAGATGGAAAAAATGGGCGGGATGAGCAGCATGCTGGATAAGCTGCCTGGCATGGGGCAGGCGCCCAGCGCCGAACAACTCGTCCAGGGCGAGAAGCAGATGCGGCGCACGGTCGCTATCATCAATTCGATGACGCCGGAGGAACGGCGCAAGCCGGACATCATCCGTGGCTCGCGCAAGCGCCGCATCGCCGCCGGTTCCGGCACCCAGGTGCAGGACGTGAACCGCCTGCTCAAGCAGTTTGTGGAAATGCAAGCCATGATGAAGCGCCTGGGGAAGGGTGGCATGCAAAGGATGTTGCGCGGTTTGAAAGGCCGCTTTCCCGGGATGCCGTTCTGATTCAAGAGATTGCCCCGGAAAACTGATCGCCGGCTCAAGCTTCCTCGGCTAAGGAAGGTCTGAACAAGCCCTCCATGGCTTGTTCAGACTCGCAAAGCGAAAACAGTCATTTTCGCTCTGCTCCAATTTTCAAACACCTGCGTGTTTGAAAATTGCCCGGCCATCCCTGGCCGGACGGGAACCTCTGACTTGATCAGAGGTTCCCTAACTGCTTAGGTTGCATTCGGCTCGTTGCCGTCCTTATACTCGTATAAACTGATCTTACATGGAGCAGGGAGGACGAATGTTGAGTTCCGCCGCCCAAGAACGCCGTCGCGGCAGCCAGGATCTGGTCGCGAAGCTCGTGACCGAGCGCACCGAAATGCTCGCCACTTTCTGCCGCCTGGCGGGCATCGAGCCCTATACACCGGACAAGCCCGTTCAGCAGTTGCTGCAGGAGTTCTGTCAGATCCTGGTGGATTACGTGGCCGCCGGGCATTTCGCGCTTTACGAGCGCATCGTCGCCGGCAAGGAGCGACGGCGCGAGATCGCCGACCTGGCCGCTGAAGTGTATCCGCGCATCGCGACCTCGACCGACGTAGCGCTTGATTTCAACGACAAGTACGACTGCGAGGATCACTGCACGGCGCTCGACGCGCTCGGCACGGATCTCTCGCGCCTCGGCGAGGAGCTGGCCGTACGCATCGAACTCGAGGACCGGCTGCTCGCGGCCATGGCCCGGCGCTGAGGAAACTCAACCGCCGGTGTAAGACATAAAACGGATCACCTTCTCCGGTCGCGTGGCAAATTCATGGCGTTCCGGTTTTCCGGCGATCGCCGTCCGTATCGCCGCCTTCAATTCCTCCTGATCCACCCCGGCCCGCAGCAGCGGACGTAACTCCAGTTTGTCCTCTTGTCCGAGACAGGTGTAGAGCGTGCCGTCGACCGTCAGACGCACGCGGTTGCAGGTCGCGCAGAAGTGCTGCGAGATCGGTGTAATAAAGCCGATGCGCAGATCCGTGCCGGCCACCTGCACATAACGGGCCGGGCCGCCGCCGGTCATGGTGGCGGGCAGCAGCGTGTATTCGCGCTCCAGCCGGATGCGCACTTCGCGCAGATCGAGATATTGCGCGCTGGCCGCCCGCCCGGTGTCGCCGATTGGCATGGTCTCGATGAAGCGCAGCGTGAAGCCCTGGTCGATGCAGTAGCGGACCATGTCGCCCACTTCACCATCGTTCACGTCTTTCATCACCACCATGTTGATCTTGATCGGCGCGAAGCCCGCTTCCTTCGCCGCCGCCAACCCGTCCTGCACCTTGGCGAGTTCGCCGCCACCCGTGATCGCGGCGAACCGTTGCGGATCGAGGGAATCGAGACTGACGTTGAGCCGCGTGACCCCGGCCGCTTTGAGCGCGAAGGCGTATTTCCGCAGTCGGGTGGCGTTGGTGCTGAGCGACAGGTCCTCAAGACCCGGGAGCCGTGTAAGCCGCTGCGCCAGCTCCGGCAGGCGGCCGCGCGACAGCGGTTCGCCGCCGGTGAGCCGGATGCGGCGCACGCCGAGCGCGGTGAAGGCGCGCATCACGCGCTCGATTTCGTCGAAGTTCAGCCAGTGGTCCGGCTCCTCGAACCCCCGGAACCCCATGGGCAGGCAGTACCGGCAGCGTAGGTCGCAGCGATCCGTGACCGCGAGCCGCACGTACTCGATGCGCCGCTGCCAGGGGTCGATCAGGGATTCCGTCATGTGCCCATTGTTTTGCCGATTGGCCCTGGCCGCAAGCCAAATTTCTGCGCATTATGGCAATTCCCGCCTAATGCCCGGGTTTACTCGCTGCCGGCAACCTTGAGCGGCGAGGGCTGGAAATATCGCCCATTCCGGCCTATAAAATCAGGACCTACCGTAATTTGTCAGATTAAGACCGTAAGACTAGGATTTACCATAGCGATTGGCTATATTTTGCCTGACGGGGCGGCACCTCTAACAACATGCCCTAACTGCTGTAGCGGGAGAGAAAACAAATGCAGCGAATCACATTCATTTCACTCGCGGTGACCGCCATGCTGGCCTCAGGCCCGGTATGGGCCCAGGCCGGAAGCACGGCGGAACATACCGGGATCGAGCTGGCGGTGGAAACATTCACGTGGGACTTCACCCGCAACACTGCCAACGTCCAGGAAGAGACCGGCCCGCGTGTTCGCCTCGGTATGGGCTGGGACAATTTCCGGCGGCGCACCTTCGGCTGGGTGTACTCCGGGGAGGCCGGCTTCCTCGTCGGAACCACCGATCAGGAAAATTTCGACACGACCCCGACGACTGAGCGCAAGATCAATTACGCCGGCATCCAGGCCGAGGGCATGACCGGCATCCACTTCGGCAGCAGCTTTGGTGTGAATCTGCTGGCCGGGGTGGGATTCGACGGATTTGCCCGCATGCTGGAGACACCCACCGCCGGTCCGACCCCGCCGCTCGCCGGCACCACCGAGTACTGGCTGATCGTGTTCACCAAGTTCGGGCTCGGGCTGTCGCAGGATTTCACTTATGGGCATTGGCGTCTCGAAGGCGGGCTCAAGTTGCCCGTTTATACCCAGACGCGGGTCGATGTGGACGGCTTCGACCGGGCGAATTTCGAGCCCAAGCGGCGCGGTTCGATCTATGCCCAGGCGAAGATCAATTTCGGCAAGGTCGATTCCGCGCACGGCGGGCTCACGGTCTATTACGACAGCTACAGCTTCGGCGATACCGGAGCTCAGACGCTCACCGTCGATGGCGTGGCGTCGGCCAGCAACTACCGGCTAGACAAGAGCGAGTCGCGGGCGGTGGGCGTCCGCCTCAGCTATTTCTTCAACTGAGTGTCGCTTGCGGAACGGGGCAAGCTCAGCGCCAGTCCGCTGTGCCCCCGGCTGTCCGGGCCCATGAGGTAGAGATAGCCGGGCATCAGGGCTTCCGGTTCCGGCAGCTGCGTCGGGTCTTCACCCGGATAGGCGCGATTGCGAAGTGCGGTGCGCACCGCGCCCGGATCAAAGGTGTTGATCCGGATCGAGGACGAACCGGCCAGCTCATCCGCCCACACCTTGGCGAGATTCTCGAGCGCCGCCCCGGCCACCGCATACGCCCCCCAATAGGCACGACCGGTTCGCGCCACTTCCGAGGTGGTGAAGACCACTGAAGCATCGCTGGATTTTCCCAACACCCTCAGGCAGGCACGAGTCAGCAGATAGGGGGCGTTCAGGTTCACCTGCATCACCTGTGTCCAGGTAGGCAGGTCGTACATCGAAAGCGGCGTAAGGTTGCCGAGGATGGCGGCGCTGTGCAGGAGACCATCGAGTCGCCCGAACTGCTCGTTGATCGCCCCGGCGACCTGCTCGTATTCCGCGAGGCCCACTTTGCCCAGATCCACGGGCATGAGAAGCGCCGGCGGCAGGCCGCCGTGCTCTATTTCGTCGTAGACCTTTTCGAGTTTCTTGAGCGTTCGGCCGAGCAGGATGACGGTGGCGCCGTGTTGTGCGAAGGTGAGCGCCGCGGCCCGGCCGAGCCCGTCGCCGGCGCCGGTCACGAGAATCACGCGATCCTTGAGCAGGTCGCGCGCCGGTCGATAATTTTCGGGGATGGCGGGCATGTACGCGCCATTCTAGCGCATCGCCGGTCGCGGCATGGAGTGGCGATCCGTCTGGTCAGGTCGCGGGCGCACCGTTATGATGACGCCCAAAATATCCCCGGAGGAGCAACAATGAAGAAATTTCTTATCGGTCTCGTCATCGGCGCGCTGATCGCCTTCCATCTGGGTATCAACTTCGGGCGCAACAAGCCGCTGTGGAGCAATCCGTACGAGAAGGATGTGGTCGAGCAGGTCAAAGAACGCGCCGGCGAGGCGGTCGAAACCACGCGCGAGGCGATCCACGAGGCCACCCAGCCGGCCCGCAAAGAGGTCGAAAAGAAGCTCAGCAAGTAAGTCGATCAGGCGTTGCCGTAACTGCTGCGCCCGTCATCGCTGACGCAGATCCGGTTGCGGCCGCCGTTCTTGGCCAGATACAGGCGACGGTCGGCGATGCTGAGCAGCTGATCGATGGATTCGACCTGTTCCGCGGCCAGCGTGGCGATGCCGATACTGGCCGTCACCGGGATGCGGCGGTTTTCGACGATTGTTTCCTCCCGTTCGATCGCGGCGCGAATGCGCTCGGCCAGCACCGCGGCGCCGAGCTTGTTGGTC
>Ga0073934_10011053_pt1 | contig 11035 bp, 10 predicted proteins | sample LarsenN4metaG_FD_76834 | JGI IMG/M metagenome (GOLD analysis project Ga0073934, IMG submission 76834) | Hot spring sediment bacterial and archeal communities from British Columbia, Canada, to study Microbial Dark Matter (Phase II) - Larsen... ...
CTCCTTCTCCTGGAGGACCCGCAATAGCTTGACCTGGATCGCCAGGGAGGTATCTCCAATCTCGTCCAAAAACAGTGTCCCTTCATGGGCTACTTCAAACAACCCTTCTTTATTAGCCACGGCTCCAGTAAAGGATCCCTTCATGTGACCGAACAGTTCGCTTTCCAGCAAGGTCTCGGGCAGGGCACTACAGTTAACCGTGACAAACGGTTTATCTTTCCGATGGCTGTTAAAATGAATGGCCCGTGCAATCAATTCCTTACCCGTACCGCTTTCCCCAAAGATCAAGATATTACTGTTGCTATCCGCCACTTTTTGGACCAGATCCAGCACCTTTTGCATCTTCTCGCTTCTCCCAATGATCTTCTCGAAGGCCGCTTGGTCCTTGAGTTCACGCCTCAGACGGGTGTTTTCCTCCCGCAGCCTCTTTTTCTCCAGGGCGTTTTTAATGATGAGTTTCACCTCATCAATCTGGAAAGGCTTCATGATATAGTCATAAGCCCCCTCCTTCATAGCCTCCACTGCCGTTTCGGTGGAGGCAAAGGCCGTAATCATCAGGACAACGGTCTGGGGTGCTGTCTCTTTAACCGCCTTTAAAACCTCCAGACCCCGAGCTTGGACATCTTGATGTCCGAGATGACCAGATCGTAGATATCTTTCTGAATCATGTGGACAGCCTCTTCACCCTCTGAAGCCGTTGCCACATAGTAGCCTTCCTTCTTCAGGACAATTCCCAGAAAGTCCCTCATGCTTTTTTCATCATCCACGACTAAGATTTTGTCCAATGCTGGTCCTCTCGTATATCGTTATTTGCCATTGAAGAACCCCCCAGCAAGCTGGGGGATTCTTCGACCCGAGTGGAACTTTGATCATTTGTATTCGCCCGCCTTGACTCCCCAGCAAGCTGGGGAGATTGCGGCGGGCTGTGCGTGTTCATCGGCTCTAAAGATAATTGGATTGTAAATCGAGCTCCTTTTTCTGCCTTGCTTTCTGCCCAGACCCGCCCACCATGATCCTCAATGATACGGTGAACAATCGCCAGGCCTAGGCCAGACCCATGGGACTTGGTGGTAAAAAATGGGTCGAAGATCCGATGCAAGTGCTCCCGTCGTATCCCCTCACCATTGTCCTCAAAAATAATCTCTATGTAACTAACCTTATTCTTTTCTTCATTCAGTCGGGCATCCTGCAATCGGCAGACCGCCCCACGAGATTTCCCCTCTTTCACCCTCACAGCCACCTCCAGTGTACCGCCCGTCGGCATGGCCTGGACTGCATTGATGGAGAGATTCCAGAAAACCTGCCTCATCTGATCCGGATCCACCATGGCCGAGACAGGTTCCTGGCCAAAGACAGTTTTAATCTCAATGTTTTTATGATCGCCTTTGCTATTCTGAAGCAGCTGAAGAGTCTCCTCCAACAGCCGTCTCAGATCGCAAGACTTGTAATTAGGGGGAGACGGTCGGGCATAATATAAGAACTCCGTGATGATGTTGTTTAGTCGATCGGTTTCCTTCAGGGCAATTTCCATGAGATGCTGATGCTCGTCATTCAAGATCAATTCCTTTCGGAGAACCTGCATGGACCCTGAAAGAGCCGCCAGAGGATTACGGATCTCATGGGCCATACCAGCAGCCATCTCTCCAATGCTGGCCATCTTTTCCTGTTTTCTCATTTCCTCTTCCAATTCCCGGATCTTCGTCAGATCTTGAAAGGTTCCCACCACCCCTGCGACTTTGCCCTCTTCATCCCTGAGAGATGAAAGCGTCACTCCCAGCAATAACCTGGAACCATCCTTTTTCTTAGTCTCCACATCATATCGACTTGCCCGGTTGATCATTAGAGGATTCTCATAAAAATCCCGTAGACCTTTCCAAGGGAAAACTTCCACGCATCGCTTTCCCTTGACCTCTTCCCAAGACAGGCCCGTAATCTCCTGGGCTGTCCGGTTGAGGGAGGTAATCCTTCCCTCTAAATCGGCTGTTAAAAGTCCACTGCTGATGCTTTGAACAATGTTCTCATGAAAGGCCTTGAGCTCGGTCAGGCCCGTTTCCTTTTCCTGCAGGCTTTGGTGGGCCTGTTTGAGCTTTTCGGCCAGATTGCTGCTGAGAATGGCCACCGTGAAGAAGGCCACGACGTTCATCAGCAGCGAATAAAGGGCCTCGCCAGGTTGAAGGGTCTCCGTTCCGAACCGAATGAGTCCATAATATTGTAACCCCCCTGTCATCCCGTACAGTATACTGGAGGCCAAGGCGGCCGCCAAGCCTCCCTGGCGATACAGGATCATACTGGCGGAGATGATCGAGATCAGGTATAGAAAGGTAAATGGACTGGCCAGTCCTCTTGTCGCTACGACCAGGAAAGTTTCCAGCACAATATCCACAGCCACCTGGCAGTAGGTAAATAGGACCAAGGCGTGTATGTGCCTAAGTGCCAGCCCATACAGAATCGTTAATAAATATGTAAAGGCAATCAGAAAATAGAAGATTGGAAATGCGCCCAGCTGAGCCGACTGACCCACCTTGAGAGCGATCGAACCGCCCATCAGAATGGTCACGATCAGGACCCTCAGGCCCATGAGCCATTTTAACTTATTCTGAATCTCCTCCTGTTCTGTCTTGATCTTTTCCCTGGTCACAGACAACCATACGTTTGATAACTACCTTGTGGCAGCCCCCTGGCTAGTAGGCCTACCCTCCTACAACGGATCCCATCTGGAAGATGGGCATATACATGGCTATCACAATGAACCCAATGGTCACCCCCAGGAAGATCATGAGCATAGGCTCTAAGAGCGAAGTGAGGGCAGCCACGGCGGCATCCACCTCGTCATCGTAAAAGTCCGCAATCTTGCCTAGCATGGCATCCAGGGCCCCTGTAGTTTCACCCACCGCAATCATCTGGACTACCATAGGTGGGAACACCTTGGATTTTCCGATCGGATCTGAAATACTCTTTCCTTCACTGATACTCTGACGGGCAAACAGGAGAGATTCCTCGACGATCTTGTTGCCCGCTGTCTTGGCCACAATCACCAAGCCCTCCAGAATGGGGACCCCGCTGCTGATTAATGTACCCAATGTTCTGGTAAATTTGGCGACCGCCGCCTTGCGGATGAGATCACCGAAAACGGGCAGCTTGAGGGCCACGTTATCGATGACCCTTTTGCCCTTTGGAGTTTTATAATAAGCCCGAAAGATCACAGCAAAAATGATCCCTCCCACGATCATATAAATGATATTGGATTTCACAAAGTTGCTGGCATTCATCACGATCTGAGTGGGGAGAGGAAGCGTCCCTCCCATACCGGTGAACATTGAGGAAAAAATTGGAATAACCCAGATCATCAGGACTGTAATCACAATGACAGCCACGCTGACAATGGTGCTAGGATAAATCATTGCACCCTTGATCTGTTTTTTTAGCTTCATGGCCTTTTCGATATGTTTGGCCAATCGGTTCAGAATGGTATCCAGAATACCCCCCGCTTCACCCGCGGCCACCATATTCACATACAGATCATCAAAAACCTTGGGGTGTTTCTTCAAGGCATCGGCATAGGTGGACCCTGCCTCCACATCGGATCGGATCTCACTAATCGCCTTGGCAAAGACCTTATTTTCAGTCTGGCTGGACAAAATCTCCAGACACTGGACCAGAGGAAGACCCGCATCGATCATCGTGGCCAGTTGCCGGGTGAACACCACGATGTCCTTTTCTTTCACCTTGCCCTTAAAACCCGGAATGGAAATGCTGATCTGCCCCACCTTCTGCTGGACCGATGTGACCAGGATGCTCTGTTTTCGCAAAAGGGCAATCACCTCATCACGGCTTTTGGCCACAAGCTCGCCCTTCTGCATGGTCCCTTTGGGTGTCCGACCTGTCCAGACAAATGTCGCCATCTTTGACCCTCTCTATCTACATATTGAATTGCACATTTTTATGGTGCTCCGCTGACTTTTACTCCCCTTCCCATCGCCTCACGGGAGGCCTGACCCGTGGCCATCCCTCCCCGACTGATCATCGACTGCAATTCCTCAGGAATGCTAGATCGACCCATCGCCTCTTCCAATGTAATCAACCTTTTCACGTACAGCTCATAGAGGGATTGATTCATGGTCTGCATCCCATATTTATTTTGACCAGTCTGCATGGTTGAATAGATCTGATGGACCTTATCCTCACGGATCAGATTGCGAATCGCTGGATTAGGAACCATGATCTCCAAGGCCAAGACCCGACCCCCATTGATCTTGGGGAGCAACTGTTGAGACATCACCCCCTCCAGGACAAACGATAACTGGGCACGGACCTGGGGCTGTTGATGGGCGGGAAAGACATCAATAATCCGATGGATGGTCTGGGCACAGCTATTGGTGTGCAAGGTAGCCAGGGTCAGGTGGCCAGTCTCGGCAATCGTCAGCGCCGCCTCGATGGTTTCCAGGTCCCGCATCTCTCCCACCAACACGACATCCGGATCCTGACGCAGAATGTATTTTAGGGCCGCCTTAAAACTCTTGGTATCGGCATTGACCTCCCGCTGGTTGACCACGCATTTTTTGTGGGGATGAAGGTACTCAATAGGATCCTCAATGGTGACGATATGCTCATGGCGTTCGTTATTGATTTTATCAATCATGGCGGCCAGGGTCGTGGATTTTCCACTACCGGTCGGTCCTGTCACCAGGATCAGGCCTCTAGGCTTCTTCACCAGTTCATTAATGATCGGCGGGAGACCCAGTTGCTCAAAGGACAGGATCTGAAAGGGAATGACCCGGATGGCTGCCGCCACAGCTCCCCTTTGCATGAAGACATTGGCCCTGAAGCGGCTGATCCCTTTCAATCCAAAAGAGAGGTCCAGCTCGTTTTCCTCTTCAAAGCGTTGCTTTTGGGCATCGGTCAAAACGCTATAGATGAGTTGCTTGGTTTCCGCCGGGGCAAGGGGTGGTTGGTTCAAGGGTAGCATATGACCATCCAAACGAATCTGTGGAGGAGCGCCTGCAGTAATATGCAGATCGGAAGCCCCTTTCTCCACCATGGTTTGCAAAAGTTGATAAAGATTTGGCAAGGTAATCTCCTTCTCCGTTAGTAGTAAATCGTAAGCATCTTCACTAGTCCTTAAACGTGGTATCCACCACCTCTTCCACAGTGCTCACACCCTCCCGGATCTTCTGGAGACCACTCATGCGCAGTGTCTTGGTTCCAAGGCTAATGGCTTTTTTCTTAATCTCATCGGCGGATGCCCCCTGAAGGATCAACTCCTTCATCTCATCCCCGATGGGCATCACCTCATAGATGGCCACCCTGCCCTTGTATCCGGTATTACTGCAATTATTACATCCCTTCCCTCTAAAACAACGAATCGAATGCACCTCTCCTGGAGAGAATCCCACATCCATCAGGGTTTGGGGCACAACCTTTTCTTCCTCCTTGCAGTGGGTGCAGATTTTCCTGATCAAGCGCTGGGCCAGGATCAGAACCACCGAAGAAGCCACCAGAAAGGGCTCCACCCCCATATTGAGCAGACGATTGATGGTGCTGGGAGCATCGTTCGTGTGAAGGGTGGACAGCACCAGATGGCCGGTCAGGGCGGCCTTCACCGCGATCTCGGCTGTTTCATAATCCCGGATCTCTCCCACCATGACCACGTCAGGATCCTGACGTAGAAAGGATCGTAGTGCAGCGGCAAAGTTTAGCCCGATCTCTTCCTTCATCTGGACCTGGTTAATCCCCATGAGGTTATACTCCACGGGATCTTCGGCTGTCATAATATTGATGTCTTCGGTATTAATGTAATTGAGGGCCGAATAGAGGGTGGTGGTTTTACCGCTTCCGGTCGGGCCGGTCACCAGCACCATCCCATAGGGGCTTGAAACAGCCGTCATAAAATCCTGAAGGGCCTTGGGATCAAAACCCAGCTTCGCAAGATCCAGAGTCAGGTTACCCTTGTCCAGAATTCTCATGACGATCTTCTCACCAAAGAGGCAGGGCAGACTGGACACACGCATATCCACTTCCCGATCCTTCATCTTCAGCTTGATACGGCCATCCTGAGGGAGACGCCGTTCCGCAATGTCCAGGTCCGCCATGATCTTGATACGTGAGGTGAGGGCCGCCCTTAGTTTCATGGGTGGAGCCATGACTTCGTATAAGGCACCATCAAGGCGATAACGGACCCGAAACTTCTTCTCATACGCCTCAACATGAATATCGCTCACCCCTTTTTTAATGGCTTCAGCCAGGATTAGATTGGCCAGTTTAACCACGGGAGCATCTTCCACCGCCTCTTTCAGCTGACTCACATTGACCTGCTCTTCCGTGTCATCTCCCGTCACGGTGAGTTCCAGATCTTCCTGGCCCTCCATGTCTTTGAGGACGGTCTGAAGCTGGTGGGCAGAATCATAATGCTGGTTGATGCCTGCAATAATGGCTCCTTCCGAAGCCAGCACAGGAGCGACATCATAACTGGTCATGAACTTGATATCATCAATGGCGAATACATCGGTGGGGTCTACCATGGCGACGCTTAAAGTAGAGCCAGTCCGTTTGATGGGAATGACCCGGTGTTTTTGAACCAGCTCCGCAGGAATCAGCTTGGTCACGGCTGGATCAATCTCAAGCTTTGAAAGGTCTACAGAAGGGATCCCATACTGTTGACTCAAGAAGGCCAGTAATTTGTTTTCCTCGATAAAGCCCAGCTTGACTAAAATACTTCCCAGCTTTCCTCCCTCCTTTTTCTGGGTGAGCATTGCCTTCTGTAACTGTTCTTCATTAATGAGGCGGGCATTTACGAGAAGTTTACCCATCTTTTCAGGGACCATGCGATTCTCCTAGCACACCCACTAGATTGTGTAACCTATTGTGATAAAATAGATTTTTGAAAAGTCGAATGATCAGGTTATTACTTTTAAGAAGTGTAGTCGATGACCCCAGATTTGTCAAATGAGGGAAGAGCCAGTGATGAGTCCCCAGTGGCCACTCTTCAGGAAAAACCTTTTTTCACATCATGAGTCACTGGGTACTGGTCACTGGCAGCTGCTGAATAGCCTGTTCTAGAGCTGTTCGCATCACGGAAAGTGGTGCTTCTTGCCCCGTCCAGATTCTAAAGGCCAAAGTCCCCTGGTATAGAAGCATCCCCACTCCGTTCATGGTTTTACATCCCGCCTTAGCGGCCATTTTTAGAAACGGAGTATGTGGAGGATTGTAGGTTAAGTCGCAAACCAGCATGGATGGTCGAAAGGACGTGGGTAAAATATTTAACAAACTGTCTAACATCAATCCAGCAGATGTCGCATGGATCAGAATGTCTGCCCTTAAGCAGATCTTTGCCAAAGATTCACCCTGCAATCGGATAGCCAGGGCAGATGCACCTGGAAAGATCTCCGTGATTGCCTTAACCAGCTTTCTTGCACGGGCATAGGTGCGGTTGGCAATGATCATCTCCGAGACCCCTTGGCTCACCATCTGGATGGCCACGGCCCGGGCTGCCCCTCCGGCTCCAAGCAGCAAGGTCCGCTTCCCCTTAACCGACTGACCAAACGTGTCCTGAAACGCCATGATGAACCCCATTCCATCCGTATTGTGGCCGATGAGTTGTCCACCACGATTTTCGATCGTATTCACTGCACCCATGAGTCTGGCCTCAGGACTCAATTGATCCAGATACCGAATCACCTTTTCTTTATGGGGAACCGTTACATTGACTCCCACCATCTGCAAGGCCCTAAGACCCTCTACGGCCCTCCTCAACATCTCCGGTCTCACATCAAAAGCAAAATATTGATAATCCAACCCCAGAGATTCAAAAGCCGCGTTGTGCATGATGGGGGAAAGGGAGTGATGGACGGGGTGACCGAAGATTCCCACGACCCGGGTTTTTGCCGTAATTTTTAAACCCACATTCATATTCGCTCGCTATACGAATTCACCAAGCGTATGCCGCGCAGAATGTAATGAAGACCTGACCAGACCGTTGTGATCGCCGTTAAAAACAGAAAGGGAGCCAATACAGCCCTATCCCGATCAAAGGTAATCCATGCTAACACCAGTATAATGTAAAAGAGCTGAACGACAGTTGTACTCTTCCCTAACCAGGTCGGAACAATATTAAAACGGGTCTGGGTTAGGTGGAGAATCAGGGTCCCCACGATGAGAATCAGGTCCCGACTCACCACGATGATGGCAATCCAGCCCGGAATCAGATGAAGCGCAGCCAGCGTCACAAAGCATGCATTTAAGAGAAGCTTATCCGCCATGGGATCCAGATAAGCCCCTAAGACGGTCCGTTGATTAGAAGTTCGAGCAATAATCCCATCCAAACTGTCAGTCAGACCAGCCAAAAGGAAGATCAGCAGCCCATAGACATAATAACCGTACACCAGGCAGTTCACAAGGACTGGGATTAATAAAATCCGAAGAATCGTTAAAAGGTTTGGGAGATTCATCGGGTGATTATAACATTTTTTTAATTTTGTGATACAATGAAAAAAGATGCTGTCCACAAGGATTGTTAAAAAGCTGTGGATAACTCTTTGAAACAGTCAAGATGAGGCAGTCTCATCAAAAGGGATTGCCAAATTGCCTAAAAATTAATCAGGCGAACTTTTTTATTTTCAGAGAGTTAAGCAAGAAATACCAGGGCGGTAATCTGATAAATCGCCTGGCACTCAAAAAAGTGGTATAGGATGACTTCACATATACCAGGTCTTGTATATAAGCTGTGAACACTGAGCACAGAGGTCAGATCCCAGAGGACAGTTGCCAGTGAGCACAGACGACGAGTGCCTAGTCACTGCTAACAAATTTTTGATTGATCTATAACGAAGAACTGGCTATAATTCGGCTGCTAATCACTCATGTTTCAGTTAAGGACCCTAAATGACTACACTCACCATAATGATGATTGAGATCCACCAGCTGGAAGGTTTTGACCCACAGGGAAGATCCTTTAACCGAAATGCAGAGGTTTATCGATCTGATAAAGGTTTCTCGACCAGGTTCCAGTATGAAGGGGTGACAGCTGAGTCAGCCACCTTTGTCACCATTACAGAGGCCATCACGGATCTAGTGAAAAAGCTTCAACTGAAGGGATTCCGAAAAATAAGGACCCGGGTGAATTTTAAAGGCAAACGTTATCTGGCTGAACGCCAGCCCTGGGTGAATTATCCAGATCCCTAAGAGACTCCTGTAGGAGCGTATTGCAATACGCCCCTACCATGGGTGTTCATGAAACTGATTGATATTGAACGCAGACACTGGGAACTGTGGGCCATTGCCCTGGTGATCATCCTTTTCTTCGCCATCACCGTCATTCATCTAGCTCTGTTTACAGACAATAAGAGCATTTTTCTGGCCTTCCTGGCTATCTTTTCTCTTCTCTTCTGTTTCTATATTGTGGAGCGGGAAAAAAAATTATTGGTCCTCAGCCGTCAACTGGCACAAGAAGAACTCCAGGTCTTGGAAGAGCAGTCTAAGGTCTCTTTACTCAACACAAGGCTTAAGGAGTTGAGTGCCCTTCACAGAGCCGGTGAAGCTGTTCATTTAGAACGGGTACCGCAAAGGTCCTTGGACATCATCTTACAGTCCGCCATGGAACTTTTCGAGGCCACCAGAGGATCCATCATGCTCCTAGACGAACAACGGGTAAACTTCGTGATCGCAAGCGCCCAGGGCTTACATCCAGACTGGATGAAAAAACCCCAGAAAGCCACCGAAGGCGTAGCCGGTTGGGTATTACAAACCGGAGAACCGCTACTGCTTTCCGGCAAGGTGAAGGATCACCGCTTCACCAATTTTGTGGAAAAGGAAATGACCATCAAATCCGCAATGTGCGCCCCTTTACGGCTTTACGAAAAGGTCATCGGGGTTCTCAACTGTACGATGGTGGGAGAGAATAAAAAGTCCTTTACTGAATATGACCTCAAGTTACTTTCCGTCTTTGCCCAGTACACAGCGATTGCCATTGAGAATGCCCAGTTAAGGCTCGCCCTCAAGCAGAGCAAAGGCCGTCCTTCTCCCTCATAAAGACACGCAGGGATTATTCATTTGTAATCCCGCTTTTCACTCAAGACCAAATCTTTCTCCTCCAACTCCAAGGTCTTTTCAAAGGTCCTAAGCATCGAGCGGATCTTTTCCAAAAAAAGAACCTTCTGCCTTTGGAGGTCCTGAATCTCTTGCTGAAGGCGCAATCGCTCTTCTCGAGCGGCCTTTGTGATCTCCTCCGCCTTGAGTTCAGCCTCCTTAATTAAAAGACTTACCTCTTTTTGTGCATTCTGTTTCATCTCATCCACCACCTTTTGGACCGCAATCAGAGTATTATTGAGCAGGGACTCCTTCTTCTTGAGTTCTATGACCTGAATCTCCAGCGATGCGGTTTTCTCCTTCATCTGCTCGTTTTCCTTGATCAGAGCCTCATAATCCTGGGCCAATGTATCCAAAAATTGATCAACCTCTTTACGGTCATATCCTCGAAAGCACACAGCGAATCCCACCTGCTGTATGTCAATGGGCGTAATCTTCATCGAATCCTCCATTATAAGTGGGGGCCCGTCCGGCTTGTAGGGGCGCAATTCATTGCGCCCAAATCGGGCGTGATAAATCACGCCCCTACAGATGCCCCCAGAACATTCGAACATGGGGGCCTGCTCGCTCTGCTCCCAATGCCCCCACGCCCCACACTCGCCCTGGCAAAACCAGAGGCTCGCTTTACTTTGCCCGTTTCTACTGGAGTTTCCGCGCTAATTGGTGCAGCGAGGAAACTAGAAAACTTTGTAAGAAGTAGATGATAAAAATCACAATAAGCGGTGAGAGGTCGATTCCGATACTGTAGGTTCCCATCATCCGCCGGACTGGATACAGTACCGGTTCCGTCACCTTATACAGAAATTGTACAACAGGATTGTAGGGGTCAGGATTCACCCAAGAGATCAAGGCACGGGCAATAATGAGCCACATATAAAGGGTAAGTACAAGCCCGATCACCTGCGCCAGCGCATCAATAAAATTTGCTAAAATAAACATTTTAAGTCCGGGGTCC
>Ga0073934_10011054_pt1 | contig 11034 bp, 7 predicted proteins | sample LarsenN4metaG_FD_76834 | JGI IMG/M metagenome (GOLD analysis project Ga0073934, IMG submission 76834) | Hot spring sediment bacterial and archeal communities from British Columbia, Canada, to study Microbial Dark Matter (Phase II) - Larsen... ...
ACCGCGGATACGCTGACGCTCCCCTTCAACGACCTGGAGCCCGTCCGAGCGCTGTTTGAGCAGGCCGGAAGCGAAATCGCCTGCGTGATTCTAGAGCCCGTGGCAGGCAACATGGGCTGCGTGCCGCCGGCGCCCGGCTTCCTGGAAGGCCTGCGCCAGATTACCAGGGACCACGGGGCCATCCTCGTGTTCGATGAGGTGATGACGGGGTTCCGCCTGGCCCAGGGCGGAGCGCAGCAACTGTATGGGGTCGTCCCAGACATGACCACCCTGGGCAAGATCATCGGCGGAGGGCTTCCCGTGGGCGCCTATGGGGGCCGCAGGGAGATCATGGACTGCGTGGCTCCCGCCGGCCCCGTGTATCAGGCAGGGACGCTTTCCGGAAACCCGCTGGCCGTCGCCGCCGGCCTGGAGACCCTCCGCATGATCCAGGAGGACCCTGCCCTCTACGAGCGCCTGGAGGCGCGGGGACGCCGTGTGGCTGAGGCGCTGCGCCACGCGGCCAGTGAGGCGGGGGTGCCCGCCACGGTCAACCAGGCCGGGTCCATGCTCACGCTTTTCTTCACGCCCGGCCCCGTGCGGGATTACCCCTCGGCGAAGTCCAGCGACACCGAGCGGTTCGCGCGCTTCTTCCGCGCGATGCTGGAACGGGGAGTCTATCTTCCGCCCTCCCAGTTCGAGGCCGCCTTCCTCTCCGACGCTATGGCCGACGCCGACATCGACCATCTCATCGCTGCGGCACGGGAATCCCTGCGGCAGGCCGCGCGGCAACCCTAGCCCAACCCCGCCAATGGGGGGCGGGTTTGGACGGCACGCGCTAGCGGACGGGGGGCTCGCCGACCGCCCGCGAGAGGGCGGTCCGGGCCTGGCTGATGGCCGAGCGGGCGTTCACCAGGTTCGTGCGCGCGGCAAGCAGGGCCGTCTGGGCATCAGTCACTTCGATAAAGGTGCCCACGCCCGCGCGGTAGCGGCCTTGGGCAAGCCGCACGGCCTCCTGGGCGTTGTCCTCCTCGGCGCGGGCTGTCTCCTCCCGCTGCTCCGCGGCGTGCAGGCTCACGTACGCCCGCGACACGTCGCCGGTCACCTGCAGCTCCACGGCGCGAAGCCGCGCCCGGGCGGACTCCACCCCGGCCCGGGCCTCGCGCACCCGCCCTGCGGTAAGCCCGGAATCGAACGGCGTCCAGCGAATCGTGGTGCCCACACTGGCTGAGCGCCGATCCATCGAGAGCGAGGCGCCCCGCCCGGAGAAGCCCACGTCGGCCGAGAAGCTCGGCGCATCCCCCCTGCGCGCGGCCTCCACGCCCTGCTCGGCGGCCACCAGCGCCTGACGCGCCTCCTCCATCTCCGGTCTGCGGGCCAGAGCCTTCCTCACCAGGGCCTCCACCGGAACGCGGCCGTCCGCTGCCGCCGGCACATCCTCGACCCGGAGGGGGGTCCGCGGGTCGATTCCCATCAGTTCTGCCAGGGCGGTGCGTGCCAGCAGCGCATTGCTGCGCGCCAGATTCAGGTCCAGTATCGCCTCGGCGACGGCGGTCTGCGCCCGCACCACGTCGATGGGAGGACCCAGGCCCGCCTCCACCCGCGCACGGGCCAGGGCCAGATGGGCCTGCTGGCTTCGCACGTTGGCCTCGTTCACCTCCACCAGCCGCTCGCCCTGCACCAGCGTGTGGAACTGCTGGCGCACCTGCTGGGCCAGGTCGGCCCGCACCCGGCCCGCCCCGGCCGCAGCCGAGCGCTCCTGGGCCCGAGCCTGCCGCGCAAGGCTCCGCGTGCGCTCGAAGTCGAACAGCAGCTGGCGCACCGTCACCGAGGACTGGAACCCGCTGAAGGCAAACGACGAATCGCCCGCGGACGGCTGGCTCGGGTCGCCGGGATCGCCGGGGCCCGTGCCGAATCCCCCCGTCACAGATAGGGAGTCGGTGCGGCGGTAGCCCAGGCTGGCGCCCAGAGACGGAAGCAGGCCGGATCGCGCCTGCTGGGCGCGCCCCCGGGCAGCCTCCACAGCCGCGGCGGCAGCGGCCACATCCGGCTGGTTCCTCAGGGCGATCCGCACCGCCTCGTCCTCCGTCAGCGGACCCGCAGGAAGATCGGCCGGCGGAACGTCTGGCGGCGGCAGTGTGACCGGAGGCGGAAGCGGAGTCTCCTGAATGCGGGGCATAACCGGAGGCGTGGCCTCCTGCGCCGGCGCGCCGGCGCAGGAGGCCACGGCGAGAACCAGCACCCAGACAGCCCCATTCAGAACCCCCATCCGTCCTCCATCCTCCCACGCAATCATCCCGTCCGCGGTCCCGGCTCCCTGCTGGCCGAATCCAGCAGCCGGCGCAGGTCCTCCAGCAGCCGCGCGCGAAGCTCCTCCGGCAGCTGGGCAAGGGAGCGCGCGGCCCGATCCAGCCGGCGGGCCCTGCGGGCCGCCATCAGATCCGCGCCATGCGGGGAGAGGGCCAGGATCCGGCAACGCCGATCCCCCGGGTCGCTGACGCGCTCCACCAGCCCCGCCTGCTCCAGCTTCTGGGCCACCTGCGTCACCGCGCTCACGCTCGTCCCAAGCTCCTCCGCCACGCGGGAGACCGGCCGAGGACCCGCCTGCAGCAATGTGCAGAGCCGAAGCTGAGCGAGCGGCAGCTCCACCAGCGCGTCCCCCTCGTCCAGCCGGAAGAGCGTGCGCATGAGGGCGGGCATCAGCTGCTCCAGGTCGGCCGCCTGCTGCCGCAGGGCGAAGTCGTCAGTGGCAGCCATTCCGATCTCCTGCCCATTGCCCGCCGGCTCAGCGCGGCTCCGGATGCCGCTCCATGGCCTCCACGGACGGCTCCACCAGCTCCGACGGCGCCAGGTCCATCCGGTCGCCCCGCAGCCGCCGCCCCAAGTCGTCGAATAGCGTGTAAACCGTGGGGATCACGAAGAGCGTCAACAGGGTGGAGGTGATGAGCCCCCCGATGACGGCGGTGGCCATGGGCGCCTGAGTCTCGGAGCCCTTGCCGAGCCCGATGGCGATGGGGATCATCCCGCAGATGGTTGCCAGGGTGGTCATCAGAATCGGCCGAAGCCGCGTGGGACCCGCCGTCAGCACCGCAGCATCGCGCGCCAGTCCCCTCCCCCGAAGCACGTTGGTGTAGTCCACCAGCAGGATGCCGTTCTTCACCACGATTCCCACCAGCATGAGCACGCCGATGAAGGCCGTCAGCCCGAAAGCCCGGCCCGTCAGGAAGAAGGCCACCACCACCCCCACCGCCGAGAGCGGCACCGAGAGCAGCACCGTGAGCGGGTGCACGAAGGACTCGAACTGCGACGCCAGAAGCATGTAAATGAGGGCGACGGCCAGCGCGATGGCCAGCCACATGCCGCCCGATTCCTCGGCCTGCCGACGCTGACGGGAGCCCCAGTCCCAATAATAGCCTTCGGGCAGGTGCACCCCCGCCATCACCCGGGCGATGTCCGCCTGCACCTCGCCCTCGGAGCGGCCCTGCGCCTGTCCGGAAATGGCCACGCAGCGTTGCCGATTCCACCGGGTGATCTCGTTGGGCCCCACGGCGAACGCGGGAGTGGCCACCTGCCCCAGAGTCAGGTCCGGGCCGGCCCCTCCGCTCCGCGAGGCCGGCCGAATCGGCAGGTTCTGGAGGGCCCGCACGGTCTTTCGGTCCCGCTCGGGCAGCTGCACGATGATGGGATATTGGAATCCCCCTTCCTGGTAGTAGCTGGCAATGGTTCCGTTGGTCGCCGTGCCCACTGTGCGGGCGATCTCCGAGAAGCTCAGCCCGAGCTGCAGCGCCTTCTCCCGGTCCACCCGCCACTGAATCTCCGGGGTGGCTTCCTGCCAGTTGATGTCCACGTTCTCCAGACCGGGGATCTCGCGGAACCGCGCCATGAGGTCCCGAGCCACGAGGGAGAGGGTCTGCAGGTCCTCCCCCACCACGTTCACCTCGATGCCCGGTGGGCCGCCCTGGATGATGTTGGAGACGAGGTCGAACTGGGTCGGGAACGCCCGGGCGCCGGCCACGCGGCCCAGCTGCCTGCGAAGGTCCCCGATCACCTCGTCCGTGGTCTTGGTGCGGTCCTCCTTGAGCTTTACGTTGATCGTCCCCTCGCTGGGCTTCGGCGACCCCACGGCGCCCCGCCACCGCGCCGAGGCCCCGGCCACAGCAAAGGAGGTCTCCACGTTGGGGTTGGCTGCCAGAATCCGCTCGATCTGCAGGACGGCCTCGTTCGTGCGCTCCAGGGCGGTCCCCGGCGGCATCTTGATGTTGATGCTGAAGTCGCCGCTGTCGGTCTTGGGCATGATCTCCGTGCCCACGTACGGCACGAGCAGCAGGCTCGCCGCCGTGGCCGCGCCCGCGCCGCCCACCACCCACATCCGATGTCCCAATGCCCACTGGAGGCCCCGCCGGTAGGCGGAGTCCAGCGTCTCAAACCACGTGCCGAACCGGTAGAAGAGCCGCTCCAGGAGGCTCCGCTTGTGGCCGTCCTCGATCAGCTCGTGGTGCGCCTCGCCTTGGATCATGCGCGAGGCCAGCATGGGCACCACGGTGGCCGCGTCCAGCAGAGAGACGGCCAGGGCGAAGATGACCACCAGCGCGAACTGGGTGAACATCTGGCCGGCCTGCCCCTTGATGAGCAGCAACGGCAGGAAGACCACCATCACCGTGAAGGTGGAGGCCACCACGGCGGACAGGATCTCGTTGGTGGCGCTCACGGCGGCCTCCGCCGCCCGCTTCCGGTCCCGCTCGATGTGGCGAAAGATGTTCTCCAGCACCACCACAGCATCGTCCACTATGAGGCCCGTCGCCAATGCCAGTCCGCCCAGGGACATGACGTTGAGCGTGAATCCGCACAGGTAGAGCAGGGCGAACGTGGAGACGATGGAGATGGGGATGGAGAGCGCCACCACGAACGTGGAGCGGAGGTTCCGCAGGAAGAACAGCAGGATGAGGATCGCCAGCGCGCCGCCCAGAAGGGCATGGTGTTGGAGGTTCTCAATGGAGCCGGTGATGAACCGCGCCTGATCGTAGGCCAGGCCGAACTTCAGGTGGGGATAGAGGCGCTTCACCTGCGCCAGCTTCTCATCCACGGAGCGGGCGGTGGTGACGGTGTTGGCACCGCTCTGCTTCGTGATCGTGATTCCCACGGCGGGCTCGCCGTTCAGCCGCGTGAAGACCCGCTGCTCGGGCGCGGCGTCCCGCACGTCCGCCACGTAGCTCAGCGAGACGATCCGGCCGTCGTGGGTTCCCACGGGGATGGCCCCGATCTCCTGCACGGAGGTGAAGAGCCCCAGGCTGCGGACGGTGAATTCCGTGCTGCTCTCCCGGGCGATCCCGGCCGGCAGGTTCAGGTTCTCCTCGGCGACCCGACGCACCACATCGGGCAGAGCCACCCCCCGGGCGCGGAGCCGGACGGGGTCCACATCAATCATGATGGCCCGCTGGGGTCCGCCAGTGATGGTGACTGCCGCCACGCCGTTGGCCGATTCCAGAATGGGCGCCACCTGGTTGTCCAGCATCTGGCGCAGGCGCACGCGGTTCGGCTCGCCGGAGACCCCATACATCCTGATGGGGATCTGCGTGGGATCGAATTTGAAGACGATGGGCGCCTCCAGTGTGGGGTCGGAGGGGAACTGGCGCCGGGCGCGCTGCACGAGCTGGAGCACGTCCACCGCCGCCTTGCCGATGTCCACGCCCCACTGAAACTGGATGCGGACCGACGAAGACCCCTCCGAGGTATTGGAAGTGATCTCGTAGAGCCCCGGCGCCGAGGAGACTGCGCGCTCCACCGGCCGGGTGATCTGCGACTCCATCTCCTGGGGACCCACGTTGGGCCAGCTGGTGCTCACCACCACCGTGGGCAGCGAGATCTCCGGGAGCAGGTCCACCGGCAGGCGGGTGACGCAGATGGCACCCAGAAGCACCAAGGCCGCGATCCGCATGGAGACCGCCACCGGCCGGGTGACAGAGAACCGGGCTGCGTTCATCCCACGTCGCCCCCCTCTCTGGGTCCGGGCCTGCGCGCCGCTCCCGGGCGGGGCCCGGGGTCGCCGCCCACGCGCACCTTCGCTCCGTCCTTCACCGGAGCGGCGCTGAGCACGATCACCTGCTCGCCGGGCTGCAGTCCGCCCAGTACCGCCACTCCCCGGCTGTCGGACAGGCCCGTCCTCACACGACGCCGGCGCGCCACCCCCTGCGCATCCACCACAAGCACCGCCACGCCGTCGCGGCCCCGCTGCAGGGCCTCCCGGGGAACCGTCACCACGCCCGAGAGCCGGTCGGTGACCAATCGGCCGCGGGCGGACATGCCGGGCTTGATGCGCCGACCCGGGTTCGGCAGTCCGATCCGGACAGTGACCCGGCGGCTTTGCGGGTCCGCTGCCGGAACAATCTGCACGATGCGCCCCCGGAAGACCTCCCCCGGCAGGGCGTCAAACCGGGCCTCCGCCTCCTGGCCCAGCCGGACCTTGCGGCTCGCCTCCTCCGGAACGGGCAGGTTCACCCACACCTCTCGGAGGGACTGCACCGTGAGGATGGGGGCTCCCGGCGTGGCCATGGCGCCAGGATCCAGATGCCGGGCGGTCACATAGCCGGAGAGGGGAGAGGAGAGCACCATGTCGGCGCGCCGGGATTCTGCCTGCCGCACGGCGGCCTCCGCGGCGGCGACATTGGCCCGCAGGGCCCGCAGGCTGGCCGCGTAGGCGGAACGGTTGGCGCGGTTGGCCCGGGCCTGGTCCAGCGCCGCCCTGGCCTGCTCCACCCGCGCCCTCGCGGCGGCGACGTCGGCCCGGCCGCGCGCCTGGACCACCTCCACCTGCCGCTCCGCCGCGCTCTTCTGGGCCTGGGAGGCTTCGCGCTGGGCGCGGGCCGACTCCAGCTGGTTCCGGGCCCCCTCCACCGCCTGCTCCTGCACCTGGGCGGCTGTGCGGGAGTCGTCCACGTCCTGGGCCGCGATGAATCCCTGGCGGTAGAGCCCGCCGACGCGCTCCAGCCGCGCCCGGGCATTCGCCAGGCTTGCCTGGGCGCTGCGGACGGCCGCCTCCGCTGCGCCAGCCGCCGAGACGGCGCTCTGCACCCGGCTCTCGGCCTCCGCCACGGCCGACCGGGCCGCTGCCTCCTGGGCCGCGAAGGTCTCCCGCGCCTGCCGCAGATCGGCCTCTGCGCTGGCCAGGGCGGCCTCCTGGGTGCGGACTCCGGCCACAATGGCCGCTTCCGTGGGTCCCAGCCCGATCTCCGCCTGGGCCAGCCGCGATCTCGCCTCCCCCAGCACGGCCTGCTCCCGCCGAACCGCCGCTTCCACCTCGGCCGGGTCCATGCGCACCAGCACCTGCCCGGCGGCCACGCGGTCGCCCTCCCGAGCCTGGAGCCACTGGATGCGCCCGGACGTCTTGGCCGCCACCTGCACCTCCTGGGGCGACTCCACCGTGCCCACGCCCTCGAACGCCAGCACGATGTCCCGGACCTCCGCCCGGGCCACTGAGGCAGCCGGTGCCATGCCGGCGCGGAGCGCCAGCTGCTGCTTCTGCTCCCTTGCTTCCGCCTGCTTGGTGTTCAGACGCCAGACGATGAGCCAGGCGAATCCGAGGACGAGAAGGAGAACGAAGATCCAGCGCTTCGTGGGATTCGTGGCTCAGGACGCGCCCCGCGCAATAGTCAGGCTGCTCAAATGAGGTCCCATCCTACCACGGCGCAGCACCCCGCGGAATCCACGAACCAGCCCTGCTCCTGCGGTCACACAGCCGAAGCACGCTGCCTCGAAGGCGGCTCGCACCAGGGGCAGAGTTCGGGGAGAGGGCGCCGATGCGGCGGGGAATGCCAGCGCACCGCCTAGGCCGGGGCCTGAGACCGGTGGAAGTGCGCCATCTTCCAGGCGCCCTCCACGCGCACGAACACCCGGGTCTCGTTGAAGGCGCGCCAGAACGGGCCGGCCTCGGCCTGCCACGTCATCAGCCGGGTGTAGGTGACGATCCCGCAGTCGCCGAGCAGCTGCACCCTCGGGGTGAGGACGTCGAACCGCACCAGCCCGCCAAACGAGCCCCTCTCCCGCTGCGCCGCCATCAGGTCCAGGTGGAACTCCAGCACGTCGATGCGGTACGGTGCCACGTCGGTCTCGTAGCAGGAGAGGTCCGGCAGGCAGGAAGCGCGGTAGGTGTCCAGATCGCCGGCGTGGATGGCCTCCAGGATCCGGTGGGTCAGGTCCAGGAGCTCGCGCTCGGAGGGTGAGAGCCGGGCGATGGCGCAGAGCGTCTCGCGCGTCCGGTCGCTCATCCCAGCCGCGCGCTCAGCTGGCGCAGCTTGCCCAGCGTGTCGGCGTCGTAGGGGTCCAGGGTGCCCGCCCGGCGATAGTGCTGGAGCGCCTGCCGGTCGTGGCCCAGCCGCACGTATGCGTCCGCCAGAAGGCAGTGGTACGAGGCGTTCTGCGGGGCGATCTCCACCGCCTGACGGAGTGCGGCGACCGCCTCCTGAGCGAAGCCTGCTTGCAGGTACAGGACGCCCAGCCGCATGGAGTAGTAGTGGTCGGACGGGCAAAAGAGCGTGGCCAGCTGAAGCTCCAGGATGGCCGCATCCATAAGACCGGCCCGGCTGTAGAGCTCTCCCAGCCAGAAGTGATAGAACCCGTTGTGCGGGTCCAGGTCGCGGGCAGCCTCCAGCTCGGGGATCGCCTCCGCGAGCAGGTTGGAGGCGCTCAGCGCGTCGGCCAGCTTGTAGCGGTAGAAGGGGTTGGTGGGGTTGAGCTGCACCGCCTTGCGGTACTCCAGCACCGCCGCCCGAACCTGTCCTCCGCGACGGTAGACCTCCGCCATGCTGAAGTGGGGCGCGGCCCTGCGGGGGCTCGCCTTGACGGCCTTCTTGTACTCCGCCAGAGCTTCCAGCGACCGGTCGGCGAACACGTATGCGTCCCCCAGATCGGTGCGGTAGTCGGCATCGCCGGGATGGGCGCGTGCGGCGCTCCTGTACGCCGCGAGGGTGTCCTGCACCCAGGCGGCCTCCTCCTCCGGACCGTGCCCGGTCCTTGGTCGTACCGGAGTGTGCCTGGCGGCCGCGCCCTCGTCCCCTTTCTGCAACCCTGTTTCTCCTGAGTGTCTGCTGCGATAGGGAGGCGGCGGCGGGGGGTCGCGCGGCTCCATAAAGCAGTGGGAGGCCGCCTCTGCGGCCTCCGGCGGAATGCCGCTATTTAATCAAAACGCGCGGCTGCTGTCAAGCAGAATGGTCACCGGACCGTCATTCACGAGCGCCACCTGCATCATGGCGCCGAATTCGCCCCGCGCCACCCGGGGCCCCGCTGCCTGCACCCGCTCGCACACGGCTTCGTATAGAGCCTCGGCCTCCACGCCCCCTGCGGCATCCAGATAGCTCGGCCGCCGTCCCTTCCGCGCGTCGCCATACAGCGTGAACTGGGAGACAATCAGCGCCTCGCCCCCCGTCTCCAACAGGGAGCGATTCATGCGCCCCTCCTCGTCCGGGAAGATCCGCAGATTCACGATCCGGTCGCCAATATACTCCACGTCGGCCCGGCCGTCTCCCCGCTTCACGCCCAGCAGCACAGCCACGCCCGGGCCCACCGCCCCCACGAGCCGGCCCTCCACCGTCACGCTGGCCTGGGTGACCCGCTGCACAACAGCGCGCATGCCCGCTCCCGCCCTTCTACCGAGCCTGCGGGGCCGGTGCCCGCGCGGCAGTGCGCAGAGGCGCGCTCTTGGCCGTCACGAGCGGACCCACCTCGCTCCAGACCGCCCGGGCGAACTCGATGAGTTCCCGCCGCCGCTCCTCGTTGTCTCCCTTGTTCCACTGGCGGAACCGCACGAAGTAGGAGGGGCGGCCGGATTCCCCGAATACCGCCTGCCACATCATTCTGGCATGCAGCCGAGCCGGAGTCTGGATCTGTTCCCCTTCCACCACGTACACGAACATCATAAGCTCACGGGACTTGTCGCGCATGCGCTCGGCGACCGTCTCCTGCACAACCAGAGGGCCCGCGGGTGTCTCGATCCGGCGCACGCCCCGATCGTGCAGCAGGAACCCGTTCCCCATGAAGCACTCGTGCGGGTCATGGAACACATGCCGGTTGTTGCCGCCCGAGATGAGCAGATCGAAGGCGCCGGTCTTGGGGAAGTTTGCCAGATAGGTGCGGTTGATCCACGTGAGGGGCTGAAGCAAGTCCTGGACGTCCTTCTGGATGGGAATGTCCTCTCCTGCCGTCCATCCGCCTCCGCCCAGTGCCTTGGGAACGTCCTCCGCCCGGAGGATGGGATGCTGCAGATGGGGCTTCCGCACCATTCCGGCGCCCACGCAGGCGAGCGCCAGGAGACCGATCACGGGGTACAGCCCGCGGGCGAGGTGGGGCAGAGTGCTCTGCCGCGGCGGGCCGTAGCGCGCGTCCATCTCCCGCTGCTCCGCTTCCCGGCGCCGGCGCTCCCGCTCGCGCGCCTCCTCCGGAGTCTCCCCGCTGCCGGGAGGCGGGTCGGCGAGCGGAATGCCCAGGAAGCTCTCGCATCGAAGGAGCCGCGCGAAGCTGAAGAGGGCCATGAAGCCCAGGATCAGCACGATGAACCCGCTGTAGTCGTGGAATGCCTGCGCCGCCCTGGCGCTGAAGGCCTGGCCCACAATGCCGATCAGCGCGATTCGCAGGGCATTGACGACCACGGCCAGCGGCGCGGAGAACAGGAAGATGGCCCACTGCTTGGGCCGGGGCGCCTGCACAAGGTAGGCGAATGCCCCGGCGAAGGAGAGCAGTCCGATGAGCGTCTTGAACCCGCTGCAGGGCAGCTCCACCGCCAGCGTGTAGTCCGGAAGCCGGATGGTCACGCCGTTGCGCACGGCATCCAGTCCCAGCACGTTCAGCATCACGGTCGCCAGCTTGGCCGAGTTCAGCTGGATCGGAAAGGCGACTGTGTTGATGATGCTGTTGGGAACCACGGGAATCATCGTGAACAGGAACAGCATCGGGAAGAGCAGAGCCCGGGTCATCTGCTTCCCGGCGAGCACCAGGCTGCAGCCCACCAGAAAGATGATGAACGAGATGGACATGGTGAGTGTCACGTCCGCCCGGTGGGCAAACATG
>Ga0073934_10011055_pt1 | contig 11034 bp, 7 predicted proteins | sample LarsenN4metaG_FD_76834 | JGI IMG/M metagenome (GOLD analysis project Ga0073934, IMG submission 76834) | Hot spring sediment bacterial and archeal communities from British Columbia, Canada, to study Microbial Dark Matter (Phase II) - Larsen... ...
ATGGAACTTTCCACGCAGAATCAGTTGATCTCAGGGTTGAAGCGGGGGAATGTGCACTCGTTCATCCTCGATCCTTCGCCCGCGAGCATGACTCCCAAGGCGCGGCGCGAACTTCCCGCGTTGTTGAACGGTGTGACAGCGTTACTGCTTTCTGAGGGTGAATTGCGTAATTTATTCTGGGGCGAAACCCATGATTTGTGGGAGATGGCGGAGTCGGTTTCATTATATGGCTGCGAATACATCGTGGTGAAGTGCGGCGCGAACGGACAATTGCTTTACGTCGCAGGCACGAAACGCAAAGTGGAGATTCCCGCGTACCCGGCGCGCATTGCAGATCCCACCGGCGCGGGCGACGCGTTCGACGGCGGATTTCTCGCGGGCTATTGTAAAAATTATGATCCACTGGAAGGCGTGTTTTACGGAAGTGTATCCGCATCCTTGAAGCTGGAGGGGAGCGGTGCGTTCTATCCGCTTGAAGTGTTGCCGGGGCTGGCGGAGGCGAGGTTGAATGCGGTGAAAGGTTTGGCGAGGGATGTTTGAGGGAGGCGGTAATTGGTAAATGGTGATTCCAGAATTGGAGAAGTAGAGAATTGTGACTGGAGACTCGTGATTTGAGACTCGCTGATCGTGTCATTGAGCTGGCGATTCAAATTCAACAAATCCCTGCGCCGACGTTTGATGAGCGGAAGCGGGCGGAGTTCGTGCGCGGGTTGTTCGAGCAGGAAGGGTTGGAGGTTTCTGTTGATGAAGTGGGAAATGTGTTTGGACGATGGGCAATAGACGATAGACCATTGTCCATCGTCAACGGTCCATCGTCTACTCTAAAGCCTTTGATTGTGTCTGCGCATTTGGATACCGTGTTTCCCAAAGAGACAGATTTACAAATTCGGCGCGAGGGAGAGCGAGTGTTTGGTCCCGGCATTGGGGATAACTCGCTCGGTGTTGCCGCGTTGTTTGGGTTGTTGTGGGGGTTGCGACCCTCACCCCATCCCTCTCCCGAAGGGAGAGGGGGATTCGTGGGGGATATCTGGTTTGTGGCTAATGTCTGCGAGGAGGGATTGGGCGACCTGCGCGGGATGAAAGCCGTTGTAGAACGATTCGGTGCAGACGTGACAGCCTATCTCATCATTGAAGGGATGGCGCTGGGGAATGTCTATCACCGCGGTACAGGCGTGAAGCGCTATCGCATCACTGCGAAAACCCCGGGCGGACATTCATGGTCTGATTACGGAAAGCCGTCCGCGATACATGAATTATCGAAGCTTGTTGTCGAACTGACTTCGCTGAAACTGCCTTACGAACCACGCACGACGATGAACGTGGGGAAAATTTCAGGAGGTACGTCGGTCAATGTGATCGCGGCGGAAGCGTCGTTGGAATTGGATTTACGTTCGGAGGGGCAGGAGTCGCTAATGGAGTTGATCTCACAAGTGGAGAAAAAGATTCAAGAGGCGAACACTCTGAAGAGTGTAGGTCAGCCCGAAGTGAAGTTTGAAGCGGAGGTCATCGGCGCGCGTCCTGCGGGAGAAATATCTGCAGATCATCACCTGATTCAACTTGCTCAGGAGTGTATCCGCGAGCAGGGATTGGAGCCCACACTCGCGTCGGGTTCAACGGACGCGAACATCCCGTTGAGTCGAGGCTATCCTGCGCTGGTGTTGGGAATCACAACCGGCGGCGGCGCGCACACCACAAATGAATTTATCAATACGGGGTTGGTGGAAAAAGGGATGCAGCAGTTGATGAAGTTTGTGGAAAAAGTATTGATGAAGTAAATTTCACTTCAACCCAATCACCTCGAACACATCCAGCGGTTGCGTTTTGCCTTTCACCGTGAGCGGCGCGAAGGGACGCGCATCCACTTCGTCTTTCACGCGCTCGTACGCGTCTTTACTGATGAGGATCTGGTTCTTCGCGCAATTTTCCTGGATGCGCTTTGCGGTATTAACGCTGTCACCGAGGGAGGTGAATTCGAGGCGTTTTTCGGTGCCGATCCAGCCGAGCACAGCTTCACCGTAATTGATGCCCACGCCGAAATCGAGATGCGCTTCTTTCGGTAATTCGGAATGCAGCCTTGCGATCGCCTCGCGGATTCCGAGCGCGGACTTCACCGCGCGCAACGTGTGATCGGGTTGCAGGATCGGCGCGTTGTACCACGCCATCACCGCGTCGCCGAGGAATTTATCCACTGTGCCTTCCTGGGCAAGCACGGCTTCCGCCGCCGCGGCGAGATACTGGTTCAACACGGCTACCAATTCCTCCGGAGAATGTTTCTCGCTGTACGAAGTGAAGCCGCGCACATCCGCGAACAATACGGTAATAAAAACCTGCTTCCCGCCAACCTGTAATGTGTTCGGGTCGAGCTGATCGAGCACGGCAGGCGAGACCATGCGTTGCAACAATCCGCGTTGCGCCTCAAGTTTTTTGCGTTCCGTCAGGTCGTCGAGCACAATGGCGACGCCCTGCGTTTTTTGCCCGGCATCCTTCAACGGTGAAAGGTTCAAACGCCAGTCAATGTTGCCGCCCTGCGCGAGGGTCTGGCTGAGTTCGAGTCCGATGACCGGCTTGTCGCTTTTTCGCACGGATTCAAGGTGAGGGATGATGCTGTTGGCAAAGGTGGGAATGACCTCTTCAATTTTTCGTCCGACGATCTCAGCAGACGCGTTTCCCAATATGGACGCGGCGGCTCGATTACACAGGGTGATCTGGTCCTGCACGTCAGCCGTGATCACACCGGAAACAATGGACGCGAATACATCATCCATGAGGTTTTTGAGTTCGGTCACTTCGGCGAGCGTACGTTTGAGGGATGAGAACAAGCGCGCATTCTCGATGGCGACCGCCGCCTGGTTGGCGAACGCAATCAAAAGGTCGCGGTCCGATTCGGAAAATATCCCCGTGCGGATTCTGTTGTCAGTGTAGATCACTCCGATCACTTCTGTTTTGACCATCAACGGCACACACAGAATCGAGCGCAGGTTGAAGGCGATGATGCTTTGTTGTCCGCTGAAGCGCTGGTCTTCGAGTGCGTTGGTGGTGAGCACCGCTTCGTTCCCGTCAATGACGCGTTGCACGATGGTCCGGCTGATGGCAAATTCGTTCTCGTTGATCGATTCGCGCTCCCAATTCCGCGCGATGCGGATCGCCATTTCCCCGCGTTCATCGCGCAGCATGAGGAAACCTCGTTCCGCTTCCGTGAGGCGGACGATGGTGTCCATCACGATCTGCAGGACCTCATCGATTTCGAGTGTGGAGTTGACGACCTGCCCGATCCCCGCGAGCGCTTGCAGGTGGCTGTATCGTTGTTCGTATGGGACGAGAACTTCGCTGATACGCTCGAGCGAACTTTCGAGATTCTTTAATTCCTCAATGGCTTCAGGCGCTTTGGCGGCTTCCAGCGAGCTTCGCAAATTTGTAGCTTGTTTTGTCACTGCCACAAGCTGGTCGTTGATGGAGATGGCTTTGGTTCTTGCCGTGGTCGCCATGAGGAGTCCTTTGTAATTACGAATGGTTAGAGGCGGGGCGAATAATTACCCGTCCAAAAGTGACGGATGCGGGCGATGAGGGCTTGATATCGAATTTCAAGTGCCGCACGCCTCGCCTGACGGGCGTCTGCAGTTCTGGAAGTATAAAGGGATGTTTGATGTTCGTCCAGAAGTATTTTGGCAGTCGGCGCTATGCTGGGAAGGATACTAACAAGTTTGTCAGCACGTTCCGCCGGCGTTGCATGAAGAGGAAGTGATTGTCTCACTTGTCGCAAGGCGAAATTCACGCTATCGAATGCCTTTTCGATGGATGAAAGCCTTGCCCATCGCTCCCAGTTCAAGACCCAACTGGGGGTTTCTACACCTCCACGTTCAATGGCTGAGCGAACGAAGGTTGGAATCCGCTCCGGGATGGCGTGACGACGGCTGAGGTAAACCATCAGGGCGAGGATACCCAACAATATCGGTATGATGTAAACGAGAGGCGATATGGGTGTTGTCGTGGGTGATGAAAACTCGCTTTCGGGGAGATTCTCTTCTAATTGGAAGTCCGGTTCCAGATCCGGTAATAGATTGTTGGGTACGATCAGACCGGAAGTGGAGGAATCGTCGCGCGGCGCGCGTGGACGATCGAGCGGATCTTGATTGCCCGTGGGTTCGAACTCCACCCACCCGATGCCCGGGAAATAGACTTCGGGCCAGGCATGTGCATTCAATTTTTTTACGGTATACGTCTTGATGACCTGGTCAGGGTCGCCGGGCGCAGTTGCGTTGGTTGTTGCTATTCCTTCGGCAAACCCCACCGCCATGCGCGCGGGGATTCCCAGCGAACGCAACATCACCACTTCGATGCTGGCATAATAGACGCAGAACGCCTGCTTGTGCTCGAATAATACCCATTCCAACGGATCAGCGTTGAAAGGTGGTTCCGGAACGGTCGGGGCATATTCAATGTTGTCCCGTAAGTATCGTGTGATGGCGCTCGCTTTATCGTAGGGAGTGTCCGCACTTTGGGTGATCTCTGTTGCAAGATCGCTGATTCGAGGAGATAGATCTTCAGGGAGTTGCAAATATCTGTCGGTGATCCATTCAGGATATTCCGACCCTGCCGCGCGCAACTCCTCGATGTTCGGGTTGTTCAACACGGCTTCGACTTGATACGTCTCACCGGGGAGCAAACCCGGAGTTGCACTCCAGGAAAAGATCTCCTCATCCTCTCCCGCTGGCGCATTGACCGTTGAGCCCGGTCGGCTGACCCAGATCACACGCGCAGGCGCGTAGAGCAGTGTGACCGGTTGCTGCCCCACCTTGAAGATGAAATTTGCAGAGGGTTCTTCATTTGAAAGTGGAGTGTCCGGGGAAAAGTTTTCGCGGCGCGTTCCGGACGCGCTCCACCGGTCGTTCGTGAAATTGTCATACACTCTGCCGCGCCAGTAGTAGCGAGGAGGCTCTACACCAACGGGCAAGTCAGGCACCTCCACAGTGAACATCACGGCTTCTGAAAGCGAGAAACCCAGGCCAAGTTCCAGCTGCGCGCCGTAGAATTCCGTGCCCGGCACCCCGCCGGTTTGCGATTCCAACGCGCTCACGGCATTTTCAAAACGGTCTGTGAATTCGTTCCATGGTTTGGTGATTTGCTTCCATGTTTGTCTAATCGTGTCTATTTTTGTGAACGTGGGAGGGATGGTCCATGCAGAGATGATGAGCAAGCCCGCGGCAATTGTCATGCCGCTCGTCAAGTCAAGGCTGTTCTCAGGCGAGAGGAAGACGCGTTTGTCTTTCCATCGTTTCTGGTTTTGAAGGAAGTTCAGCCGCCCCAGCAGGAATAGTGCAAGCAGAACAAAAAATGCCATGATCCACATCCGCCCGCGCACGGCATTGTCGTAGTTTTGAATTACAAAAATTCCGATCATGGATGGCAGGATTGCAGCGATGAAGTTCTGGTGCCTTGTAAGTTGATAGCCGGCAGATGCGCTCATAATCCAAAACGTGACGGACATGATGGTGAGAAAGAAAAGCGGGTCGTCCACCGGTCTTCGTGAAAAGAAATCCGATAAAGAAACGATAATCCTTCCACCTACACTCAGCAACTTTTCCTCCGGCACGACCGCTCCCTTGATGATCGTTGTCCATTGCAGGGGAAGCATGATCACCATGTAAAGGAAGGAGACCCAGCGCGCCTTTCGTCGGGTAAAGGCGCTATACCCCAATGCCAGCCCGATGACCATGCCCATCCAGGTGATGCCTCGAATCATTCCCAGAGACGGAATCCATTCCGTAATGCCCAGTCTCACGGCAACGGTTTGCAAAAGCAGGAAAAGCAGAATTACAGAAGCCCAGTCCCACCAGTGAACGGGAGGGGGGGCAAGTGAATTTTTCATCGGGGGTAGTGTACAATTAAGGAGGACTGGCGTCAAATACTGTAGAGGGGTTTTTGGGAAAGGACCTTGAAACCTAGGATGGAGGAAGAGATGGATGTTTTGATTCAAAAGGGTATCGATTGGGTGATCGCAATTCAATCACTCGGCGGTTGGCTCGAAGCGCCGATGCAACTCTTTTCGTTTCTAGGCACACAGGATTTTTTCTTCCTTGTCCTCCCGCTCGTGTATTGGAGCGTCGACTCGCGCCTCGGTTTACGAGTTGCGTTCATTTTGATCGCAAGTGTTACCCTGAACTACTATTTCAAGTTGTGGTTCGCCGGACCGCGACCGTATTGGGTGAGCGCAGACGTGAAAGCGTTATCCTCTGAATCGACATTTGGCATTCCATCGGGTCACGCACAGAATGCAATAGGTGTATGGGGCACACTTGCCACAGGGAAAGATAAACTTTTGAAACAGCTGGCAGTCACGTTGATTTTCCTGATCGGCTTTTCAAGGATTTATCTCGGTATGCATTTCATCCATGACGTGCTCGCGGGATGGTTGATCGGTTGTATCCTCCTGTGGGTGTTTGCGCGATATTGGGAAGTGCTTGCGGAGTGGCTGAAAACAAAAACCGCATCTCAAAAGATGCTGCTGGCGTTCGTCGTTTCCATGGCGATGATTGCTCTTGGATTTTTTAGCGTGAATCGGCTGGATGGATATGTCTTCCCGGCTGCGTACGAAGCCAATGCGCTTCGATCCTCCGACGAGCTGCCGGCTCCGGTTTCGTTGGAGGATATCTTTACATCAGCCGGAACGTTCTTCGGCATTTCGGTCGGCACAGTGTGGATCGCGCTAAAAGGTGGGTATCAGGCTGACGGTCCGGCGGGGAAGCGTTCCCTGCGATTCTTCATCGGCTTGGTCGGGGTTCTCATCCTGTGGCGCGGGTTGGGTTTGATCTTCCCGCAAGGGGAGGATTTTGTCTCCTACACCTTGCGTTACATCCGATATTTGCTGGTTGGCTTCTGGATCATCGCCGGCGCTCCATGGTTGTTTTTTCGTTTCAAATTGGCAGATATGCCCAAGATGTAGTGCTTTGCTTTGATATAATCCCAAATCTAGTATTAAAATTTTTGGGAGAGTATCCGTATCAATGACCCTCGAGCGCGGCGCGTTACTTCATAAACGATATCGAATTGTGGAAATTCTCGGGCAGGGCGGCATGGGCTCGGTGTACCGCGCCGTGGATGAAAACCTTGGCGTGGATGTCGCGGTGAAAGAGAATCTGTTCACCACAGATGAGTACGCGCGACAGTTCCGCCTTGAAGCGGTGATTCTCGCAAACCTTCGTCACCCGAACTTGCCGCGTGTGACGGACCATTTTGTCATCGGCGATCAGGGACAATATCTGGTGATGGATTATATCGAGGGGGAGGATCTGCGCCAGAGGATGGAGCGCCAGGGTAACATCACAGAAGATGAAGCCATTTTGCTGGGCGCAGCGATGTGCGACGCGCTCGCATACTTGCACACACGCAAACCCCCGATCCTGCATCGCGATCTTAAACCGGGTAATGTCAAGATCACGCCGGAAGGGCATATCTTCCTTGTGGATTTTGGTCTGGCAAAAGTGCTGCATGGAAGTCAGGCAACTACGACCGGCGCGCGCGCAATGACCCCGGGATATTCCCCGCCGGAGCAATATGGCACGGCGCGCACCGATCCGCGCACCGATATTTATTCGCTGGGCGCTACGTTATATGCTGCCTTGAGCGGCATCATCCCGGAAGACGGGCTTGCCCGTGCGATGGATAACACACAACTCACGCCGTTGCGCAAGCGTAACGGAAAAGTCTCGCGGCGGTTGGCATCTGCGATCGAAAAGGCAATGGGAGTTGACCCCGCAGACCGATTCCAACATGCGGATGATTTCAAGAACGCGCTGCTGGGTTCCAAATCGAAAACCCAAAGGCTTCCGGGCGATTATGTGATTGCACCACCTCCGCCATCTTCGGGGGATTCGCAGAAGAAAAATTCACTGGAAAAGGCATCGAATCCCCTCTCTGATTTCAATCCCTCCGATTTCATGGGCGGCACGCAGGAGGAAGCGCCGGTCTTCAAACCGCCGCGTAAGAAGGCAAGCTTTCCTCGCCGACTTGTCACGGCAGTTCTCTGGTTGCTCTTAATCCTTGCGGCAGGGACGGTAGGCTTGGTGCGATTCGCGCCTCAGTTTGTTCCCCCTATATTGCTGAGTCAATTGAACGCGTTGCAAATCCCCTTTCTAGTACCCGCGATCACACACACGCAGGTTTCTCCATCTGAAACATCGGTTGCTACGGAATCCCCGATTGAAACAGATCCTGTGGTTCAAGGGACTATCACGCGTACGCCGACTGTGCCACCCACCGCCACAGCCAGACCGACAATTACATTTACGCCGACCGCAAACCTGTTTCCCAACGCCGGACCTACTGCTCTGGGTGGAACGCTTGGGCAAATTGCATTTGCGTCTGACCGAACCGGGATCCCCCAGATTTACCTCATCAACACCGATGGAACAGATCTGCATCCTCTCACGAACATGAGCGAGGGTGCGTGCCAGCCAAATTGGTCGCCGGACGGCTCGTTGATCGTGTTCGTCTCGCCATGCCGTGGGCGTGCGGAGTTTTTCGAAAGCATCTATTCCAGTTCAAGTTTATATGTCATCAAGCCAGATGGCACGGAATTACGCTCGTTGACCATCATCCCCGGTTCCGATTTTGACCCGGCGTGGTCACCCGATGGGGAGCGTATCGCTTTCGCTTCTGAACGCGATGGACAGAAAGAAATTTACCTGCTCACGGTAGATTCAGGTGCGGTCATACGCCTGACCAATTCACCTCTTGGCGTTGAAAACACACAACCTTCATGGTCTCCCGATGGAACTCAAATCGTTTATACGGTAAAACGCCTTGAAGCATATCAAGTTTGGGCAATGAGTGCCACCGGCAGGGACAATGTCCAGTTGGTGCGAAGCGGACAAACGCTATGGGACTACCTGCCATTTTGGTCCACGGATGGGACAACCATCTTTTTCAACCAACGTAATCTCGGACCTGGGCGGCCTTGGTTGATGAGCATTCCATTCGCAGAGTATGCCACTCGTGATGCGGTTCGTCTGGATCTTCCCACGCCTATCGAAGATGTCGAATTTTCGCCGGATGGGTTGTGGATAACCTTCGAAAGCACGGACGAAAACGGTAATCGCGATGTGTACTATTCATCAGTGACGGGCGGAAATCGCACCCGCCTCACCGACGACCCCGGAGTTGATTTCGATCCGGATTGGAGCTCCGCGCCAAGGCCCTAAAAGGGAATCCACTTGAAGAAATTGCCCGCCATGGCCACCCATGGCGGGCAATTTCTTATACACTTCTTATTGACTTCCCTTTTTGCCTCGTTTATCATTATCCCACGATGAATAGCACTCTCGTGAAGAGAGTGCTAATTATGTGAAGCCATGCTTGATCTTACCGAACGTCAGAAAACCTTACTTCTATTAATTATCCGCGACCATATCGAATCTGCTCAGCCGATTGGTTCTAAGCGGTTGGCTGAACATTACCATCTCGAGCTTTCTCCTGCCACCATCCGCAACGAAATGGCAGCGCTGACCGAAATGGGTTATTTGCGGCAACCGCACACCTCGGCAGGGCGCGTTCCAACCGAGGAAGGTTATCGTTATTTTGTCAGCCAGATGATGCCCAATGCGGAATTGCCCGAAGCGGTGCAACACACCATCTCGCACCAATTCCACCAATCCCGCGCGGACATGGACCAGTGGATGACCCTTGCCGCGTCGATCCTCGCGCACCAATCGCAGGGTGTTTCAGTCATCACTGCGCCGCATGCCGAGCGATCGCGCTTCAAACATGTTGAGTTGATCTCGACTCAGGGACGGCAGGTTCTGATGGTGCTGGTTCTGGTGGGAGGGGAAGTAAGCCAGCAAATTCTGACACTGGCGGAACCTGTGACCCAGGAGCGACTCAGCCAGACCGCTACGCGTCTGAACACCCATCTGCCCGGTCTCGCCGTGGATGATATTTCCGCACTTTCAACTCTGCCAGACCCGCTCGATCAGGATATTCTCACTCTCATCCTTCAAGACATTCGTCGTACATCTGAAAGCAGTTCGGGTGAAATTTACACCGATGGTTTGACCAATGTTTTATCCGAGCCTGAATTCGCCGAATCCGATGAAGCGCGGCGAGCGTTGAAAATCTTTGAAGAACGCTCCACTTTACGCGACCTGCTCGCTCGCAGTACAACCAACACCACTATCGGCGGTCTGCAGGTGCTGATCGGCGGCGAGGGCGAATGGGAGGAACTGCGTCAATGTTCGATGGTGATCGCGCGTTATGGAGTCCCCGGCATGGCGACAGGCACGCTGGGTGTGCTGGGTCCCATGCGCATGTCGTATACGAAGACGATTCCCACAGTCCGCTATGTGGCTGGAATTTTGAGCGATCTGGTCAACGACCGAATCGCGGGTGAATAAAAACGATATTCGAAAACTCGATATTCGTTTGGCGAATATCGAATGTCTAATAACGAAATTGAGAGTGAAAGCATGACCGACAAGAAAAAACATCAACACGAGAAAAATATCGAAGAGACCGCGGCAGAGGCTGTGGCGACGCCGGAGACAGGCGAGCAACCGCAAGTGGATGTCGACGCGTTGAAACGCCAACTCGACGATGCCGAAGCGAAACTGGCTGAAAGTGTCGAGGGCTGGCAGCGCGCCCAGGCGGATTTCCAAAATTATAAAAAGCGCGTCGAGCGCGATAACGAAATGATGTATGCCTCGATGAAAGGCGACATTGTCAAGAAGATCCTGCCGGTGCTCGATGACCTCGAACGCGCTATGCAAAACCGCCCGGCAGACGATGCATGGGCGGGCGGCATTGACCTGATCGTGCGTAAATTTCAAAACATTCTCGATGTCGAAGGTGTAAAGCGGATCGAAGCCACAGGCGCGGAGTTCGACCCGAAATTTCACGAAGCGATCTCGCATGAACCGAGCGAAACCGTCGAAAGTCATCATGTGATCGAAGTGGTGCAAAACGGATATATGCTCGGCGAGCGAGTGATACGTCCCGCTCTAGTGAGAGTGGCTCAATAAGCAACATTTGCAAGGGCACGATATA
>Ga0073934_10011056_pt1 | contig 11034 bp, 11 predicted proteins | sample LarsenN4metaG_FD_76834 | JGI IMG/M metagenome (GOLD analysis project Ga0073934, IMG submission 76834) | Hot spring sediment bacterial and archeal communities from British Columbia, Canada, to study Microbial Dark Matter (Phase II) - Larsen... ...
ATGACCACCGCGGCCATGGTGTTCGGCATGCTGCCGCTGGCGCTGGCCTTCAACGACGGCGGCGAGCTGCAGGCGCCGATGGGCCGCGCCATCATCGGCGGCGTGATCACGTCCACGCTGCTGACGCTGGTGGTGGTGCCGGTGCTGTACAGCTACCTGGTGCGCGAGCGCAAGCCGCGTACCCAGCCGGTGACCGACGCGGACCCGGGCGGCGGCGCCGTGCTGCCGATGGGCGCGCCGGCCGACCGCGATTGAAGGAGTCCTTCAGCCGCGCACCTCGCCCTGCCCCAGCACCACCCACTTCAGCGAAGTCAGCCCCTCCAGCCCCACCGGCCCGCGGGCGTGGAACTTGTCGGTGGAGATGCCGATCTCGGCGCCCAGGCCGTACTCGAAGCCGTCGGCGAAGCGCGTGCTGGCGTTGACCATCACGCTGGCCGAGTCCACCTCGCGCAGGAAGCGCATCGCGCTGACGTGATTCGTCGTGAGGATGGCGTCGGTGTGGTGCGAGCCGTGGCGCTCGATGTGGTCGATGGCCTCGTCGAGCGAATCGACGACCTTGATGCTGATGATCGGCGCCAGGTACTCCTCGCCCCAGTCCTGCTCGGTGGCGGCCACCACCTTCGGACGCGGCGCCAGCAGCGCCAGCGCGCGCGGGCAGCAACGCATCTCCACGCCCTTGGCCGCGAACACGTCGCCGATGCGAGGCAGGAACGCCGCCGCCTGCGCCGCGTGAACGAGCAGCGACTCGGCGGCGTTGCACGGGCTGTACTTCTGCGTCTTGGCGTTGTCGGTGACCTTGACCGCGAGGTCGAGGTCGACTTCGGCGTCGACGTAGACGTGGCAGTTGCCGTCCAGGTGCTTGATCACCGGCACCCGCGCCTCGCGCGCGATGCGTTCGATCAGGCCCTTGCCGCCGCGCGGAATGATCACGTCCACGTACTGCGGCATCGTGATCAGCTGGCCGACGGCGGCGCGGTCCGGCGTCTCGACGAGCTGCACCGCCTCGGGCGGCAGGCCGGCCTCGGCGAGCGCCGCCTGCACCAGGCGCGCCAGCGCCAGGTTGCTGCGCAGGGCCTCCGAGCCGCCGCGCAGGATGGCCGCGTTGCCGCTCTTGATGGCCAGCGACGCCGCCTCGATCGTCACGTTGGGCCGGCTTTCGTAGACCATGCCGAACACGCCCAGCGGCACGCGCATGCGGCCCACGCTGATGCCGCTCGGCCGGCGCCTGACCTCGCCGATCTCGCCCACCGGGTCGGGCATGGCGGCGATCTGCTCGCAGCCTTCGGCCACCGTGTCGATGATCTTCGGTGTCAGGCGCAGGCGGTCCACCAGCGGCGCCGCCAGGCCGGCGGTCTGCGCGGCCTCGACGTCGGGCGCGTTGGCCGCAGCCAGCGCGACATGGCTGGCGCGCAGCCTGGCCGCCAGCGCGCGCAGCGCAGCGTCCTTGGCCGCGGTGGGCGCGGCCGCCATGCGGCGCGCCGCGGCACGCGCGGCGGTGCCCACGTGGGCCATGTAGGCGTTCAGGTCGGCGGGGTTCATGCTGGCGCGGATTGTCGCAAACCGTCCGCGTCGGCGTAGCGCGCCGCGATCCACTGGCGCAGCCAGCGGTGGCCCTCGTCGGCGTGCGCGCGGCGGTGCCAGAACATGCGGATCGGCGCCTGCGGCAGCGTCGCCGGGTGGCTGCGCCAGAGCAGGCCGAAGGGGCCGGCCAGGCGCTGCGCCAGCCGCTCGGGCACGGTGGCCACGAGGTCGGTGGAGGCCAGGATGTGGCCGATGGCCACGAAGTGCGGCACCGTCAGCCGCACGCGGCGCTCGATGCCCTGGCGGCGCAGCTCCTCGTCGACGCGGTGGTGGCCGGTGCCGGCCGACACCACCACCAGGTGCTCGGCGCGCTCGAACACGGCACGCGTGAGCCGGCGTTGCGCCAGCGCGTGGCCGGCGCGGAACAGGCACACGTAGCGCTGGATGAAGAGCTCGCGCTGGTGGAAGCCGCCGCGCAGCTGCGGCAGCAGGCCGATGGCCAGATCGACCTGGCCCGACTGCATGGCCTCCTTGAGGTCGACCGCGGTGTTGCGCACGGTGGTCAGCGTGACGCCCGGCGCCGCCTCGGCCAGGCCCTGCACCAGCGTGGGCAGGAAGTAGATCTCGCCGATGTCGCTCATGCCGAGCCTGAACTCGCGCTCCGACGCAGCGGGCGCGAAGCGCCGGCGCGGCGCGAGCGCGGCGCCGATCGCGCCAAGCGACTGCGCCACCGTGGGCGCGAGCTGGCTGGCGTAGGGCGTGGGCGCCATGCCCTGCGGCGTGGCCACGAAGAGCGGATCGCCGAGCGCCTTGCGCAGCCGCGCCAGCGCGTTGCTCACCGCCGGCTGCGTGAGGCCGAGGTCGTCGGCCACCTTGGACACGCGCCGCAGTTCGTGCAGGCGCGCGAAGACGCGCAGCAGGTTGAGGTCCAGCGTGTCGGGCGGCAGCATTCGCCGGCGTGATGATCGCTATTCAGCGCATTCTATTGGCTGATGTGCGCGGACGGCCGATCATCGCGCCCATGAGCACCGCGTCGGCCCACCCGCGCGCGCCGGCCTGGGACGGCGCCGGCACGCACCGCATCCCGTTTGCCGTCTACACCGGCGACGAGCTGCACCGGCGCGAGCTCGAGCGCTTCTTCTACCGCGGCCACTGGTGCTACGTCGGCCTGGAGGCCGAGGTGCCGAACCCGGGCGACTTCAAGCGCACGGTGGTCGGCGAGCGCTCGGTGATCCTGGTGCGCGACGCCGACGGCGAACTGCACGTGCTGGAGAACGTCTGCGCGCACCGCGGCATGCAGTTCTGCCGCCAGCGCCACGGCAACCGCAAGGAGTTCATCTGCCCGTACCACCAGTGGAGCTACACGCTGGGCGGCGATCTGCAGGGCGTGCCGCTGCGCCGGGGCGTGCGCCAGGAGGGCGTGGTCAAGGGCGGCATGCCGGCGGAGTTCGACCCCCGGTCGCACGGCCTGACGAAGCTGAAGGTGGCGCGCCGCGGCGGCGTGGTCTTCGCGAGCTTCGACCCCGAGGTGGAGTCGTTCGAGGACTACCTCGGCCCGACCATCCTGCACTACTTCGACCGCCTGTTCGACGGCCGCAAGCTGGTGCTGCTCGGCTACAACCGCCAGCGCATCCCGGGCAACTGGAAGCTGATGCAGGAGAACATCAAGGACCCCTACCACCCGGGCCTGCTGCACACCTGGTTCGTGACCTTCGGCCTCTGGCGCGCCGACAACAAGAGCGAGCTGAAGATGGACCGCCACCACCGCCACGCGGCGATGATCAGCACGCGCGGCAACGCCGGCAAGGCGAGCGACGTGTCGGCGGTCTCGAGCTTCAAGGCCGACATGAAGCTGCACGACCCGAGCTTCCTCGACATCGTCCCCGAGCCCTGGTGGGGCGGCCCGAGCGCGGTGATGACGACGATCTTCCCGAGCGTGATCCTGCAGCAGCAGGTCAACAGCGTCTCGGTGCGCCACATCCAGCCCGACGGGCCGGGCGCCTTCAACTTCGAGTGGACGCACTTCGGCTTCGCGGACGACGACGCCGCGATGACCGAGCGCCGCCTGCGCCAGGCCAACCTGTTCGGGCCGGCCGGCTTCGTGTCGGCCGACGACGGCGAGGTGATCGAGCTGTCGCAGGCCGCGTTCGAGTCGAAGGAAGGCGGCAGCGCGCTGGCGCTGCTCGGCGGGCGCGAGGTCGGCGACACCGACCACATGATCACCGAGACGCTGATCCGCGGCATGTACCGCTACTGGCGCGAGGTCATGGAGCGGCCGTGAGCCCGATCGCCGAGCTGATCGCCCTGCAGGCCGACTACGCCGCCGCGGTGGACGGCGCCGACTGGGACGCCTGGGTCGCCCTCTTCACCGAGGACGGCGTGTACCGCCTGGTGCCGCGCGAGAACCACGAGCGTGGCCTGCCGCTGGCCACCCTGGCCTTCGCCGGCGAGGGCATGCTGAAGGACCGCGCCTACGCGATCCGCGAGACGCTGTTCCACGACCCCTACTACCAGCGCCACGTGGTCGGCCTGCCGCGCCTGCTGCGGCACGAGGGCAGCGGCGACGCCGAGCGCATCGAGACCGAGACCCACTACGCCGTCTTCCGCACCAAGCTCAACGGCCCGAGCACGGTGTTCAACGTCGGCCGCTACCTCGACACGGTGGTGCGACGCGCCGGCGCGCTGCGCTTGGCGCGCCGGCTCGTCGTGTACGACAGCGAGATGATCCCCAACTCCATCATCTACCCGATATGACCCCCGGCTACACCGACGTGGCGGCGCTCGACGACCTGTGGGACGGCGCCGGCCTCGCCGTGCACGTGCTCGGCCGCGAGTTCGCGCTGTTCCGCGTCGGCGACGCGGTCTACGCCACCGATGCGCTGTGCACGCACGGCCAGGCCCGGCTGTGCGAGGGTTTCGTCGAAGGCCACGAAGTCGAGTGCCCGCTGCACCAGGGCCGCTTCGACCTGCGCAGCGGCGCGCCGACCTGCGCGCCGGCGGCGGTGGCGCTGAAGACCTATCCGGTGCTGATCCGCGACGGGCGCGTCGGCATCGCCCTCTGAGCTGCTGAGCCGCTGAAGCGCTGAACCGCTCGCGCCGGCTCAGGGCCGCGCCAGCGCCACCAGTTCGTCGACCCCCGCTGCGTGCGCGAGGCGGCGCGTCGCGCCGATCAGCCCCTCGGCGCGCGCCGCGCCGAGCACCGGGTCGACGAGGGCGTGGAACTTGGCGTCCAGCTCGCCGTCGGACAGCGGCCGCTCGAGCGAGCCCACCGCGTGCTCGATCGAGATCGTGATGCGCCGCCCGTCGCGCAACGTGGCGACGAGTTCGGTGGCGTCCTCGGCGATGCGCGGGTCGACCGTCGCCACCACCTTGCGGCGCAGCGCCACGATGTCGTCGCGCCGCACCACCGCGTCGGCGAACTCGGCCTCGCCGGCGCGGCCGAACACCAGGCCGACGGCGCAGCCGTGGTAGACGCTGAACTTGGCCGCCAGGCCGTCGGCCGGCTCCTTCTTGCCGGTCAGCTCGAGCACCAGCGGGTGCACCGCGAGCTCGATGCGCTCCACCTCGTCGGGCTTCACGCCCTGTTCGCGCAAGCGGGCGCAGGCGTCGATGCAGGGGTGGATGACCACGCCGCAGGCGAAGGGCTTGTAGCTGTTGAACGCGATCTCGAAGCGCGTGCCGAGCTCGTGCGTGAGCTCGTTCCAGTCGCGCTGATCCGACACCACCTGCAGCAGCCCGCGCGGCGCCTCGAGCGCGCGCGGGCTGGCCGTGAAGCCGTGGCCGGCCATCAGCGCCGCCAGCAGCCCGTTGCGCGCCGCGGCGCCCGGGTGCAGCGCCTTGCTCATGGTGCCGAACTGCTCGCGCAGGCCCACCGGCTGCGAGGCGGCGATGCCCAGCGCCATCGCCGTGCGCTGTTCGTCCAGCCCGAGCAGGCGCGCGCAGCCGGCGGCGGCGCCGAGCATGCCGGTGCTGCCGGTGATGTGCCAGCCGCGGTCGTAGTGCGCGGGGTAGATCGCGTTGCCGACGCGGCAGGCCACGTCGATGCCGAGCACCAGCGCGTCGACCAGCGTGCGCCCGCTCGAACGCTGCACCTCGGCCAGCGCGAGCAGCGCGCTGGCCACCGGGCCGCCCGGGTGGATGATGGTCTTCAGGTGCGTGTCGTCGAAGTCGAAGACATGCGAGGCGATGCCGTTGACGAGCGCGGCGCTGGCCATGTCCACGCGCTCGGCGCGCCCGAGCAGCTGTGCCTGCGGCGAAGGCGCCAGCATCTGCACCGCGGCCAGGCTGGCCCGCACCGCCTCGTGCTGCGCGGCGCCGATGGTGCAGCCGAGCCCGTTGAGCAGCGTGCGGTGGGCCTCGTGCTCGACGGCGTCGCTCCAGCCGCGTGAGGGGTGGCGGGCGACGAAGCGCGCCAGCGCGGCGGTGACCGGCGGGGCATCGGTCTCGGCCTGGACGGGGGTGTTGCGTGCCATGAGGTGCCTGCGGTTCAGGAGTCGAGCTGGATCCCGCGTTCGCGCGCCAGCAGCGTCCAGCGCGCGATGTCGTCGCGCACGTAGGCCCCGAAGGCCTCGGGCGACATCGGCTGCGGCTCCACCGCCTCGGCGGCGAGCTTGTCGCGCAGGTCGCCTCCGAGCGCGGCGTTGAGCGTGTCGTTGAGCGTCTTCACCACCGGCGCCGGCAGCCCCGCGGGGCCGACGACGCCGTACCACTGCAGTGCGTCGAAGCCGGCGAAGCCGGCCTCGACCATCGTCGGCACGTCCTTGAGCAGCGCGTGGCGCGCCGCGCCGGTGACGGCCAGCGCGCGCACGCGGCCGCTGCGCACGTGCGGCAGCGCCGCCGCGAGGCCGGGGAACATGGCCTGCGTCTGGCCGCCCAGCAGGTCGTTGAAGGCCGGCGCGATGCCGCGGTACGGGATGTGCACCGCGAACACGCCGGCCTGCTGCTTGAACAGCTCCATCGTCAGGTGGGTGAGCGAGCCCGGTCCGGCCGAGCCGTAGCTGACGCGCCCGGGCCGCGCGCGCAGGTGCTCGACGAACTGCGCCACCGTCTGCACCGGCAGCTCGGCGTTGACCACCAGCACGTTGGGCGTGGCGCCGATCATGCCCACCGGCGTGAAGTCGCGCACCGCGTCGTAGGGCAGCTTGCGCGTCGCCGGGCTGGTGCCGTGGGTGGCCACGTAGCCCTGCAGCAGGGTGTGGCCGTCGGGCGCGGCGCGCGCCACCGTCTGGCAGGCGATGACGCCGCCGCCGCCGCCGATGTTCTCGACCACGAAGGTCTGGCCGAGCAGCCGGCCCCAGCGCTCGCAGACCGTGCGGCCGACGAGGTCCGAGCCGCCGCCGGCGGCCACCGGCACCACGTAGCGCAGGCTGCGGCTCGGGAAGGCCTGCGCGTGCAGCGCCGGCGCGGCCAGCGTGGCCGGCAGCGCGGCGATCAGGGTGCGGCGCTTCATCGTCGTGCTCCTCAGGCCCGGCAGTGGAAACTCACGCGGTCGATGCGCCCGTCGTTCAGCCACAGCGTCACCGACTCGCCCGCCGCGCCCTCGAGCGCCACCGCGCCCTGCAGCGGCACGCCCTTGAGCGACTTCTCGCTGAACCACCACCACCAGGGCTTCTGGCCCACCGACAGGCGGCCGATGTTCCAGCGCCGGCTCCAGGCGTCGAGCTGCGTGAGCACGTAGCGCTCGGGGGCCTGCGCCGGCACCATCACCTCGAGCGTGAGGCCGATGTACTCGATGCGGCGCTTGAGCCATACGGCCTCGCCGCGCCGCACGGTGCCCAGATCGACGACGCGGTGGCGGCCGATCGTGAACAGCGAGCGGTAGTGGCGCGACAGCGTCACCGCGTACTTGCCGTCGTCGCAGGCGAACCAGTCGGCGCTCACGCGCCGCGCCTGCGGCTCGCCGGCCGCCGCGAACGCCGCGGCCGCCAGCAGGGTGGCCAGGGCCGGTTGCACGAGCGCGCTCACGCGGACCAATGTAGCCAGCGCCTGCGGCGGGGTCAATGCAGGGGCGGCGGTGGCGACGCGCAGGCGAGCGCGTGCCGTGCGGCTTCAAACCTTGGGCTTGCGGATGCGCACCGGCGCCTTCTTCGCCGGCGGCTCGGAGGCGGCGGCGTCGACGAAGGCCTGCGTCGCGTCCGGCGCCGGCGTGGCGGCTGCGGCGACGAGGGCGGCGGGCGCGTCGCTTTCCTTGATGACCTTGGTGTACGGCGCCAGCATCTGCACGAGCTGGCCGTAGACCTTCGGGTTGCCGGCCACCAGCTCGCGCTGGTACAGGAAGTCGGCCTCGCCGGTGAAGTTGCCCACCAGGCCGCCGGCCTCGGTGACGATCAGCGATCCGGCGGCGGCGTCCCAGGGGCTCAGCCCGGTCTCGAAGAAGCCGTCGTACCAGCCGGCGGCCACGTAGCACAGGTCGAGCGCGGCGGCACCCGGGCGGCGCAGTCCGGCGCAACTGGCCATCACGCGCTCGAAGATCTCGAGGTAGCGCTTGAAGTTGTCGCCGCGGCGGAACGGGAAGCCGGTGCCGACCAGCGCGTCGGCCAGCTTGGCGCGCCGGCTCACGCGCAGGCGGCGGTCGTTGAGGAAGGCGCCGCGGCCGCGGCTGGCGTAGAAGAGGTCGTTGCGCGTCGGGTCGTAGACCACGCCCTGCTGGATCTGGCCGCGGTGCGCCAGCGCGATGCTCACCGCGTAGACCGGAAAGCCGTGCAGGAAGTTGGTGGTGCCGTCCAGCGGATCGATGATCCAGGTGAAGTCGCTGCCCTTGCGCCCGTGCGTGCGGCCCGACTCCTCGGCCAGGATGCCGTGGTCGGGGTAGGCCTCGAGCAGGATCTCGATGATGGCCTGCTCGGCGGCGCGGTCGACCTCGCTGACGTAGTCGTTGGGGCCCTTGCTGCCGACCTTGAGCACCTCGAGGTCGAGCGCGGCGCGGTTGATGATCGCCCCCGCCGCGCGGGCCGCCTTGACGGCGATGTTGAGCATGGGGTGCAGGGCTTGCGACATGGGCAGGGGGAGGACGGCTGGCGGTGGAGAAAGAACGACGCGGCCGATCCGTTGCATGATCGCCGCGTGATGGAGCGCCGATTTTACGAGCGATGAGCGACGGCACCCGCTTCGTGCTCGTGCAGCCCAGCCACGCCGGCAACGTGGGCGCCGCGGCGCGTGCGCTCAAGGTGATGGGCTTCGCCGACCTCGTGCTGGTGGCGCCGCGCCACGCCGACGTGCTGGAGCGCGCCGAGGCGCGCGCCCTGGCCAGCGGCGCGCTCGACGTGCTCGCCGGCGCGCGCATCGTGCCCACGCTGGACGCCGCGCTCGAGGGCATCACCTGGGCCGGCGCCACCGCGATGACGCCGCGCGACTTCGGCCCGCCGACCTACGCGCCGCGCGATCACCTGCCGCGCCTGGCGGCGAGCGGCCATCGCGTGGCCTTCGTCTTCGGGCCCGAGCGCACCGGGCTGGCCAACGACGACGTCTACCGCTGCCACGCCTGCCTGAGCATCCCCACGCACCCCGACTACGGCTCGCTGAACCTGGCGCAGGCGGTGCAGCTCCTGGCCTACGACTGGCGCTCGGCACTCGGCGGCTTCACGGTGCAGCCGCGCACGCCCGAGCCGACGCTGGCCGACTCGGCGGCGGTGCAGGGCGCGCTCGAGCACTGGCGCGAGGTGCTGGTCGACATCGGCTTCCTCGACCCGGCGGCGCCCAAGAAGCTGATGCCGCGCCTGACGCTGCTGGCCCATCGCGCCGCGCTCACGGTGGAGGAGATCCACATCCTGCGCGGCATCGCGCGCACGGTGCAGAAAACCCGGCGACGCCAGCACGACTGAGCGCGCGCCGCTACACTGCGACGCACCATGTTCGAACGCCTGCGCGAAGACATCGCCACCATTCGCGAGCGCGACCCGGCGGCCCGCTCCACCTGGGAGGTGCTCACCTGCTACCCCGGGCTGCACGCGCTCGTGCTGCACCGCTGGGCGCATGGCTGTTGGAACGCCGGCCTGCACTGGCTCGGCCGCTTCATCTCCCACTTCGGCCGCTGGCTGACCGGCATCGAGATCCACCCGGGCGCCACGATGGGCCGGCGCGTGTTCATCGACCACGGCATGGGCATCGTGATCGGCGAGACCGCCGAGGTCGGCGACGACTGCACGATCTACCAGGGCGTCACGCTCGGCGGCACCTCGCTGACCAAGGGCGCCAAGCGCCATCCCACGCTGGGCAAGGGCGTGATCGTGAGCGCCGGCGCCAAGGTGCTGGGCGGCTTCACGGTGGGCGACGGCGCGCGCGTGGGCAGCAACGCGGTGCTGCTGCAGCCGGTGCCGCCCGGGGCCACGGCGGTGGGCATCCCGGCTCGCATCCTGCAGAAGAGCGCCGACGCGCAGCGCGAGGAGCTCGCCGCCAAGCTCGGCTTCTCCGCCTACGGCGTGACGCAGGGCGACGACCCGATGACGCAGGCCATGAAGGGCCTGATCGACAACGCCGCCGGCCACGAGCACCAGATCGCGCTGCTGTGGCAGGCCATCGAGAAGCTCAGCTCGCGCACGCGCGAGCTGCCGGCCGAGGAATGCGTGCCGCAGGAGGCGCACAAGCAGGAGACGTTCGACGCCGAGCGGCTCAGCCGCCTCGTCAAGTAGGCGCGAGCCGGCCGTGCGCACGCAGGTGGCGATCGTCGGCGCCGGCCCGTCGGGCCTGCTGCTCGGCGCGCTGCTGGCCCAGAGCGGCATCGACAACCTGATCGTCGAGCGCCAGAGCGCCGGGTACGTGCTCGGCCGCATCCGAGCCGGCGTGCTCGAGCAGGTGGCGGTCGACCTGCTCGACGAGGCCGGCGTCGGCAAGCGCCTGCACGCCGAGGGCCTGCCGCACGACGGCTTCGCGATCTGCTTTCACGACGCGCTGCACCGCATCGACCTGCATGCGCTGACCGGCAAGCGCGTGACGGTGTATGGCCAGACCGAGGTCACGCGCGACCTGATGGACGCGCGCCGCGCCGCCGGCCTGCCCACCGTGTACGAGGCCCACGACGTCGCGGTCGCCGGCTTCGACGGCACGCGACCTACCGTGTCGTACACCAAGGACGGCGTGCGCCAGGTGATCGAGGCCGACTTCATCGCCGGCTGCGACGGCTACCACGGCGTGTGCCGCGCCAGCGTGCCGCCCGCGAGCCTGACCACCCACGAGAAGGTCTACCCCTTCGGCTGGCTCGGCCTGCTCGCCGACACGCCGCCGGTGCACCACGACCTGGTCTACGTGAACCACGAGCGCGGCTTCGCGCTGTGCAGCATGCGCAGCCGCACGCGCAGCCGCTACTACGTGCAGTGCACGCTCGACGACAAGGTCGAGAACTGGAGCGACGAGGCCTTCTGGACCGAGCTGCGCGCGCGCCTGCCGGCCGAGCTGGCCGAGCGGCACGTCACCGGCGCGTCGATCGAGAAGAGCATCGCGCCGCTGCGCAGCTTCGTCGCCGAGCCGCTCGCCTTCGGGCGGCTGTTCCTCGCCGGCGACGCCGGGCACATCGTGCCG
>Ga0073934_10011057_pt1 | contig 11034 bp, 6 predicted proteins | sample LarsenN4metaG_FD_76834 | JGI IMG/M metagenome (GOLD analysis project Ga0073934, IMG submission 76834) | Hot spring sediment bacterial and archeal communities from British Columbia, Canada, to study Microbial Dark Matter (Phase II) - Larsen... ...
CGAGGATCAGCGGCAGGCGTCCCGGCTTCGGCAGCTGCGGCGCGTCGCTGACCCGGTAGTGCTTGCCGTCGTACGTCGCGCGCCGGTCGGTCCACATGCGGCGCAGGATCTCGATCGTCTCCTCGAGCGCGCGGAGGCGCTCGCCGACGGAGGGAAACGGGAGGCCGTGCGCCTCGAACTCGGTCGCGAACCACCCCGCCCCGAGCCCGACCACCGTCCGGCCGTTCGCGATCCGGTCGATCGTGGCGACCTGCTTCGCGAAGACCGCCGGGTTCCGGAAGAAGGGCGGCGTGACGAGCGTCCCCAGCTCGACGGTCTTGGTGACCGCGGCCACGGCCGCCAGCTCGCTCCACGCCTCCAGGATCGGCAGGTTCGGCATCGGGACGCCGTAGAGGTGGTCGCACACCCAGACCGAGTCGAAGCCGAGCCGGTCGAACTCCTCGGCCGCGGAGCGCGCCTCGTCCCAGGTGCGCTTGATCTGCGGCAGCGTCACGCCGAAGTGCATGCGTCGGGCCATGCCCTCCGCTAGTCGGAGCCGGCGTCCCCGGTCAAGGGCGTGTCGGGGTGTGCGGCGGGGGCGACCTGTGGCACTCTCCGCCGATGCTCCGCCTCGCCTACGCCCTCGCGATCGGGACCTGGCTCGGCGCGGTGATCGCGCTCACGTTCGTCGTCACGCCGACGGCGCACGGCGAGTTCCCGACCGCCGAGGCCCGGCGCTTCCTCCGTCCGCTGTTCCCGCGGCTCTACGCGCTCGGGATCGGATGCGGCTTCGCCGCCCTGGTCGCGGTGCTCGCCGGCAAGACCGGCCTCTCGACGGGCGAGCTGCTCCGCCTCTCGCTCCCCACCGCGGTCGCGCTCGCGTGCACGATCGTCGGACGGCAGACGCTCCTCCCGCGCCTCGCCCGGCTCGAGGGCCGGGACGCCCGCTTCGCGCGGCTCCACCGGCTCTCGACGATGCTCAACACGACGACGCTCGGGGCGCTCGTCCTCGCGATGGCGGCCGCCGTCGGGCGCTGACCGCCGCGCCGCGGGGTGGACAACGCGCGCCGCGCTCGCGTACAGACGCGAGCCGGAGGTACCCGCCATGCGCCCGGCCGTCCTCGCGCTCGCGTTCGCCGGCGCCTTCGCCGCATCGTCGGCTTCCGCCGCGGTGGAGACGACCGCCTCCTGCCGCCGCGCCTCCGGCGACGTGGCGGCCGCGTGTCTCGCCGACTGGACCCGCCTGCTCGAAGGGTGCCTCCTCTCCCAGGACCCGACCTGCGAGGCGGCGCTGCGCGCCCCGGGCGGGCCGCTCGCGGCGCGCGCCGCGGCCGCGGGCGACGCGGCGCGGCCGTTCTGCTCGCCGCCGAGCCTCGATGCCCTCGCCTACACGAGCAACGACGACCTCGCGCTCCGCGTCCGCGAGGCGTGCGCCGATTTCGGGAACGACCTGGTCGACGTCGCGTTCTCCGCCGACGTCGCGACCCTCCCCCGCCCGCTCCTCCGCTGCCAGCGGATCGTCGCCCGGCAGCTCCGGCGGCTCCGCGCCCGCATCGTCGATGCGCTCGGCCCCGACTGCTTCGCCGCCGACGCTCGCGGCGGCGGCACCTGCGACGAGGCCGCGCGCGACCGCCAGGTCGCCCGCGCGCGCGCCTTCGCGCGCCAGCACATCCGGCGCGTCTGCCGGGACGACCTCGCGGCGCTCGCGCTCGCGGCCGGCGACGCCGCCGCCCGGCTCGAAACCGTCCTCGACCGCACCGTCGCCCGCACGCGCCACTTCGCGCAGCTCGTCTACCCGCCGCGGAACCTCGGCCCCTCGTCGCTCCCCGGCCCGTTCCCGGTCGGCGTCCGGACGTTCGCGTTCGCGGACGCCTCGCGCGCGAACACGGCGGGCACCGGCCCGCGGCCGGTGACGGTGGAGCTGTGGTATCCGTCGACGCCGGCGGCGATCGCCGGCGTCCCGCGCGACGTCGCGGTCGTCCTCGGCGTACCGGTCGCCGAGACCACGGCGTACCGGAACGTCGCCCTCGCGCCCGGCACGTTCCCGCTGGTCGTCTTCTCCCACGGCGACGACGGCATCCGGATCCAGTCCGTCTTCTTCGCGCAGCACCTGGCGAGCCACGGGTACCTCGTCGCCAGCATGGACCACCACGGCAACACCTTCGTCGACACGCTGTCGGGCGTCGTCGACCCGAACGTCGCCGCGAACCGCCCGCTGGACGTGTCGTTCGTCATCGACGAGGTCCTCGGCCCGAGCTCGGTCGCCGGCGCGTTCCTCGCGGGCCGGGTGGACGCCGACCGCATCGGCGCGTCGGGGCACTCGTTCGGCGGCTACACCGTGTTCGCGCTCGCCGGCGGCGCCGGCGTGGCCGGCACGTTCACCGACCCGCGCGTCAAGGCGATCCTCCCGCAGGCCCCGGCCAACCTCCAGGCCCCGGCGTTCTACGCCGGCATCCACGTCCCCACGCTGATCGTCGGCGGCTCGCTCGACGAGACGACGCCCTTCGCGTCCGCGCAGGAGGTGCCCTTCGTAGAGCTCCCGAGCGGCGCCGCGGTCGTCGGCCTCGCCCGCCTGACCGACGCCGGCCACTTCACCTTCTCGGACTTCTGCGAGGTGCCGCGTGCGCTCCTCGGCTTCCTGGGCGGCTTCGACGAGGCCTGCGAGCCGCGCCACCTCGCGTGGCGCTACGCGCACGACGTCGTGAACTACCTGGCGCTCAACTTCTTCGACGCCGTGCTGAAGGACGACCCCGCCGCCCGCGCCCGGCTCGACCCGGCGGTCGTGAACCGGATCGACGACCTGGTCTACGTCGAGAAGTAGCGCGCACGGACCGTGCACCCTGCATGGTCGCATTGCATTCTGCACGATGCGCCGGCCGCCGGCGCGGTCCGCGGCGGCGGCCGGCGCCGGTACGCCGCGTGCTTCCCTCGTCCGGCATGGACCCCGGAATCGTCGCCTGGGCGGTCGTCGCCGCGGCGTACGCCGCGAGCTTCTGGATGCTCCGCACCGGGCCCCGGCGGAACGACGTGGACGAGCCGCGCGACCGCGACGCCGAGCCCCGGACGGTCAGTCGAGATTCCAACGCCGGCGCTTCCGCCAGAGCGTCGTCACGTTGATCCCGAGCCGCGCCGCGGCCTCCTCGAGCGTGGCCGACTCGGCGAGCACCGCCTGCACGTGGCGCCGCTCGACGTCCTCCAGCGACGCGAGCGCGTCGGGCGCGGGAGCGCCCGTCCCACCGGCCGGCGCGGGCGCCAGCACCGCATCGGGCAGGTCCTCGGTGCGGACGACCTCGTCACGGGCGAGCACGATCGCCCGCTCGAGGGCGTTCACCAGCTCGCGGACGTTGCCGGGCCAGGAATACGCCAGCAGGGCGGCGCGCGCGTCGGGAGCCAGGCGGAGCCCGCGACGCCCGCGGCGCGCGAGCAGCGACGACATCAGGTGGTCCAGGAGCGGCTCCAGGTCCTCGCGCCGCTCGCGGAGCGCCGGCAGGCGGAGCGCGATGACGTTCAGCCGGAAGAAGAGATCGCGCCGGAACCGCCCGGCGGCCGCCTCGGCGGCGAGATCGCGATTGGTCGCGGCGACGATCCGGACGTCGACCGTCCGCGTGTCCGAGCCGCCGACGGGCTCGAAGCGATGCTCCTCGAGGAAGCGGAGGAGCTTCGCCTGGAGCTCGGGCGGCAGCTCGCCGACCTCGTCCAGGAAGACCGTCCCGCCGGCGGCCGCCTCGAGGCGGCCGGGCTTGTCCTTCCACGCCCCGGTGAAGGCGCCCTTCACGTGGCCGAAGAGCTCGCTCGCCAGGAGCTCCTCGGTGAGGGTCGTACAGGCGATGGTCACGAACGGACGGGCGGCGCGCGGGCTCCAGTCGTGGATGGCCTGCGCGAGCACGTTCTTTCCGGTACCGCTCTCGCCCCCGAGGAGCACCGTGACGTCCGACGCCGCCGCGCGGCGCGCCGTGTCGAGGACGCGGCGCATCGCGGGATTCCGCGATGCGAGGAGCGCCGCCGGGGATGCGGCTTCGCGCAGCGCGCGGTTCTCCCGCCGAAGCCTCTGCACCTCGAGAGCCCGGTCGATCGAGAGCCCCAGCTCGTCGAGACCGAAGGGCTTCACCACGTAGTCGTAGGCGCCCTCCCGCATCGCCTCGACCGCGCCGGCGATCGTGCCGTAGGCGGTCATCAGGACGATCAGCGCGTCCGGCCGGCGCCGCTTCACCTCGCGGAGGAGGGCCATGCCGTCGACGCCCGCCATGCGGACGTCGCTCAGCACGAGGTCGACCGGGTGCCGGCTCAGGAGCTCCAGGGCCTCGCCGCCGTCCGCGGCGAGCGTGACGTCGTGGCCGAGGCCGCGGAGGAAGGTCCGCAGGTGCTCGCGGATGTTGCGCTCGTCGTCGACGACCAGAACGGCGGCCATGCGCTCACGCCCTCGGAAGCTCGATCGTGAAGCGGCTTCCCCGTCCGACCTCGCTCTCCACGAAGATCCGCCCGCCGTGGGCCTGCACGATGTCGCGGACGATCGCAAGCCCGAGCCCGGCGGCTCCGGGCTCGCCGTCCGGGGCCTGGACGAACCGCTCGAAAATCCGCTCGCGCAGCTCGGGCGCGATCCCCGGGCCGGTGTCCGCGACCGACAGCCGGACGCAGCTCCCGGCGGCGCTCGCCTCGACGACCACCCGTCCGCCGCGCGGCGTGTAGCGGAGCGCGTTGACGACCAGGTTCGACAGGGCCCAGGTGAGCTTCGTGGGGTCGCCGACGACGCGCAGCTCCGCCGCTCCGGCGCCCGGCGTCTCGAGCGTCACCCCGCGCTCGCGGGCCTGGAGCGCGAAGAGGCGCGCCACCCGGCTCGCCAGCCGGCCGACGTGGAACGGGGCGCGCTCGAGCGCGATGCTCATCGCCCGCGAGCGCGACAGGTCGAGGAGGCGCTGCGCGACGTCCTCGAGCCGGCCCGCGTCTTCCCGCGCCGCGCCGAGGAGGCGCGTCCGCTCCGCGTCCAGCGGCGCCCCGTTGCGGTCGAAGAGGTCGAGCGCCATCCGGAGCGAGGCGAGCGGCGTCCGCAGCTCGTGCGAGAGCGTCGCCACGAGCTGCTCCCGGCGCGCCTCCTGGTCCCGCAGGTGGGTGACGTCCTGGAGCACCAGGACGTGGCCGGCGGGGCTCCCGTCGAGGGCACGAAGCGGCGTCGGACGCAGCACGTAGTAGTGATCGCGCCCGCGCAGGTAGAGCGCCAGCTCGACCGGCTCGTGCTCGCGTTCGGGATGCGCGAGCACCTCGGCGACCGCCTCCCGCAGGCGCAGGTAGTGGGGATGCCTCGTGCCGAGCTGCCCGAACGGCACGCCGACCGCGTCCTCCCGTTCGAAGCCGAGGATCGCGCAGGCGACCTCGTTCGCGTGCGCCACCCGCCCGTCCTGGTCGAGCACGACGAGGCCGTCCTCCACGCTCTCGACGATCGCCTCCGTCTTGGCCTTCTCCGCGAGCACGACGTCGATCCGCGCCCGCTCGATCGCGACGGCCGTCTGGCGGGCGATCGCCTCGAGCATCTGCCGTTGCTCGAGCGGCAGGGGCCGCGGCGCCGTGGCTTCGGGCGCCACGGCGAGGACGCCGACGACGCCGCGCGCCGTCGCGAGCGGCAGGTGCAGCCACTCGCCGCCGGGAAGCGTGTCCGTCCCGCGCCCGGCCGGACGGTCGTGCCGCCAGACCCACACCGAGGCGCCGCGCTCGTGCTCGGGGAGCACCGTCCCCGGCGGGTGCACCGCCTGCACCGTGAGGCGCTCGCCCTCCGGCAGCAGGACCACCGCGGGACCGCGCAGCAGCGCTCCCACGTGCGCCGTCACCACGCGCAGCAGCTCGGGGACCGTCGGCGCGGCCGCGATCTCGCGGGCGATCGCATAGAGCGCGGCCGTCCGCGCCTCGCGCCGCCGCGCGGCGGCGGACTGCTCGCGCGCGCGCGCCGTCAGGTGGCTCGTGAGGCCGGCCACGAGCAGGAAGGCCGCGAGCGAAAGGAGGTCGTGCGGCCGGGCGACGGAGAACGTGTAGTAGGGCGGGATGAAGAAGAAATCGTAGACGACGAGGCCGAGCACCGACGCGAAGATCGACGGGCCGAGGCCGCCGACGACGGCGGTGAAGAGCACCGCGGCGAGGAAGAGCATCCCCGGGTCGTCGAGCGGCACGACGGCGCGCAGGGCCGCCGAGCCCCCGCCGGCCGCCGCGACGGCGAGCGCGGCGAGCACCCATCGCTCCGCGCGGAGCGGACGGCGGCGGCGGACGGCGCCGCGCTCGCTCGGCGGAACACCCTCCGCCGCGACGGCCCGGACGTCGATGGAGCCGCTCCGCCGGATCACCTCGTCGACCACGCTGCCGCGCCAGAGCTCGCGCCAGCGCGGCCGGCGCGGCTTCCCGACGACGATCTCGGAGACGTTCCGCTCCTGCGCGCAGCGGACGAGGTCGCGCGCGACGTGGCGGCCGCTCGCGGGGACCGTCACCGCCTCGCCGCCGAGCTGCTCGGCCAGACGGAGCGCGCGCCACACCCGCTCGCGCTCGGCCTCCGGCCGCTCGGCGAAGCCGGGCGGCTCGACGAAGACCGCCACCCATTCCGCGCCGCGCCGCTCCGCCATCCGGCGTGCCGAGCGGACGAGGCGCTCCGACTTCGTGCCGCCGCTCACGCCCACCAGGAGCCGCTCGGCGACCGGCCAGGTCTCTTCCGTGCCGCGCGTACGGCGGTGCGCCCGGACCTGCTCGTCGACGTGCTCGGCCGTCTGGCGGAGGGCCAGCTCGCGGAGCGCGGTCAGCTGCGCGGGCTGGAAGAAGTGCCGGAGCGCGCGCTCGGCCTGCTCGGGGACGTAGACCTTCCCGTCGCGGAGCCGTTGCAGCAGCTCCTCGGGCGACAGGTCGATCAGCTCGACCTCGTCGGCGCGGTCGAGGATGCCGTCGGGCACCGTCTCCCGGACGCGGACGCCGGTGATCTGGGCGACGACGTCGTTCAGGCTCTCCAGGTGCTGGACGTTGACGGTGCTGTAGACGTCGATGCCCGCGTCGAGGAGATCCTGCACGTCGAGGTAGCGCTTCGGGTGGCGCGAGCCCGGCGCGTTCGCGTGCGCCAGCTCGTCGACGAGCACGAGCTGCGGGCGGCGCGCGAGCACCGCGTCGACGTCCATCTCGGTGAGCCGCTGGCCGCGGTACTCGATCGCCTTCCGCGGCACCACCTCGAGCGCCTCGAGGAGCGCCTCGGTCTCCTTCCGGCCGTGGGTCTCGACCACTCCGACGACCACGTCCCGCCCTTCGCGGCGGCGCTCGTGCGCCGCCTGCAGCATGGCGAACGTCTTTCCGACGCCGGGGGCCGCGCCGACGAAGATCTTGAGCCGGCTCCGCGCCCGGCGCCGGGCGGCGTCGAGAAGCGCCTCGGGAGACGGCCGCCGCTCGCCGCCGGGCTCAGACGAAGCCACGGCGCACCATTCTGGCAGCCGGTGGCGGCGGCGGCCAGAGCGCGTCGCCGGCGTTCACGGCGCCCGCAGCGCGTCGAGCGCGAGGTTCAAGCGGAGCACGTTGACCGCGGGCTCGCCGAGCATGCCGAGCTGCCTCCCCTGCGTATGCCGGGCGACGAGGTCCTCGACCGTCTTCGGATCGAGCCCGCGCGCGCGGGCGACGCGCCCCACCTGCCACCGCGCGGCCGCCGGGCTCACGTGCGGGTCGAGCCCGCTCCCCGACGCGGTCACGAGGTCGACCGGGATCGGCGTCCGGTTCGTCGGGTCGGCGGCCCTGAGCGCGTCGATCCGCGCCCGCGCGCCGGCGAGGAGCGCGTCGCTCAGGGGGCCGTGGTTCGACCCCGACGACGCCGCCGCGTCGTAGGCGAAGCGCGCGGTGGCGGACGGGCGGCCCCAGAAGTACCTCGGGTCGGCGAACGGCTGGCCGATCCACTCCGAGCCGAGGACCTCGTCGCCGGAGCGGATCAGGCTTCCGTTCGCCTGGTGCGGGAACACGACCTGCGCGATCCCGGTGACGACGAGCGGGTAGACGAGGCCCGTGATCAGCGAGAGGAGCGCGAAGACCGAGAGGGCGGGACGCAGGATGTCCATCGAAGGCCCCCTATGCGAGGCCCAGCGCGACCAGCGCCAGGTCCACGATCTTGATGCCCACGAACGGGGCGACGATGCCGCCCAGGCCGTAGACGAGGAGGTTCCGCCGCAGGAGCGCCGCCGCCGGCAGCGCGCGGTACCTCACGCCGCGGAGCGCCAGCGGGATGAGCGCGATGATGATGAGCGCATTGAAGACGACCGCCGAGAGGATGGCGCTCGCCGGGGTGGCGAGCCGCATCACGTTCAGGGCGCTCAGCACCGGATAGGTGGGCGCGAACGCGGCGGGGATGATCGCGAAGTACTTCGCGACGTCGTTCGCGAGGCTGAACGTCGTGAGTGCGCCGCGGGTGACGAGGAGCTGCTTTCCGATCTCCACGATCTCGATGAGCTTCGTCGGGTTCGAGTCGAGGTCGACCATGTTGCCGGCCTCCTTCGCCGCCTGCGTGCCGCTGTTCATGGCGACGGCGACGTCGGCCTGCGCGAGGGCCGGCGCGTCGTTGGTGCCGTCGCCGGTCATCGCGACCAGGCGCCCGCCCGCCTGGTACGTCCGGATGAGCGCGAGCTTCGCCTCCGGCGTCGCCTCGGCGAGGAAGTCGTCGACTCCGGCCTCCGCCGCGATCGACCCCGCCGTGAGCGCGTTGTCCCCCGTGATCATCACCGTCCGGATGCCCATGGCGCGGAGCTCCGCGAAGCGCTCCCTGATGCCGCCCTTCACGACGTCCTTCAAATGGATCACGCCGAGGACCCGCTTCCCCTCCGCGACGACCAGCGGCGTTCCGCCTCCACGGGCGATGGTCTCGACCGCCGTCCTCGCCGCCTCCGGCATGCTGCCGCCCTCCCCCTTCACGAAGCTCTCGATCGCCTCGAAGGCGCCCTTCCGGATCCGGCGGCCGTCGACGTCGACGCCGCTCATCCGGGTATGGGCGCTGAACGGCACGAAGTGCGCGCCGAGCGCGTGCAGGTCGCGCTCGCGGAGCCCGTGCTGCACCTTGGCGAGGACGACGATGCTCCGCCCCTCGGGCGTCTCGTCGGGGAGCGACGAGAGCTGCGCCGCGTCGGCCAGACGCTCGACGTCGACGCCGTCCACCGGAACGAAGGCGGTCGCCTGCCGGTCGCCGAGCGTGATCGTCCCCGTCTTGTCGAGGAGGAGGACGTCCACGTCGCCGGCCGCCTCGACGGCACGCCCCGAGGTCGCGATGACGTTCGCCTGGATCAGGCGGTCCATGCCCGCGATGCCGATCGCGGAGAGGAGCCCGCCGATCGTCGTCGGGATGAGACACACGAGGAGGGCGACGAGCACCGTGACGGTGACCGGCGCGCCCCGCCCCGCCTCGTGCACCGCGAAGACCGAGAACGGGAGGAGGGTCACGGTGGCGATCAGGAAGACGATCGTGAGCGCCGCGAGGAGGATCGCGAGCGCGATCTCGTTCGGGGTCTTCTGGCGCTTCGCGCCCTCGACCATCGCGATCATCCGCTCGAGGAACGTCTCGCCCGGATCGGTGGTCACCTCGACGACGAGCCAGTCGGAGAGGACCCAGGTGCCGCCGGTGACCGCGCTCCGGTCGCCGCCCGCCTCGCGGATGACCGGCGCGCTCTCGCCGGTGATCGCGCTCTCGTCGACGGTCGCGACGCCGAGGATCACCTCGCCGTCGCTCGGGATGAGCTCGCCCGCCTCGACGAGGACGACGTCGTTCCGCCGGAGGGTCGAGCCGGGGACCTTCGTGTGCGGCGCCTCGGCGGGCGAGAACCCGGGCGCCGGGACGCCGGCGAGCTTCTTGGCGACGACGTCCCGCCGCGCCTTCCGGAGCGCGTCGGCCTGCGCCTTCCCGCGTCCCTCCGCCATCGCCTCGGCGAAGTTCGCGAACAGCACCGTGAACCAGAGCCAGACCGAGACCGCGAAGATGAACCCCGCCGGCGCCTCGCCCCGGCCGACGAGCGCCTGGAGCCAGAGGAGCGTCGTGAGGACGCTCCCCACCAGGACGACGAACATGACGGGGTTCCGGACCTGGTGTCGGGGGTCGAGCTTCCGGACCGCATCCACGAGCGCCCGGCGGACGATCGGGTCGAAGAGCGGGCGGGTCCTCGCGCGGGCGGTCACGCGTCCCTCCGGATCACGAAAAGAGCATCAGGTGCTCGACGATCGGTCCGAGCGCGAGCGCCGGGACGAAGGTGAGCGCGCCGACCACGAGCAGCGTGCCGACCAGCAGCGAGACGAAGAGCGGCCCGTGGGTCGGCAGCGTGCCGGCGCTCGGCGGCACGGCCGTCTTCGTCGCGAGCGAGCCGGCGAGGGCGAGCGCCGGGATCATCACCCAGTAGCGGGCGGCGAACATCGCGAGCCCCCCCGTCAGGTTCCAGTACGGAACGTTCGCGGCGAGGCCGGCGAAGGCGCTGCCGTTGTTGTTCCCCATCGAGCCGTAGGCGTAGAGGATCTCGCTGAAGCCGTGCGGGCCGCGGTCCTGGATGCTCGAGACGCCGGCGGGCAGGACCACGGCGAGGGCCGTGAACCCGAGCGCGACGATCGGCGGGACGAGGATCACGAGCGCGGCCATCTTCATCTCGTAGGCCTCGATCCTCTTGCCGAGGTACTCCGGCGTCCGGCCCACCATCAGCCCGGCCACGAAGACCGCGACGATGGCGAACGCGAGCATCCCGTAGAGCCCCGAGCCGACGCCGCCGTACACCACCTCGCCGAGCTGCATGAGGAACATCGGCACGAGGCCGCCGAGCGGCGTGTACGAGTCGTGCATCGAGTTGACGGAGCCGTTCGACGCGGCCGTCGTCGCGACCGCCCACAGGGCGGAGCTCACGATGCCGAAGCGGACCTCCTTGCCCTCCATGTTGCCGCCCGCATGGCCGGCGCCCGCCGCGACGTCGACGCCGAGCGCGGCGACGCGGGGGTTCCCGACCCGCTCCGCCGCGACGCAGAGCACGACACACGCGACGAAGACGACGGTCATGGCGGCGAGGAGGGCCCACCCCTGGCGGGCGTCGCCGACCA
>Ga0073934_10011058_pt1 | contig 11034 bp, 9 predicted proteins | sample LarsenN4metaG_FD_76834 | JGI IMG/M metagenome (GOLD analysis project Ga0073934, IMG submission 76834) | Hot spring sediment bacterial and archeal communities from British Columbia, Canada, to study Microbial Dark Matter (Phase II) - Larsen... ...
CCACCAGGGTGGTGGGCGAGTGCAAGGTGATACTGGCGTCAACCCGGTGATTCGGCGCGCCGGGCGGTATAGCGAAGCGCATAGTGCTCGCAGCGAGAGTTTGAACGCGCTCCCGCGGCGGCTCTTTGGCAAAGACCAGCCCGATACGAGATTTGTCCGTATGCTTCTTTCCGTCCGCCGTGTAATGCATTTGCAGAACGATATCGGAACCGGCTTTGAGCAAGCGCGCTTTGCCGGGTTCAAGAATCGAGGCCGGCATGCCGGGCGCGTAGCCGGTCAGATTGTCGCCGCCGAGACCATTGCCCCCCTCAGCCGAAGCGTTCCCGCGACCGTTGCGGCTGGGCACGAACGGAACACCGGGAACCGCCTCCTTCATCCACTTCGAGCCGGGTTCGCGGATGAAGGCGATGATGTGGTGTACCACGGCACGATTTCCAGGGCGTGCTTCGGCAGCCTGGATCCACTTGTCTTCCTTCGTGTGTGTCGGAATCACGATGTACTGGTAATCGATAGTGCCCGACTCAGGCACCGTGAACTCATTCGGCATCTCGAGCACCAAGTCCGGGTTGCCGATCTGCCAGCCTTCAACCCACTGAGGGTTCGGCTTGGCATCCTTGGGGTCGCCTTCCTTGGCTCCCGAGTCGGCCCAGGCGATCAACGTTGCCGCGTCGGCTGCAGAAAGCGACCGGTCGTTGGCGAACTTACCGACGTGCGGGTCGGCGAACCATGGCGGCATGCGCTTGGTGGCGACTGCCTGCTTAATGGCTTTCGCCCAGGGCCGGGTGTCCTTGTAGGTGAGAAAGGACATCGGGGCTGCCTCTCCGGGCCGGTGGCAGGACTGGCAGTTCTTCTGCAGGACCGGAAGGACCTCTTTGTGAAATGTGATGTTGGCTGGAACGCTTGCCGCGATCAGCGGCAAGCCAAGGAACACTAACCCTGCTACTGAAAAACGCATCCGTACGCGCACCTCCGCTTTCTCTCACTATACGCGGAAAAACGCTGATCGGTTCAACGAACCGCGTTCGGCAAGAGAAAGGCGTTCCGGGTTGACGAAAATAGGGCGAAGACAGGTACTAGAACTGCCATTGAGTTGATATTGGATGGAAAGATCGAAAGAGACACGAAACAAGGCGGGGATCTTGTCTCTATAGAGGGGATCTTGTCTTTATAGATATGATATGCTGAGCCTTACAACAAATAAGCGGATCTTAAATCCGTGCATCACAGTGGGAAGAGGACTGGCCATGGTACTACGACGAGAGGTCCGGGGCCGCCCGGGTCTTCCGCTAGCGGAATTCCGCAGCAAGGCCAATATTTCTTTGGAGCAGATTGTTTCTGTCACCAAAATCAGTAAGCGCTTTCTGGAAGCGATAGAAGCGGCGGACTACCGGGTGCTTCCGGGTGGCGTCTTCAACGTGAACTATATCCGTCAATATGCCGCAGCCGTTGGGTATAACGCGGAAGAAATCCTGGATCATTATTATGAGGCGACCGGTCAAGCGCCTCAAGCCGAAAAATCCCTACAACATACAGACGAACGCGCGGACCGCTCACTAGGGGCGGTTGCCGGCCGGCTGGGCCGTCTGCTGCTCGAGGGATAGGCCGGTAGAAGCCTCTCGCTCTCGGCAGCGGCCTCAACACCTTCAATTTTCTTTCAAGCCCGATCTCTGCGTGCCGATAATAAGACCGAGGAAGTGGGTTAGCCTTCAACGGGTGTTAACGGCCCACACGACCAAATATGAAAATCCACGATGCTGGAACTGCGGGTATTCGCAGTGACGGAGTCGGCCAATCGCAGGCTCTGGAGCAACAGGGGCGCAAAGGGCAGGTAGGCGTTAGCGGTGCGCAGGCGGGCTCCGGGGGTGACGAAGTACAGTTATCCTCCCTGGCAGAATCAGTCTCGGCGCTGGACAGTCTTTCGGTCCAACGTCAGGAAAAAATAGAGCAGTTGAAAGCAGAATTCGAAGCTGGGAAATACCGTGCCGATCCGGAAGCAATTAGTAAAGCGCTGATCGAGGAAGGGCAAGGTGGTGGTGTCTAGCGAACCGGGAGCGGACGAATCACGGGCAGCGGAGGCGATGCTGGGCCGGTTGGAGGAGCGCATGCGGCTGGTGCGCAGCCGGCTGGCGGGTCCCGGGGCATGGACGGCTGAATGCTGTGTTGGGGAGTTAGAGGCGGCGCTTCGCGAACTGAGCGAGATTGAGGGTTACCTGCGCGCTGGCAGACCGGTGGACGCTTCGACCCGAACAAGTCTGAGAGACAGTGTTCGGCGATTGCAGGTTCAGGTAAGGTCCACCGGCCGCCTGCTGGAGAACGGGTCTGGTTTTCTCAATGGTCTGGTGGCACGGCTCGAATCTGAGTGCGGCTATTCCGAACACGGGGTGGCAGGTTCAATCGAGCAGATCGCCAGGCGGCGTCGCGGGCGTTTCGAGGCCAGCTACTAGGGAGGCGCCGAAGTGGGCAACCTGTTTGTTTCCCTGCTCAACTCGACCGGAGCGATGCGCGTGTTTGAACGCGGCATGCACCTGACGCAGAACAACATCTCGAACTCGCTGACGCCAGGTTATGTCAAGCAACGCCAGGCGATCGAGTCCAATCGGTTTGAGCTGGACAGCGGCCAGCCTGGCGGGGTGCATTCGGCCGGAACGCTGGATTCGAGGAACCTCTACGCCGAGCAGCGTGTCCGGCTGCAAGCGTCAAACCTGGGTATGGCGCAGCGGCGCGCCGAGCACCTGGGCCAGTTGGAGCCGATTTTTCAAATCGAAGCAGGGTCCGGACTGGCCGGTGCGCTGGACCGTTTCTTCGAGTCGGCTTCGGCGCTGGCAAATACCCCGAATGACACTGGAGCGCGGCAACTGGTTCTCGACAGGGCTGCCGCGTTAGCCGCAACGTTCCGCAGCAGCGCGGACAACCTGGTGGACGCTTCCAACCAGTTGAACCGCGACCTGGACCAGACGGTTGAAGCGATCAACGCGATCGGCGCGCGGCTGCGTGAAATCAACATCGAATATCGTAAAGACTCGCAGGCACAAAAGGATGCCGGGCTTGAAGCGAAGCTGCACTCCACGCTAGAGGAGTTGTCTCAGCTTGCCGACTACACGGCGTTACGCCAGGACGATGGGACCGTAAGCGTCTACCTGGGCGGGCAGACACTTTTTGTCTTGGGCGAGCACGACTATCCGATCAGCCTGAACCCTCCCGGTGCAACTGCGGAAGTGCTGGATAGTGAAAGCCGCATCATCACGGCGCAGTTCGGCGGCGGCGCTTTGAAGGGGGCCCTCGATGTCCGCAATGAGTTATTGCCGCAGTACCAAGCCGACCTCGACCGCCTGGCAGGCGTGTTGGCCGATTCGGTAAATGGTCTCCTGGCGAGTGGTCTGGATGCCAGCGGAGCCAATCCCATCACGCCGCTGTTTCAGTACAACGCGACGCTCGGCATCAGCCGGACTTTGACAACGAACAATTTAGCTCCAGGAGATCTTGCTGTCGCGTCGGCGGGAGCGCCGGGGGGCAACGGCAACGCAATCGCACTGGCCGAACTGCAAAAGAACCAGTTAGTGGATGGATACAGCTTTACTGGTTACTACGGTCTGATCGCGGGACGGCTGGGGCGTGAACTGGCAGGAGAACGCGAGAACGTAGCGCTGCAAAGCGATCTTCTGTCCCAGACACAGGCACTGCGTGAGGAGATTTCGGCCGTCAACCTGGACGAAGAGGCGATTCTGCTGCTGCAGTATCAGCGGGGATACCAGGCATCGGCGCGCCTGGTCAGTGTGCTCAACGAGATGACCGAGACGGTGATCAACCTGCTTCGTTAGGAGCCAAATGCCGTATGGTGCGTGAAATCTCTTCCGCGAAAAGCCGGTTTCTGTCGGACCTGGCCAGCATTAACGATCGCATGAACCGGGCTCAGCGCGACGTTGCCTCGGGCAAGCGCGTGCACGCTGCTTCAGACAGCCCCGACCAGGTGAGTGCGTTACTCACAGTGCGTTCCGAACTCTCTTCTTTGCAGCAAACCCAGGCCAATCTCAACCGCACGGGAACGGAGCTTTCTGCTGCCGAACAGGCGCTGCAGAGCGCTGTGAAACTCTTCGACCGGGTGCGCACACTAGGGATGACTGGCGCCAGCGGCGTCCATACAGCGGCTACGCGCAAGAGCATCGCCGATGAGTTGGGCGCCATTCTGGAACGCTTCGTTGGCCTGGCGAACACCGATGTCGATGGGCGCAACCTGTTCTCTGGAGACGCGGATCGTCAGTTCGCATACAGCATCGACTTGAGTAATTCTCCGCCTTGGAGCGCCTATCAAGGCACGACTTCCAGCCGCCGCGCGATTCACCCAACCGGAGTTCCGTTTGCGGTGGCGAAGACCGCTCAGGAAATATTCGACAACTCCGATCCGTCGAAGAATGTATTCGTGGCGATTGAGACCCTGCGGCAGGCGCTGCTTGCGAACGATGAAAGCGCTATTCAGACAGCGATGGCGCCGTTGGCCGGCGTTTCCGAGCACTTGAACTCGATGCTCAGCTTCTACGGTTTCGCGCAAGCCCAAGTAACCGAAGCCAAAGACACCGCCGCGCAGATGGTGCTGCTGCGCAAAACGCAGATCTCCGCACTGGAGGATGCCGACATCACCGAAGCCATCATGGAATTGCAGCAGGCACGCTTCCAGCAGGAAGCGGCGTACAAGGTGCAGGCCAGCCTGCCGCAAGGGTCGCTTTTCGACTACCTTGGATAGCGCCACGTGATCAACTTAGGTTCGGTCATCTCCTCGATGGCGTACTTTGGGCCTTCCCGCCCTGAACCGCTGAGCTTTACACCGCCGTATGGCATTTGATCCACGCGGAACTGGGGGACATCGTTGATCAGGAATCCGCCCACGTGCACCCGCTCGGCCGCGGCAAACGCTTTCCCGATGTCCGATGTGAAGATTCCAGCCTGCAGGCCGTAAGCGGACTGATTCACCCGCTCAATGGCTTCATCCAGCGTTTGGTAGGTATTGATCCCGGCGACCGGTCCGAAGGCTTCCTGGCGCCACACCTGCGCGTGCTCGGGAACATCGGCAAGAACCACCGGGCCGAGAGTTGCCCGTTGGCGGTGGATTGACGGGCCCACCATGCGAGCTCCTGAGCGGACCGCCTCTTCCACCCAGCCTGCTACACGAGTAGCTTCTGCCTCAGTGATGAGCGAACTTACCTCTGTTGTCTCGTCGAACGGGTGTCCGATGGACAGAGCCCTGGCCGCGGTTGCGAAGGCTTCGGTGAAGCGGCTTGAAACGTTCCGATGAACATAAATGCGCTGAATGGAGATGCACACTTGTCCCGAGTGCGCGTAGCTCCCGGGGACTGCCCGGCTCACCGCTTCTTCCAAGTTGCCGTCCGGTTCAACGATGAGAGCCGAGTTGTTGCCGAGTTCCAGCGTGATGCGCTTGCGGCCTTCTGCGGCCAGCAATCGTAGACGTGCGCCCACACTATCGCTACCGGTGAACGTGATCATTGCAATATCGGGGTGGCCGGCCAGATGGGCTCCAATCTCGCCTCCGGCGCCGGTGATCACGTTCAGAGCTCCGTCAGGCAAACCGCACTCGGAGAGCACGCGAGCAAGCAGCAGTCCGCTGATCGGTGTGGCGGAAGCGGGTTTGTGGACAACCGCGTTCCCTGCCGCCAACGCCGGTGCGATCTTGTGGACGGACAGATTGAGCGGAAAATTGAAGGGGGTGATTGCGGCGATCACGCCAAGGGGCTCTCGCACGGTCATACCCCAACGGCCCTTGCCTGCGGGCGAGGCGTCCATCGGAACCACCTCGCCGGTCAGACGATGGGCTTCTTCGGAAGCGAAAAGGAGTGTTTGAGAGGCGCGCTCTGCTTCCAGGCGTCCTTCGCGGATCGGTTTACCCGATTCCGAGCTGACTGCACGCGCGAATTCTTCACGGCGCGCGCTGACCGCGGCGTGAGCACGACGGAGGATTGCGCTGCGCTCGTCTCGCGTGAGGGAGCGCATCAGCGGCGCGGCGCTCTTGGCTGCCGCCACAGCCTCTTCGACATGGACGGGCTCCGCTTCAAACACTATCCCCACAGGCGCGCCATCGAACGGCACGCGAACCGTACGCGGTTTTGCGCTCCGCACTTCGCGTCCGCCGATCCACATCGGATATTCGTCACAAGCCATGGCGTTTTACCTCTTTTCCGGTTCACGGAAATGAAACGACTCAGAAACGACCGCGCCCGCGGGGTCGAGAATCACCGTCACCTGGAAAGACCCTTCCCCGGGCAGGCCAAAGCGCAGGTCTGTCAACTCCACCTTAGTCCCGCCGACCGGCTCGGAGGCAGGAATGACTCGCCAATACGGGAACCGGGAGAAACGCAAAAATACGGCGGCGCTTCGCGTTGCGCGGGCTGACTGTATTGCGTCTGACGGCGGCGGTTGGTGCAGGACACGCCCTGAATCGGGGTCTAACTCTGCGCTGAGATCCACTGGAAGAATCTTATAGAAGTCTGCTCCTTCGACCAGACCCGTCCATCGCCACGGCGCCACCTCTGAAGGGAACGCGGCGACACGTTTGGGCGGTTCCCCCATGTAGATTCGCGACGACAACTGATGGATTGCTGCGTTGTGTAACTGGCCACGCGTTCCAAGGTAGGCTGCTACTGCGATGATTCCGAACCATGCCCAGCCCCGCCCCGCCGTGCGCGGGGCACCGATTTCGGAATCTACCAGGCGAGTCAGCAAAGGTGCGGCAGTCGCAACGACGAGGATCACCCAAAGCCAGATATCAATGATATTGACCCAATCCAGGCGGAACCATTCCGGGGTGAACGGTCGAGCGAAAGGGATTCCATAGACATTCCACCAGTCCTGCAAAACGTGGACCCACACCCCGATCAGGGAAAGTACGTACGCGCCAACCCATTGGAGGCGGCCTTTCCGGACACCGCGCGCCAGTAGCGGCCAGAAAGCGAAGGGAAAGAGCGCCATGACCGGTGAGAACAGAAAGGTGTGTGTCAGCCCTCGATGATGTTCCAGATAGGCCAACTCTCCGCCGAGAGCAGTGACGATATCAATGTCGGGCGCGTTTAATGCGATCAGCAACAACCCCGTGGCTGAAGGGGCCAGTTTGTTGAGGCCCGCCCGCGAAAGAAGAATCCCGGTGAGGGAATGGGTCAGATTATCCATGATTGGGGGAAGCGGCGCGCACAAATGTCGAATCGAGCCACACATTTAATCTATAGCGGGTCATTTAGCCCACCCTTGGGCCGGCAATCAGAGGCTTGCATTCGGCAAGGCAATTGCATGACCATTTTCAGGAATGACTGAAACCCTTGTACAGTCACCAATCCTGACGCTGTTCGTGGTCATCGGCTTAGGATACCTGCTTGGCGAGATCAACTTCTGGGGTTTCCGCCTGGGAGTTGCGGGGGTACTCTTTGTCGGTCTGGCGATCGGGAGCCTGAGCCCGGCGATCGCGCTGCCGGAGATGGTCGCCACTCTCGGACTGATCATTTTTGTTTACACCATCGGGATTCAGTCGGGTCCATCTTTCTTTGCCAACCTTCGCACACAAGGATCGCGCAGCTTGCTGGCTGTGGGGGTTCTGGTTGGGGGCGCGCTACTGGCGTTGGGACTTTCCTGGTGGCTGCCTGCGAGCGCAGGGAGAATCGCCGGGCTGTATTGCGGAGCGCTGACGAATACGCCGGCTCTGGCGGCATCGCAGGAACGAGCCCGCGAGCTGGCCAGGCAGGCGAACCTGAGTGAGGAGGAAACACGCAGGCGCGTTATTGAGCCTGTTGTGGCCTATTCGATCGCGTATCCATTCGGGGTGATCGGAGTGCTGTTAGCAATCCAGATCGCGCGCCGAGTCTCGAAAAACCAAAGGGAGCCGTCCGACGATGCACCTGAGATTCTGGTCCGGGATTTTGTAGTACGCAATCCAGGAGTCGCGGGCCAGACGCTGGAGCAGATCCTGCGACTGCACCGGGATCCGGGCTTCGTCATCAGCAGGATTCAGCACGAAGGGCAGGTCGAGTTGGCCAAGCCCGATACGCCATTGGCAATCGGCGACGTGGTTGCGGCAGTGGGCGATGAGGAATCGCTCGAACGCGCCAAGGCGATTTTCGGAGAGCCGGCGGATGTGCACCTGGAACTCGATCGGAGCAGGCTGGACTACCGCAGGGTCTTCGTTTCGTCCAGCAAAGTGGTGGGAAGAAGGCTTCGCGACCTGGACCTGGAACGTTCGCACAACTGTACGATTACTCGCTTGCGGCGGGGCGATGTCGATATCGTCCCCACGCCGGACACAAGGCTGGAGATGGGAGACAGGGTCCGCGTTCTCACCGAGCGCTCGAATTTTCAACATGTGACGGAGCTCTTTGGGGACTCCATGCGCGCAGCGTCCGAGGCCGACTTCGGGTCGGTCGCGCTTGGCATGGTGTTGGGAGTGCTGTTAGGAATGATGCCGATTCCTATTCCAGGAGCTGGAACCATCAAGCTGGGCTTGGCGGGCGGTCCACTGCTGATGGCGCTTGCACTTGGCTACATTGAGCGAACCGGACGAATCGCCTGGACGCTGCCGTTTAGCGCCAACCTTACGCTGCGGCAGATCGGGTTGGTGTTGTTTCTGGCGGCTGTTGGTACGCGTGCCGGGTACTCGTTCTTTTCGACTCTTCAGGCGGAAGGCGCCCTGCTCCTGGTTGGTGGAGCCGCCATCACCGCAGCGGTGGCTATGTTCGGCTTCGTCGCCGGCGGGCGGATGGGGATACCGTTCGATGAACTGGCGGGAATCGTTTCCGGCATTCAAACGCAGCCCGCATGCCTTGCCTATGCCAACAGCCTGACTCGCAACGACCGTCCTAATCTCGGATACGCGAGCGTCTACCCGGCCGCTATGATAGCCAAGATCGTGCTGGCTCAGTTGCTGTTGACATTTGGAATGAAGGTCACATAAACGCGCCGCACACGGCGCGTGGCCGCGCCTGCGGCTTCAATTGTCTGAAGCGGATCTAACGCGTTGCCGCTCTGCCTGCCGGCAAAGTAGGCCGCGCACCCTGACGCACTACCCTAGCCTTGCCGCTGCGGAAGAGCTCCAGGGTGGGGCTTGGTCGCTGGGCGCTTCATTGTCTGCTCATACGCATCGCGTGCTTCAACGGGGAAACCAGCCAGCAGCGCCTCGGCGCGAGTACGGATCTCGCGCACGATCTCCGGATGTTGATCTGCCACGTCGTAGCTTTCGTCAGGATCCAGTTTCAGGTTGTAGAGTTCGGGATGGAGTAGCGGCAGGTTCACCCTTCCGCCGGCCGGAGCAGGACTGTAAGTCACATTGTTGTAGCGCGAAAGGTGGAGCTTCCATTCGCCGCGCCGTGCGCACTGCAAGTTCCAGGCGTCAAAGTAGAGCAGCACATCGCGATCGATTGCCGTCCTGGTTCCGTTCAACAGCGGAGCGATGTCGACTCCATCCAGCGCATCCGGCGGCTGGGCGCCGCACATGCGCGAAACGGTCGGCATTACGTCCATTAACGATACAAGTGCATTGCTGACGCGTGGCCTGACTTTGCCCGGCTGCCTGGCGATCAACGGTACGCGGACACCGCCCTCCCAAGTCATGCCTTTGCGGCCGCGCAGGCTTCCCGCACTGCCCTGAAACCAGGGGCCGTTGTCGCTTGAGAAGAGCACCAGCGTGTCGCGATCCAGCTTGTGACGCTTCAGCGCCGAGAGGATTTCGCCCACGCTCCAGTCGACCTCCGCCATCACGTCTCCGTAGATGCCATGCGGACTCCGGCCCTGAAATCGTTTCCCCGCAAACAACGGAACATGAGGGAAGGTGTGCGGGAAATAGAGGAAGAACGGATGCGCGGCGCTCTCGTTGATAAACTGAACCGCCCGCGCGGTGTATCGTTCCGTGAGCGTGTTCTGCGTTGCTTCGGGCTCAGCCACCGTCTCGTTATCCATGACCACCGCCGGCCGCATGTCATTGCTGTAGGGAATGCCGTAGTAACTGTCGAAGCCCCGCCTGGTGGGTAGATAATCGGGCCTGTGGCCCAAGTGCCACTTGCCAATGCAGGCGGTTCTGTAACCCTTGTTCTTCAGGACATTCGCCAGCGTAACTTCTTCGAGGGGCAGCCCCTTTTCATCAGAGGGGAACAGCACGCTGGGTACGCGCACCCGCGTCGGGTAGCGTCCAGTCAGTAGTGCCGCACGCGAAGGGGAACACACCGGGTTGGCGGAGACAGCATTCGTGAAACGCGTGCCTTCGGCGGCAAGCCGATCGATGTTCGGCGTCGCGAGTTTGCCCCCATAGCATCCGAGATCGCCGTAGCCGAGATCGTCGCAGAAGATCAGGATGACGTTGGGGGTCTGGCGCGCGGGTTGTGCGGGCAGCCTCCCGCCAAGTGCGGCCATGGTCAGAATTCTTCGTCTGGTTAGGGTCATGGAACATGTACCTCGGTCATAATCCGGCTAACTGATTGAGGTAGCATAGACTTGCGGATGCCCGCTGCGGTCACTGGTGAAGATGACCCAGCGCTCATCAGGCGAAAACGACGGATGCGGATGGGACCATTGCGGACCATATACGGTATCGCCGGCCATTTCCATCCAGCTCACGGCCCCAGTTTGCTGGAATTCGCTGCGCGCTCGCGCGAAATCATCGGCCAAGGCGTAGCGCGACTGGCGCCATTGCGAGCCTTGGCACGTGGCGCGCGGCTCGCACACTTTGCGGTGGCTGCCCGTGGCGGTATCGATCAGGTAAATACCGGTGTCCGGATGATTGGTATCGCACAGGATTGCGGTTCCGGCGTGATTCGGTGTGATGTGCCAGGCATTGAATGCGCAAATCAACCTGCGTTCACGCGTCGTCCAGTTCATTCGCCAGAGCGCATAAGGCCACACCGTGTAAACCAGATCCCCTGTAGTTCCAAGAAAGGTCTCGTGGACTACGAACTCTTCATTTGAGTGCTGATACAGGCACTCCATCCCGGACCCGTCCCGGCGCACACGGTGCATCCGCGGAGCGGGGTCGCCCGCGAACTCGATCCAGTCCGG
>Ga0073934_10011060_pt1 | contig 11031 bp, 6 predicted proteins | sample LarsenN4metaG_FD_76834 | JGI IMG/M metagenome (GOLD analysis project Ga0073934, IMG submission 76834) | Hot spring sediment bacterial and archeal communities from British Columbia, Canada, to study Microbial Dark Matter (Phase II) - Larsen... ...
ATGGGCGGTCCATCGTTCCCCTCGAAGGTCGCAGCCTGCGCCCCGCCTTCCTGGGGGGCAAAATCCAACGCGATGGTCTCTTCTGGGAACACGAGGGCAACCGGGCGGTTCGGCTTGGTGATTGGAAGCTTGTGGCCAAGGGGCCGCGCGGGCCCTGGGAGCTTTATAATCTAGCTCAAGATCGCACGGAACTCAACGACCTGGCCAGCCAGCAGCCAGATCGCGTTCAAACCATGGCCGCCCAATGGGAAGCTTGGGCCAGACGCGTCCACGCCCTCCCGTGGCCATGGACCAATGCCCCCGCGCGCCAGGCGGCAGCCCCGTCACGCCCCCGTCCACAATAATGCCATGCTCCGAGGCGGGCACAGCCTGGGAGCTGGCGCTGCATTTCATTCTATACTGCCCGAGCAGGCTGCCACCGACCTGGCCAATCTGCGGCTATGGGCCCTGTTGTCGGCCGTGATTAACTATTGAGTCATCCTCTCAGCACGTGGGACCGTGGTCCTCACCTGGCGCACAAACCTCTCCGCCAGCCAGCGACGGACAAAGCGTCAGCACCTCCTGCCTCAGGCGCGTCAGTGCGCGCACCCAAAGCATCCTCACGGCCCCCGACTTCCGGCCCAGGCGCCTGGCAACCTCCTCATGAGAGAGTCCCTCCAGATTGCGCAGGATGATGACCTCACGATAATCGTCGGGTAGTCGCTCCAGGGCTTGCGCAAGCAACAACTGGCGCTCGTGTTTCACCAGCGCCTGGCTTGGCGAGGTTCCCCCTGCGGGCACGAGGTCACCAAGACGCCCTGAAGTGGCCGTCAGTTCTTTGTCCAACGGTATTTCAAGATTCACCTGTCGCTTCAGGGTGCCCCCGTGGCGCCGTATTTCATGGGCCAGGACATGCGCCAGGATCCGGCGCAGCCACGCGGCAAACTCGGCCTCCGTGGTTCCCCGAAAAGCCGACGCTGCCCGCACCGCCTCGAACAGCGTTTGTTGAACCACATCCGAAGGATCGAAGCGGCCACCGAACCGACTCTCCACCTGCACCCGAGCCAGCAGGCGAAGCCACGGCTCAAAGTGCCTCAAGAGCAGGTCGCCGGCCTCCTGGTCGCCCGCACGAAAAGCTGTCAGGAGGTGCGGCAGTTGTGAACCGGTTGTCTCCATCAACCGCGTCTCATTGGTTTCAGCCACGCTGCGTTGTTGGCCGCCCGGCGGCTCGCAGTCGTTGAATCATGCGCCACACTCGCGGGCCTCCCAGCGCAACCAACCCAACCAATCCTGTGAGGCCGATGCCTACAAACCAGATGTACCCGGCTCCGCGGAGGGCGTACGTCTCACCCGCCATTCGCCAAGGCAGGTCTCTCCACAGGGCGGGAATCGCAGCCAGCACTGCGGCAGCCACCGAGCCAGCCACCAGCCACCATACTCTGCTCCACCGGCGCTTCGAGATGGCCCATCCACACATCGCCCAAAAGGCCAAACCGGGAATACCTGCCACGACCATTGTGAGTGCTCGACGCCAAATCGGCTCTCCCAGCGGCGTCCTCAGCGTCAGGCTGGCAAGGAGTATCGCCCCGGCCAAAGTGGTGCATACCACAGACACCGCAAAACTTGCCCAGTGACGCTTGCGCCCGTCCTCAAGGCTCATCCAGAGACCGTAACCCATCGCCACCAGGGCGGGGATCGTTGCGTGAATGGGCAGAAGCCAACTCAGCCCGGCATACACCAGCGCGAGCAGGCCCGCGAGCCGATTGCCTCGCCCCACCGCCCACCACACCAGAACACCGGGTAATCCCAGCCCCAGCAACGCCCATACCCCGGAAAAAACCCACGCCATGTCGTCGTCCTCTGCCCATGGCAGCAAGCGCCTCGGCACCACAACTTCTTTCACCGGACTGAAGGACTGCGCAGTGGCCTTGGGAGCAAGGTACTTTCCTGCTGCGTCCGTCGGCCACGTCTGCCGGACTACACTGGCCCACTGGTTGGCGTATCGCGAGGCCACAACGTGCTGGACTCTGGGCAGCACACCGGAGGATGCCTCGAGTCGGCGAACCTCGGGCATTTCCGAACTGCCAATGAGCGGCTCATAAGCCACACGGGTCCGCCATTGGGGTTGTCCCGAAGCTCCGTCTATTCCGTAGGTGTCCTTGCCAGACCAGACCACCACGGACGGGGGGAGTCCCGATGCCATGGCGCGCACCTCCACCAGTAGTGTTGCCTCATCGGGCAGAACCCATCGCCATTGCACGTCCAACGCCTCGCCACCTGCCGCACAGAGCTTGCCGTCGTCCAGGTAAAGCAATTCTTCCACGCCGTCCGCGTTCACATCGGCGGCACGCCACACGAATCGGCCGAAGCTGACCTGTCTGCCCGGCAGATCCAGGCCGCGGCGCACCCGCTCCTTGCCATAGGCGTCGAGCGCTACCAGCGTGTATATCCCGTTGGTTTGGATGACCACGCACACCAGGGCGTGCCCGGCACGCCCACCCGCGACCGGAATCGGCGGCCAAATCTCCGGAAATCCAGCTTGCCAGGTCCATCTCCAACGCACTGAACCGTCGCCTCCATCCAACGCCAGCAACTCGCACTCGTAATGGTTCTTGCGCGGGTGGTAGCCGCCATGGCGGGTCACCAGGACCTCCGCCATGCCGTCGCGGTCCAGATCGGCCACCGCCAGTTCGGGCCAGACCCGCCGGTCGGGATGGCTTACAACGACCGCTGAGTTGGGCCAAAGTGGCTTCCCGGTTCGGCCATGGAGCGGGTTTACCTGAAGCGGCCCATACTCGGAACTGGAGGCATCCGCCGGCACCCAGAGAGCCAGATCCAGGACCCGATCCCCATTGAAGTCGGCCAGAGGCTTGCCCGCCGGAGACGGCTGCAGACCGAAACTACCCCGGCCGATGGGTGCGCTCCACACCATCCGGCCATCCTGGGCCGAAACCACGCTGAGGCGCGCCGGCTGACCCATCGGCGCGGCCACCGCCAGCACCTCTGCCCGCCCGTCACGATCCAAATCCGTCTGGTCGAGATAGGGATACTGGTAGGACCATCCACTCCCGCTGGCCGAACCACTGCTGGCGAGGATATCCAGCGATTCGCCAATCCATAGGCGCCTGCCGTCCCGGCCCGAGAAAGCGGCAGGCAGGCGCCTGGTCACATAACCATGGCCGGGCTTTTCCAGCCAGGCGTTAATGGTGGCCAACAGGTCAAAGACGCCGTCGCCGTCAAGATCGGCGGTGGGCCATGGCCATTCCATGGGGGAATCCCTGGGTTCTTTGCGCGCCTGCCAGAGGCTCCGACCGTCCCGTCCCGAGCGTGCGGTGAGAAGCCCCCCCGAGAGTCCCACAAGGTCCGTGAACCCATCGCCATCATAATCTCCACCAGGCTGCCAGTCGCCCAGATGCCGCCAGGCGTCGGGCGTTCTGCCCTGAACGACCAGGTTTCGTGCCACTCCCTGGGGCGATACGGTGTAAAACAGATCCAGGATTCCATCGCCATCGAAATCGGCTACCCGCGGCTGGCGCACATCCGGCAACACATGCTCCACGCGCCCGGAGCCTGCCGCCACCACCAGGGTCAGGCCCTGGTTACCCGTGGCCCGGTCAGCCGAAACGAGCAACAACGGCCATCCATCGGCCCCCGCTCGCCACCAGGTCAACGCGAACGCGCTGCTCGCGGATGGATCATGCGTTCGCCACAACGTGGCTCCAGTTGCCCCGGAAATCGCCGCCACAAACAAGCCGTGTTTCCGGGTGGGTTCATCATACCCTTCCCAGGCGGCGAACACCTCCCGGTGCCCGTCACCGTTCAGATCCGGGCCAATGGTGAACTGGTCTGCGTTCCACGCTCCACCAAAGAACCCGTGGGCCTGCAACAGCCGTTGCCAGCGTCTCTCACCCGACCGGCCGTCCAGCACCTCAACTGCAAAACGGCATCCACCGTTCACGGTGCGCAACCCCCCGGAGAGGATCGCTTCCCGCCGCCCGTCGCCGTCCAGGTCGGCGATCTGGTGAAACTGCCGTTGCCGTTTTTTCAATTCATGCGCGTTCCATTTCGGCACGGTCAGGAATGCTCGGTCCCATCGCACGGCACCCTCGGGCAGCGAAATAGCCATGAGGTTCAGCGTGGCCTCTTCGGCGAACTGGGCTGCCCTCCAGCCGCGGGACGAAACAGACACGGAGTTGGTCCTTTCCCGCACCCTGAGAAACACGGCCTCGTCCTGGCCGTCGCCGTCAACGTCCGCAACGTCCGGCGCGTGGTCAGGTTCAAAGTCCAGCGAAAGAGGCGACCAGGCTGCCTCGCCGGTGCGGGCGTGAACACCGACCAGTCGCGATTGCGTCACCAGCACGACTACGCTGTCGCCCCGAGTTCGCGCCAGAGCGGGCCGGCACAGCGGATGATATTTCTCGTAGGCAACCGAGGAGTTCAAATACTGATGCCACGTTTCCTCAATGCGCACCTGCCACACGGTCTCACCCGTGCGACCCGAGACCGCCGCCAGCAGACTCTGCGGGCCCGTTCGCACCCGTGTGCGGTCGGGCGCGAGATAGGTGTCGCCTTCGCAGTGAAAGCAGGCGACGAAGTCCGGTGTTCCATCGCCATCCACATCATGAACCAGCGGGAGCCCTAGGACGAAACCCCGTCCGCTTCGCTCCAACTTGAGACGGTTGGTCCCGGCCACCGACGCCTCGAGTGGCGGCCGCACCCGTGCCCACCAGAGCGGACGCCCCGAGGCGCCGGACACGGCGACCATCGCGGGCAGAGTGCCCGAGAGCAGCACCACATCCCCCACACCGTCTCCGTCCAGATCACGCACTCTGCCCGAAAGCCCTCGATCCAGCCGGCCTTCCCCCAGCCCCGCGGGGCTCAACACCGCTTTCCATTCCTCCAGGCTGCCCCCTGCAGGCAAAGTCGTTTCATCAAACACCAGATCACGGCTCCACACAGGCTTGCCGCTCGATCCATCCAGGCGGCGCAGACGGCGTACCCTGTCCATTCCAGCCTGGTCCGATGCTGCCTGTGCCAGGACCAGCAGGTCGGCGTGGGCCCCCAGAGTCACAACCGCTGTCTCTGGATACTCCGTCGTATTCACCTCGCCCGGCGGCCAGAGCCAGCGTGGGTTGAGCTGAACAAATCGTGTTTCGGTCTGGCGAGCCGTGATCTCGATCGGCCATGTCTCACTGAGCAAACCGGAGGCCGACAATCGGAGTTGATGCGCCCCGGCGGGCAGCGTCACGGGCCGCGCGGTCGGCACGGGAAACGCCGGGAACTGTGCCAGGCCATTGGCGTCCACAATCTCGGCGAGGAGGTTGGGCGTATCCGTCGTGAGCGCCAACTGGCCCATGCGCCCTGCTTGCCGTTCCTGCCATACCAGGGATCCGACCGCCACCAATACCAGGCACAGCCCGGCCGAAAAAGCCGCCACGGTGCTGCTGCGGCGATGCTTGCGTGCCCAGCGCACAGCCTGCTCGGGCAGGCTGGCGCGCCGGGCCCGGATGGCGCGCCCCTCCAGGAAGGCTCGCAAATCGTCCGCCAAAGCCTGTGCCGAGGGGTAGCGTTCGGATGCTTCCTTGGCCACACACTTCAAAACGATCGTCTCCAGGTCGCGCGGCAAACCTGGCACCAGCCTGCGCGGACCAATCGGTTCCTCCTGAAGAATCAATCGGATCAACTCGTGGGGCGAACCCGCATCGAAAATCGGAGTCCGAGTGATCAACTCATAGAGTGTCGCGCCAAGACTGTAAATGTCGGTGCGGTGATCCACTGGCCGGGTCGCCGCACTGGCCTGCTCGGGGCTCATATAGCGCGGCGTCCCCAGCAGCGCACCGGTCAGGCTCAACGTCACATCGTCCAGCCGCCGGGCCAGGCCAAAGTCGGTGAGCCAGATGCGTCCGCTGGCGTCCAGAATCAGATTTGACGGCTTGATGTCCCGGTGAATCACACCCCGCTCGTGAGCATGCGCCAGCGCCTCTGCCGCTTGCAGCCCCCATTGGGCCACCTCACGGAGGTCAAGACTTCGCCCTTTCGACCGGGCCTCCTGGACCAGTTCGGCCAGGTTGCGCCCCTCGATGAATTCCATCGCGTAATAGCTGACTCCCTGGTCGGTGCCCACAGCAAAGATCGGCACGATGTTCGTGTGGTGCAACCGGGCCACCGTCAAGGCCTCCCGCTGAAAACGCTGCATAGCGACCTCGTCCATTGCCGCCCCAAATCGCAGCACTTTCAAGGCGACACGGCGTTTCAGCGAAAGCTGCTCAGCCTCATAGACCACACCCATGCCTCCCCGTCCCACCTCGCGAACGATCCGGAACTCGCCCAGTTGCGCCGGCACTTGATCGGGCAGCCGCTCCACGCCATGCATGAACTCCAGGCTGGCTAGTGCTTCTTCAAGTTGAGGAGCCAGATCCGGGTGCTCGGCTACAAGCTTGGCCCGGTCCGGCTTCCGCCCTGATTGCAGTTCCACCAAGTACCCATCTAACACGTTGGCTAATTTGGAGATGGTCTCCAGATTGGCTGCCATACGGACGGTCCCGGGAACCGCAGCCGTTACATCCTGATTGTGTTGCTCGTTTTTCATGCGCGCTGCCTGCGACAGGCAACGGAGGCCTTCCGTATAGTCGCGTCTCCCGTTGCTTCTGCCAAGTTGCATAGGGCCGGAAATGCAGAAAATGTCACACCTCGATAGAACATGAAGATTCCCGATCTCCGCCGGGAGACCGCTCGCCCGTCATTCTCGCGGTGGTTTCCATTTCCTTGCCGTCGAAGACCTCAACACTTGAGAACGAGGGATCAATGTCTCAGGTGAGGACTTCGTTAAGACAAGAGGCAGGAAGCAATCTGATCAACGTTACCACTGCTTCCAGTGTATCACCCTAAGCAGAGCCCGAAGGGCATGGACGTTGCATCCTGGCGCATCAAGGCGCCCCTGCTCATGCCCCGTTCGAGACCGCGATGCCAAGAGCCATAGCCGAGGATAAAGTCACTGAATGACTTGCCAAAGGGCCGGTGGCAACCTCCCATTCCACCTCTCACACAATGTCTCAATGGGAACCACTATGACCAGGACTGCAAGGCAGCATCTCAAGCACGCCAACGGCCTGGGACTCCGAAAGCAGCCTCTTTGAAGTGCCTGCGTGGCGTACAAACAAAACCGCGGGCAAGTTTTCCTGCCCGCGGTTCACGCAAATTCAACCTCTATTCAGGCCTTGCTCGACCGCTTGGCCAAATACCGACGGCCCGCGGTCACCCCAACCAACCCGAGGCCAAAAATCCCCATGGCCACGTTCACCGGCTCTGGGACGACTGCGCCAACCCGCAGATTGTCCAAGGAGGCGTAGCTGCCGCTCACGGGATTGAAGGTCAGCGAAGTGATCGGGTTGCTGATGTCCGTAGTAAACCCGACAAAGTCAGGAGTGCCACTGACATAGCTGTTGAGGTCTTGATACGTGCCGTCGTTCAGTGTGACTCGCAGCGTCCCCGCCATCCGGGATTCATCCCAGTCAGTCAGGAAGAAGTCTCCTCCCACCGCAGTCACATTGCCACTGGTGAAGGTGATGACCATGTTGACATCCGGGGTCGTTGTCGAAATAGCCTGACCGCTCGGCAGTCCGCTATCCGTCAACCCCCAGAGTTCATCGCCCACCGCAGTGATGGTGTAAGTAAAGGTTGGGGTGCCCCCTGAGAAATTCATGCTACCCACTCCCAGGCCGCCAGCTCCTAGACTCTCAAATGTCTCGAGGTAGGATCCGCTGGCCAGCACAGATTGAAAGGCACTTTGGGAAGTGTAAATGAGGGCGCCATTGACAGAGGAAGCAACGCTGCATGCCAACACGCACAAACCTGCGGCCACCGGGGCGAGTGATTTCTTGATCCTCATATAATCAGTTTGTTCGTTAGACCACCACCAACCTTACGCGCTTAAGTTGGTGTGCTTTGCGAATGCCGTCAAGAAGTATTTTTTGTTTTCCGACACAAGAAAACCGACCCCATACCACAACGCTGCACGGGTTCCATGGAGCTTGGTGGTTGGGAAGCAGTTTGCCATGTTCCTTCAATAAGGCGGAGATCCCAGCACATTGGCCATGCCTCCCCATCAGACCAGATCGGTTGATCCGGGTTAATGCGACACTTAGGTGCCTCATAACTAACCGTTTACGACTGATGCCTCCTGCTATTTCCAGGAAGAGGTGGTTCACCATGAAGTTTGATCATCTTGGGCGTCAACAAGATGAACGAACTCTTGCGTTGCAGCCTACTGGTTTCCGCTCGAAAGAACCTGTCTATCACTGGCAGGTCGCCCGCTTAGGGACCTCTAGCCTGGGCCTTCGCCAGACCCTGGGTTGTGCCCGCGCAGAGCATGAGCGTCTGGCCGTCCTCGAGAGTCGTAGCTGTGGTGAGTTGACGCTCCCGAAACCGTGGCAGAGGCACTGGCGAAGGACTGCCAGTGTCCTTCTTTTGTCTCTTCGACGCCTTCCATGTCGTACCCCAGGAATTCGCGCAGTGCGGAGAGAAGATTGACCTCGATCGTCCGACCGTCTGACCGCAGGCGAGGGAGCATGTCAAGCACCGGCCCGCACTCGACGGGCCGAGTGATTGGCGCCAGTTCACCGGCGAGGTGGGCGTTGGTTCGCAGGCCCGTGACCACATACCTAATATCCACCATCTTGATCTGGACCTGCCGCCCGCTAAAGGCGGCAACGCCCGGGACAGCAGGCATCTCGGCCGGCTTGCGCTGTTTCAATGCCTCTTTCACAAGATCAAATTGCTCAGGCGTCAGGATGACCGCCAGCTCCAGCCTTGTCCGAACAACTGTGTTTGACGGCGTGCACATCCGTCAAGCGCACGCCGGCCAAGAGCAATGACGGCGCCAGCCCGAGGCGTGGCCCCCGCGAGTGGTTTTTGAAGCCCGCGATTCCGAGGACCCGCCGTTGAATTCGGGCCCTGTGTTCAAGATTGCTCGCCGCGCCAGGCCGCGGCATAGGGCGGATCAGCCCTGCATGCAACTGAATCGCGATGAAGCCATCGGGGCGGTTTTCACCGCCCCGGGCGCAGGTTCAAGCTATTGAAAGCGGGGGCGCTGGCCTGCCTGCTCTCGATGAAACCACCGGGTCGAAGACGCTACTTCCTCATCCGATAGAAGCGGGCGTTAGCCGGCGGCGCCGGATCAAACGGCACAGGCACCATCCTGGTGCTTCGCACCTGCACAACGTTGGTGGCATAGGGCGATACACTCCAGGCGCCGGGGTCGAGCACCGAGGCGGTTTCGAGAACGAAGTCCTGGGCCGGCAGCGTCCACGTCACCCAATAGGCCGTGCCAAGCGGCGCAACAACAACGCCCGAAGGATCGGCAGCGGTGATGGTCCAGGTCGAAGGATCGAGCCCGGACTGGAAGTTGTCATTGATGGGGGATGGCATGCCGAAGCCGGAGAATTCCACGTTGGTGATGACAAGGCTCTGGCCGACGTTGGCCACATTGTTTGGCTGTTGGCCCACGTAAGCGTAGAGTGGATTCTGGAAGAGGTTGGCCGCCTCGGCGGACATGGTGAAATTGGTCGTGCCACCCGTGGGAGTGGTCACCGTCCAGTTGTCATCCAGCACACTCAGCGTCCAGGTTCCCGCCGTTTGGGGACAGCCGATAATGGCCAGGGTGCCGACGGGGCCGTTCGCGGGGTTATCGTTCCACAGCATGCTGTTGCCGCCCGGCTGATTGGTCTTATACATGAACCGGCCCGTTGAGGTACCGTCCCCATTGACGGTGACCTGGAAGAAAACCACGTTGGCGGCGTTCCAGTCAATCGAGGCGTCGTTAGCCCCATAGACCATGCCGTTGGTCGGCACAAGGAACAGATGCGCCTGGAAGCCGGCGTAGGCTCGATCAGGCATGGCTCCGATGGAAAGCGCGTAGGTCTGAATGTCCACCGCGTCATTGGCCACCCAGGAATAAGTGTCGGCTACGGTCCGGATATTCTGACGGTTCCATTGAGGGTTGCCGCCCGTCGGCGTGGAGATAAGGTGCAGACCCGGGCTGGCTTTTTTGATGCCCACGGTGGGCGGGGCCTCGTTTGTGCTGGCCCGGCCAATCAGTTTGATATTGTCCACCCAGAAACTGGAATTGCCCGTAAAGCCATTGGCTCCCGACCACATGCGGATGGAGATGCCTCCGACTGCGTTGGTCAGCCGCGGGTCAGCGGGATCCAGGACCCCAACCACGCGCTGCCACCCTTCGTTGGTTCTGACAGCATAGCCCCACTCGATGCGGTCGTAGCTGGTTGTGACCAAAGCGAACTCCAGCCAGCCGAAGTCTGAGGCGCGGCGCACCGAGTCCGGCTCCCAACGAATGTCCATCACGAGGTTGGTGTAAAGGCGCGGGTCAATCGTTTCGCTCAAATTCCAGGCCGTCCCACTGAATTCATGGAGAAGGCACCACTGGTTGTCATTGGTGTAGGCAGCAGCGTCCCAGTTCGCTTCCACGAACAGCGACCCCGAATTAGGATTATTGTCAGCGTCGGTGCCGGGATCGTGCGTCAAGCGGTTGGTCACACTGCCCCACCAACGATGGAGTTTGTTCACATCGGATGGGCTGTCGAACTTGTTGATGATGTAGTCATCCACCGCCCAGGCTGAGCCGCCCGAAAGCAGGAGCACGGCGGAAGTTGCCGTAAGTATTCTAAACCACGAGAGAAGATTCTTCTTCATATTCAGCCGATTGTTGTTTGGTTTGATGCACGCAGTTTCCAATTGACTATGCTGGTCAGGTTTATACGCGATAACATGTGGCAGGGGGCATGGACATGTCAATTCCAAAGGGGGCCCGCGGCGGCGCATGAGTAGCCTCTGTCCGTTGTCAACAGGGGTGAACCGGGCAAGGCGGGTGGGGGTTGAGGCGAAACAAGGATTTGGTTTTCTCCCAGCCGTTCCATGCCTTAGCCGGGCTTTGTGCCGGTGGAGCGCCCGAAGCCGATCGTGCTCTCGGCAGAAGTTCAGCAGGGGAGGAAGAGATCCCGGCCAACGCCCAAGCTGACAGCCGCGTCCACAGGGGCA
>Ga0073934_10011062_pt1 | contig 11031 bp, 5 predicted proteins | sample LarsenN4metaG_FD_76834 | JGI IMG/M metagenome (GOLD analysis project Ga0073934, IMG submission 76834) | Hot spring sediment bacterial and archeal communities from British Columbia, Canada, to study Microbial Dark Matter (Phase II) - Larsen... ...
CTGCATGCGGGCGGGCCTTACGGAAACGCCCAGGCGCGTATCACGGCTTCTGTACGCGCCCGCCCCTTAGAGCCGGAAGATCCCCAGGCTAAGGGGTTTTATTTTGATGTCTATCAAGATCAAGATATCGATACCGAAACCCTGTACCAGACCGAGGCCAGCGTGAACGACCAGGGAATCCTGGAGACGGAGTTCGTGGTCCCGCAGGCCAAAATTCTTTACGGCCAGCTCAACGTCGAGAGCGCCGTGCGGGACGATCGGGGCAAATACATCGCCAACCAGGCCATGGCCAGCTACGTGGGGCGAGATCGCTACGTAGGTATCCGTCAGGCGGACTGGATCTTGAACACCGGCACGGCGGCTCAACTTCAAACCCTGGTGGTCAACGAGCGGGGGGCGGCCGTGGCAGGTACGGAAATCCAGGTTAAGGTGGAGCATCAGCAAACCAAGGCCTCTCAAGTCAAGGGGGCCGGTAATGCCTATCTGACGCACTATATCCACGAATGGGTCCCCGTCGCGGAATGTAAACTCGTCTCTGAGATGAAGCCGGGGATCTGCGAATTTACTCCCCAGGCTCCCGGTACTTATAAGATGACCGCCCGCATTGTGGATACCCAAGGCCGCGAACACAGCACCCGTATGTTCCGCTGGGCCGTAGGTCCAGGGGAGGTGCTCTGGGAGACCACGCCCGGAAATGGATTGCAGGTCTTTCCGGAGAAAAACGAATACAAGGTCGGGGAAAGGGCTCGCTACCTGGTCCAGAACCCCTACCCCGGCGCTAAGGCCCTGATCACCCTGGAGCGCTACGGCGTACAGAAAAGCTGGATAGAGACCTTTACGAACAGCACCCAGGTGGTCGAATTCCCCATCACTCCCGATCAGATCCCCGGCTTTTATCTATCTATCGTCGTGATGTCGCCCCGCGTGGATAAGCCCCTCGACGAAAATCAAGTGGATCTGGGCAAACCGGCCTTCCGCATGGGTTACGTCCATGTGCCCGTGAAGGACCCTTACAAGGAGCTCGTCGTCGAGGTGAAGCCCCAGCAGGAGGTCTATAAACCCCGAGATCTCGTCACCGTCGATTTGCAAGCCCATACCCGCCAGGGCGATTCCCCCAACATGGAATTTGCCGTTACGGTCCTCGATGAAGCCGTATTTGACCTGCTCGCCCGTGGGAAAGATTACTTCGATCCCTACAAGGGGTTCTATTATCTGGATCCCCTCGACCTCAAAAATTACAACCTGCTAACCCAATTGATCGGGCGACAGAAGTTCGAGAAGAAAGGCGCCAACACCGGAGGAGATGGAGGACCGGACCTGGATTTGCGCTCGGTGTTTAAATTTGTCAGCTACTGGAATCCATCCCTCAAGCCTGACGCCAACGGCAAGGCGACGATCCAGTTCCAGCTTCCGGATAACTTGACGGGGTGGCGGGTGTTTGTGATCGCGGTAACCCCCGAGGAGCTCATGGGCCTGGGGGATGGCCATTTCAAGGCCAACCTGCCCACAGAGATACGCCCCGCCCTGCCCAACCAGGTGACCGAAGGCGACCGCTTCCAGGCCAGCTTCACCATCATGAACCGCACCGAAACGAAGCGCACGTTAACCGTCGATATCCGTGCGGAAGGCCCTATCCAGCCCACCCAGGGGGTGCATCAACAACTCGAGGCGGAACCCTATAAACGCTATATCGTTCGGCTTCCATTACAAACTACCCGGGATGGAGAAATCAGGCTGAAGGTCCAGGCCGGAGACGACCAAGACCGGGATGCCCTGGAGGTCCCCCTGACCGTGCGCAAGCGCCAGGCCCTGGAAGTGGCCGCCACCTACGGCACCACCACCTCCAACGACGTCAAAGAAACCATCGAGTTCCCCGGCGATATCCGCACCGATGTGGGACAAGTCAGCGTCGTCGTCTCACCGACGGTCATAGGGGGAGCAGAGGGGGCTTTTAAATACATGCGGGACTATCCTTACATCTGCTGGGAGCAGGTTCTCTCCAAAGGGGTTATGGCTGCGCATTACCTTAACCTTAAGCCCTACTTACCGGACAGTCTCCAGTGGGAAGAAAGTCGCGATCTCCCGAAGATGACCCTGGCCCTTGCGGCCAACTATCAGGCCCCGAACGGCGGCATGGCTTACTATATCCCTGAGGATTCGTACGTAAGCCCTTACTTGAGCGCTTACACCGCCCTCGCTTTCAACTGGCTGCGCTCCAGCGGCTATGAAATCCCCAGGCAGGTGGAAGATAAGCTGCATAGCTATTTGCTCGGGCTTCTGCGACGCAACGTGATGCCGGATTTTTACTCGAAGGGGATGGCCTCCACCGTACGCGCCGTGACCCTCGCCGCTTTGGCCGATCGCGGAAAAATCACCCTCGCCGATCTGCAACGCTACCACAGCCACGTTCCCGAGATGAGCCTGTTCGGCCAGGCCCACTATTTGATGGCGTTAACCCTGGTTCCGGGTACCTCTAACCTACAATCTCAGGTGATGGATAGGATTCGCGCCCACGCCAATGAGACGGGCGGTAAACTGGTCTTCAGCGAATCCATCGACACGGCGTATCAGCGTATCCTGGACTCCTCCCTGCGCACCAATTGCGCCGTCCTCAGCGCCTTGCTGGCTTATGAAGATCCGAAAAAAGGTGGGAACGCTCCCAGCGATGTGCCGTTCAAGCTCGTACGCACCCTCACCCAAACCCGCAAGAACCGCGATCACTGGGAAAACACCCAAGAAAACGTGTTCTGCATGAACGCTCTGATCGACTACAGCCGCGTATACGAGAAGGACAAACCTGACCTGACGGTGCGCGCCTCCCTGGACGGTGAAGAACTCGGCCAGGCTCGGTTCCAGGATTACAAGGAGGAGGCCGTGGATTTCCAGCGTCCCATCCGACCCGACGACCCAGGGCGTAAGGTCACGCTCACCCTGGAACGCGAGGGGAGCGGTCGCATCTATTACTCTCCTCGTCTGTTCTACTCGCCGGCCGCCTTGAAATCTCAACCTATCCACTCGGGCCTTGAGGTCCACCGGGAATACAGCGTGGAACGGGAGGGCCGTTGGGTCCTGCTGCAAAGCCCCATGCAGGTCAAGACCGGTGAGCTGGTTCGGGTCGACCTCTACCTCTCCCTGCCGGCTGCCCGCAACTTCGTCGTAGTGGATGACCCCGTGCCGGGCGGCCTGGAGCCGGTTAACCGGGACCTCGCCACGGCCTCCACCGTGGACGTGGAAAAGGCCGAGTTTAAGTATGCCGGGAGCTCGTTTTGGTTCCGTTATGACGATTGGAGGGATTACGGATACTCTCGCTGGAGCTTCTATCACAGAGAATTCCGTCACTACGCCGCGCGCTTCTACTCAGAGTACCTGCCGGCGGGACACTACCACCTGGCTTACACGGCACAGGCCATCGCTCCAGGCGAGTTCATGGTACTGCCCACCCACGCGGAAGAGATGTACGATCCGGACACCTTCGGCCAGGGCGCTCCGGCCACCTTACAGGTGATCCAGGAAGATCAAGAGGTCACAAAAAAATGAAGATCGCCGGGATTTTTTTGTTAGGGGGACCCATAGGTTAACACCCTGGCCCTCAAAGGGCTTTCAAGGGTATTTTTTTGGACCTGTCCCCTCCGACGCCCCTAAGCGCCAGGAGAAGAAAAAATCCCCCCCACCCCCTTTTGGCAAAGGGGGGCTCGGACCCCCATTCCCCCCTTTGGCAAAGGGGGGAATGGGGGGATTTTCCCTGTATTTACCACCCTTCTCAGCCTTATCCAGGGGCTTTCGCAGGGGAAGGGCTTGGAGCGCAACGTGCCCTCCCCTGCGATGGTGGGGAAGGTGGGGAAGAGGACCTTAACTTAAAGGAGGGCCCTAACCCTACAAACAACATGCCCTTGTGAGCCTTCCCCCCTTCCCCCCCAGGGAAGGAGAGCGCGGGGACCTAAACCGTTCCCAAGTTCCCCCTTCCCGACGCGGGAAGGGGGCCAGGTCGGTAAAAAAGAGACCCCTACCAGGGCCCTCAAGGGGAATTTCGGTAAGGGGCATGGCCCCTAGGGTCCCCCTTTGGGGGGATAATTTCTAGGGGGCATGGGTTGGGTCCCAGCCTGTGGTTAGATTCTCATCGAAGGAATCTAAACAGGCCATATCGCCTTTGGCGATCGAAAAATCGAAGACCTGGGCATTTTCGCGAATCCGGTCCCGATCGGTAGATTTGGGTATAACCACCATTTGGTGCTGTAATGCCCAGCGAATGAGCATCTGAGCCGGAGTCTTGCCGTACTTCCTGGCAAGGGCGACCAGTTTTGGGTCACTGAGCTTTTTCCCTTTCGTTAGCGGGCTGTAGGCCTCCAACTGAACGCCCTTGGAGCGGCAAAAATCCACCACCTCCTTCCGAGAAAGGTAATTATAAGGGCTTAGCTCGATTTGATTCACCGCCGGTACCCCCTTACCGGAGCCCGACAACTCCTCAAGATGTCGGACCAGGTAGTTGCTCACCCCAATGGCTCTACATCGGCCTTCTGCCAGGAGGGTTTCTAGCGCCCGCCAGCTCTCAAGTCTTAGCCCCTCCACAGGCCAGTGAATCAAATAAAGATCGATGTAGTCTAACCCCAACCTTTGAAGGCTTTCGTTGAACGCCCGGATCGCCCGGTTATAACCGTGATCCTGGTTCCAGAGCTTCGTGGTCACAAATATCTCCGATCTGGGAATCCCGCTCTCTCGGACCGCCCAGCCCACATCTTGTTCATTCCGATAAATCTTGGCCGTATCGATATGCCGATAACCCGCCTCCAAGGCATAAAGGACCGCCCTTCGGGTCACCTCCCCGGGGGGACTTTGAAAGACCCCTAGCCCAAGGAAAGGGATCTCCACGCCATTATGAAGTGTTGCCTTACTCTGGATGGTCAGTTCCATACTATTGTCTCCTTTTGCTAACAGCCATCATAAAACATCATGAATCCTTCAAAACCTATCTGCAAGGGTTTTTTTAGGAAAAATGAGCGAGGTCTTTTAGACGATATTTCTGAACCAAGAAAACCTAAAAATAGGTTGAAGTCTCCCTCATAAAAAGAGTATAATAGATTTATTAAGTTCTTAAGCCCGAGCACAACATTTTGCTCCGTAACTCTGTTTTCTCGTCCTCAGGCTCCGCCTCCCCTTAGGGAGGAGGCGGAGCCTCTAGAAGATACGTTCAGGCCGGGAACGAGCGCGGAGGAAAATATTATGCAGTGTTTTTAAGCTACGGAAACGGCCGTATACAGACCGATTTGATTTACGATGCACCGACAAAAAATATCGATCTGGATCCCCCTCATTTTTGTCGTCGCTGCGATAATTTTAGGGAAGACCTGGCTGGATCTTCTACCGTTACCGGAGTCCCTTGTACCGGACGCCTCGAGCCTGCGCAAGGTCCAGATTATGGACCGGCGAGGGGCGCCCTTATCTGTCACCTTCCAAAACCCGTGGAATCTTCAGGACTATACGCCCCTTTACAAGATCCCCGCCCTTTTGCAGCAGGCGTTCGTTCAGGCGGAGGATAAACGTTTTTATCTACATGGGGGGGTGGACTGGAAGGCGCGAGCCCATGCGCTCGTCCAAAACTTGAGGGCCCTCAAAGCGGTCCGTGGAGCCAGCACCCTCACGGAGCAGGTCGTCCGCATGCTGCATCCCCGTCCGCGTACGCTTTGGTCGCGGTGGCTCGAGGGCATCGAAGCGGTGCGGCTGGAAGCGCGCTTTCCCAAAGCCGCGATCCTCGAGTTTTATCTCAATCAGGTTCCTTACGCACGGCAGCGGCGCGGGGTGGTTCAGGCGGCGCGGGACTACTTCGATCGGGACCTGGACACCCTGAGCGTCAAAGAGATGCTCGCCCTGGCCGTGCTTGTACGCGCCCCCGGCCTCATGGACTTAACCCGTGACACGGGTCGAATCCAGAGGCCCCTGATCCAGCTTGCAGAGCGGATGTACCGCGCAAACCTGATCTCCGCGGACGAATACCATCAGGCCCTTCAGGAAGGGTTGACCCTAGCAGCGCCGAACCTCCCGGTCCAGGCCGACCATTTTATACGCTATATCTACGGTCTGGATCTCCCCATCCATCTGCTACAGAACGGTCGGCTCTCCACCACGCTGGAGGCCACCCTCCAAAAGCGTGCCCAAGAAATCCTGGATAGCCGGCTTAAGGATTTACGTTCCAGGCGCGTGACCGACGGCGCCATCCTGGTGGTCGATCATCGCTCGAACCAGGTGTTGGCCTGGGTCAATGGGGGAGCCTTTTCCGCCTCGGAAGAGGGGAGCCAGATCGATGCCGTTCTGAGTCCCCGGCAGCCGGGCTCGACCTTGAAGCCCTTCCTCTATGCCCTGGCGCTCGAGAAAGGCTGGACGGCTGCGACCCTGATCGAGGACTCCCCCCTGGCCCAACCGGTGGGGGTCGGACTCCATGCCTTTCATAACTACAGCCGTCAGTATTACGGGCCTCTGAGGTTGCGCGATGCGTTGGGCAACTCTCTAAATATCCCGGCGGTACGGACCGTCGAGTTTGTTGGAAAAAAACAGTTTTTGGAGCGCCTGCGCAGCCTTGGATTTCACAGTTTATCCCAGCACCCGGACTACTACGGGGAGGGCCTGGCACTGGGCAACGGAGAGGTGACTTTATTCGAGCTGGTCCAGGCTTACGCTACCCTGGCCCGTAACGGGGTGTTTAGCCCGTTGGCGGTGGTCCTGGACCCTCTAACTCCTCCAGAGCCTCCCAAACGGGTTTACAGCGAAGAAGTCAGCTCCCTGATCGCCGATATCCTTTCAGACCCCCAAGCCAGGAAGCTTGAGTTCGGTAGGGGGAGCCTGCTGCGCTTCCCGGTCCAAACCGCCGTGAAAACCGGCACCTCCAGCGATTACCGGGATGCCTGGGCGGTCGGCTTTTCGCGCCACCATACGGTGGGCGTATGGATGGGGAACCTCAATCGGCAGCCCATGCAGGAAGTAACGGGGTCCGTGGGGCCTGCACTGGTACTCCGTTCCGTTTTCGCCGAGCTCAACAGACACGAAGAGCCTCAACCCCTGTATCTGAGCCCCCATCTCACCTCGGCTAAGATCTGCCGTATAACTGGACAACTGGCGGGCCCCAACTGCCCGACCCTCCTTGAGTGGTTTGAACCTTCCAAAATCCCGACCCGGCCCTGTCCTCTGCATCAGATCCCATCCCGAGAAGAGAAATTTGCTGCGGGGACCCCCCGGTGGGAGGAAGTTGGGGAAGAGGGGGGGCCGGATTTTCCTCAAGAAGTGGAGCCGGTGGGGGATAACTCCGAACCCGTCCATTTGATTCGGCCCACCCCCGGGTTACAACTCGCTATGGATCCGCGCATTCCCGATGAGCTCGAAGCCTTCCCCTTTCTACTATCGGAGGAGATCAAGCCGGTCAAAGTAGATTGGGTGGTGGATGGCCACCTTGCAGGCTCGACCTCGAAAAATGAGCACCAATTCCTCTGGCCCCTATCCCGCGGGAACCATAGAGTGCATGCGAACGTATGGCTGGAGGAACAAAGGGATCCTATCGAAACCCAGGAGGTTGAATTTGTGGTCAAATAACGCGAATTAAGGAGGATACCATGGAAACCGTTCGCCTTTTAAAAGAGCATGAATTTCCACCGGAGTTGCAAAAGTATTTTGAAGGGACCAAGGCCTGGTTCAACATCGATTATATTCCTAAAATGACTAAGGTGCTGGCCTATCACCCGGAGATGTCCAGCACCCATGGACGTTGCAGCCGCCGTGCCATGGTCGATGGGGCCCTCAAGCGTTGCCAAAAAGAGATGATTGCCGTTGCGGTGAGTGCCATCAATGCCTGCAACTACTGAATCGTGGCCCATACGGCAGCCGGGAAGCTGCAAGGGTACCCGGAGGACGGGTATTGGTACGAAGCCGCCTATGTTTACGGAATCACTAATGGGATCAATGCCGTGGCCGATGGGTTACGCATCCCCTTAGATTTTTCCAACGAACCCGCTCGCAAGCCCCTGGTGCAACTCGTCGAGCCGGAAGCGGCCTCGGAGGGGGTCAGAGAAATTTATAAGGACATCATGGCCTTCTACCAGGTGGAGCGTGTGCCCAACCTCTTCAAGGTGCTCGCACACGATGAGGGCTATCTACGCGATTACTGGGGGGCGGTCCGCTTCGTATTCGAGGATCGTCACCTCGACCGCCTGACCAAAGAGGCGGTGGCGCTGGCAGCCTCCCTGGCCGCAAAATCCGATTACGGGACGGATTTGCATCTGCGCGAGGTCCGGCGCCTAGGGCTAAGTGAGAAAGGAATCCTGGAGGTGATCCAGGTCGTCCAGCTTTTCAGTTGCTATACCAAGATCGCGGATGGCTTACAGCTGGCGCCTGACTTCACCGAACTCCTACATACCTCAAAATGAAAACCGGGGAGGAATCCTCTAGGGCTACGGAAATTTTTCTAATCCCTTGACTTTTATACCTGGGGGTCGTTAGAATAGAAGTCCCATGAGTAAATTTAAACCCTATCGGCGCCTCTTCACTTACCTCAAGCCCTATCCGAAGGAAGGGATCTTTACCTACGGGTCGATGCTGATTTCAACCGGGCTGGGTCTGCTCATCCCCCAGATTCTGAAGGATGCGATCGATCGGGGTCTGGTGGCTGGTCGGGCGCGGGCGCTCTTCGTCAGTAGCGGTATCATCCTGGGCATCGCGCTCGTGCAGGGGATTTTCGCCTTTGGCAAGCGTTACTACGGAGAATGGTTGAGTTACCGGGTCGCCTACGACCTGCGCAACGCCTTTTACGATAAGGTACAACGCCTCCCCTTCGCTTTCCATGACCGATCCCAGACGGGGGATTTGATGAGCCGGGCCACCGGCGATATCACGGAGGTGGAGCGCTTTGTGGGGGTCGGCCTGATGGAGCTCGCCGCGACTCTCTTGCTATTGCTTGGGATCATCGGGGCCATGTTGCGGGAGAGCGTGGAGCTATCGCTTCTGGCGCTGCTTCCTATGCCGGTACTGATCTATATCACCCTGCGCTTCAGCAGCGTGGTCCGTCCCATGTTCAAAGCCATTCAAGAACAGATAGGCGTACTCTCCACGGTGATGCAGGAGAGCTTGACGGGGATCCGTGTCGTTAAGGCCTTCGCCCGAGAGCCCTACGAACTTAAGAAGTTCGGTCAGGAGAACGACCTGTGGTTCAAACGGCGTTATCGGGTCATCAAAGTATGGGCGAACAACTGGCCCCTCTTCCCCTTGCTCATCGCTTTCAGCATCTTTCTGCTGCTCTGGTTTGCGGGTCCCCAAGGGATCGAGGGAAGGATCACCGTGGGTTCCCTCTTCGCGATGATCACTTACCTGGTTATGCTGAACGGCCCTATGCAAAACCTCGGTTTTTTCGTGAACCTGGCAGCTACCGCCGGCGCCAGCGCCGAACGGATCTTCGAGATCATGGACACCCCCGACGAACTGACGGACAAAGTTGGGGCCATTACCCTGAGCCGGATACGGGGGGAGATCACCTTCGAGGGGGTCAGCTTCAACTACCGCAAGGGACCTCCCATTCTGAAAAAGATCCACTTTGGAGTGGAGCCCGGGAAGGTCGTCGCCCTGATAGGGCCGACGGGTTCCGGCAAGAGCACGGTCATGAGCCTCATCGCCCGCTTCTATGACCCCACAGAAGGATGCGTGCGGGTGGATGGCTACGACCTGCGGGATATTTCCATAGCCAGCCTGCGCTCGCAGATCGGCATCGTGCTGCAGGATCCTTTCCTCTTCAGCCTCTCCATCGCCGAAAATATCGCCTACGGGCGTAAGGAGGCCACCGAGTCTCAGATCATCGAGGCTGCAAAGGCCGCCTGTGCCCACAACTTTATCATGGGTTTCCCGAAAGGATACCAAACGAGGGTCGGTGAGCGTGGCGTCACTCTGTCCGGTGGACAAAAGCAGCGTATTGCCATCGCACGCACGTTGCTCATGGATCCTCGTATCCTCTTGCTGGACGATTCCACCTCCAGCGTAGATACCGAGACGGAACACCTCATCCAACAAGCCCTGAGACGCTTGATGGTCGGACGTACCACCTTTATCATTGCCCACCGTCTCTTGACCCTGAAAAACGCCGATCTGATCCTTGTGTTCGATCGCGGCGACATCGTTCAGCGCGGCACCCACGAAGAACTGCTCGCCGGCGAGGGTCTGTACCGCGAAATCTACAACTTTCAACTCAAGGACCAGGAGGAATTCGCAGGGTTAGTGCCATGATCCAAACCGGTGGTCATCGCAGCGATGAGAAGAAGCAAGAGCAGTTAAACCGGGAAGCGCCGAAAGAGAAAGTTCAAGATCTGCTTCCTAAAGAGGATGAGGAAGACGATGCCGGGATCGGGAAGGCCTACGACCCGCGGCTGGTGCGCCGATTGTTTCGTTATATCCGCCCCTACACGCGACAGATGGTCTGGGCGCTGACCCTCATGATCACGACCTCGCTCTTAAGCGTCACAGGGCCGTGGATTGTAGGTCGAGCCATCGATGACGGAATCCGTCTGGGCGCCCAGGGAACCCTTCGCTTCTGGACGGGCCTCTTCCTTCTCGTAGCGATCCTGGAGGGAATTACGAACCGCTGGCGCATCTCCATCATGGCCTACGTGGGTACACAGATCGTGGCCGATGTTCGTTCAGAGTTGTTCGGTCATCTTCAAACGCTTTCCTTGAACTTCTACAACCGGTACAGTATTGGCCGCCTCATGAGCCGCCTTATCTCGGACGTGGGCGTGCTGCAAGAGTTCGTGACCTGGTCCATCACCGGGTTAGCCCGAGCCCTCTTCATCTTGCTGGGCATCATCGTCGCGATGCTCTCTCTTCACGTGTGGCTCGCGCTGGTCGCTTTTACCGTCCTGCCGCTCATGATCCTGGTGACTAACTTCTGGCGCGTGCGCGTGCGCCATGCCTATCGCGCGACCCGCGAACGCCTCGCCCTCATTAACGGGTACCTGAACGAGTCCATCTCGGGCATCCGGGTCACCAAAAGCTTCGGTCGCGAGCAGGAGA
>Ga0073934_10011063_pt1 | contig 11030 bp, 7 predicted proteins | sample LarsenN4metaG_FD_76834 | JGI IMG/M metagenome (GOLD analysis project Ga0073934, IMG submission 76834) | Hot spring sediment bacterial and archeal communities from British Columbia, Canada, to study Microbial Dark Matter (Phase II) - Larsen... ...
AGCGTCCAGGCTGGGGCCGATCAACTCGCCGCGAAGTTCCAACCCGCTTAGTTTTTCGAGCCAGGGGGACGAAAATAGCTGGATAAAGCCGGGCCGGAACGGCGATTCCTGAACATGAATTTCGCGCAGAGGAGCAAGCTCGAAGAGCACGTCGGCAAATTGAAGAAAGTCCGCCGCTAGCAAGGCTGCGACTTCGGGAAAGCCTCGGCGGAATGAAAAACGCAAGGCCATCTGGGCAAACGGATGTTGATGAAGCGCATCGCTGAAAAACGAGGCAAAAAACGCGCGCATCTGCTCCGTATCGGCGCCCGTTTGAAACAGCGGGAATGGGTTGAGTAATGACGGATTCGATCGCGATGAAAAGAGCAAGTCGAACATCCGCTCGAATTCCGGCAAACGCAGCGGACCGATTTGCCGGCGACGTGCATCGATTCGCTCATTCAGCGGCATGAGCCACTCGTCCGCATGGTGCCGAAGCAGTTGCTTTTCCATACGTCGCAGCTCGCCGGCCCGATCCGGATCTTCGACGCCACGCGCCAATTCAATTTGAATTCGGATCAACTGCGCCCGTGGAGCGTCGCCCTGTTCTTCCAGCCAGTCGGCATAGACCAGCCGCGGTGCGTCGTCGTCCGGTCGCTCTAGGACAGCGGCCAGGAATGTAACACGATCAAGCATGCACTGTGCTCGCTGGGGCGACAGGGGTATTCCATTGTATCGCGGACCGGTGCCAATCGGGCAACGGCGTTATCCTTCCTGGGGGGGACGCTTTAGGCCCAGTCTTTTCATCTTCGCCCCAAGCGTTTCGAGCGTCATGTTCAGCTGTTTGGCCGCTTCCGCCAGATTGCCGTTCGCCTTGGCGATGGCCGCACGGATTTCGTCCTGTTCCTTCCAATCCTGGATTTTTCGATAGAGCGTTCGCTCGCCGATATCCAGGATTTTGGCGGCCGCATCCCGGCTTTTCGTCAGATCGAGCGTTTTCTCCATGTAAAAGCGTTCGATTTCAGCCAAGGTGCGGCCAATCAGGTGGTCGGCGCCGCGGACGCCGGTGGCACTGCCAGCTTGTTGCCGCAACGGTTCGTTTTCGTCCATATCGTCAAGCGTCAATTCGCCGTCGGTATCCTGGACTATGGCGCTTTCGATCAAATTGCGCAGTTGCCGAACGTTGCCGGGCCAGTCGTATTCGCGCAGCGCGCGTTCGAGATCCTTGTGGACTCGCGTTACATTCTTGCTGTGTTTTTGATTGAATTCCTTGCGGAAATGCTCCACGAGCAGCGGAATATCATTGAGCCGTTCACGCAACGGCGGCAAGCGAATGGTTCCCACTTTGAGGCGATAGTAAAGATCCTGACGGAATTTCCCTTCATTCACCATCGTTTCAAGATCGCGATTGGTCGCAGAGATCAGCCGGACGTCTACTTTGATTGGTTCATTGGAGCCGATCCGAAAAACTTCGCCGTTTTCGAGAACGCGCAGCAATTTCGCCTGCAGCGGCAGGGCCATGTCGCCGATTTCGTCCAAAAACAACGTGCCGCCGTTGGCATGTTCGAATCTACCTTTGCGCATCCGCTCAGCGCCGGTGAATGCTCCAGCCTCGTGGCCGAAAAGTTCGTCATCCAGCAGGTTTTCATGGAGGGCGGTGCAATTGAGAGCAACGAACGGTTTGTTTTTTCGGGGGCTGTTTGTGTGCAACGCCTTGGCCACGAGTTCTTTGCCGGTCCCGTTTTCGCCGAGAATCAGCACGGTGGCCTTCGTCGGAGCATACGCTTTGAGCCGATTGAGCACCTCCTGCATCTTCGGGCTATTGCCCACAACGCCTTCAAAACCGAATTTTTCATCCAACTGCCGGCGAAGGTCGCGCAACTCGCGGGCACGCAGCAATTCCTCGGCCGACTTATCGACGATCGTCCGAAGTTCGGCCAGATTGACCGGTTTGAGCAGGTAATGTGCCGCCCCCAGTTTAATCGCTTCGACCGCGCTATGCACTTCGCCGAAACCGGTGATGACAACGACCTTCGCTTCCGGCTGCTTTTCTTTGGCCCGGCGAACGATGCCGAGGCCGTCGATGCCGGCCATGCGAAGATCAGTGAGAATGACGTCGTAATCTTCCGATTCGATTTTCTTGGCGCCTTGTGCGCCGCTGGTCGCGATATCGCATGAATAGCCGACGCGATCCAGTCCCTCCGCCACAACTTCGGCGTGAGACGCATCATCATCGATGACCAATACTCGCAACCGATCCGCTGCTGAACTGCTCATGCCCCCCCCGCAAGCATACAGGCGTTTCTGCCATGATACATTGCCGTGCGAATCGGTCAGGGGCTTTTCTTGGAACGAATTTTTTCGAGTAATTCGCGGGCCCGAGGATTGTCGCCCATGCGCATGGCTGTCTCCAAATGGGAGAATGCATCGCCATATTTTCCGTCCTCGAAGTACAATTCGCCCAATGCGAGGTGCGCTTCGGATAGGTCCGGGCGAGCTCGAATTGCGTTTTGAAAAGATTCGATGGCTCGGGATCGATCGCCGAGGATTCGTCGGCAGGTTCCCAGATTGAAATGTGCGATCCCGTGACTTGGTTTTAGTTCAGCCGTCCGTGCAAAGCTACGTGCTGCGGATTCGTAGTCCGCTTTCTTCGCAAGCTCACAACCGATCAGAAAATGCCCCTCGATGAGACCCTCGTTTAGTCGAATTGCCTTGCGAAGTTCATCAATTGCCAGTTGCGAATTGGCAAGCCGGACCGCGACCTTTGCCCGAGTCAAATGCGCCTCATCGGAGTTTGGATAATCTCGCACCAATTGGTCCGCCAACGGTCCCGCCAGATCGAGACGGTCGTTGCGAATGAACTGCAGAACTTGATCGACTTGAGGCTGCAATCCTTTACGATACTGGGCGGCCGCCTGCAGATGTTCGTCCGGCCACGCAACATCTGGCGGGCCATCGGCAAGACTTTTTGATTCCGCTTCTGCCGCGCCGATATTTCCAAGGCGAAAATAGGCCTGTGACAGTTCCACTCGTGCCGATCGCTGTGCCGTGGGATGTTTGGCGGCTCTGCGCAGAGGAACCAGGGCCTCTTCCGGCTTGCCGTGACGTAGTAGAATCTGACCCAGTCCCAGAAGTGCTCGAGCATTGTCGGGGTCTTCGACCGATAACTGTCGAAAGAGCGGTTCGGCCTGGTCCATGCGGTCGAGCTTTATGTATTCTTCTGCGAGCCTAAGCCGCAACGTCGTGGAGCGAGGAGAAATCTGAACAGCGAGTTCCAGCGCAGCTATTCCTTGGTCCGGCTTTGCCAGGATCAGCGCCAAGCCGCGATAATACGGCCATCTCGAATCACCGTCGTCCAGTTGCTCGGCCCTTTCAAATATCGGAACACAATCGGCATACATACTTTGCGCAAATAAGACGATTCCCAGTTTTCCCCAGGCGGCGGCTGACTGTGGGTCCTGTTCAACTTCAACCCGAGATGCCTCGATCAATGAGACGACCTCCGGATCGCAGCCTTCCATGTTGATTGGCGGCACTAGGGGCGTTTTTGGCCGAGTCACAAAATAGCCCGCCACAATTGCCGCACCGATGAACATGCCGGCGCCAAGCCAGAGAATCATTCGGCGATTTCGGCCGCTGGCTTGGTTCGGTTGCGGGCCGGTCATCCTCGCTTCCATAAGAGTGCTTACCTTTTCGGATTCGAAGCCGGGGAACCTTGGCCCTGGCGTAGTTCCACCTGTCGATCTGCGGCGCCGCCGGCAAACAACTCTTCGGTTCCATCCGGCCAAATCACCGTGATGCCGTCGTATCGTTTAAACTGTCCCAAACCAAAAAAGCACCGAGGGTCGCTGCTGCTGCAATAGCTGTAGCCGGGGTAAAGTAAGCGAGCATAAGTCGCTCCGCCGGCACGCACTCGGATTTCCGCACCGTAAGCATCACGCCGATGCTTTGGCAGAATCGCCCGAACGCCAAGCCAGTGCCCGTTCGCAGGTGCAATATTTCGCAGCAGCCGCGCGCCTCCTGCAATTTCGGTAACAAGCAGATCCGGTGCGCCGTCATTATCGAAGTCGCCGACGGCGAGTCCTCGTCCCACACAATCAAACCCGCACAACGCCGGATTATGCTCGGAGATCTCCCGAAACTTTCCCTTTCCCAAGTTGGCATAGAGTTGGTTTCGCTGAACATATTGGGACCAAAATGGGTCGCTATCGCGCGCGGTGGGGTTCCGTACGACCGCCCCGTTGACAAAGGGAAGATCGACCCAGCCGTCACGATCCAAGTCCACGAACGCCGTGCCGAATCCGGTGCTTCGCCGCCCGGTCGTTAATCCGGCAGCAATGGTCCGATCTTCGAAAAACCCGGGCGTATTTTGCTTCCAAAGGGTGTGCGTCTCATCAACAAGGTGCGTGATAAAAACGTCGAAGAGGCCGTTGCCGTCTACATCTGCCCACGCAGTTCCCATATTGGCGGCCGAAGCCCCGCTGACGGTGTAGGCGATGCCGCGTTTAATCGCCTCTTCCCGGAATGTACCGTTTCGTTGGTTGATCCATAAGTGGTTGGCCATAATGTCATTCGCCAGCAAGATGTCTGGCCAACGATCACCGTCGAAATCGGCACATAATACGCCCAGCCCCTTTCCCTTGGCGGCGCCGAAGCCTGCTTTTGCGGTTACATCTTCGAACCGTATTTCCATACCCGCGGCCGACCCCAGATTGCGAAACAGCCGCGCCACCGTGCTGCCGAAAAAATTGGGGCCACAAAAATCGAGTTTCCCGCCCCGGCTGGTACACTTGATCGATTTGTCGTAGTCAACGTAATTCGCGATGACCAGGTCGAGGTTTCCGTCCCGATCATAGTCAAAGAATGCGCACGACGTGCCCCACTGAGGATTGTCGAGTCCCGCAGCTCGTGTAACTTCCCGAAACCGACCAGTACGCTCGTTTACAAAGAGCCGCGTTGCGCCGTATTCCGTGATTGCGATGTCCGGCCGGCCATCGTTATTAACATCGCCAATAGCGACGCCCATGCCATAACCAGCGACGTCGAGACCGCTGCCGACTGAGACGTCGCGAAATGTGCCGTCGGTTTGCTGCTGAAACAACTGATACTTTGCCCCGCTTGGCCCGCCATTATGAAGCAAGAAAATGTCAAGTCTATCGTCGCCATCGAAATCGAAAAACGCACAACCTGAACCGAACATTTGCGGCATAAAGTAGCTGGACGTGATTGGTCCACAATCATGCTGAAACTTCAGGCCCGCCCTCGCGGTCACATCCTCGAACCATGCCGGTTCCGAAAGCGAAGGCTGCGGCACCACGCCGGTATTTCGATTACATCCGGCGAGCAATATCAGAAAAACCATCAGCCCAATCCGTCGAACATGCCACATCGGAAGAGCTCTATCGGAACAGCGGAAATAGGACGCAAACCCGTTCTTCTCTTCATAACGCGTAATAGCTGGCCGATCCAGCCTGATGCAATTGGATCAACAAAAAATGCGCGAAGCATCCCGCTCCGCGCAATTCAAACTGTGATCGTGATTTGGGAATGATCTAATCCTCTTCCTCCGGTTTTCGTTTCAGCTCGTGTTGCAGCAGGATTTTCCGCGCACGTATCGCATCCTCGGCTCGAGTCAAAATATCGATTTCCATTGCGGTCAACCCCGTCAGTGCCGCCTGCTCCTCGTTGCCGATCTGGCAATCAATGCCTTCATTCTGCAGTTCCGCTTTGATGATCTCAGCTTCCATCGGGTTGGCCACGGTGTACACCGTCACCAATTCGTCGGGTGCCGTCTTGTGCATTTTTTGCCCTCCCGGACGGTACAATGTGCCACGACCGCACACATTCAGCCGCAGCACAGGTGTTTTATGCGAATGCCATGCCGTATCGCCCTGGTTCTTGTTGCATTCTGGATGGCGACAAGCTTTTCACATGCCGCCGACCGGCCAAACGTGCTCGTCCTGGTCAGCGATGACCAACAGGCCGATACGATTCGGGCGCTGGGCAACGAGCACATTCACACGCCAAACCTCGACAAGCTCGTTGCTCGCGGCACAGCCTGTTCACGCGCGTACTGCATGGGTTCGATGGTCGGCGCGGTGTGCGTACCGAGCCGGGCGATGTTCCTCTCCGGCCGTTCGCTCTTTCACGTACAGATCAATCTGCCGTCCGACATCCCACTCCTGCCCGAGCTCGCAGGCCAGGCCGGTTACATCACACATGGCATCGGCAAATGGCACAACGGCCCCGCCTCCTATGCTCGGGCATTCCACAGCGGCAGCAACATCTTCTTCGGCGGGATGTCGAACCAGTTTAAAGTGCCGGTCTTCGATTTCCAGGCCGATGGAAAGTATTCCAGGGATCGCCAGAAGATCGGCGACAAACCGTCGAGCGAACTGTTCGCCGACTCGGCCGTTCAGTTTCTGAAGAACCACAAAAGCGACAAGCCATTCTATCTGTACGTCGCATTCACTTCGCCGCACGATCCACGCACGCCGCCTGCGGAATTCGCGCGCATGTACGATCCCGCCAAGCTGCGGCTACCGAAAAGCTTCCTGTCGCAGCACCCATTCAACAACGGTGAGATGACGATCCGCGACGAAAAGCTCGCACCCTGGCCGCGGACGCCGGAAGTAATTCGAAAACATATCGCCGACTATTATGGCATGATCAGCCACCTCGATGCGCAGATCGGCCGAATCCTGAAAGCACTCGACGACGGTGGGCAGGCGAAAAACACACTGGTTGTTTTCTACAGCGATCATGGGTTGGCGCTGGGACGCCATGGCCTACTGGGAAAGCAAAATCTGTACGAGCACAGCATGCGAGCACCTTTGATCTTCGCCGGTCCCGGTATCCCACAGGGAAAAAAATCGCATGCGTTCTGCTATCTCTTCGATGTGCCCGCGACGATCGCCGAACTGGCCGGCATCGAGATGCCCAAAAATATCGACGGCCGCAGCATGACCCGAGCGCTACGGGGACAGGCGCCGCACCGTCAAGTTATCTTCGGCGCATATCGCGACGTAATGCGCTCGGTCCGCGACGAGCGCTGGAAATTGATCCGCTACCCGCACATCAACAAGTCCCAACTGTTCGACTTACAAAACGATCCGGACGAATTGAATGATTTGTCTGACAAGAAGGAACACGCCGAAACGCTCCAGCGGCTCAACGCTTTGTTGACCGCACAACAAAGACTGTTCAACGACAAGCAAGCATTAAGCAGCGAGAAGCCCGCGCCTTTGCAGGTGGAATTGAAAAATGATTCGGGAAAAAACGATTGAGCATTTTCGGACTATGCCAGACTCGGATGCGGGTTTTGCAGTCGTTCATACCGGATGGCTTAAACACGGATAGCCATTCGCTGTCGTTGAAATCACGCGTATGGCAAATCGACCCACCCCTGGTTACGACGAGTGATGATCTCCCGCTTCTCAACGCCAATCTTGTGCTTAGTTAACTATTCTAAACAGCATGCTGTCGCGGCCCGATGTGATCGAACTTCGTCCAATTCCCGATCCATGGGACGTTGCGCAGCGGTTGGCAGATCTACCGAAGCTGCTGTTCTTTGACAGCGCCAGCGGCGCACCAAGTTTGTCGCGATATTCGTATGTCGCCGCCGATCCGATCGCGTGGCTGACGAGTCGAGGTCCTCAAGTTCGATTCAACGATCACGAAGAAGCAATCAGTCCATTTCGTGTCATCATTCGGGAGTTGCAGAATCGGCGGTTGGACGCATTGCCCGGTCTGCCTCCATTCCAAGGGGGCGCTGCGGGTCTATTCGGCTACGACCTGTGCCACTGGCTCGAACGGCTGCCGCGACTCAAGATCGACGAGTTTCAAACTCTTGATGCTGCAATCGGTTTTTACGACTGGGTGGCGGCCTGGGACCACTGGCAACAGAAGGCCTGGCTGATCGGTCCGCAGACAAGAATTCATCGCGTGCAGCAAATTCTCTCCGGATCGCGGTCAAATCGCCTCAATGCTGTGGAGCCGATCGGAGTCCAGCCGACGCCGAGCTTGCATTTCCCGCTCGCTTCGCAACCCGGCGTTTTTAGTAACTTTACTCGCCATGGCTTCGAGACGACGATCCGCCGCGCCATCGAATACATCCACGCCGGCGATTGTTTTCAGGTCAATCTCGCGCAACGCCTGCTGGCGAAGGCGACCGAGCCCGCGCTGGTGCAGTACGACCGGCTGCGCAAGGTAAACCCGGCGCCGTTTGGCGGCTACTTCGACCTCGGCGACTTTCAAATCCTGAGTGCGTCGCCGGAGCGTTTTTTGCAGGTGTCGCCGAATGGCGATGTCGAAACTCGGCCGATCAAGGGAACGCGGCCGCGCGGGGCGACGCCGATGGAGGATCAAACGATTCGACACGAATTGGCTGCCAGCGCGAAGGACCGAGCGGAAAATGTCATGATCGTCGATCTGTTGCGCAACGATCTCGGTCGAGTCTGCGAGTTCGGATCGGTGCACGCTCCGGTCGTTTGCGAATTGGAAACCTACGCGACCGTGCATCACCTTGTTTCGGAAGTGCGGGGCCGGTTGCGAGCCGGTGCAACGGCCATCGATCTCCTCGAGGCGGCATTTCCGGGCGGGTCCGTAACCGGTGCGCCCAAGATTCGCGCCATGCAGATTATCGCGGAGCTCGAACCGACCGCCCGCGGTCCATATTGCGGCTGCCTCGGCTGGCTTGGTTGGGATGGCGCAATGGATACGAACATCCTGATCCGCACGTTCACTCGCAGCGGCGGCTGGTTGCAGTTCCAAGTCGGCGGCGGCATCGTCGCCGACTCCAATCCGGCAGTGGAATACGAAGAAACGCTGCACAAGGCGCAAGGGCTGCTTCGGGCGATTGAAGCAGGGGCAAAGTGAAAACTGAGACCCTATTCGACTTGGAGCCTGACAACTAACTTGCGCACTGACATCCCCATCGTTTCCGGGCGCAAGTTGAGGGGTGCAAGTGCAAATTGGCAAGTTGCGAATTCTGGAGGCACTCCCAGCCATTATTTGACATTTTTCCGCGCCCCTTTCTGTTGAAAGCTATCCGCTCTCGAGATAGACTTTTCTTTCAATCCCCGCACTCGCAGATTCGGTTTGCCGAATGGAGCTCGCATGTCCCGTCGCATTTCCAAATGCCAGAAGCCAAGCAACCGTTGAAAACTCCTGAGCCCAACGTACTACTTTCGACCGCGCTGCGAGCCTCTCGAGGACCGAACGGCGCCCTCCGTTACGTTTGGCGGCGGCAACTTGACGTGCATCGCCACCAGCCCCGGCGAAGGTTTTGGCGTCACTCGCGACGGCGACTATCTGCGAGTCAACGGACTCTTGATCGATAACGGCGGCGACAAGTCGAATCCGATGAATTATGCCCGGATCGACAATACATCGTTGATCCAAATGACCGGCGACGACCTTGCCAACAGTTTCGGCATTGCTCAAGACATCTCGATTAACAGCAACATGATCGGCGGCGGTGGCAACGACACGATGGCCGGCGGCGGCGGCAACGACACCATGCAGGGCGGGGCCGGAGATGATCGCTTCTACGACAGCGCCGGAAATGACAGCTATGACGGCGGCGGTACGGAAATCGATACGTTGTACGCCGAGGCCGACGCCAGCTTTACGCTGACGAACGGCAGCCTCGCCGGTCAGGGCAACGATTCGTTGGCCAATATCGAGCAGGTCAGCATTACAGGCGGCGCCTCTGCAAACACCATCGATGCCTCGGCGTTTACCTTTGGCAATTGCACACTCTCGGGCATGGGCGGCAATGACATTTTGCGCGCAGGTACCTCATTCAATGTACTTTCTGGCGGCGACGGAAACGACCAACTGTTCGGCAGCGGCCAGAACGACACGCTCAGCGGCGGCGCCGACAATGACACGCTTTACGGCAGCGACGGCAACGACCAACTCAGCGGCGGCTCCGGCAACGACACACTCTACGGCGGCAAAAACAACGACCTCCTCGACGGCGGGACCGAAGACGATGATCTTCACGGCGAAGATGGGATGGACACGTTACTCGGTGAAGACGGCACCGATGTTTTGTACGGCGACCAGGGAATGGACAGCCTCGACGGCGGCAAAGGAATTGACTACCTTCGTGGCGGTACCGGCAATGATATCCTCACCGGCGGCGATGGCGGCGACTTCCTTTATGGCGACGAAGACAACGACCATCTAAGGGGTGACTTCTCAGTCGACGATAATGACGTTCTCGACGGCGGCAGCGGCTTCGTGGAAGTGACATCCAATTTTGACCTAAACTTTGGTGAAAACGACGTCGTCGCCTTCACGAAAGACACAAACTTCGTCGTCGGCCCCGATCAGATCACCGGCCAGGGCACGGATTCGATCACCGGCGGCGTTGAGGCGGTGCAAATCACCGCCGGCCCAGGTGCGAACACGTTTACCTTGACCGGTTTCTACAATCGCATTCTGATGAGCGGCCTCGGCGGCGACGACTTCATCGATTTTCGCATCGACGTGCCTACCATTCGACCGTTGGGCGGCAACACCGGCGGCCAGATTCAGTTTTTCGATCCCAATCGCGCTCCCACAGGAGCCGACCCGAAGCAGACGTTATGGTACAAGACAGGTATTGCCCGCATTTCTACTGGCACTATCGACCATATCGAGATCAACGGCGGCCCTGGCGACAACCTCGTCGATATGGGTAATTGGACCGGCAAGATTCAAAAAGTGGACGGCGGCGCCGGCAACAACACCATCCAGGCCTCGCGCGACGACAACATGACGTTGACGAACAACAAGTTGACCTTCGCCAAGGGCGGCGAGCTCGCGTTCAGCAACTTCAATCGCGCACGGCTGATCGGCGGCAAGAGCAACAACAAGATCGATGCGACTTCTTTCACTGGTCTGGTCGCGATTTTCGGCGGCGACGGCAATGACACTTTGATCGGCACGAATGCCGATGAGACCGTTGACGGGGTCAAGTTTGACGACTCGCTATACGGCGAGGCAGGAAAACGACACAATTCAAGGCCTGGGCGGCGATGATGAACTCTACGGCGGGCTCG
>Ga0073934_10011064_pt1 | contig 11029 bp, 8 predicted proteins | sample LarsenN4metaG_FD_76834 | JGI IMG/M metagenome (GOLD analysis project Ga0073934, IMG submission 76834) | Hot spring sediment bacterial and archeal communities from British Columbia, Canada, to study Microbial Dark Matter (Phase II) - Larsen... ...
CCGTTACGAGTTCGACCGGCTGAACGTGCCCTTCGAGGAGAGCCGCGCGCGCTTCGACGAGGCGCTGAACCTGCTGGTGAAGCTGCTGACCGAGGACGAGGTGGCGTGGGAGGGCACGTACTACCGCTTCCCGGCGCTGACCGTGACGCCCAAGCCGGTGCAGCGGCCGCACCCGCCGATCTGGATCGCGGCCCTGGCGCCCGAGGCGATCTACCACTCGGCCCGCCGCGGCTTCCACGTGCAGACGACACCCCTGCGCGACCCCTTCGCGGCGGCCAAGGCGCAGGCGGACGCGTTCGCGCGCGGACGGGCGGAATCGGGGCGGCCCGCGGGCAGCCAGCGCCTGTCGATGCTGCGCATGGCCTACGTCGCCAAGGACGAGGCCGACGCGGCCGAGAAGACCCGCATCGCCTACGAGAACCACCGGCGCTTCTACAACGTGTTCAACACCCCGGGCCGCGTGGAGAAGGGCGCCATCGTGCCGCTGGAGCCGCCCGAGACGCTGGAGGACGTGGCCAACGCGCTGGTCATCGGCACGGCGGAGCGCTGCATCGAGCTGTTCCGCCGCTACGCCGCGTGCGGGATCGACGACCTGCTGCTGAACATGAGCTTCGGCGCCTCGCACGCCGACGTGATGGCCGGCATGGAGCGCTTCGTGCGCGACGTGCGGCCGCACGTGATCTGACCCTCGGAGCCGCCGCCATGACGGATGCCGTTGCCCTGCACCGCGACGCGACGATCGTGGACGCGCTGACCTTCTTCGGCGACGGCGATCCCGCCCCGCTGCGCGAGGCCGGCATCGCCGCCGCCAGCATGACGGTGGGCAGCTTCGAGGGCGACTTCGCCACCGTCATGGACCAGATGGCCGGGTGGCTGGAGAGGGTGCGGAAGCCGGGTTCGGGCTGGCGGCTGGTGCTGCGGACGGGCGACGTGGCCGCGGCACGGGCCGCGGGCGACGTCGGCCTGGTGATGAACTGGCAGAACGCGCGGGCCATCGAGGACCGCCTGGAGCGCCTGGCGCTGGTCCACGCCGCGGGGCTGCGCGTGATGCAGCTCACCTACAACCAGCGCAACTTCCTGGGCGACGGGTGCCTGGAGGCGGAGAACGCGGGCCTCTCGGCCCTGGGCGTCAGGGCCGTGGGCCTGATGAACGAGCTGGGCATCGCCATCGACCTGAGCCACGTGGGCGAGCGCTCGACCATCACGGCGGCCGCGGCGAGCCGGCGCCCCGTCCTGGTAACGCACGCCAACGCGCGCGCCGTGACGCCGGCCCTGCGCAACAAGAGCGACGACGCGCTCAAGGCCGTGGCGGCGACAGGGGGCGTGATCGGGGTCAGCATCTACGGGCCGATGTGCTGGGACGGCGACGCCAAGCGGCCCCCTGCCCTGTCCGACTTCCTGCGGCACCTGGACCACATCGTGGAACTGGTGGGAATCGACCACGTGGGGCTGGGCACCGACCTGCCGGTGGTGCGCGACCTGGCCAGCGTGGCCGGGATCACGGCCATGACGCTGACCCGCTCGCCGGGCGCCATCGCCGCGTATGCAGCGGCCTTCGGCAACGACATCCGCGCCCGCTACCTCGCCGACTGCGCGAGCCACCGCGACCTCGTTCGGATCACCCGGGCCCTGGTGCAGCGCGGCTGGCGCGAGACGGATATCCGCGCGCTGCTGGGCGGCAACTGGCTGCGCGTGCTGGGAGCGATCTGGGGCCCCTAGTGCAGGCGGGTGCCCTGGTCGGCGGGCTCGGGGGCGGAAGGGGCCGGGGCGGGGCCGGCCTGGTGGCTGACCAGGCGCCAGCGGCCGTCCTCGTGGACGAAGACGTTGGTGGCGGCGAGCAGGCCGCCCTGCAGGCGCTCGTAGCAGGCGACGAGCGCAGCGGCGCCGTAGACGAAAGCCTGGGCGCCCACGGGCTGGACGCGCGGGTGGCCCGGGCTTTCCAGGATGGCCTTCCAGCTCGCCATCACGGTGTCGCGCCCGCGCAGGATCTCCCAGCCCGGGTGCAGGCAGACCACGGCGGCCTGGCGCGCCCACAAGGCGTCCATCGCCGCCACGTCGCCGGCGCTGAAGGCGTCGTAGAAGGCCTGGTTGGCGACGAGAACCTCGGCCTCGGCGCTCATGGCACGGCCACCGCGGCGTCCTCGACGACGAGCTGGACGGTCTCCTGCTCGCGCCAGCTCTCGGCGCGTAGCGTGCCGGCCAGGTGCAGGGTGCCGCCGCCCTTCGCCATCATGGCGCGGCCCACGGCGGACCCGGCGTGGCGGAAGGCGATGGCCTTGAGCCGGCCGCCGTCCTCGCCGGCGACGATGCAGCGCACGTGGTCCCCGCCCACCACCTCGGCGCGCACGATGCGGCAGCCGGTAACGGCGAAGCGCGGCTCGGCGTTGCCCTGGCCGTAGGGGCCGGCGCGGGCGACCAGCTCCAGCAGGTCGCGGGTGGCGGCGCCGACCGCGATCGTGCCGTCCAGGCCGAGCGAGGGCTCGCGCGCGTGCTCGGCCACCGCGGCGGCCAGGCGGCGGTCGAGGAAGGTGGCGAGCTCGGTCATGCGCGCGGCATCCACGGTAAGGCCGGCCGCCGCCGCATGGCCGCCGCCGTTCAGCAGCAGCCCGGCCTGGCGCGCGGCGATGACCGCGGCGCCGATGTCGACGCCGGGCACCGAGCGGCCGGAACCCTTGCCCACGCCCGCGTCGATGCCGACCACGAAGGCGGGCCGCTGGAAGCGCTCCACCAGGCGCGCGGCGACGATGCCGACGACGCCCGGGTGCCACCCGGCCCCGGCGGCGAAGGCGATCGCGCGCGGCGGCCCCGCCTCCACCGCCTGGATGGCGGCTTCCTGCACCTTGGCCTCGATCGCCTTGCGCTCGTCGTTGTAGCGATCGAGCGTCTCGGCCAGACGGCGGGCCTCGGCGGGATCCTCGCTGCACAGGAGGCGCACCCCGAGATCGGGCTCCCCCACCCTGCCGCCCGCATTGATGCGGGGGCCCAGCAGGAAGCCCGCGTGATAGGTCCCGGGGCGCTGGTCGAAGCGGGCCACGTCGGCCAGCGCCGCCAGCCCGACGTTGGTGCGCCGCGCCAGCACGCGCAGGCCCTGGGTGACGAAGGCGCGGTTGAGGCCGGTGAGCGGCACCGCGTCGCACACGGTGCCCACGGCCACGAGGTCGAGCCAAGCCATCAGGTCGGGCTCGGGCCGGGCGGCGAACCAGCCGGCCCGGCGCAGCGCGCGGTTGAGCGCCACGACCAGCAGGAACGCGACGCCCACGGCGGCGAGCTGGCCGAGGCCGCCCGCCTCGTCGAGCCGGTTGGGGTCCACGACGATGCAGCCGGGCGGCAGGCTGGGACCGGGCAGATGGTGGTCGATGACGATGGGCTCGAGCCCCGCCGCACGCGCGGCGGCCAGAGGCTCGTGCGCGGAGACGCCGCAGTCCACCGTGACGACGACGGCGGCCCCCTGCGCGCGCAGACGCAGCAGCGCCGCCGTGTTGGGGCCGTAGCCCTCCTTCATGCGGTCGGGGATGTAGGGGATGCAGCGGGCCCCCACGGCGCCCAGGAAGCGCACCAGCAGGGCCGAGGACGTTGCGCCGTCCACGTCGTAGTCGCCGAAGACGGCGACGGTCTCGCCCTGCGTGACCGCGCGGGCCAGGCGGTCGACGGCCGCACCCATGTCCTTCAGCAGCAGGGGATCGGGCAGATCCTCGCGCAGCGATGGGTTGAGGAAGCGCTCGGCCCGGTCCAGCGCGACGCCGCGGGCGGCGAGCACGCGGCCCACCACCTCGGGCACGGCGAGGCGCTGGGCGAGGGCCAGCGCAAGGCGGTCGTCCTGGACCCGCGAGCGCCAGCGCCGCCCGGAAAGCGACCGCTCGATGCCCAGGACGGCCGCGCTCATCCCCGCCCGGCCGGCGCGTCGAGATCGGTCTTGCGCGTGGTGTCGTGCTCGGCGCGGATCACGCGCGAGGTGCCGGTGGAGGAACGCAGGATGAGGGATTCCGTCGTGATGACGCCCGGGCGGCGATGGACGCCCTCGAGCATCCAGCCGTCGGTCACGCCCGTCGCGGCGAAGAAGATGTCGCCGTGCGCGAGCTCGGAGAGCGTGAACTTGCGAGCGAGGTCCTGCACGCCCATGCGGCGGGCGCGGGCCTTCTCCTCGTCGTTGCGGAAGTGCAGGCGGCCCTGCATCTGGCCGCCGATGCACTGCAGCGCGGCGGCGGCCAGCACGCCCTCGGGCGCGCCGCCGGTGCCGAGGTAGATGTCGATGCCCGTGGCGGGGCGCGTGGTGGCGATGACGCCCGCCACGTCGCCGTCCTGGATCAGCCGCACGCGGGCGCCGGCCTCGCGCACCTTGGCGATGATCTCGGCATGACGCGGGCGGTTGAGGATGAGGGCCACCAGGTCGCCGACCTCCTTGCCCTTGGCCTTGGCGAGATTCCTGAGGTTCGTTGCGGGAGCCTCGTCCAGGTCGACCAGGTCCCTGGGCAGGCCGCCGCCCACGGCGATCTTGTCCATGTAGGTGTCGGGCGCGTGCAGGAAGCCGCCGTCCTCGGCCATCGCCAGCACGGCCAGCGAGTTCGATCCGCCGGTGGCGCAGATCGTGGTGCCCTCCAGCGGGTCGAGCGCGATGTCGACCTTGGGACCCTGGCCGGAGCCGACCTGCTCGCCGATGTAGAGCATGGGGGCCTCGTCGCGCTCGCCCTCGCCGATCACCACGGTGCCGGCGATGTCGAGCCGGTTGAGCGCGCGGCGCATGGCGTCCACGGCGGCCTGGTCGGCGGCCTTCTCGTCGCCACGGCCCATCAGGCGGTGGGCGGCCACGGCGGCCGCCTCGGTCACGCGCACGGCCTCCAACGTGTATTTGCGGTCCATGACCGTCTTGGCGGACATCCGTCTTCTCCCTGCGAACCTGGCGGCCGAAGCGCCTAGAAATGCTCGATCCGGATCGTGCGGGGCGGCTCGCGCACCGACTTCAGCGCGGCGATCTTGGCCAGCGCCCGGCGCATCGCCGCCTCCTCGGTATCGTGCGTCGTCATCACGACCGGCACGATGTCGCCCGGGTTACGGGCACGCTGGATCAGGGCCTCGATGGACACCTGCTCGTCGCGGAAGGCGGCCGTCATGTCGGCCAGCACGCCGGGGCGGTCCACCACCATGAAGCGCACGTAGTAGGCGCCGCGGTGGCGCTCCATCGGCGCGGCCGGCATGGGCTTGAGATGGGCGACCGGCACGTTGAACACGGGCAGGCGCTGGAGGCGGGCGATGTCGACCAGGTCGGCCACGACGGCCGAGGCGGTCGGCCCCGCACCCGCGCCCCGGCCCATCGCCATGTTGCGGTCGGCGAAGTCGGCCTCGACCACCACCGCATTGAACACGCCGTCGACATGGGCGATGGGGTGGCTGACCGGAACCATGCAGGGATGCACGCGCTGCTCGAGCCCGTCGGCGGTGGTGCGCGCCAGGCCCAGGAGCTTGATGCGGTAGCCCAGCTCCTTGGCGAACTCGATGTCGGTCAGGCTGACGTGGGTGATGCCTTCGACATAGACGCCCTTGAGGTCGGGCGGGCAGCCGAAGGCGACGCTGGCCAGGATGGCCAGCTTGTGCGCGGTGTCGATGCCCTCGATGTCGAAGGTGGGATCGGCCTCGGCATAGCCCAGCTTCTGCGCGTCGGCCAGAGCGCGGCGGAACTCGCGCTTCTGCTCGCGCATGGCGGTCAGGATGAAGTTGCAGGTGCCGTTGAGGATGCCGTAGACGCGCTGGACCTTGTTCCCCGCGAAGCCCTCGCGCAGGGCCTTCACGATGGGGATGCCGCCGGCGACCGAGGCCTCGAAGCCGAGCGCGACGCCGGCGGCCTCGGCGCGCCCGGCGATCTCGGCGCCGTGGTGGGCGAGCAGCGCCTTGTTGGCGGTGACCACCGCCTTGCCGTTGGCCAGCGCAGCCATCACCAGATCGTGGGCGACGCCCTCGGCGCCGCCGATCAGTTCGACCACCACGTCGACCTCGGGGTCGGCGGCCAGCGCGCGGGCATCGTCGTGCCAGCGCACGCCGGAAAGGTCGAAGCCGCGGTCGGCGTCGCGCCGCCGGGCGCTGACGGCGGCCACCGCGATGGGCCGGCCGCCGCGCTGGGCCAGCACGGCGTTCTGCTCCGCCAGCAGGCGCATCACCCCGCCGCCCACGGTGCCGAGGCCCGCGATCCCTAGGCGCAACGGCCGCGTCATGCGCTGCTTCTCCCCGCCATCGACCCGGATGGGCCGTCAGTTGCCGAGATAGATGTCCACGCGCCGGTTGACGGCGCCGCCCGCCATGTCCAGCGAGACCCGCGGCGCGTTGTCGCCCACCGCCTCGACCAGGATGTTCTCGGGCGTGACCTGCAGGCGCATGAGCTCGTTGGCCACGGCGACGGCGCGCTTGAGCGAGATGTCGAAGTTGGCGAGCTCGGCGTTGGCGCCGCCGGTGCCCGAGGCATGCCCGACCAGCAGGATGGGGCCGTTGACGGCACCATAGGCGTAGGCGACCTCGAGCAGGGTCCTGCGCGCCTGGGCATCCAGGCGGGCGGAGCCGTCGGCAAACATGATGCTAGCGATCAGCCGCGTCGGCCGGACGCCCCGGTAATGCGCCGCCGGCGCGTAGCCGGCCGGAAGCACCGCGGCGGCGGCGGGCTGCGCCACGGCCGGCACCGTGGCGGCGGCCGGGGCCGCGGCCGAGGTGGGCAGCACGCGGGCGGCCGACGCCTGGTAGGCCGCGTTGAACATGTCCATGAACGAGCCCTGTGACGCGGCGGGCGCCGTGGCCGTGGTCGAGGAGGCCGTGGGCACCACGACCTGCGTGGTGGAGGAGACGACCGTGGTGCCTGGCAGGGGCTGGGCCGGCACGGGCTGGGCCACGACGGTCGCCTGCTGGGCGGTCTGGAGCGGCTGGGCCGGCACGGGCTGCTGCGCCTGCTCGACGGGCTGGACCTGGGCCGACTGGGCCTGGGCCGTCTGGACCTGCGTCGCCTGGGCCGTGGTCGCGGCGGCCGCGGTCGTAGCGGCAGCCGGGCTGACGGCAGGCAGCGGGGCGCTGGAGCCCTGGGCCCTGAGGCCCTCGGCGACGGTGGCGTACTGGCTGTAACTCCCGGACTGGGCCGCCGCCGTGGCGGCGGTCGTGGTCGCCGTCGTGGTGGTGGCCGCGGTCGTTGCGGGGGCGACGACCGTCTCGGGCTCGACGACCGTCTCGGCGGCGGCCAGGGGCTCGGGCTCCGGTTCGGGCTCGGGTTGCACGACTTCGGGCTCGGGCTCGGCTTCCGCCACGGTGGGCTCGGGCACGGGCAGGCTGCCCTCCACCTCGTCGTCGGCCCGGCGGATCGTCTCGTTGGTGTACTGCGCGTTCTCGCGGTCGGCCTCGAGGCCCTGGGCGACCTGGGCGTACTCGTCGGCGCTCTGGGTCTGGCTGGCCTCGTCGGGGACGGAGGAGAGCGTCGGGAACTCCTCCTCGGCGCCGGGGGCGGGCTCGGCCTCGGTCACCTCGTCGTCGCCGGCGATCGAATCGTACCAGGAGACGGGATTGACCGCGTCGGGAACGGAGGAGCAGGCGGCCAGGGCCAGCACGCAGAGCGCCGCGCCGCCGCGGGAGCCGAGGCGCCGCCGGAAGCCCCTCCGCCACGCCGATGTCGTGCAGGAATCCACCGCTTCCTCTATAAGGTTGGCAGGCGCAGATTATCCGAAATCGCAGCCCGGACAAGCGGACTGGCGGGCGGCGCGGACCAAGGGTGACGACCGTGGCGAAGGACGCCAAACCCGGCCCGGGCGAGACGCTGTCGAGGGAAGCCGAGGCCACCGCGCAGCTCTGGCTCGACATCGCCGAGAAGAGCCGCCGCGTGATGAGCGACCACCTGGAGCGCCTGGCCCAGGGCGGCAACACCGGCATGGCCGAGAACCTGCGCATCGGCCAGGCCTTCCTGGAGGCGATGACGCGGCTGTGGGCTGACCCGGTGAAGCTGGTCCAGGCCCAGATGTCGCTGTGGCAGCAGTACACCGAGCTGTGGCAGCGCACGGCGGAACGCATGACCGGCGGCACACCCGAGCCCGTCGTGAGGAACGAGCCCGGCGACAGGCGTTTCAAGCACGCCGGCTGGGAGGAGAACCACGTCTTCGACTTCCTCAAGCAATCCTACCTGCTGACCTCGCGCTGGCTGCACAGCGTGGTGCGCGACGTGGAAGGCCTGGACGAGAAGACCGCCAAGAAGGTGGACTTCTACACGCGCCAGTGGATCGACGCGGTGAGCCCCAGCAACTTCCTGCTGACCAACCCCGAGGTCCTGGAAGCCACCATCGAGTCGCGGGGCGAGAACCTGGTGCGCGGCCTGCAGAACCTGCTGGCCGACTTCGAGCGCGGCGAGGGCCGGCTCGACATCCAGACGGTCAAGCAGGAGGTCTTCGAGGTCGGCAAGAACCTGGCCACGACGCCGGGCAAGGTGGTGTTCCGCAACGCGCTGATGGAGCTGCTGCAGTACGCGCCGAGCACGGAGCAGGTGCGCAAGCGGCCGCTGCTGATCGTGCCGCCGTGGATCAACAAGTTCTACATCCTGGACCTGCGCCCCGAGAACTCGTTCATCCGGTGGGCGGTGGGCGAAGGCTTCACGGTCTTCATCGTCTCGTGGGTGAACCCGGACGCCGAGCTCGCGAAGAAAACCTTCGAGGACTACATGCTGGAAGGGCCGCTGGCGGCGCTGGACGCCATCGTGAAGGCGACCGGCGAGCGCGAGATCACGGCCATCGGCTATTGCATCGGGGGCACGCTGATGGCGGCCACCCTGGCCTGGATGGCGGCCAGGGGCGACGACCGCATCAAGGCCATCACCTTCTTCACGACGCTGGTCGACTTCGAGGACGCGGGCGACCTCGAGGTCTTCATCGACGAGGAGCAGCTGAAGGAGCTGGAGGCCAAGATGGAGGAGCGCGGCTACCTGCGCGGGGCCGAGATGGCGGCCACGTTCAGCATGCTGCGCGCCAACGACCTGATCTGGAACTACGTCGTCAACAACTACCTGCTGGGCAAGGAGCCCTTCCCCTTCGACATCCTCTACTGGAACAGCGATTCCACGCGGATGCCGGCGGCGATGCACAGCTTCTACCTGCGCCGGATGTACGTGGAGAACCGGCTGGTGCAGCCGGGCGGCATCACGCTGGCCGGCGTGCCCATCGACCTGCGCAAGGTGAGGATCCCGGTCAACATCGTCGCCACGCGCGAGGACCACATCGCGCCGTGGAAGACGACGTACAAGGCGACGCAGATCTACAAGGGCCCGACGCGCTTCGTGCTGTCGCTGTCAGGGCATGTGGCCGGCGTGGTGAACCCGCCGGCGGCCAAGCGCTACGGCTATTGGACAAACGCGGAGACGCCGGCCGATCCCGAGGCGTGGCTGGCCGCGGCCAAGCGCCACGAAGGATCGTGGTGGCCCGACTGGTCGGCATGGAACGCCAGGCACGCGGGGCCGCTGGTCCCCGCCCGCCAGCCCGGCGACGGCAAGCTGAAGCCGCTGGCCGATGCGCCGGGAACCTACGTGCTGGTGAAGGACAAGTAGGGACGGCGCTTCCCCCGCCCTGCCGCCGTTCCGCTTCGCCTTGCGCCGTTTGCCGGCCCGGCAGCGGCATGACGCCATGAAAGGATGCGGAAGGTCTGGGGGACCACCCCTACTTGTCGCGCGGGGGACGCTGGCGGGGGTTGGGGGCGAGGCCGGCGGTGGCGACGGCCGCGCGGAACTGGTGGGCCTTCTCGGCGTAGTGCTCGACCGTGCTCTTGAACCCGTCGAGGTCGTCCTGGGTCAGGGCGCGCCACATCTTGGCGGGCGAACCGGCCCACAGCTCGCCCCTGCGGACGCGCTTGCCGGGCGTGACGAGCGCGCCGGCGGCGACCATGCCGCCGCCTTCCACCACCGCCCCGTCCATCACGGTCGCGCGCATGCCGACGAAGGCGCCGTCCTCGAGGGTGCAGGCGTGGATCAGGACGCAGTGGCCGATCGTGACGTCGGCGCCGATGAGCGTCGGATAGGTATGGCTGTCGACGTGGACGATCGTGCCGTCCTGGATGTTGGTGCGGGCGCCCACGCGGATCGGCCCCACGTCGCCGCGCAGCACGCTGCCGAACCAGATGCTGGCCCCCGGTCCCACCTCGACGTCGCCGATCAGCACGACGCCCGGCGCGATGAAGGCGTCCGCCGCCACGCGCGGCGTGTGGCCGGCGAAGGGGATGATGACGGCCCCCTCGGCGGGGCTGCCGGGGACGCGATTCATGGAAAGAGCGGGGCCTGGCCCAGCCCGGCGGTCTCGGCCAGGCCGTGCATGACGTTCATGTTCTGGATCGCCTGGCCGGCGGCGCCCTTCACCAGGTTGTCGATGGCCGAGACGATGATGGCGCGGCCCGGCACGCGGTCGTCGAAAACGCCGATCAGGCAATCGTTGGCGCCGCGCACGTGGCGCGTGGCGGGCGCCTCGCCCTCGGGCAGCACGCGGACGAAGGGCTCGGTCTCGTAGCGCTCGAGCAGGGCCGAGCGCAGGGCGGCGGCGTTGGCCCCGCCCGCCAGCCGCACGTAGATCGTGGCCAGGATGCCACGGTTCATGGGCATCAGGTGAGGCGTGAAGTTGACGACGATGGGCTCGCCCGCCGCCTCGGACAGCGTCTGCTCGATCTCGGGGGCGTGGCGGTGGCTGGCGATGCCGTAGGCATTGATGCCCTCGCCCACCTCGGCGAACAGCATGGCCTCCTTTGCCGCGCGGCCCGCGCCCGAGACCCCCGACTTGGCGTCGATGATGATGTCCTGCGGAGCCACCAGCCCGCGCTCCAGCAGCGGCACCAGCGGCAGGGTCGAGGCCGTGGGATAGCAGCCCGGGTTGGCCACCAGGCGGGCGCCCACGACGTGCTTGCGGTAGATCTCGGTCAGGCCGTACACGGCCTCGCGCTGCAGGTCGGGCGCGCGATGGGCGTGGCCATACCATGCGGCGTAGGCGTCCACGTCGCGCAGCCGGAAGTCGGCTGAGAGGTCGACCACGCGCACCGCCTTGGGCAG
>Ga0073934_10011065_pt1 | contig 11028 bp, 6 predicted proteins | sample LarsenN4metaG_FD_76834 | JGI IMG/M metagenome (GOLD analysis project Ga0073934, IMG submission 76834) | Hot spring sediment bacterial and archeal communities from British Columbia, Canada, to study Microbial Dark Matter (Phase II) - Larsen... ...
CACATGCAGATCATGGAAGGCGACGTGATCCGCACCATACGTAAGTACAAGGACTGTATCGGCCACTACCACACCGGCGGCAATCCGGGCCGAAACGAGATCGACGAAACCCAGGAATTGAACTATCCAGCCATCGTCAAGGCGATTCTTGAAACCGGTTACACCGGCTACCTGGGCCAGGAATTCATTCCGAAACGCGACGCGCTCGCGTCGCTGGCGCAGGGGTTTCGGATTTGTGATGTGTGATGTCGGTGAAGCCCGCGCTCACGCGTCGGGGTAAACGGAGGGCTCGTAACAACTCATTTACTTGGTTGCAATTCTCGATTGCTGTGATGATGATGGAAAGTAATGCCGCTTCCTCGCGCCTTGATTCTGTTTTCCATTGCCTGCGCCGCAATGCTCGGCTGGTGGGCTCAGGTATTGGCCGGACCGGTTGATCTCCATGGCGACCCGTTGCCGGCCGAGGCGGCTGCACGTTTCGGCACCGTGCGTTTTCGCCATCAGACCGGCGTGACATCGCTGTCGCTGTCGCCGGACGGCAAACAAGTCGCTACGACGGACCAAGGTCCCGCAGTCTCCGTCTGGGACGCTGCCACGGGCAAACGATTGCGACTGGAACAATCGAAGGGCTCCAGCGGTCGCTGGGCAATCTATCGACGAGACGGCAAGCTGTTGGTCCTGGAAAACGAAGGGCAGTTGCTGCGGCTTCGCGAACTCGATGCCAATCGGGAACTCTGACAAGTCAAAACCGAATACCACTATATCCAGTGCATCGCTTTTTCCGCCGATGGCAATTGGTTCGCGATCGACGGCAATCGCCGGCAGGGCGACCTCGAACTTTGGGACCTGAACGCCGGGAAGAAACTTCATGATTTGAAGGGTCATACCGGACCGATCCATGCGCTGGCGTTCCATCCAAACGGCAAGCAACTGGCGTCGTCGGGCGAAGATGGCGTGATCTTCTTTTGGGATGTCGGCAAAGGCGCCGAAATTCGCCGTATCAAGGACCAAGGCAGATCGGCGGCGTTGGCGTTTTCGCGCGATGGCGCCGTTCTCGCTTCGGCACATGAAAAGACCATCCGCCTTTGGGATGCCGCCACGTCGAAGCCGATCGGCACATTGCAAGGACACGAAAAAGAGGTTCAATGCCTGGTTTTCACGTCGGATGGATCCATGCTCGTGTCCGGGAGCCGCGATAAAACGATTCGAACCTGGGATTTGAAAACTCGCACGGAATCCAAACGCCTGCAGGGGCATCTTACGAGTCCGTTGTCTTTGGCGGTGTCAGCAGATAGCCGAATGCTCTACTCTGTTGCCGGGCATGTGGTGCGTTCGTGGGACCTGAAATCCGGCGCCGAACATCGCAAAACCGACGGCCACGAGGCGGACGTCTATGGAATCGCGTTTACGCCGGACGGAAAAACGCTGGTGTCCTGCAGCGAAGATCTGACTACGCATGTGTGGGACGCGAAATCGGGCAAACGGCTGCGACATTTTAGCGGCCACGAAGACTATTCCTTTGCGGTGGCCGTCGCTCCGAGCGGCAAGTCGTTCGCCTCGGGCGGCGGCAAGCCGTTCGTTCGCGTTCGCGACCTGGAGACCGGCGCCGATTTGACACCGATCAAGGGCGTGCACTCGTACGTGTTTTCGGTTGCCTTTTCGCCCGATGGAAAGTGGCTGGCGGCCGGCGAACGCGAGAAGCTGATCCATGTTTTCGACGCGGCCACGGGCCAATCCGTGGCGCGCTTCCGAGGCAAAGAAAACGCAACGTACGCGCTAGCCTTCTCGCCTGACGGCCGATTTCTCGCCACGGGCGGCGATGCACGCACGATCCACTTGTGGGACCTGGCAACGCAAGGAGAACCGCGCGCCTTCGGCGAACAGCAAGAGGAGATTCGCGGATTGTCGTTCTCGCCGGACGGGCGCATGCTTGCAGCCGTCGGCAACGAACACGTGCTGCAAGTCTGGGAGGTAAGCACGGGCGACGTTCGTTTGAAGTTCCAAGGGCACAAGAGTTCGGTGTATCGCATCGCGTTTTCGCCGAACGGCCGATTGCTCGCTTCCGCCAGCGATGACGGAACCGTGCGCGTTTGGGACGTAATCACCGGCCAGGAGCGACGCCGGTTCGAGGGACACGTGGGCAAGGTGTATTCGGTCGCGTTCTCACCCGACGGCAACTTTCTCGCGTCCGGCGGATCGGACACATCGATCATACTTTGGGATCTCCGGGGGATATTTGTGCCGCCGCTCGTGCGGGCGCTGCCACGCAACGAATTTGAACGCATCTGGAACGATCTGGCTGGAGACGCGACGAAGGCGAATCGCGGCATCGTCGATCTGTACGGCGACCCCCAGGGCAGCGGCGACTATCTGTCGCAAAAACTCAAGCCGGCTGCGAAAATCGACCAACAGCGCCTGAACCAACTGCTCGACGACCTGAGCAGTGCCAAATTTGCGGTGCGCGAACGAGCGAGCCGCGAATTGGCGATGTTCGAAGACGGCGCCCTCCCAGCACTCGAAGCCTACCTGAAAAAAACAACTTCAGCCGAAGCACGGCGACGGCTCGAAAAACTCGTCAACCAATTCGCAAAAGTGCCACCGCCCCGCGTCCTGCAGAGCCTTCGCGCCATCGAACTGCTGGAGATGCTCGGCACAGAGGAAGCTCGGCAGATACTCCGCATGCTGTCACAGGGCGAAGCGGGAGCCCGGCAGACACTCGAGGCGCGGCGAGCGCTGGAGAGGCTGGCACTGAAAAAATAACCCTTCCGGTGCCTAGTCGGGACTTTTGGACCGAATCACTGTTCGATATGATTTGCCATATGATCACGCTCTCACCAGAACAACGTCGAGAAATTGCTGACTGCGGGGAAAAGCCCGTGCGGGCTATCGATCCGGACACGAAGCAAACGTACGTCATCATCTCTGAAGATCGATACTTTCGCATTCGCGCATTATTGGACGACGAGCCATTCGACATTCGAGAGACATATGCCGCTCAGGACGCAGCTCTCGCAAGGGTCTGGGATGCTCCAGACATGGATGAGTACAACGATTACGACGCACACAAACCGAAATGACTCTTCAGCGCGGCGACGTTGTGCTCATTGATTATCCATTCACCACAGGGGGTCAAAGATTCGTCCGGCACTGGTTGTGCAATCCGACAATAATAATCAGCGTCTCAGCAATGTAATCCTAGCAGCGATCACAACGACGATTCATAGAAGCGGCGAGCCGACACAACTTCTCGTCGACGTGACAACGCCGGTCGGGCGTCAAACAGGGTTACTCCGTAACTCGGTCGTTACATGTGAAAACCTTGCAACAGTAGAAAGTTCAAGGATTCTTCGAAAGATCGGCACTTTGCCCCCATCGGAGATGTTGCGGATTGACGACTGTCTCAAAGCTGCGCTCGGAATTTCCTAGTCCCGCTCATGCCTTCACCACGCGGCAGCCCGCCACCTCGATTCCGGCCATGACGTTGCGAGTATCCACGACCAACCTCGCGTGTCGCGCCAGACCGCGATAGTCCACACTCGAATGGTCGGTGACGATCAGGAAGCAATCCTGGCCGGCCATGAACTCCGGCGTCAGCGCGCTGCTGTCGAGATGAATCGTGTGGTGCCGCATGTGCGGCAGCGTCGGCACGTACGGATCGTGGTAGTTCACGGTCGCGCCCAGTGCCTGGAGTTTCTCCATGATGACGAAGGCGGGGCTTTCGCGCGGGTCGTCCACGTTCTTTTTGTAGGCGACGCCCAGGATGCAAATCTTGCTGCCTCGGAGCGCTTTGCCGTCGTCGTTGAGCGCTTCGGAGGTGCGGCGGATGACGTAGTTCGGCATCGCGGTGTTGATTTCGCCGGCCAGTTCGATGAAACGCGTGTAATGGCCGTGCTTGCGGGCGATCCAGGTCAGGTAGAACGGATCGATCGGAATGCAGTGCCCGCCGAGCCCAGGACCTGGATAGAACGCCTGGAAGCCGAACGGTTTCGACTTGGCCGCTTCGATCACTTCCCAAACATCGATGCCCATCGAATCGAAGATCACTTTCAGTTCGTTGACGAGCGCGATGTTGACGGCCCGGTAGGTGTTTTCGAGAATCTTGCACGCCTCGGCGATACGCGTGCTCGACACCGGTACGACGCCTTCGACCACCGGTTCGTACAGCGCCAAGGCGAGTTGCCGGCTGACCGCGTTCATGCCGCCGACAACCTTTGGGATGTTGCGCGTCGAGAAGACCGGGTTGCCGGGATCTTCGCGTTCCGGGCTGAATGCCAGGAAGAAATCGACGCCGGCCTCGAGTCCCGATTCTTCCAGAATCGGCCGCAAAAGGTCGTCGGTAGTACCGGGATACGTGGTGCTTTCGAGCACAACGAGTTGCCCGCGGCGAATGTGCTCCTTGAGCATCCGCCCCGTGCCTTCGATATACGAAAGGTCGGGCTCGCGCGTTTCCGTAAGCGGCGTCGGCACGCAAATGACGATGGCGTCGGCGTCGCGGAAGCAGGCCGGGTCGCTGGTTGCCGAAAAGCTCTTGGATTCACGGAGTTCGCGTACGCGCTGCGAGGAGATGTGCTTGATGTAGCTTTCGCCCGCATTCAGGCGCGTGACCTTCGCCTCGTCGATATCGAATCCGACGACATTGAACCCGCCCCAGGCGAACGTCTCGGCCAGCGGCAAGCCGACGTAGCCCAATCCGACGATCGCCACTGTCGCCGTTCGGAGTTGGAGTTTGGACAGCAATTGTTCGGAAGATGAAGTCGTTCGCGTTTTTGTCGGCGTCATGTGCGCTCCTTGCGTCAACAGTCGCTTACGCTCCCGGCTAAACTCGCGGTCGCTTACGCTCCCGGCTAAACGGTTAACTCTTTTTCATTCGTTCGAATTCCTGGGCGTCGGACGGGTGCAGATCGCGGGCGTCGATGCCGTGGCGAATCGCCAGTTGGAATGCCTCGCGAGCGCCGTCGGGGATCGAGTTTTTCTCCATGGCCAGGGCGAGATGAAAGTAACGCAGCGCCGTCGGCGCTTCCGCGATGGCATCCTCCAGATCCTGGATTGCCTCGGCGGCGCGACCGGTGGCCAGGTACACTTTGGCACGCGTGTCGAGCAGATCGACAATCGGTCCTGCCATCGCGATGGCGCGCTGGATCATTTCCAGAGCCTGCGGCAAATCCTGGCGCTCGTGAGCCAGGATCCAGGCGAGATTGTTCAGCGCGACGACATTGTTTGGTTCGGCCGCGAGTGCCTTGCGATACAACTGAGTCGCTGCGCTGTAGCGATGCTGCATTTCGGCCAGATCGGCGACGTGCATGTCGAGCCGTAGCTGCGGATTTTTCGCGCCGGTTTCGTGCAGCCATTGAGCGAATTTTTGGCACCGCTCCGCAGGCGCGTGGGCGGCCCGCAACGCGGCAATCGTCGCCGATGCCCGCAGGTTTAACGGGATGTTCGGCTGTTCGAGCATCTGCAGAGCCAGATCGAGTTCGTTGAAATGACTCAAGAGCGCCGCTGCCCGTACCAGCGCCTCGGGCCGGCGGCTAACGCAGCGCTGGTACATTTGCATCGAGGTGACCTTGATCCGCGAGCGCGACGTCTCGACGCCTCGCGGCTGCTCGACGTTGCGGGCAAATTCGTCCAGCAGCATGGCGACTGCGAACGCACGATTCCCCGCTTCGACGCTATTCGCGGGGGCACGCTGTACATGATCGGCGAGCACGGCCAGCATTCGCTCCACCTCGCCGGTTTGATAATGGTACCGGGCCGTGAGGTTTACCGTCGCCGGCGCGTCCGGAGCGAGTTTCTGCAAATCCTGCAGCGGTAATGCGACCTTGTCGAGCTTGCCTAATTGCAGAAGTCGGCGCACATAGTGCGTTCGCGCTGCCGGGTTGTTCGGATCGGCATCGATGACGGCGCGATAGAGCTTCTCCGCTTTGTCCCACGATTTTTCCGCGTCGTACAGTTTCGCAAGTGAAAAACGGTCCTCGCGCGTGGCCTGGGTCTGTGGAACAATTTTCTCCAACACGGCGATCGCTTGCTGTCGCGGGCTGGGCATCCCCGGCTGCGGCGGCTGATGGGCCAACAAAATGACGCGAGCACGCATGTCTTCGATCAACGGCCCGCATTCTTTTTCGTTTTGCTTCAAAAGTTCGAAACCTTTGGCAAAGTCCTCCGGCTTGCGTCCGACGGTGCCGAGAATCGCCAGGTTCCGCCGTGCCCAGGCAATGTCTTCTTTTGCGAGCCCCAATGGCTTCTCGGCAACCTGTTGCAGCACATCGACGGCGTGCTGCGTTTTGCCTAGCGACAACAACAACCGAACGCTGCGTCGAACGACTTGCGGATCGAGAGGCTGGACCTTGAGTGCTTCTTGATATTGCGCCAATGCGTCGTCGTATTGCCGAAGCGTTTCGAGGCAGATCGCCATTGTCGCCGGGATCTGTTCGGGTGTTAGCTGTTTTTTCGCCTCCGCGAGCAGGGCCTGGGCTTCGTCGCGCTGTCCGTTCATGGCCAGCGCTTGCACGAGCGTGATCCATGTGTCCGGGATCCTGCCGCCGTCGGCGATGGCCTTGCGAAATTCGGCCATGGCGCCGCTGCGGTCGCCCGTGTCCCAGAGCATCTTGCCGAGCCAGATATGATCGTGCGGATCGCGCGAGTCGCCGGTCAGCATCCCGCGAGCGAACGATTGCATCGTCGTGCCGGGAAGATGTGGCGCCAGGTTTTGCAGCAGTTGCCGCTGCCGTTCCGGCGAGAGGTTGCCGTGCTGCTTGACCTGTGCCAGCAGAGTTTCGGCTTCCTTGTGCTGCCTCGTTTCCGACAGCAGCCGGACAAGTCGTACATGGGAGCGCAGGTCGGTGTCGCCGAGTTTGACGGCCTGTCGATAATGCTCGATCGCTGCGGCGCGATCTTCGGCAAGGTCGGCGAGCCTGCCCCGACACTGATAGACCAAGGACCAGCCCGGCCGCTGCTGAGAAAGCTGTTGCAGCATGGCCTGCGCCTTGTCGGCAGCCGCGCGATCGCCCTGTTCGGCGAGGAAAATCTGGAATCGTGCATCGGCCATCGGATAGGTCGTTCCGCCGGCGGGATCGGCTCGGCGAATCTCGTCGAGCCACTGCTGGGCCGACTCGCGGTCATGTTCGCGGAGTGCGACATCGAACAACAAGAGGCGTGCCGGGAGGTTGCCGGGTTGTTTGTCGGCAAGTGTTTTGAGAATGCGCCGCGCATTCGCATAATCGTGGGCGGCAAAGCAGACTTCGCCCAGCCCCTGCACGAGTTGCACGGTTTGTTCTTCCGTGTACTCCTCACCCGGTTGCTCGAGCGCTGCCAAGCTGCGGCGAAACTCGGCCGGCGCTCGATTGTAAAGAATCGCCGCCCGCTTCAGGCGAAATTCAACCAGGTCGCCCACGCTCTTTTGCGCATTGTCCAGAATGACAAGTCCGTTGCGATCTGCGACTTCGGCAAAGTGCGCCGCCTGCAACCAAAGGCGCGGTTCCTTGCTCTGCAGGCAGGCAAAGCACAACATCTTGGCCGCTTCGCGAGCGCCGTCGCCGTTGGGCTTCACAGCCGCGAGCAGATCGCTTCGAGCCAGAAGCAATTCGACCGACTTGGGTTGCCGCTCCTCGAGTTGCTGCAAGAGCCGCGTCGTTTCGGTCCAGTTTTGGCTCGCTGCCGGCAGGCGCTGCGTGCGCATGATCAAGAGTCGAATCAGGTCGGCGCCGGCCGAGTCGGGCGCGGTCGGCAGCGACACGAGCTGTTGGTATTCGCGAATCGCGTCGTCGAGCCGGCCGCTTGCTGCATGCATGGCGGCGATGCCCTGCCGCGCCAAGGCGGATTGCGCGTCAAATTCAAGCACGCGTTTCAGAGCATCGAATTGCCGGTCGGCATCGCCGAGTTGACGGTGGCAATGCGCCAACAGCAAGTTGATTTGCACCGAGAGTTCGTTACTGTAGCGGACGTCGGCACGGAGCGGTTCCAGCACTGCGACTGCCTCGCTCCAGCGCTCCTGAGCGACCAGGATGCGAGCGTTGAGATACGTCAGCCGATCTTCGCGGACGCCCTTATTCTTGAGTTCGGCCAAAATTTTTTGCACCTGGTCGAACATCTTGCCCTGAATCATCAGTTCGACGAGCGTGGTATGCAGTTCATACGCTTCCGGGCAATGCACGATGCCGGCTTGTAGTCGTTCCCGGGCTGATTCCGGCTTTTTCAAGCGATACTCGATCCACGCCAGGTGCCGATACGCGCGCGGATCCTCCGGGTCCTGTCGAATCACGTTTTCGAGCAGCGTGACCGCTTTTTCGTAGTTCTTTCGGCCATGTTCCACCTTCGCGGCCAGCAACATCGCTTCGATGTTGTCGGGGGCTCGGGTCAACGCTTCGAGGGCGTCGGCATCGATCTCGCCCAGCTTAAACTCGAGTCGATAACGGGCGCGCGCCAGATATGCCTCGTGCGAATCGCCGTGTTGCTGGACCATCCGTTCAATCAGTTCGTCGGCTTCCTTGATGCGATTCAAACGCTGACGCAGCAATCGAGCGAGCAACTCATGGCTGCGGACCTGATCCGGCGGAAAGTCAATCGCCTGGCGAAATGCTTCTTCGGCCTCTTCGAACTTGGACTGTCCTTCCAGGCAGATGCCCCGCAATTGCCAGAGTTCTCCGTCGGCGGGAAAAGATTTCTGCAGTGCGTCGAGGTGCGTCAGCGCGTCCTGGTAACGGCGCAATCGCGGCAATAGCACCAGCTTGACCGCCTTGCGGCGAATGTCGTTTCGCTCCGGATCGCGAAGCAGCACCTGATCGTAGAGAAAAAGAACTTGCGTCGGGTTCCGCACATAAATCGGCTGCTTTTCGAGTTGTTGTTCGAGCAGCACACCCAGTGCGATGCGGACTTCGTTGTCCTCGGGTTGCAGCGTCAAGTACTGGCTGTAATACTGGACCGCCTTCTCCGGATGTCCATCCTGTTTTGCCTTTTCCGCCTGAAAAATAAGTCCGCGGCCGATGCGGCCGCGTTGAAATCGATGAACGAAAAACAGGGCGCCGGCGCCGGCGGCAACGACAAGGATCAACAACGCCAGAAAGCGAACGTTGAGTTTGCGCATGATGTGCATCCCTGCAAGGCGAAAGACGAATCACGAACTCGCAAAAGGATGAAATCACGAAAGCCTGTCAGTATTCGTGCGACACCCTTGGACGAGTTCGTGATCAACGATCAAATCAGCTTCCGGCGCCGGAGCCAGCGGACCAGGCCGAGGATCGGCAACGAGACACCAAACAGCGCCAGCGATGCCGGTTCCGGAGCGTCCGGCACGCGGCCGCTCTGGGGGTCGGGCACCTCAACGGTCGTGATATTGCTGACGGCTTTGCCGGTATCGAGATTGAAATCGCGCGACGCGAAATGATCGAGCACCGTCTGCCCGTACGTCGACACCGCCATGAAGTTGCCAAGACTTTGCTGGCCGGTCAGCGTCGGACCGGAATAAGTCCACGTCAGGTTTAGCGTGCCCGGATCATCATTGGGCACGATACCTGCGGGATTGACGCCGGTGTTGGACGACGAAAACGTCCAACCAATCGGGACTGGCAGGGAGCTCGGAATAAAACCGTGAAAATCGTAAATCGTAAAGAAATCACCGTCTTTGACCTGGTAATTGGATGGCAATACGACGTTGTAGACGAAGCGGTGATTGCCGCCGTCGGGTTGAATCGTCACCACGGCCGGGATCAAACCGGCGTGAGCGGAAAGGGCAGCCGCCAGCGCCGCGACAGCGGCGCAGAGCCAGCGCGTGCATCCATACATAAACCCGCACTCCTCCATGAATCGCGGCCGCCGGTACCACCCCAGGCAGCCGGAGCGGGTCACATCGTATGCCGGCGCGAAAAATGTGTCAACCGGGGTTTGGTTGCCCCGCCAGCGCCTCGTGCGCCAGCCTCGCCACCTCGTCCGGCAACGGCATTTGGCGAAAGCGGTGGATTTCGGCCGGGAAATCGTTTAACTCCGTGTCATCGATCTTGAATTGGTCCGACACTGCCAGAACGAATGGAACTTTGGCATGTTGACGGAGATTCTTTAGGTGCTTTTCGACGGCGCCGCGACGCCAGAAGCCTAGCACTTCGAGGTACACGGGCCGGTTGAACAACTGATGCGTCAGGCGAAAATCCGGCACCCAAAAACCACGGCCCAGGGGCAGGACGTCGGTCTCTTCTTCGAGTTGCCACTCCGGGTACTTCTTGCGGAATAGATCGGCGAACATCTGCAATTCGGGAGGCACGTAGCTCGAAGTGTCCGTGACTGGCGAGACCAGGCCGTCCTGATTCGTCAGAACGAACAGCTTTTCTTTTTTTTGTGCTCCCCAGAGCACATCGGCCCTCAATTCGAATTGCTTGGAGTGCAGGATCCAGGGAAGGAACAGCGCCAGTTGCATTCCGTACTTTTGCGTCGCGGTGAACAGGCTCATCGGGCCGTCGAGGCGAAGCACGGTCGCGCCGGGCGACGGCTGTTCCACGTCAACGACGAGCCTGTGGAACTTGGCGGCGCGAAACAACCGGCGAAAACGCGCGGGCGTTTCGTTGCGCAGCGTAACGGTGATGCCGGTCGCGCGCAGCAGAATCGCCTGCGCCATGCCGACGTTGTAGCGCTCGATCAAGCGTGTGACGGATATGTCCTCGAAGTTTTTGACGCGCTGTTCAGACTTCAGATCGGCAAACAAACCTTGTTCCACCGCCTCGAGCGTCAGTCCAAGCGACGTCGCCACGGTTTGTAGTACATGCGTTCGGTCGAACGTTCCGGCCCGGCGTACTTGGGCCGCCAGCAGAAACGCCTTTTCGCGAATTTCGTCCGGTTCATGATCAGCGCTGACTTCGAATTCGCAGCGGTCTTCGAGCACTTTCGCCAGCCCCTGTACGACGATGCGGGCTGGATGGCTAACGGCGACGTCCTCGATCTCGGCTTCGAGTTCGCCGCGGTTCATGCCGGTGCTGGATTGAAAAAGCTCCAATAGTTGTTTCGCCAAATCGCGCCACGATTCCAGACTCGCATCGAGGTACTCCGGAA
>Ga0073934_10011066_pt1 | contig 11027 bp, 7 predicted proteins | sample LarsenN4metaG_FD_76834 | JGI IMG/M metagenome (GOLD analysis project Ga0073934, IMG submission 76834) | Hot spring sediment bacterial and archeal communities from British Columbia, Canada, to study Microbial Dark Matter (Phase II) - Larsen... ...
CTCAAAAAAGCGGCTATGTGTATATTTACGTAAGTAATGAGAGCCCGGTAAATGTGTTCTTTGACAACCTGCAGGTGGTACATACCAGAAGCCCGATATTGGAGGAAACGCATTACTATCCGTTCGGGCTCACCATGAGTGGAATATCCAGTAAAGCACTTGCCTTCGGTGGTGCAAATAACAAACGTAAATACAATGGGAAGGAAGAACAACGAAATGAGTTTAGTGATGGAAGTGGATTGGATTGGCTGGATTATGGGTTTAGAATGTACGATGCCCAAATAGGTAGATGGCACACACCAGACCCGTTACAGGAAGATGAGTATGATTTTGAATTAGAAAAAGCATTCAAAGAAGAGTATGGTGAGGGTGATGAAGAGAACGGTAGTTTATCCGAGTTTAAAAAAGAACAAGGCAATAGTTTTTCTGCTCTTTTTAGTCCGAAGGTATTAACGGCAGATAACTCTCCGATACATTACAATAGCAGTCCTTATGCGTATGTGTTAAACAACCCTTTAAAGTATATTGATTTATTAGGTCTTGATACAACTGTATCGGGTGTTAAGCTAACCGATGATGAATGGAAACATAATGCAACTGTAACAGCCAAAAAAAGCGGTGGTGGAATCAATCCTTGGGGGCCGATTTTAATTGGTGCTGGTCAGCCTTGGCTTAAAAAAAGATTTGTTACTCCTGGCTCTTCTCCCGGAACCTCTGTATTGTCAAAATATCTTCCAAAAGTAATCACAATAAAATCCCCTATTAGATTACCTACAATTGTAGCTAATAAGTCTGGGGTTAGATTGGTATATACTAAAGTAGCTGGTAGGTTTTTAGCGAGGTGGTTGCCGGGTGTAGGATGGGTTTTATTAGGAAAGGATTTATGGGATAACAGAAAAGATATTATGGGAGCATTAAAAGAATGGGCTGGAGGTAAAGATGCGGAGTGGATGTTTAATCCTGATGGTTCAAAAAAATGGGAATATGAATGCTTTAAGTAGTAGCTATAAAACAAAAAATCATATCAAAATGAATGATGAAGTTTTTGAAAAGATACGATTAATGGTTATAGATAAGATGGGGAAGTACAGAAAGCCATTAGTAAGGGATACGACTCTTGAAAAAGATTTGGGTGTATCAGGGGATGATGCTGTGGAGTTCCTTTTGGATTTTGGTAAGGAGTTCAATGTTGACATGTCCAATTTTGATATTAAAAAATATTTTTTTCCTGACGGGGATTCTATTCTACCTGCTATAGTTAGGTTGTTCACAGGGAAAAGACAAAGAAAGGAAAAGGAGTTACGATTAGGAGATTTAGAAAAGGCAGTGATAGCGGGACGATTAGATGAAGAAGTAATAAACAGTTAAAACAATAAAGCCCGGCGATGCCGGGCTTTTGTATTTATGAGGTAGTTTGTTTTTTATGTTGTTCGATAGCTTTGGTAAGAATGATACCAACAGCAACAAGAGGTAATGTATAACATTAGCGGGTATTGAAAATTGGTGTTAAGCAAATGATTTACAGGGCTGGTTTTTTCCAGCCCTGTTTGCATTTTAAGGGATAAATTGATTTCGAAGCCGTCTTATAGGCGCCTTTTTTGTATTCATGTGTTTAATTATCAGGTAAATAATAGCTCAGGCTTTGCTTAAAGATTCTCAGATTCCCATTATCTCAAAATCAATACTCTTAGTTCCTTCTATTACTTCCCTTAAGCCAACCCGGTAGTAATTTTCTGTTGTTTGTTCTTTTTCATGGCCCAACATTTTAGAAAGTACCGGTCGGTCAGCGCCAAATCGTACCCACATCTGGGCATTAGTATGCCTGCCTGTTTTGTTACTGAGTTTCCTGACGATTCCGGCCTTTTTTGCCAGTATTTTTAAATTACGGTTGTAAGCCTGAATTTCGATGAAAGCAGATTTTTTGAATAGAAGTGGATTTTCCGGATTGTTATCTCTGTATTCTTCGATAATTGTAAATGCATAAGGAAACTTAAATAAGGGGATAATCGTTGGATTTCCATTTTTATCCCGTTCTCCAATGATATAATGCCCCTGCTCGATATCATTGAATAATTGATCTTTTCGCAGCGCCTGAAGGTCATTGTAATAAAACCCTGTATAAACCTGGAACAGAAATAAATCCCTATCCCGCTTAAGAGGTTTATCATTTTCGTCAAATTCCAATTTTCTCAGCCTTTGTACTTCTTCAATTTCGAGGTGTTGTCCCTCTTTTTTCTTTGGGACACTTACTTTGATTTCATCAAAAAATCTTTCTACTTCAATGGGATCAAGGAAGTGATCTTTCCTTGCGGCGTGAGTTAATACCACCTTTAATTTGTCCCAGTAAGATTTAATGGTTGCCGGACCCATTTTGCCATTGCGTCCTTTCAGGTTAGAGAGATAATTTTTGAATCTCGCTATCAGGGTTTCATCAATCTGTGAAAAGGTGATTTTCTCCTGGAAGTTGTTCAGGTGGAAAAGACATGCCCGGTATTTTTCCCATGTTACTTCGTCCAGGTTGACCGTTTCCGGGGGATGTCTGATATAATTTCTAAAGTAGTCATTAAAATTATTTCGTTCACCCCGGAGCATGAGTTCTTTTTCGATAGAGTAGAAAGTAACCGGTTTATTCATAGAATAGTAACGCCGTACCAATTCGTTCAGCTTATGTATGGTTTCTGCTATTTTACAGGTTATCTCAAAAAAGAATGGATGATTATTTTTTACCCAATGATTTTCTTTTCCCTGCCATTGATCGGGGGAAACTTTGGCCGGAAGTTTTACCGGGTAAAGCCGGGCCTGTTCACCGGACAAATAAATACGGATATGGATGCCGTAACGGCCATCCCTGTTGGTTTGTTTCCGCCAGTTGTGTTTGACGGAAATAATCGGAACTCTGATCATAATACCACTTTTTCGTTACTACACATTCCAGGTTCATCCCCAATATACTGCAAGTTTGAACCTGAAAAAGTGTAATAAAAGTGAAATAAAAAATGCGGGAAATAACGGTATTTGACGGGTATCCGTGAAAGTGAAAAACCCACGAAAGCGGCTGCTGACGTGGGTTTGACTGTTTTTTACACTTTTTAAGACTTGCTGAAAAGTCCCGTTTTGCTCCCCCTGCTGGACTTGAACCAGCGACCCTCTGATTAACAGTCAGATGCTCTAACCAACTGAGCTAAGGAGGAATACCTTTCCGCTTATTTTGCGGGCAGCAAAAATAGGGATTTTAAAGTTTTCAACAAGGTTATTCACTATCAATTTTACCGGAAAATGTTCCAGAAACTCCCGGTTTCTTCCAGCCCTACAAACACAGCTTCATTCCTGATCTCCACCGGCCAGTTTTTCAGGTAATACCCCTCGCCGCTTACGTTGCGGCCGTTCCGCATATCGAATTTGTACCGGTGCAGGGGGCAAACTACATTGCCCAGCGCATCAATAAAACCATCGGCCATTATGCCTCCGGCATGGGGACATTTATAAGCAAAGGCAAAAACCTGTTCCTTAAACCGGCCAATACAAATCTTTTTATCATGGAGATAAGCTGTCGCAATATTATTATCTCCAAACTCAAGTTCATTGATATGGTCTGCAATTTTATGCCAGGAAAAGGATTTGCCCATCGTTTATCGTTAATAAATGAACTCCGTTTTGTAAGGATACCGGATGCGGTAGAGTTCTCTTACTTTGTCAAGAATAGTTTTGCGAAGTGTATCCAGGTTTCTTTTTTCTATGGCTGCGACAAATACAGCATTTCCGTTGGTTTCTCTTTGCCATCTTTCATAGAGGTCTTCCAATATTTCTTTTTTGGTACCTTCTTCCAGCCACTCGTCAAAAGTGTTTTTCTCGTACAGGTCCATTTTATTGAAAATGGTCAAGGTTGGCTTTTCAAAAGCATTCAGTTCCTGCAATGTTTTATTAACTACACCCAGTTGATCTTCATAGGCAGGATGAGAGATATCCACCACATGCAGTAAAATATCGGCTTCTCTTACTTCGTCAAGGGTGCTTTTAAAGCTTTCTACCAGGTGATGCGGCAGCTTGCGGATAAAACCTACCGTATCACTCAGCAAGAATGGAGTATTTTCAAAAACCACTTTGCTGGTGGTGGTATCCAATGTGGCGAATAATTTATTTTCAGCAAAAACATCTCTTTTGCTTAGCAGGTTCATGATGGTGGATTTGCCTACGTTGGTATAGCCCACCAGTGCCACCCGGATAAATTCTCCCCTGTCTTTTCGCTGTGTAAAAGCCTGCTTGTCTATTTCGGCCAACCGTTTTCTGAGCAATGATATTTTATCCCTTACGATACGGCGGTCAGTTTCTATTTCACTTTCTCCGGGTCCCCTTGTGCCAATACCACCTCCCAATCGTTCGAGATGTTTCCACATACCCCGCAGCCTTGGTAATATATATTGGTATTGGGCCAGTTCCACCTGTGCTTTGGCTTGTGCTGTTTTGGCCCTGCGGGCAAAAATGTCGAGAATGAGGTCACTCCGGTCTATCGTTTTTACATCGAGAGCTTTTTCAATGTTATTGATCTGTGCGCCGGAGAGTTCATCATCAAAGATGACGATACGGATATTTTTTCCCTGTATATATTGCCGGATCTCTTCCAGTTTTCCTTTGCCGATAAATGTCCGGCTGTCGGGATGTGGCAATTTTTGCGTAAAGCGTTTTACAGTAATAGCGCCGGCTGTTTCCGCCAGGAACGCCAACTCATCCAGGTATTCCTGCACCTGCTGCTCGGTCTGGTCCTTATGTACCAGTCCCACCAGCACTGCTCTTTCCTCCTGTTGAATAATATTTTTCTTTTCGAGCATATAGAATAAAAACTCCGCCGCAGCGGAGGATGTGCAAAGATAAACAGGGTTAGTTACTTAAAATAAGAAGGGCTTTGCTGGTTAACAAAGCCCTTCTGAAAATATTTATTGCTGCTTACAGGCCGCTTAAGGTAATTCCAATAGAAAAAGGCCTTACCTCGGGACCAGCCCCATCTCTGAAAAGTGTGGTGAGCTGGTAGCTGCCGTATAAGGTAAAGTGGCCATAGCCAAATCTTGCCTGTGCAGATATGCGGGTTTTATTCATAAACCGTTTGCTGGATTCTTTCATCACATAATCATTCAACAGGTTTCCGTTCTTGTCTTCAAATTTTGTATTACGGGTATGTGCACTTAAAAGGGTACCCACTTTTACACCGATAGCCGCTTTAAAGCCCTTTCCCGTTTCAGGATTGGCGGAAAAACGTAACTCTATAGGAGCTTCGAGGTAGGCTGTTGCCAGTTTTGTCTTCTTAAAGTGATTGGTGTCGGCCTGATCGGTGAAATAGATGGAATTTGTCTGGTCTTTGATACCTACGTATGTTTTAGTAAAGAGAATGTGATCGGTTGATATGCCCGGTCCAAATGCCATGCTCAGTTTGGGGTTGGTTTTGAATGGGAAATCAAACATGAAGTAAGCGTTGATGCTTTTGGACAATCCTTTGGTATTGATACTATCGGGTTTTCCAGCCCAGCTTGTGTAACCAAATTGCAGTAAGAAATGATCATTGGCACGGTTGCTCATATCTATTGCCTTCTTTTTGGGGGCAGGATTTTCCTGGGCAATAAGAGTGAAACTGAAAAGGGCACAGAAAGCAGTAGTGAGAATTTTCTTCATAAGAGTTATTAAGGCCGCAAATATATTTTTCTTTCGGTTAAAGATTGGTTAAGAAGGAGTAATAATTATTATTTGTTACTTTTGCAGCTCTTTGAGCGAAAATGCTCAGGACCCTTAGCTCAGACGGTTAGAGCATCTGACTCATAATCAGAGGGTCGCTGGTTCGATCCCAGCAGGGTCCACGAAGCCATTGCAGATTTCTGCAATGGCTTTTAAATTTAAGGATGCATTTCGTTTACATCTTATACTCGGCTTCGGCGGACAAATATTACATCGGATCAAGTTCAGATCCTACGGCGAGGCTCCGGAAACACCTTAGTAATCATCAGGGTTATACTGGCAGGATCAAAGATTGGATAATTGCTTATCAGGAGGAATTTAAGGACAAGCGATCGGCTTTGATAAGAGAAAAAGAATTGAAAGGGTGGAAAAGCGAAATAAAGCTCAAAGCTTTGGCTGGAAAAACTGGAGAGGGTTAGGGCATCCCGACCTTAGTCGGGAGGGTCGCTGGTTCGATCCCAGCAGGGTCCACGAAGCCAGTGCAGATTTAGCACTGGCTTTTTTATTTATTGCAATGCTGAATATACCCGGTACAAAATCAGTTGTGTAAAATCAATAAATAAAGTAATTTCTCTTTGAAAAAAAATTTCTGTTCAGAAGTCACTCTTTTTCCAATTCCAATTTCTTAGATTGAGCCGCTTTTGCTTATATGACTGAAAACGAACAAATAAAGCGATTGCTTACACTCATCGCGGTAAACAATGACCAGGCTGCATACAAAGAATTATTTGTCATGCTTTACTACCGTTTGAAGCAATTTGCATTCACTATTTTGAAATCTCATGAGGAAGCTGAAGAGCTGGTGTCTGATGTTTTCATCAAGATTTGGGAGAAAAGAAGCCAGTTGACCGCCGTCGAATCCCCCCGCCTGTATTTATATACAACTACTAAAAACCTTGCGATAACCCGGATCAACAAGCAAAAAAAGCAGATCAGCATGGCGCCGGATGACTGGCTTGTGCAGCTTAACAGCATATATTTTGATCCCGAGAAGCTCATGATCACAGAAGAAGTGTTTCGCCAAATCCGCCAGGCCGTCAATGACCTTCCTCCCCGTTGCAGGTTGATTTTCAAGCTTATAAAGGAGGATGGATTACGGTATAAGGAAGTGGCTGATTTACTCCACCTTTCTGTAAAAACCGTTGAGGCTCAAATGGCTATTGCCCTCCGAAGGGTTGGTAAGTGTATGCAGATGGATATAAAAACCCCCGTGACCCCCATTTCTTCAAAAAAAAGTTAAAATTCTTTAGGGGTACTGCCTGTTTATTAGTGTCTTAATGGTTTATTCTAATCAACTCGTTGAATGAGTCAGGAAAAATTTTGGATTTTACTGTCGAAAAAATTAGCGAACGAAGCCACAGCAGCTGAATTGACGGAACTGGAATTACTCATTCAGGAGCATCCGGAATGGCAGCATGCAGTTCAGAACATCGGTGATGTCTGGACCAGCAGACTTGCCCATGATTTAATGGAGGCTGAAGATGCATTTATGCTTCACCAGCAAAGGATGAGGGAAATGGACATCGATTTAGGAGATGGTGTTTCGGATACCAAGAATAAAAAAGTAAAGAAAATCAGGTGGTATTGGGCTGCCGCAGCTGCTTTCATCATCGGTGGTTTTTTCCTGTTCAATAATATAACAGGACAACGAAGCGGTGAGGGTAGTGGCGATGGCTTGGCAAGAGAGGTAAACGAGATCAGCACCAGGCCAGGATCAAAATCAAAAGTTGAATTACCAGACGGATCGATTGTATGGCTGAATGCAGGAAGCAAGCTCACCTATGATAAAAATTTCGGGAAAGACCTGCGGGAAGTAACGCTGACAGGAGAAGGTTATTTCGATGTGATGAAAATGAAAGACAAACCTTTCATCATTCATACTTCAAGCATAAATATTAAGGTACTGGGTACTGTATTCAATGTAAAAGCCTACCCTGAAGATAAACATACCGAAACCAGCCTGATAAGAGGAAGTGTGGAAGTAACGATCAAGAACAGGCCAAATGACAAGATTATTCTTTCGCCCAGTGAAAAGCTGGTTGTGGAAAATGATGCAATTATAAAAAATGGTAAAGTGCCAGACAACAAGGAAAATGTTTCTGCGGCAGCTATTAAAACACTGATGTCGGTAAATAAGTTGAAGTATAGCCCGGCAGACAGTACAGTAGCTGAAACAGAGTGGATCAAAAACAGACTTGTGTTCAGAGATGAATCACTGGCAGAACTGGCGGTAAGAATGGAAAGATGGTATGATGTAAGTATTGACGTAGCTGATGAAGAATTACAGCAAAAAAGAGTAACGGGAATTTTTGAGAATGAAACGATTGACCAGGCACTGGGAGCTTTAAAAATTTTTATACCCTTTAAATATGAACAGACTGGAAATAAAATAATTATTCACCGCTAATGCTTAAGGCCATATGATTGCTGATAATACATCCTGAGCGAGGTAATAAAAAGCGGAACCCCGCTGCAACGGAATTCCGCCGAAATGATTGCAAACGAGACACTTAAGTGTCTGCATTCTTAACCCTCCAAATGTAAATTATGAAAAAAACTGAAACAGCTGCTGTTTCGCAAAAGGCTCTGTTATTTTTAAAGATTGCCAGGATTATGAAATTAACGATTGCACTATTGCTTTTTGTCTGCCTTCAGGTGTCTGCAAAGGGTCTTGGACAAGAGAGAATTACCCTGAAAATGAATGAGGCCGAGATCAAAAAAGTGCTTTTTGCGATTGAGAAAAAAAGTGATTACCGCTTTCTCTTTTCTGAAGAATCAGTAAAAGGTAAGCCCAAAGTAAATGTAGATGTAACCAATGCCACCCTTAACGAGGTGCTGGATAAAATACTGGTCAACACGGGTATTGCTTATAAAGTACTGGGCACTAACCTTGTAGTTCTTAAAGAAGGAATTACTTCAGCGGAAATGATTTCTCCTGAGATCAGGATTACCGGTAAAGTTACCTCTGCTACAGGTGAGCCACTGGCTGGCGTTTCTGTATCAGTAAAAGGCTCAAGGGCGGGTACAACAACGGATGCCAACGGTAATTTTTCTATCACCGTTCCGGATGATGCCGTTCTTGTATTCAGCTCTGTTGGATACGAAAGCACGGAGGTTTCTGTAAAAGGAAAAACATCTTTGACCGTTGTACTGAAAGTTTCTGAAAAACTTCAGGATGCTGTAGTAGTAATTGGTTATGGTACAGCTGCCAAAAGAGACCTTACCGGTTCAATCGTAAAAGTAAAGGGTGATGAGATCGCTGCTCAGCCCAATGCCAACCCTCTTGCTTCCTTACAATCAAAAGTTGCGGGTCTTCAGATCGTTAACACAGCGATACCCGGTTCTGCACCAGATGTAAGAATCAGGGGTACTATCAGTGTGGGCTCAATCAGGCCTGTTTATATCATTGATGGTATTTTCAGTGATAACATGGATTTTGTAAATCCCAGTGAGATTGAAAGTGTAGAAGTGTTGAAAGATCCATCTTCACTGGCAATCTTTGGTATTAAGGGTGCTGCCGGCGCTATTTTGGTAACAACCAAAAAAGCTAAAGCCGGGCAGGTGAACATTAACTTCAACACCAGCTATGGTACTAAAAAACTGGTTGACAAAATACAATTGGCCAATGGTGCTGAATTCCGCCAGTTACTGGAGTTTGAAGCGAATAACAGGGTTGCTGATGATCCTTCTAATAATTCATTACTCAACTTTGTAAATAATGTAGGAACCCCGGGTCTTGGTGCATATACAGGCAATACAGACTGGATTGACGCTGTAACCCGTACTGCAAAATTCAGTACTACCAACCTAAGTGTAGACGGAAGCACAGAAAAGAACCGCTTCCACTTTGGTTTGGGTTATACTTATGATGAAGGCCTGGTGAAGTATGTTAAGTATGATCGTTTAACTATTAATGTAAACGATGAGTTCAGGGTAAATAAAAAATGGAAACTGGGTTTTGGCCTGATTGGTTCTAAAGAAAAGCTTCCATACAATAGTGGCGCTTTGGAAAATGCCAGGAGAGCATTGCCTATCATTCCATCTGAAACAAAACAATTCTATACTAAAAACCCTTATTGGGTAGATTCTGGTTATTATAACTTATATGCAACTACGCCTATCATCCAGAATTCTGAAACAAACCCATTGGCAACATTAGAGAACAACTGGGACAACCGAATAGATGACCGTTACAGGTTTGTAGGTAATGCATTTGTAGATATTAATATAACCAAAGACCTGAATTTCAGAAGTACCTGGTACGGAGATTTGAGTTTCCGCAATGCAAGAGAATATACCTCTTTGTATGATATGTATGATCCTACCAAAGCTGCCGGTTCAGAGGTATTCCCCTTCCGGAGCCTCACTGCCGTAAGACAGGACCTGATCAATACAAAAGCTTTTCAGCAAGATTATATTGCTACTTACAAGAAAAAATTCGGCGATCACTCTATCACTGCAACTGCCGGTTTAACAACTTACTATTTCAACTTCGAGCATGTAGCCGGAACCGTTAGTCAGCGTACACCAGGTGTAAATATCATTCCTGATAATAAGCGTTTCTGGTATCTCAACACCGGTTTTGGTGATATTAAAAGTATAATCCCAACCGGACAGAGTGAGTATGCCACAGCGTCTGGATTAGCCAGGGTATTATACAATTATAAGAGCAAGTATTTCTTTAATGCCAGTTTCAGAAGAGATGGTTCCAGCCAGATCAATACGGACTATTCAAAGAAATGGCAAAATTTCTGGGCACTGGGCGCAGCATGGGAAATCACTAAAGAAAGCTTCATGGATAACCAGAAGATCTTCAGTTATCTGAAGTTGAAAGCTTCTACCGGTGTGCTTGGAAACTTTACTGCTCAGGGCAAAGCTTATCCGGCTTATCCAACTGTTAACCCCACTGCATCTGCGGTATTTGGTGAAAACCTGGTACCTGTACTTGAGCCAGATTACCTGTTTGACCCTAACCTGAAATGGGAAACAGTTAACTCTACGGAAGTAGGTATCGAAGCAGAAATGCTGAAAGGAAAACTCCGCTTTGAAGCTAACTATTACTATAAGAAAACGGATAACCTGATTGTATTGCTGAAAGGTTCCGGTTCATTGCAGACATTGACCAATAACGGTCAGATTGAAAACAAAGGTTTTGAATTGTCTGCTAACTGGAACCATAAAATAAGTGAAGATCTCAGCCTTTCTGTAGGCGGTAATCTCACTACTTTCAAAAACAAGGTATTGTTCCTGCCAAATCCTGCAAGAGCCATTATTGCTTCCAGTGAGCAAACACCTAACCAGGCGCA
>Ga0073934_10011067_pt1 | contig 11026 bp, 11 predicted proteins | sample LarsenN4metaG_FD_76834 | JGI IMG/M metagenome (GOLD analysis project Ga0073934, IMG submission 76834) | Hot spring sediment bacterial and archeal communities from British Columbia, Canada, to study Microbial Dark Matter (Phase II) - Larsen... ...
GAGACCCCCGGGCGTGATCGGGATGAGCGCGAGCACGGCCGCGGCCGAGTACGCGAGCAGCACCAAGCCGGGATCGGGCGCCGTGTCGACGGCAGCCAGGCAGGCGAGCAGGGCGAAGTAGTCGAGCCCCCGGTTGCCGACCGTCGCCAGCAGCGACGACCACAGCCGCGACCCGAGCGCCTCCCGCACCTCGTTGCGCTCCCGGAGGAGCCGGTCGGGCAGATCGGTCATCGGCCTCTGCTTCCGCAGCACGAGGTTGCGTCCCCACTGCACGAACCGCCCGACGAGTCGCACGGCGCGGTCGTTGACGGCGAGGATCCAGGAGCCCGCGACGAGGATCACGAACGCCGCGAGCCCGACCCACGCGGTGGCGCGCAGGCTGTCGGCGATCGGCTGGCCACCCAAGGTGAACAGCAGACCCACCGCGGGCAGCGCGGCCAGGGTCGCGAGCTGGAGCAAGGTCGACGCGGTCAGCGCGGAGCCGGCCGCGGCCGCGTCGATGCCGCTCACCGACAGCATGCGGTACTGGAGCGCCGCGCCGGCCGCGGCGCCGGCGGGCATGACGCGGCTGAGCGCGTTGCCCGCGAGCTGCGACGTCGACAGCGCGAACCATCGGTTCGAACGCAACGCGATCGCAAAGAGCCACCACGTGCATGCGAAGCTGCCGGCCTCGAGCACGACCGCGACGCTGATCCAGAGCGGTTCCACGTCGCGCAGGCGCGGCCACTCGTCGAAGAGCTCGCCGAGCGTCGGCAGGAAGATGTAGAGGGCGCCGAGGCTGAGCAGCAGCGCGAGCACACGAAGGGCGATCTGCCGCCGTCGGTGGGTGGCCGACTGCTGCGCCATCGGCACGACAGTAACGGTCGGCGCGCGCGCTGCTGCTGCTCTGCGGAAGCCTCAGCGGGTGAGGATCACACAGCTTCCGTGGCCGAACAAGCCCTGGTTGATCGCAAGCCCGACCGACGCGCCCTCGACCTGCCGATCGCCTGCCTGGCCACGAAGCTGCCACACGAGCTCGCACACCTGCGCGATCGCCTGCGCGGGGATCGCCTCCCCGAAGCACGACAAGCCACCGCTCGGGTTCACGGGGATGCGACCGCCGATCGTGGTCGCGCCCGAGTGGAGCAGCGCCTCCGCCTCGCCTTCGCCACAGAGGCCGAGGTTCTCGTACCAGTCGAGCTCGAGCGCGGTCGACAGGTCGTACACCTCCGCGCACGACAGGTCTTCGGGGCCGACGCCCGCCTCTTCGTAGGCAGCGTGCGCGATGGAGTCGCGGAACGACCGCGACGGCGGTGGTGCACCGACGGCGGAGTCGGTCGCGATGTCGGGGAGATCGAGGTACGTGTTCGGGTACGTCGGCGTGACGGTCGAGATCGCTGCGACTCGAACAGGCTTGTCGACGCCATGACGCGCCGCGAAGTCCGCGCTCGCGAGCACGACCGCAGCGGCGCCGTCGCTCGTCGCGCAGATGTCGACGAGCCGCAGCGGGTCCGCGACGATCGGCGACTCGAAGATCTCGTCCTCGGTGAACACCTTGCGGTAGCGCGCGTACTCGTTGGTGAGACCGTGCTTGCTGTTCTTCACCTTGACGGCCGCGAAGTCCTTGGGTGTCGCGCCGTAGAGCTCCATCCGTCGCCGCGCGTAGAGCGCGAAGTAGGTGGGGTTCGTCGCGCCGAGCACGTGGAAGCGCAGCCAGTCGGGATCCTCGGGCCGATCGCCGGGCAGGGGGCCGAAGAAGCCCTTCGGCGCAGTGTCGGCGCCCACGACCAACGCGACGTCGGCGCGACCCGCCTGGATCCGCGCCCGCGCGGCCTCGATCGCCACCGCGCCGCTCGCGCAGGCCGCGTAGCTCGACGAGACCGGCACACCGCGCCAGCCGAGCGCCTGCGCCAGCGTCGACCCCGCGACGTAGCCCGGGTAGCCGTTGCGCATGGTGTTGCCCGCCGCGAGGTAGTCGATGTCGTCCCACGCGAGCCCCGCGTCGACCAGCGCGACGCGCGCCGCGACGCTCCCGTACTCGGCGAAGTTGCGGCCCCACTTGCCCCACGGGTGCATGCCGACCCCGAGGACGACGACGTCATCTCGTGCAGTCACGTCACGGGCCTCCACTTCCAGACGGTGCGGACCTCGTCGTCGGTCTCGTAGAGCGGCTCGACCACGAGCGTCATCGCTTGTCCGACCGACAGCTCGTCGATCGACACCCCACGGGCGAGCTGCCCCAGTACGATCATCCGCTCCTCGGTCAGCTCGACCGCGGCAACGCCGTACGGCTCGAAGGGCTCGCGCGCCGGGTACGGCGCCGGCGGCGCGTAGCGGTTGTCGGTGAACGACCAGAGCGTGCCGCGCGTCGACAGCTCGACGTCGTCGAGCTCGCCACCCGTGCACGTCGGGTTGCGGCAGAACGACCACTGCTTCGGGAAGTACGACGCACCGCAGGCCCGACACCGGCCCCCGAGCAGACGTGCGGTGCCGTCGTCGGCCTCGCGGAAGAGACCTTCGACCGCCGGAACCCGAGGCTTGCTCATCAGCCGACGTCCGCGTCGCGCTTGTCGACGAACGCCTGGCGCAGCTCGTCGGAGTCGCCCCAGAGGTTGAGCTCGAACGTGAAGCCCTGCTCGAACCGGTAGGAGCGCTTCACGTCGACCGGGTCGATCGCGTTGAGCGACTCCTTGGCGCGGCGGATGACGAGCGTGCTCTTGGCCGCGATCGCCTGTGCGAGCTCGCGGGCCGCGTCGAGCAGCTCCGACCGCGGCACCACGCGCTCCACGGTGCCGTACGCGTGTAGCTCGTCGGCACCGATCATCGACCCGGTCAGGAACATGGCCCGCATCTTCTTGAGCGGCACGAGCCGAGCGAGGTGCGTCGCGGCACCCAGAGCGCCGCGGTCGACCTCGGGGAGGCCGAGCTGGAGGTCGTCGGCCGCCACGACGATGTCGGCGTTGCCGGCGATCCCGACCCCACCGCCGAGGCAGTACCCGTGGATCGCGGCGATCACGGGCACCTCGCAGTCGTAGACGGCTGCAAACGTCTCGTAGCAGCCCTTGTTGACCTTGATGAGCGACTCCTTGGTGGGATCAGCGGCGAGCTCCTTGATGTCGACACCGACCTGGAAGCCGCGCAGGTCGGGGTTGCCGGCGACGATGACGGCACGCACGTCGGGATCGCGGCCCGCGGTGCGGATCGCATCGGCGAGCTGGAACCATCCCGCCACGGGGAGCGCGTTCACCGGCGGGTTGTCGATGATGATCTCAGCGACGTGGTCGCGCACTTCCGACGTGATCATGTCCGCTCGCGCTCCTCCCTCACGCCGGGCAGCGTACCTGAGAGGGTGTCAGGTACCGTCGGGCAGTGGCCAAGCGCGATCCACTCGACTTCTCGGGCAAGGTCGTTCTCGTCACCGGCGGCGGCCGGGGCGTCGGCCGCGGCATCACCGAGTCCTTCCTGCGCGCCGGCGCGGACGTCGTCATCTGTGGTCGCACGGAGCCCGAGCAGCTGCCGACCGTCGACGACCGTCAGGCCGCCTACGTGGCGGCCGACGTCCGCGATCCCGACTCGGTCGAGGCGCTCTTCACAACCCTGAAGGAACGGATGGGCCGCCTCGACGTGCTGGTCAACAACGCGGGCGGTTCACCGCCGGCCGACACGGTGACCGCGTCACCGCGCTTCACGACGTCGATCATCGCGTTGAACCTGATCGCGCCACTGCTCTGCGCTCAGCGCGCGTACCCGCTGATGAAGGAGCAGCCGAAAGGCGGTGTGATCCTGAACATCGCGAGCGTCAGCGGGACGCGAGCCAACCCCGGCAGCGCCGCCTACGGTGCGGCGAAGGCCGGGCTGATCAACCTGACGGAGACGTTGGGCGTGGAGTTCGCCCCCGAGGTGCGCGTCGTGTGCGTGACCGTCGGCATGGTCGTCACCGAGCAGGCGCACCTCTTCTACGGCGACGAAGCGGGCATCGCGGCTGTGGGCGCGACCGTTCCGCTCGGACGGATGGCCGAGCCGTCCGACATCGGCGACGTGTGCCTGGCGTTGGCGTCGCCACTGGCCCGCTACGTGACCGGCACGCAGCTCGTGGTGCATGGCGGCGGTGAGCTGCCCGCGTACATGGCGGCGGCGCGGAACACGTCGACCGAGCGACAGTGACGCTTCCGTCGGCGCCGACGAGCTGATCAGCGGACGCCGAGGTACTGGTACCAGCGCTGCTTCGAGCGGTCGGTGAGCTCGACCACGCCGTGGCGAGCGCACCAGCTCACGAGGATGCCCTGGTCCTCGAGGAACGCCGCCGTCTCGTCGGGCGGACGAGTCGTGAACGCGAGCCAGAGCGTCGTCTGCAGCCGGGCGTCGGTGCTGGTGCGGTCGATCCGCCAGCGCGCCTCGAGGAGTGGTCCGATCGCGGCGAGTGCGGCATCACGGCCCTGACGCACGGGCGCGCGACACACGTCGACCACCACGACGTCGCGCACCCGACGTGCGATGAGACGCGGCTCGGCTGCAACGGGTGTGTTCACACCGATCGCGAAGTCCTGTGAGCGCAAGAGGCGCGCGATCGGTCCGATGACGTCGTGGCGCGCGACGCGGGCGCCCGTGGCGCCACGTCCGATGCTCCGCCACGTCGTCGCACCGATCGGTTCGAGCAGCTCCTCGTCGCGCTCGGAGCGCTCGCTCTCCCACCCGTCGAGGGCGGCGAGCGCTCGGGGGCGCAGGTCGAGGCTCACCGCGCCGTGCCGGAGCTCGGGCACCCAGCGGCGGATGGTCGCGGCCGGGAGCGGGTCGATGGCGAGCAGTCGCGTGCGTGCGCGCTCGATCGCGATCGGGACCGTAGGGTCCTTGCCCTTCGTGGGCGGCTTCGCGCGACCAACCGCGAACACGCCGATCTCCAGCTCGGTCGTCGAGAACCACACGGTGTCGCGGCTCGTGATGTTCACGAGCGCGCCTCGCACGTTGCACACGACCCGATCGAGCTTGGCGGCCAGGATCGCGCCCTGGAGCGTGTCGAAGTCGTGACCGAGCGCGCGCCCGGACTTCTGCACGAAGCGCACGTGGCGCGTGACGGGGACGAGCCAGCTGCTCACGCTCACAGTCTGACCGCACCGCGCCGTCGAATGCGGCCTCTTGCGCCTCGATCGGGTGCAGGCGCGTCAGGGGTGCTGGCTGCTGACCGACACGACCTCGCCCGTCATGTACGACGAGTAGTCGCTCGCGAGGAACACGATGACGTTCGCGACCTCCCAGGGCTCGGCCGCGCGGCCGAACGCTTCGCGCGTCGTCAGCTCCTCCAGCAGCTCGTCACTCGTGACCTTGGCGAGAAACGGGTGCATCGCGAGGCTCGGCGCGACCGCGTTGACCCGCACGCCGTGCGGCGCCGCCTCGACGGCGGCACAGCGTGTCAACGCCATCACGCCCGCCTTCGCGGCCGCGTAGTGGGCCTGGCCTGCCTGCGCACGCCAGCCGAGGACCGACGCGTTGTTGACGATGACGCCTGCACCGCGGCTGGTCATGTGACGGAGAGCGGCGCGGGTGCAGCGGAACGTGCCGTTGAGCGTCACGTCGAGCACGGTCGTCCACTGCTCGTCGGTCATGTCAACGAGGTTGGCCGTGCCACCGAGGCCGGCGTTGTTGACCATGACGTCGATGCGACCGTGATCGACGACCGCGGTGTCGACGAGCTGCTGGACCTGGTCCTCGCGAGTCACGTCGCACACAACCCGCGTCAAGGGCGCGTCCGTGATCTCGGCGAGCTGCTCAGCCGCCTCGTGGAGACGACGTTCGTGGTGGTCGCTGATCACGACCGTCGCGCCCTCCATGGCCGCTCGCCGCGCGGTCGCGAAGCCGATGCCCGTGCCAGCGGCCGCGGTGACGACGACCACCTTGCCGTCGAGCAGGCCACGGGCCGGCGGCTCGGGAGGAACGGTGCTCACCGCGGCTCCTTGGGCAGGCCGAGCGCGCGCTCGCCGATGACGTTGCGCTGCACCTGGTTGGAGCCGCCGTAGATCGTGTCGGCGCGCGTGAAGAGGAACAGGCGCTGGAGCGGGCTGAGGTCCCCGTGCTTTCGCTCGCCCGCCTCGAGCTCGCCGATCTCGGCGTACGGGCCGAGCACGTCCATCGCCAGCTCGCCGAGCGAACGGTGGAACGACGCCCACGCGAGCTTCGAGATCGACGTCAGCGGTGTGATCTCTCCGTGCTCGAGCGGCTTGAGCGCGCGCAGCGCGTTGTAGCGGAGCAGCCGCAGACCGATCCATGCGTCGGCCAGACGCTGGCGCATCACCGGGTCGGCTGCCTTGCCGTTCGCGCGGGCCACCTCGATGATCGTCCGGAGCTCGTTCTCGAACTCGGCCTGCTGCCCGAGCGTCGACGCGCCGCGTTCAAACGCGAGCGTGCCCATGGCGACGCGCCACCCGTCGTTCACGTCGCCCACGACGTTGTCGAGGGCGGTGCGAGCACCGTCGAAGAAGACCTCGTTGAACTCCGACGTGCCGGTGATCTGCACGATCGGCCGGATCTCGATGCCGGGCTGTCGCATCGGGACGAGGAGGTACGACAGGCCCTTGTGCTTCGGCGCGTCGCGATCGGTGCGACACAGCACGAAGCACCAGTCGGCCCAGTGCGCGAGCGACGTCCACACCTTCTGGCCCGTGATCACCCACTCGTCGCCGTCGCGCTCGGCGCGCGTCTGGACGTTCGCGAGATCGGATCCCGCGTTCGGCTCGGAGTAGCCCTGGCACCAGATCTCGGTCCCTTGGAGGATGCCCGGGAGGAACCGTCGCTTCTGCTCGTCGTTGCCGAAGTGGATGATCGTGGGCCCGAGCAGCCCCTCCCCCACGATGCCGACGCGCCCCGGCCCCTGCAGGCGCGCGTACTCTTCGTAGAAGATCACCTGCTGGGTGAGCGAGAGGCCGCGGCCGCCGTACTCCTTGGGCCAGCCGATGCCGATCCACCCGCCGGCACCGAGCTCGCGCTCCCACGCGACGCGCTCCTCGAACAGCTCGTGCTCGTCGCCCGGACCGCCGCGGCCGCGCACGATCGCGAAGTCGCCCGTCAAGCGCTCGGTGAGCCAGTCCCGTGCTTCGCGACGGAACGCTTCGTCTTCTTCGGAGAAGCGCAGGTCCATCTCGCGCGGAGCGTACCGGAGCGCCGGTCAGCCGAGCCTCGCGTACGATGCGCCCCGATGCCCGAGTTCCGCGATGCGAGCGAGCTGCACGCCGCGAAGGGTCAGCACCTGGGATTCAGCGACTGGCTCGAGATCACCCAGGAGCGCGTCAACCAGTTCGCTGACGCGACCGGCGATCACCAGTGGATCCACGTCGATCCCGAGCGTGCGAAGGACGGTCCCTTCGGCGGCACCATCGCGCACGGGTATCTGACGCTCTCGATCACGAACATGTTCCTGTCGAAGCTGCTCCGGGTGCCGGGCGCGTCGATGGGCATCAACTACGGCGCGAACAAGGTGCGCTTCCCGGCCCCCTGCCCGGTCGGGTCACGCATCCGCATGGGTTGCGAGATCCTCGACGTCGAGGACGTCGCCGGCGGCGTGCAGGTGATCACGCGCAACACCGTCGAGGTCGAGGGCGACGAGAAGCCCGTGTGCGTCGTGGAGGCGATCAGCCGCTTCGTCTTCTAGTCGTCGATCCCGACGCGCGCTCGCAACGTCGCGCGGATCCGGTCGCAGTCGCGCTCGGTCGGCGCGTCGGTGTGCACCTGGTGGCTCCATGCCGACTCGAGGTCGGGCGCGAGCCCCGGTGCCTGCCACGGCGTCGCGAGCGCGTTGACGGTGTCGCCGACCGCGGCCCAGAAGCTCGAGCCCTCGTCGGGCTCCTCGCCGGCCAGGAGCTCCTCGATGGCGCGGGCGGTCGTGTCGTCGCCGAGCAGGCCGCCGTGGAACGACGGGATCGTCTGGTAGTCGAACGCGATGTCGATGGGCGCCGGTGCGGCGACGCCGACGTCGATGGGCATGACGGCGTACGACCGGACGCCGGGCGGCGGGCACGCGAGGAGCACACCGACCGTCGGTCCCAGCTCGACCATCGACCGGAACAGCGGAGCGTCCGCCGAGACGTCGACGGGTCCGAGCGCGCCGACGATCCCGGCCATCGCGCGCATGAGCAGGCCTGACCCGACGCCCCAACCGTCCTCCCCTTCAGGCGGGTAGTACACGCGCCCCGGCTGCCCCAGCGGGCTCAGCAGCACGAGCGCGTCGACGGGTGCGCGCGGTCGCGCCGCCAGGTACACCTGCGCGACCAGCGCGCCTTCGCTCTCGGCGACGATCGACACCCGCTCACCGGTCTCCTCCTGGAGCGCTTGCACCTGGCGGTCCATCTGGCGCGCGAGCGCCTCCAGGCTGCGATGCGTGTCGACCCGGCTGTAGGGACGCGGGCGACCGTCGTCGTCGAGCCCGCGGTACGAGAACCGACGCACGACGTGATCGCCGCGGACCCAGCGGTAGGTGACGCCGTCCCAACGCGAGTTGAAGCCCTTGACCACGAGCACCGGCGAGCCCGTCGGCGAGCCCAGCACACGCGGCGGCGGTGTCCGGGTGGAGTCGACCGCGATCGCGACCGAGAAGCCGATCGCCGTCCCCACCACGACGATCACGACCACCGCGGCGAGCCCGACCACCGCGAAGGGGCGCCGCGGTCGCGCACGTTCGGCCGCTGCACCGGGTTCGGTGGCGACAGCGCGCGTGTCGACGAGCGCGTGCACGGCAACGAGTCGGCACCACGCCACGCCGGCGCCCGCAACCGCCGCGACCACGGGGACGACGACGTCGGGCAACGCGGAGATGACCGCGCCCGCAGCCGACAGCACGACGAACGCGATGAGCGTGGCGACGACGCTGACGCGCGTCGGTGCGTCGAGCCACCAGCCGGCTCGCACCTCGCCGTGGTGCACGATGACGGCGACCATGACGAGGACTGGCGTCGCGACGAAGAACAGCCATGACAATGACGTGACCGCGGTCGCGAACATGAGCACGACGAACAGGACGAGGAGCACGAGCTGCACCGCGGTGAAGCGCGCCAGCCGAGCGATCTCGGTACGCCAACCGGGTGGCGGCGTCGTGCGCGGCCAGGCCAACCGCACGAGCACGAGGTCGAGCGAGGAGCGAAAGGCGACGAGCGCGATCGCACCGAGCGCCAGCACGACCCATCCCGGGTGGTAGACGAGCAGCCACCGGAGGTCGTGGTACACGCCGTACGGCGCAGGCGCGACGACGTGCGGTGCGAGTGCAGCACCGCCCCGCGGGACGAGGCTGACGACCAGGATCGCCTCGATGGCGGCGATCGCCGCGCTCGTCACGAGCAGCGGGGCGTGTTCGCGTAGGCGCGACATCGACGCGCCGGCGCCGTCAGCTCCGGCGACTGCTGGCGCCCGAGCGCTTCGAGGTGCGCTTCGTCGACGACGCCTTCTTGGACGCGGCCTTCTTGGGCTTGGCCCGAGCTGGCGGCTCGAGTGCCACCGTGGGCTCGGCCCGGGGGAGCTCCGTCATCACGCGCAACCCCATGTCGGTGCGCTTGGAGATCACGTTGTAGAGCGCCAGGATCGAGACGGCGACCGCCACGATGAACGCCGTGAAGACCCCTCCGAAGAGGAGCACGAGCACCCAGTCGACCAGGGTGTTGGCACGGAAGTCGTCGAATCCGACCTGGCGCATCATGCCCTCGACTGCTGCGGTCATGCCGTTCGCGAGCAGCCACGGGAGGAAGGCGATCAGGAAGAAGATCAAGAAGACCGAGCCGACGAACGCGCCGAGCACCATCGCCGCCGATCGCAGATCGAACTCGCGTACGACCTCCCCCGATTCGCGCAAGGACTCACGGGTGATTGGAGAGAGCGCGCGCTGCGCGCGCTTCCTGCGCTTCCTGAAGGCCACCACCGCAGCCTAGACGTGCGCCTCTGGCGCGCCGGGGTTGATCAGAGCGCGGTGAGGTCGATGACGTTCGGCACCGGGCGCAGCCGTCCCGACCGGCGCCCCGCGACGTCGCCCGCGGCGATGAGGGCGAGGAGCGTCGCGGCCGCGAGCGCGGCAGCGAGTCCGGCAGGCACGTCGACGACGAGCGCGGTGATCGTCGCGAGGTTCAGCACGCAGTGGGCGACGACTGCGGGCCAGACCACGCCCGTGCGGAGCACCACCCACCCGAGGACCAGGGCGAGGCTCGCGAAGGCGAGCATGGTCATCGGCCCCTCGATCTGGGCGACGTGGCCGGGGAGCGCGGTGAACGCCAGCGCCCCGACGCCGAGGGCGACCACACCCGGGGCGGTCCCCCACCGCGTGGGACACCGCCAGTCGCGACCGAGCACACGGGCGACCGCCGCGCCGACGAGCACCAGCAGCGCGACCCGATAGACGAGCTCCTCGCTGAACGCCGCGACGACGAGCCCGAGCGCTTCGGCGAGCCCACCGACGTCGAGGGAGTAGGTCGTGACGCCGACCGCGAAGATCGCGCCGACGGCGATGCCGTACTCGCGCCACGCGCGCCAGCCGGCCTTCGACCAGCCGAGCGCCCGCAGGCCGAGGTGCACCGCGACGAGGACCGCGAGCGGCAGCGCGGGCGACACCGGGACGCGCCCGAGCGTGCCGAGGGAGACATCGGTCCAGGCCGACACGACGTCGACCACGACCGCGTACGCCGCGAGCACCAGGAGCATCGGGTCGAGCGACCACGGCGCCCACCCGTTCCATCGAAGGGTCCACCACGAGTGCTCGGTGGCGCGCGCGACGTCGTCACGCGGGTCGGCGACGATCGCGGGCGTCGCGTCGGGCCGGACGTCGAGGCGCGGATGGCCCGCGCCGTGCCTCCCTCCGAGCACGAGTGCTGCTCCCCGTCGGCGGTCGTGATGTCCCCCGCGGTGCCCGGCGTCACTCTACAAGGGAACGAGCGACCCGCTCCGGAGTCAGTCGCGCCGCAGGTGCTCCTCGAACCACACGAGGGTGCGTGACCACGCGTCGGCGGCCGCCTCGGGGTGGTAGCGGTCGGCGCGCGGCTCGGCGTGGAAGCCGTGGTCGGCGCCCGCGTAGCGGACGATCTGC
>Ga0073934_10011068_pt1 | contig 11025 bp, 8 predicted proteins | sample LarsenN4metaG_FD_76834 | JGI IMG/M metagenome (GOLD analysis project Ga0073934, IMG submission 76834) | Hot spring sediment bacterial and archeal communities from British Columbia, Canada, to study Microbial Dark Matter (Phase II) - Larsen... ...
ACCTGGTCGAAGCGGCGCACCTGGCTGTTGTTCGTGGACTGAATGTCCATGGTGCGCACGATGTCGTAGCGGCGGACATAATCGATGAAAGCCGGGTTCCAGATCTCGCCGCGGTCGAGGAGCGCGCCGTATTTCTTGCGGTAAAGCCGCACGCCGCCGAAGCCGTCGCCGATCGCCGCAAAACGCAAGCCGCCCTCGGAGACCTGATGCGGCTTCAGCCGGTAGGTGACGCTGTTGCCGGTCCGCTCGCCCGGCGCCTTCTCCTCCCAGCGGCTCATGAAGCCGCGCGCCGCGCCCCGCCAGTCGAGCACGTAAGCGTCGGCGTAATAGTCCCTGAATTTCTGCGCGCCCGGGAAAAAGACGCCCGCCGCGGCGTGCGCCGCGGACCGGCCCTTCTTCGTCGGCATGAAGGTCGCCGGGTCAAGATAGCCGGCGCGGATCGCCTCCGCTCCTTCAAGCTTCTCGCGCGCGCCGGTCTCGAATTTCCAGTCCGCGCTGCGCGTCTGCGCCATGTTGATGAACGGCTCTTCGAGGTTGAACGGCGCGGAAAAGCCAAGACCAAGGAGGAGCTGATGCGTCCGCGCCGGCGTCGGCATTCGCTCCGCCGCATCGCCGGAAAGCGACGCCGAAGCGAGCATCGCCGCCGCCGAAAGCGTGAGGATCCGAACCGCCGAAACGCCGCCCAACAAAGCCTCCACGAGATGTCGCCTAACTGCGCCCGAGGGCAGAATTAGGGTGCGCCGGCGATCATGGCCATAAGAAGGGCTTTTAATTCTGCTCAGCGTGAGCATATATCGCGCGCCGCGCCGACACGAGAGGAGAAAGCGTGCTCTTGACGATGATGAAGGCGAAGATCCATCGCGCTCGCCTCACGATGACCGACCTTCATTACGAAGGCTCGATCGCGATCGACGAGGATATCCTCGATATGGCGAACATCCTTCCCCATGAGCAGGTCGCGGTCTGGAACGTGACCAACGGCGCGCGCCTTGTCACCTATGCGCTCCCGGCCAAACGGGGCTCCAGGGAGTTCATGCTCAACGGCGCGGCAGCCCGCCACGCCGCCGTCGGCGATGTCGTGATCATCGCCGCCTTTGCGCAGATGACCCCGGAAGACGCGAAAGGGTTCAAGCCGACTGTCGTCCTGATGGGCGAGGGGAACACGGTTGAGCGCCGGCTGTGACCGCTTCGTCCCCTTAAAGCCTTCGCCGCCTTGACGCCGCGCGCGGCGGCAAGCCTCAATGACGGACCGACAAGGGGATATTATGCGCGTCATGCGATACGCCGCCGCCTCATTCCTTTTTGCCGCCGCCGCCTGCGCGAGCGCGCCGGAGCCCGCCGCGACGGCGGAAGACCGCATTCGCGCCGATGTCGCCTTTCTCGCCGACGATCAAAGAACGGGGCGCGAACCTGGAACGAAGGGCTACGACGCCGCCGCCGATTATGTCGTCAAGCGCATGAAGGCCGCCGGCCTCAAACCGGCGAGCAAGGCCGGCTGGCGCCAGGACGTGCCGATGCGGTCATCCGTGCGCGTCATCGAAGCGGCGCGATTTTCGGTTTCATCCGCGTCAGGAGCCTTTGACCTCGCGCACCTTGACGACTTCCTGCTCGCCAGAGCCTTCGACGCGCCGTCGATCAGCGTTTCGGGGCCGCTCGTTTACGTCGGCTACGGCGTCGTCGCGCCGGAGGACGGCGTCGACGATTACCGGGGCCTTGATGTCGCCGGAAAGATCGTCGTCGCCTTTGACGGCGCGCCGCCGGCGATGAATACGGAAAAGCGCGCCTATTACAGCAGCGGCGACGTGAAGCGGCAGACGGCGGAGGCGCGCGGCGCAATCGGTTTCGTCAGCATCATGACGAAGGCGCAGGCCGAGAAGGACGAATGGGATCGCTATCGGGCGCGCGCGCTGAACGCCGGCATGGCGTGGCTCCGGCCTGACGGCTCGCCTTATTCGGCCGCGCCCCGCATCAAGGCCGTCGCCTCTTTGAGCGCGCCCGGCGCTGAAAAGCTCTTCGCCGGGGAACGCGCGGACTATGCCGCGCTGCAGGCGGCGGAAGCCGCAGGCGAAGGCGCGCCGAGGGGGTTTGCGCTTTCGAAAACGGCGACGCTCGCCGGCGCTTACGATCTTTCGGATCTCGCCAGCGCCAACATCATCGGCGTAATCGAAGGCTCGGACGCAAAGCTTCGCGATGAGATCATTCTGGTGACCGCGCATCTTGATCATATCGGCGTCACGACAATCGCCAAGCCGGGCGATGATGCGATCAACAACGGCGCGATCGACAACGCCGCCGGCGTCGCGACGATGATCGAGGCGGCGAACGCGTTTCGCGCCGCGGGCGTTCGCCCGCGCCGCACGATCGCCTTCGTCGCCCTGACGGGCGAGGAGGCGGGCCTCCTAGGCTCCGACTATCTCGCCCGCAATCCGGCCCTCGGCGGGGGCAGGATCGTCGCCAACATCAATCTTGACATGCCGGTCGCGCTTTATCCGTTTACGGATGTCATCGCTTTCGGCGCGGAGCGCTCCTCTCTCGGACCTGTCGTCGCCGAGGCGGCGGCGTCGATGGGGCTCGCGCTTTCGCCGGACCCGATGCCCGAAGAAAACATCTTCATCCGCTCCGACCATTACAGTTTCGTCAAACAAGGCGCGCCGGCGGTCTTTCTCGTGCCGGGCTTTGCGAACGGCGGGGCGGCGGCGTTCGAGGCCTTCCTGAAGCACCGCTATCATCGGCCGAGCGACGACATCGCGCAGCCGATCGACTACGCGGCCCTCGCGCGCTTCACCGAACTCAATGTCAAAATCGCGCGCGCGCTCGCCGACGCCGATGAAGCGCCGCGTTGGACCGCAAGAGATTTCTTCGGCGAGAAGTTTTCGAAATAGCGGCCGTCGCGCCGCCGCCGTCACCGCCTCGTCAGCGGAACGTATGGGCGCTTCGCGGCGCCGGTGTAGATCTGGCGCGGCCGGCCGATTTTCTGGCTGTCGTCCTCGACCATTTCGGTCCACTGCGCGACCCAGCCGACGGTGCGCGCCAGCGCGAAGAGGACGGTGAACATGTCGGTCGGGAAGCCGAGCGCTTTGAGCGTGATCCCCGAATAAAAATCGATGTTCGGATAGAGCTTCTTCTCGACGAAATAGGGATCGGAAAGCGCGATCCGTTCGAGCTCCTTTGCGACTTCAAAGAGCGGATCGTCCTTGACGCCGAGCGCCGTCAGCACCTCGTGACAGGCCTTTTGCATCACCTTCGCGCGCGGATCGTAATTCTTGTAGACGCGATGGCCGAAACCCATGAGGCGGAACGGATCGTCCTTGTCCTTGGCGCGCGCGATGTAATGGGGAATACGGTCGGGCGTCGCGATTTCCTCGAGCATGTTGAGCGCGGCTTCGTTGGCGCCGCCATGCGCCGGACCCCAGAGCGACGCGATGCCGGCCGCAATGCACGCGAAGGGATTGGCCCCTGACGACCCCGCAAGGCGAACCGTCGAGGTCGACGCGTTCTGCTCGTGGTCCATGTGCAGGATGAAGATCTTGTCGAGCGCGTCCGCGAGCACCGGATTGACGTTGTACTCCTCGGCCGGCACCGCGAAGCACATGCGCATGAAGTTTTCAGTGTAGCCGAGATCGTTGCGCGGAAAGACGAAAGGCTGGCCGATCGAATATTTGTACGCCATCGCGGCGATCGTCGGCATCTTGGCGATGAGGCGGTGGCTCGCGATGCGCCGCTGGACGGGATCGGTGATGTCGGTCGAGTCGTGATAGAAGGCCGAAAGCGCGCCGACGACGCCGACCATGATCGCCATCGGATGGGCGTCGCGCCGGAAGCCGTTGTAAAAGCTCTTCAGCTGCTCGTGCACCATCGTGTGCCGCGTTATGGTGTAATGGAACGACTTCGTCTGCTCGGCGTTCGGCAGCTCGCCGTGGAGAAGGAGATACGCGACTTCAAGGAAGTTCGACTTTTCGGCGAGCTGCTCGATCGGAACGCCGCGGTAGAGAAGTATGCCCTCGTCGCCGTCGATGAAGGTGATCTGGCTCTCGCAGCTCGCCGTCGATGTGAAGCCGGGGTCGAAGGTGAATAGGTCGGTGTCGGTGTAGAACTTCCGGAAATCGACAACCTTCGGGCCGTGCGTTCCGGCGAAGACGGGAAGCTCCGTCGTCTTGCCGTCAAAAGTGAGGGTCATCTTGCCCGCGGGCTTCAGCTTGCTTTCCATGACGACCTTCCTTTTGTGCGATGCGGCAGTCTTTGCTGCAGTGCGATCATAGAGCGAAATGGCCAAGTATCCAGACAGCGGCTGACAATCTATGGTTGCCGGATTGAATACGCCTTAATGCGACAACCCCTTGATTTTGCGAGCCCCGGCGTCGGCAAGGCGCGCGAGCGCTTCGGTCCGGCCAAGCGCGTGCAATGCCTCGCCAAGCGACGGCGCCGGCAGGCCCGCCGTCAACGCGGCGCGGAGCGGCTGGCCGATCTCGCCGAACCCGATCGCCCGTTTCTCAGCGAGCGCCTTGAGGACACTTTCAAGTTGGCGGGATCCCGTCCAGTCGGCGCCGGCGAGCGCGTCCGCGATTGCGTCGATGAGTTCTCGAGCGCCGGGCCTTTCGAGCGCCTTGCCTTCCTTGCCGGAAAGATCGAGCGGGCGTTCGAGAAACAGGAACTTCGTCGCATCGGCGGCGGCGGCGAGCGTCGCCGACCGCTCTTTCAGGAACGGCGCGGCGCGGCGCAGCCTCTCGCCGCGATCAGCGTCGAGCGCGACGCTTGCGCGCTCCAGAAACGGCTGCAGCCTTTCGACGAATTCGTCGTCGCCGAGAGCTTTCATGTAATGCGCGTTGATATGTTCGAGCTTGGCGAGGTCAAGGCGCGACGGCGCGCGATTGATGCCCTTTATGTCGAACCATTCGAGGGCCTTGTCGCGCGGAATGATCTCGTCGTCGCCGTGCGCCCAGCCGAGGCGCAGAAGGTAGTTTGAAAGTCCCTCCGGCAGGAATCCCATATCGCGATAGGCTTCGACGCCGAGCGCGCCGTGACGCTTTGAAAGCTTTGCGCCGTCCGGTCCGTGGATCAGCGGAACATGCGAGAAGGAGGGAATGGCCCAGCCGAGCGCGGCGTAGATCTGCTGCTGGCGGGCGGCGTTGTTGAGATGATCGTCGCCGCGGATGACATGCGTTACGCCCATGTCATGGTCGTCGACGACGACGGCGAGATTATAGGTCGGCGCGCCGTCGCTCCGGAGGACGATGAGGTCGTCAAGCGCGCTGTTCGGGAACCGAACCTTCCCCTGTACGACGTCGTCGACAATCGTTTCGCCGTCGCGGGGCGCGCGGAACCGGATCGTAAACGGCCGATCCGGCCGCGCAAGGCCGTTCGGCGCGTCGCGCCATGGGCTCTCGAACCGCGCTTTCGCTTCAAGGGCCTTGAGCCGCGCAGCCTCGATCTCTTCCGTCGTCATGGAGCATCGATAGGCGGCGCCGCGCGCCAGCAGATCATGCGCGACTTGTGCGTGGCGATCGCGCCGCGAATATTGCGAAACGGGATCGCCGTCCCAGTCGAGCCCGAGCCAGGAAAGGCCGTCGATGATCGCGCCGACCGCCGCCTCATTGTGCCGGGCGCGATCCGTATCTTCGATCCGCAGCAGGAATTTACCGCCGCGCCCGCGCGCATAGAGCCAGCTAAAAAGCGCCGTCCGCGCGCCGCCAACATGGAGAAAGCCGGTCGGGGACGGCGCAAATCGCGTAACAACGGAGGCCGGCATGGTTGCGATCAAAATCCCTTTGAGGTTTCCTCGGCCCCGATGGCCATGGCGGCTCGCCCTTAGCACAGCCGCCGCCGGGGGAATATGTTCGACGTCGCGCGATCATTGCCGAGAAATGAGGTCGGCGCCGAGAGGAGCGTCCGCTGGTTTTTCGCCCGCCTGACCCTTGTTTGCAGACGCCTCGCGGAATGGTCCGCTGCCGAACAGTTTCGGATCGGCCTTTGGTCGCCCGTGATGCTTGGCGCCGGCGCGGCGGCCTATTTTCTCCAGCGGTCGGAGCCGGCGTTCTGGGTCGCGCCGCTCCTGACCGCGGCCGCGGTCGGCGCTTTCAGGATTGAAAAGGCGCGCCTTGCGGCCGCGGCGGCCATTCTCTTCGCCGCCGGATTCGCCGCGGCGCAATTCCGCACCGCGTCCGTTGACGCGCCTTCGCTTTCCCGGCCGATCAGCTTTGCGACGATCGAAGGCCGCCTTCGCGCCGTCGATGAGGCGCCGAAGTCTCGCCGGCTGGTCATCGACGTTCATTCGATCGACGGGATTGCCAAGGAAGCGACGCCAAGGCGCGTGCGCGTCACTTGGCGCGGCCGGGAATTCGCCGCGAGCCCCGGCGACATCGTCGTCCTTCGCGCAAGTCTTTCGCCGCCGCCGACGCCTGCCGCGCCCGGCGGCTTTGACTTCGCGCGGCAGCTTTATTTCCAGGGCGTCGGCGCGGTCGGCTTTGCGGTTTCAGCGCCCGAAGCCGTCCCGGAGGACGCGCGACCGTTGATCGCGGCCTTCCGCGCCTCGATCGAAGGGTTAAGGGTCCGCCTCGCCGCGCGCATTTCGGCCGCATCGCCGGGCGACGCCGGCGCGATTGTCGCGGCGGTCGTCACCGGCAAACGCGAAGCGATCAGCGACGCGGCCGAAGCCGCGTTCCGCGATTCGGGGCTTGCGCACCTGCTGTCGATTTCAGGCCTTCATATGGGGCTCGCGACCGGGCTCATCTATTTCGCGTTGCGCGCGCTGCTCGCGCTCATCGAGCCCCTCGCGCTGACGCAGCCGATCAAGAAATGGGCGGCTTTCGCCGCGCTAATCTCCGGCTTTCTCTATCTGCTTGTTTCGGGCGGAGCAAGGCCGGCGCAGCGCGCCTTCATCATGACGTCGATTTTCTTCATCGCGATCATCGCCGATCGGCGCGCGCTTTCCCTCCGAAACGTCGCGATCGCCGCCTTCGTCATCATTCTGATGACTCCCGAGGCGGTCCTGCATCCGGGCTTCCAGATGTCGTTCGCCGCCGTGACGGCGCTCATCGCCTGGTACGAATGGGCGTCCGCGCGCGCCGACCCTTCGCGAAGCTTCAGCGCCTTTGCGAGACTGCGCCGCTATGTCGGCGGCGTCGCGGTCACCGATGTGATCGCGTCGGCGGCGACCGCCCCATACGCGCTATTCCATTTCAATCGCGCCGCCAATTTCGGCCTTCCCGCCAACGTCCTTTCGATTCCCCTGATGGGCTTTTGGGTGATGCCCGCGGCGATTGTCGCGATGCTCGCCATGCCCTTCGGCGCCGATGCGCCGGTCTGGCGGCTCGCCGCCGCAGGCGTCGACGTCATGCTGCGCCTTGCCGAGTGGACGAGAGCGCTGCCGGGCGCGGTGACCGTCTTTCCCGCATGGCCTGCATCATCGCTTTTTTTTCTCACGATCGGCGGGCTCTGGCTCTGCTTGATGTCGGCGCCGTGGCGGCTCGGCGGGCTGGCGGCGCTGCCGGTCGCGGCGACGCTGATCGCCGCCAATCCCCATCCCGGTCTCTTCTTGTCTGCGGACGGAGACAATGTCGGCGCGCTGGTGGAAGACAAGTTCGGCAAGGCGCAGCTTGCTGTCATTGATCTGCGGAAATCCAAGTTCGACGCCCGCGTCTGGATGGAGGAGGCGGGAATCGACGCCGAGAAGCAGAGCGCCGCGGCGCTCGCCGAATTTTTTCCATGCGATGCGTCGGGTTGCGTCGTCGCGACGGACGGCGCTGAAATCGCGGTCTCAAGAGATCGTTCGGGTCTTGACGAAGACTGCGCGCGCGCGGATCTCGTCATTGCCCTCTACGTCGTCGCGAAGCGGGATCGGGCGGGCTGCAAGGCCCGTCTCATCGATCGCCGCGACGCATGGGAAAAAGGCGCGCACGCGGTCTACGTTCGAAACGGCAACCTTCGCATCGAGACCGCCGCCGCGCGGCGCGGCGATCGTCCATGGACGGATTGAGCGCGCCTCAATATTTCCGCATCAGCCCGACGAGCCGGCCCTGAATCGAGACGCGGTCGGCGCCGTAAATCCGCGTCTCGAAGGAGGGATTGGCGGCCTCGAGCGCGATCGACGCGCCCTTCTTCCGCAGCCGCTTCAAGGTCGCTTCTTCCTGGTCGACGAGCGCGACGACGATCTCGCCGTTCGCCGCATCATCGGTGCGTTGAATGATAGCGTAGTCGCCGTCGAAAATCCCGGCGTCGATCATCGACTCGCCTTGCACTTCGAGAACGAAATGCTCGCCGGAGCGCAGCAGCGCCTCTGGCGCGGCGACGCGGTCGACCTCGTGCTGGATCGCCTCAATGGGCGTGCCTGCCGCGATGCGGCCAAGGATCGGCAGGTCGCTTGTCGTGGAGCCCGCGAGCGCCGGGCGCGCTTTCTGCCGGCCGCGGCCGGCGAAATTCGCGGTGACGACCGAGGGCGAAAATCTGGCGCCCTGCTTTCGCGCCGTCGAGGCTTCGTCCGGAAGGCGAATGACTTCGAGCGCGCGCGCGCGATTGGGAAGCCGCTTCAGGAATCCGCGCTCTTCGAGCGCGGTGATGAGGCGGTGAATGCCGGATTTTGATCGGAGATCGAGCGCCTCCTTCATTTCATCGAAGGACGGCGAAACGCCGGTCGACATGATCCGGTCGTTGATGAAGACAAGCAGCTCGCGCTGTTTCCGTGTGAGCATCGTCAGCCCTCCGTCGCCGCCGCCTCGGTCGGCCCGCGTCCTTGCGCGCCCGAAACGAGACGAGAACAAATCGTCAACGTTCTAGGGATGTTCTCGCGGGCGGTCAAGCGCGAAGGCGGCTCTACCCGCCTGATTCCGAACGGCTATCCCGCGCCGGTTTCGGCGCCGATCAGGGCGCGCGTCGCGGCGGCGAGGTCGGGAGCCCGCATCAAACTCTCGCCGACGAGAAATGCGCCCGCGCCCGCCGCCTTGAGGCGGGCGATGTCGCGCGGCGTGTTGACGCCGCTTTCGGCGACGAGAAGCACCTCCCGCGGCAGGCGCGCCGCGAGGCGCTCGGTCACGCCGAGGTCGGTCGTGAAAGTCCTCAGGTCGCGATTGTTGACGCCGATCATCGTCGCGCCCAGGGCGAGCGCGCGATCGACTTCGCGTTCATCATGCGTTTCAACGAGGACGTCGAGATCAAGGGCGCGCGCCGCGTCCGAAAGCGCGCGCGCCTGCGCGTCCCCAAGGCAAGCCATGATGATCAGGATGCAGTCGGCGCCAAGCGCGCGCGTTTCGGCGATCTGATAGGGATCGATCATGAAATCCTTGCGGATGATCGGCAGCGGCGCCGCCGCGCGCGCCGCCGTCAAATCTTCGGGCGAGCCCTGAAAGCTTGGGCCGTCGGTCAGCACGGAAAGGCAGGCGGCGCCCGCCGCGGCGTAGCTTCGCGCGTGCGATGCCGGATCGAAGTCCGCGCGAATGAGTCCCTTTGACGGACTTGCTTTCTTGATTTCGGCGATGAGCGCGGTTCCAGCGGCGCCGGCGCGCCTCAAGGCGCGTTCAAAACCGCGCGGCGGCGGCGCGCTTTGCGCCGCGGTCAGAAGGGCGGCCAACGGAACCCTCGATTTGGCGGCGGCGACTTCGTCGCGCTTGTAGGCGATGATGCGGTCAAGGATCGTCATCATTGCGACTCATTGGTGACGGCGATGAGGCGGTCAAGCGCCGCTTCGGCGCGACGCTCGTCAATCGATTGCGCGGCGAGGCGTGCGCCTTCCGCAAGCGTTGACGCCTTGTCGGCGACAATCAGGGAGGCCGCCGCGTTCAAGAGGACAATGTCGCGATAGGGCCCGGTCTCGCCCTCGAGAAGTCCGCGAAGCCGCGCGGCGTTGTAGGCCGGGTCGCCGCCCTTGAGGTCGGCAAGGCGCGCGCGCGGAAGGCGCGCATCCTGCGGCGCAATCGTGAAACTCTGAACCTCGCCGTTCTTGACCGCGCTGACGAAGGACGGCCCCGTCGTCGTCAGTTCGTCAAGGCCGTCCGATCCCGCGACGACCCAAGCGTGAACGGAGCCGAGGCGTCCGAGCGCTTCGGCGAGCGGCGCCGTCAGCGCGCGATCATAAACGCCCATCAGCTGCCGGCGCGCGAGCGCGGGATTGGCGAGCGGCCCAAGCACGTTGAACAAGGTCCGGACGCCGAGCTTGCGGCGTACCGCCGCGACATGCGCGACAGCGCGATGATGATAGGCGGCGAACATGAAGCCGATATTCGCGTCGCGAATCGATCGCTCGATCGTTTCCGGTTTCGCTTCAAGGTTGACGCCGAGCGCGGCGAGGACGTCTGACGACCCGGATCTGGAACTTGCCGCGCGATTGCCGTGCTTGGCGACGGGAACGCCGCAGCCGGCGACGACAAAGGCGACAGCGGTCGAAATGTTGAGCGTCTCGGCGCCGTCGCCGCCGGTGCCGCAGGTGTCGATCGCATTTTCAGGCGCGCGGATGCGAAGCGCCTTCGCCCGCATCGCCTCCGCAGCGGCGGCGATTTCCTCGACGGTTTCGCCGCGCGACCTCAGAGCAAGGAGAAAAGCGCCGATGTCGTCTTCGCTAACCGCGTTCTCAAGAAGCAGATCCATCGCGCGGCGCATTTCGGCGCCCGAAAGCGGCGCCCCGCCGCGCGCCTTTGCAAGGATCGGCTCGAATGCGCTCATTGCCGCGGCCGCCGGCGCCTCGTCATGGCGAGGAAATTCCGCAAGATCGCGGCGCCATGCTCGGATGCGATGCTCTCGGGGTGGAACTGGACGCCGGCGATCGGCGCGTCGGCATGCTCGAGGGCCATAATCTCGCCGTCATCGGCGGCTTTCGCAGTGACCTTCAAGGCGTTGGGCAGGCTCGATCGTTCCGCGACCAGGGAATGATAGCGCGTCGCGCGAAACGGGGTCGGCAGTCCCGCGAAGAGACCGCCGCCTTCATGGACAATCTCGCTCGTCTTGCCGTGCATTTGCCGCTCGGCGCGGACGACGCGCCCGCCCATCGCTTCGGCGATCGACTGCAGGCCGAGGCAGACGCCGAAGACCGGGGCGTTTTTC
>Ga0073934_10011069_pt1 | contig 11025 bp, 5 predicted proteins | sample LarsenN4metaG_FD_76834 | JGI IMG/M metagenome (GOLD analysis project Ga0073934, IMG submission 76834) | Hot spring sediment bacterial and archeal communities from British Columbia, Canada, to study Microbial Dark Matter (Phase II) - Larsen... ...
CGCTCGGGTTTTGACGACCTCAAGCGCATCTTTGGCCAGACGCCCACCTGTTACGGCCAGCCAGGAAGCTCGTGGGCGCCGCAATCGTTTGCCGCGCTCAAGAAGTGGGGCGTGAAGGTGTACCTCGACGAAGGCGGTCACGTAGGCATGAACGGCAAGCCGTTCTGGTATGGCGGCCTACTGAACATCTTCAACACGACGGAAGGCGCAAAGCTCCGCCCCACCGATGACAACGATTGGTCAGGGCTCGCTGACGCTCGGGCGCGCTTTCAGGAGTTCTACTTGCGCATGACGTCCAAGCGCGAGGGCGGCGTCATCAGCCTCTACTTCCATCCCTGCGAGTTCATCCACAAGGAATTCTGGGATGGGGTCAATTTCGCGCACGGCGCCAACCCTCCCCCGGAGGAGTGGAAGCTTCCGCCGATGAAGACTCCGGACGAGAGCGAGCAGGCTTTCAAGTTCTTCGAGGAACTGGTGACCTACATGAAGTCGTTCCCGCGCGTCGAGTTCCTTACTGCCTCCGAAGCCTTTCGCCTTTTCAAGGACCCCGCCCAGCGCCGCACGTTCTCGCCGCAGGAACTTGCCGCCATCGCCCGCCAAGTCGATCCGGAGGTCACGTTCCAGGTCCACGACGACTACACGCTTGCGGCCAGCGAAGTGTTTTTCCTCCTCAACCAGTACGTGGCTGGGGTCGTGCGCAAGGAGCCGCAAGCTATTCTGCTCGACGGCACGCCATACGGGCCAGCATCATCGTTTGACGCTGCCGTGGCGCCGGGCTTCAGCCCGGCAGGTGCCGCCCTGGAGGGTGGCGCTACGATGGACGTCCCTTGGAACCAGTTCGCGCGCACCGTGCAGGATGTGGAGGAATTCCTGGAGAAGAACGATCGGGTTCCGAGCGTCGTGCATCTAGGCAGCAGACCGGTCTCACCCGAGAGCTATCTGGTTGCGCTGGCCCAAGCAACGACACGGCTGCTGGTGCGGGCTGAGCCGCCCGAGAAGGTATCGCTCGCGCCTGCCCGCCTTGCAGCCGGGCAGTATGTTGCAGAAGACTCTCCGCAGCTTTGGGATTGGGTGATATTCCCCGAAGGCTTTCGCGCTCCGAAGATGATGGGTCTTGCCAAATTACAGGCTTGGACTCTGAAGCCTGCACGGGCCGCTGGCGCCCGATAGCTTGGGGCAATTGCCTCCCCTCTTCCCCAGGCTTCCCATACCCAGAGCAAATCGGGCCCTGCTGGTACCATTTTGGGAACATTAGAGTTAGGAGCCATGAAGTGTTGCTCAGCGGCATCAGACGTGATACGGATTTTGGAACAAGCCATACACTATTTTGAATCCTGGGAGGACGATGGCTGCTTGTCGGCTGGGCAACTCTCTATAGGAGTTGGATTTACTTCAGGATGACACTTTGGCTGGCAAATTGCCACATTCCTGTTTGGTCCACCGGCCAAGTTAGCCGTCAGGGGGATAGGCCACGGGGTGAAAAAGTCTAGCGGTGGACTCGATACCCGTGCTAATATGGCGGATTCAATCTCCAGTTGAGTTTCTCAGCAGTTTTCTTAGCGGATCCTTTGAAGACCGATTGCACAATTGAATGTGGCAATTCAGGAGGCAGTATGAGGAGGACATCTGCTCGCTTGCGCGAGCTTCTGGTAGTTGTGTTTCTAAGTCTCGCCGTCGCGACGTGGGGGCACGCTCAGGGAACGGCTTCGTTGACGGGGACGGTGTACGACCCCACCAAGGCCGTGGTTCCTGACGTAACCGTCACCGCGACCCACGTCGCCACAAATGTTAGTTACACCACGGAGACGACGGCAGCAGGTCTTTATCGCTTTCCGTCGCTCCCCCTTGGGACGTATTTCATCACTCTGAAACCGAGCGGCTTCAAGGCCGTCAGGATTGACAACGTCGTGCTGACGGTGGCCCAGACCGTCACCCAGGACGTCACGCTCGAGGTCGGTGCGGTGACGGAGACCGTCACGGTCGAAGGAGGAGGTCTGCAACTCGTCACGCCGACCGAATCGAAGGTCTCGGGACTCATCGACGCCACCACCATTACTCTGCTCCCGCTCGAGATCCGTGAGCCGAGCGCGTTTGTGAACCTGATGCCGGGTGTTGTCGCGGGGGATGTCATCACGAGCGCCATCGGCACGGTGAGCCGCGGGCCCGCGGTGCACGGCGCCCGCAGCGGCACCGGCAACTTCCTGGTGGACGGCTTTGACAACAATGACCAGGGCCAGGGCGGCCGCGGCGGATCGGGGGGCTCGCTGGGCGCTCCCGGCGCGCAGGTGGGAATTTCCCCTGAAGCCTTGCAAGAATTCCGGGTCATCACCAGCAACTTCGAAGCCGAGCACGGGCGTGCCGGTGGCTTTGTTGTTCAATTGGGCCTGAAGTCAGGCTCGAACAGCCTGCACGGGTCGCTGTTTGAGTACAACCGCGTGCAGAAACTGGCGGCCAACTCCTGGGCCTCAAACCGGGCCGACATCAAGGATTCACTGGTCCGCAACCAGTTCGGCGGCTCCGTCGGTGGTCCCATAAAGAAAGACAAGGTGTTCTGGTACAGTTCCGTCGAACTGCACCGCATGAGGACTTCCGGCCCCACCTCAGTGACCAGCGTGACGCCGGAGTTCATCAGCTTCATACGTTCGGGCCAGTTCGCCGATTTCATGGAGTCGAGTCCCGACGGGATTTGCAACAACCAAGCATTGTGGGACACGCTGGTCGAGGCAGAAGGGGCCACACCCCGGACGGCCGCCCCGTGCCCGGGCGCGTTCGCGCTCTCGAGCACGCTGGGTCCTATGGCCGGGCAACTTTACGACGGCTTCGGCCTGCCGACTCCCGTGGCCGACTTCTCCAACCAAGCCGCTGGCCTGATCACCGGATACGGCATCACCTATCCGGTCGATGTCTACGGTACGGCGTACGGTGCGGATTCGTCCTTCCTCAACCAGAACCGTATTTCACTCAAGTTCGACCACAACCTTTCGGACCGCGATCGGCTGGCCTTCACCTGGCTATTTGACGACTTGGACCAAGGTGGCGACTTCGGCGGCGATGTGTTCAACCCGGCCTTCCCCTGGGTGAACCCGGGCCGCAACCAGATCTACGGGCTCACTTACTCGCGCACGTTCTCGCCCACAGTCGTCAACGAGGTGCGCTTCGGCTACCTGCGCGACAAGGCTGACTTCCCGGAAACCAACCCGCCTGAGCCACCCTCCATCTATACGTTTGCCGACCCACTGAGCACCGGATTTGGTCTTAGCTCGGCCATTCCCCAGTTCTTCACGAACAATCAGTTCCAGGTCTTGGACAACATCTCGATCGTGCGCGGCACACACACCTTCAAGGTCGGCGCCGAATACCGACGTACACGGAATGGCTCGCAATTCGCCGCCGACAAGAACGGTGAGTTTGCTTACAACGACATCGAGAGCCTGCTGACCGACGGCGCCTTCGGCGACGAGTTGGATCTCGTCCTTTTCGGGGGACCGGTGTACGGAGGCGGGTACGGCGTCGCCTCCATCAACCCGACAACCGGGACGCTCCCTGAGTACTACCGTGGGTTCCGGGCCAACGAGGTCGGTGCCTATATCCAGGACAACTGGAAGATTCACCCGCACTTCACCCTGAACCTGGGCGTGCGCTGGGAATACCAGGGGCCACCGCACAACTTCCGCCCGGGTCTTGACTCGAACTTCTACCTGGGCGCGACCACTACCCCGGCCGCCTGGCTGTCGGGCTCGAATCCGCTCTGCCTGGCCGACGGGACACCTAACGGCAATCCCTTCTTCCCTTGCGGCAGCGATCAGTTCAAGCGGGTGGCCAACGGCATCTTCTCCGTCCGCGACAAGAACATCTGGGCGAAGGACACCAACAACTTTGCCCCGCGCGTGGGTTTTGCGTGGGATGTCAAGGGTAATTCCAAACTGGTGCTGCGCTGGGGCGGCGGGGCGTTCTACGATCGTATCTGGAACAACCTGTTTGAGAACATTCGCTTCAACCCGCCGTATTTTGCATTCGCAGGTATTGGGACGTTCTTCGACGGAACGCCGGTGGGGCCCTTGAGCCTGCCGGGCTTCTTCCAGTACCCCATCAATCCGTCGCTGTTTGCGACGGCCACGGCGGCTTCACCTCGCCACATGGACGAGAACCTGGTGCTGCCGTACGTCCAGCAGTACTTCTTCGGCGTTCAGTACCAGTTCGCGAACAACTACGCCTTCCACGCCAACTACACCTCCACACTGGGGCGGAAACTGACTGGGCTCATCGACCTGAATACCTACCCGGGCCGCACGGTGCCGGGCTTCCGCTCGACGCGGCCCAACGCGGCCATCGGTAGTGATAACTCACGGACCAACGCCTTTAAGTCCAACTACCACGGGCTGGAGCTGCAGTTGATCAAGCGCATGAGCCGCGGCCTCCAGTTCCAGGCCAACTACACGTATTCGAAGGCCATCGACGAGATAAGCGACGCGTTTAGCGGCAAGGACACGCTGCGGCCGACCAACAAGCTCGACATACGGCTCGACCGCGGAAGGGCCGATTTCGATATCACCCACAGGTTCACCGGCAGCGCGTACTACGAGATTCCCCTGGCCAAGCAGAACCGCTGGATCGGGGGCTGGGCGACGGGCGGAATCGTCACGATTCAGCAGGGGACGCCGTTCACCATCCGGACGACCACGGACAGAAACCGGGATGGTTACTCGGACGACCGGGCGGCATACTTCGGCACGGGCAAGCTGACCGATCTCATCAACCACGACGTCAGCCCCGCGGACGGTTATCTCACCACGGAAGACTCTAACGGCGACGCTTTGTTCGGCAACCGACCGCTCGATCCCAGCATCAACGGCGGTTACTGGATCGACGGCGCGCTGGCCCGCAACATCCTCACCGGCCCGGGGATCGTGAACGTGACGTGGACGATCCAGAAGAAGTTTCGAGTTACGGAGAACTCGGCGTTTCAGTTCCAGGCGAACTTCTTCAACATGTCCAACCATCCGAGCTTCGTTCGGCCGGAGCAAATCATTACGGACGGGTCGTTCGGGAAGTCCACCAACACCTTCGACCCGCGGATCATTCAGCTTGCCCTGCGGTTCGACTTCTAGGGTCGCGTGCCGCTGATACTACGCAGGTTTCTCCTTTGACCCCGCAGCCTGGAGACAGGCTGCGGGGTTTTGTTTTTCCAGTCCCGATGTGTCGGCGTCCGCTCCGCCCCTCGTAGGTTGTCTTCTTCCCCCGCATGGCGGTTAAGTCCACACGAAGGCACTGAGCAACCGCGTCCTTGATTTCTGGATTTGGGAGGACTAGCCTGAGACCAGATCTTGTGCAAGCATCCTGGGCCGATCAAAGAGCAGCATCGTGTCCTGCCGTCCTGTACCAATCCGGAAGATGCCATGGGGGAAGGACCTCTGCAACGTCTTTAAGCTGCCCACTTGGGCCAAATTGATCCTCGTCCTCTGCTCGTTCCCACCCGCCTACGCGCAGGTAGCTCCTGGACTATCGACCATTGATATCACGGTACGAGTTGTGGAAGCTGGAACCTCAGCACCGGTTGGATTGGTCAAGGTCGAGTTGTTCCAGGTTCGGGGCAGCATCGTGGGGACCATGGTCACCGACGAGCGCGGTCGGGCGGAGTTTTATCAGATCCCGCGCGAGCCCTACGGCGTCCGGGCCTTCAAAGATGGCTATCAGACGGCAGAGGTGAGAATTGACATTGACCGCAATGATTTGGTCCGCGAAGTAGTTGTCGAGCTTCGGCAGAGCTCAGGCAGGACTAAACTCGAAACGGGTGATGTGGTAGAAGCTCGAACCCTCGCCATCCCCAAGGCCGCCTCCAAGGAGTTCCGAAAAGGGGTCGAATTCTTGAACAAGAAGCACGATCCCCAACGAGCGATCGAACACTTCCGCAAGGCGATTTCGGTTTTCCCCGACTATTATGAAGCCTACTTCCTCCTGGGCATGGCGTACGTGGGGCTGCAGGCGCTCCAGGAGGCTAAGAGCGCGCTGCAGAAATCGGTCGAGCTGAAACCGGATTTCGTTTCTCCTTATCATCCCCTGGCAGTAATCCTCATTGCTGAGAAGCACTACGACGAAGCCGAAGCTTTGCTCCTGAAGGCAATGCAACTCGACCCGGAAGGCTGGCAATGGCCTTTTGAGCTGGCCCGCTGCTATGCCACACGCGGCCAATGGGAAAAAGCCATTCCTTACGGTCAGACGGCGCATGAGCGGCCCCATGCACCTTCCAAGGTCCACCTGCTGATGGTGGACCTCTATCGGAACACCAATGATCCCGGCAGGGCACTCGAGGAACTGGAGGAATTCGCGAGAGTTGATCCCACCAGCTCCTACATGCCGCGGGTTAAAGAGGCGATGAGCGAACTCCGTGGGCAGATCCGGGGAGCGGAGCCTCGCCCCAGTGCAGCCCGTGAGTAGGTGTTCCCGCCCATGGGGTCGATAGACCGCTCGAATGCCCTTGTGGTAGCATGGTAAGGCATTAGGAGCCAACATTGCGCGGCCTTGCGGGCGGGGCTCGGGGGCTGCCGACCTACCGGAGAGGGATGCCATGTCGGGCCATTCTAAATGGGCGACCATCAAGCATAAGAAGGGCGCGGCGGACGCTCGCCGCGGCAAGGTCTTCACCAAGCTAATCAAGGAAATCACGGTCGCGGCGCGAATCAGCGGGGGGGATCCCGACGCGAATCCGCGTTTGCGCACGGCGGTTGCTGCCGCCAAGGCCGAGAACATGCCCGCCGATAACATCAAGCGGGCCATTCAGAAAGGCACGGGAGAACTTCCCGGAACCACCTATGAGGAAGCGGCGTTTGAGGGTTACGGGCCGAGCGGGGTGGCCCTCATCGTCGAAGTGGCGACGGACAACCGCAACCGAACCATCTCTGAAATCCGCCACATCTTCGCCAAGAACGGCGGGAATCTGGGCGAGCACGGGTGTGTCGCCTGGATGTTCAACAAGAAGGGGTACCTTGTCGTGGCCAAGGAGAAAGTGGACGAGGACTCGCTGCTGACGCTCGTCACCGACGCCGGCGCCGAGGACATGCGCGACGACGGCAGCCAGTGGGAAGTTATCACGCCCCCCGAAGCGTTTCATCAAGTCGTCGAGAAGTTGAAATCCGCCGGCATCACACCGGCCTCGGCTGAGGTCGCGATGGTGCCGCAGTCGAATATCAAGCTCTCCGGCAAGAGCGCGCAGCAGATGATCCGCTTGATGGAAGAATTGGAAGACCACGAGGACGTTCAGCACGTGCATGCCAACTTCGAAATCGAAGAAGCCGAGTTGCACGCGCTGGCGCACGCGCGGTGATCGCGCAAGGCAGAGTTGAGGTGGGACTCTGGAGCGGGGAGGCTTCTGGGTCGTCCCTGGCGTTCAGGCCCGAAGGGCGGCTTGACCGCTTCATGCTGCATCCAACGCGCAGGCAGTCTCTGGCGGCCAGCCGCGAGGGCCGCGAGATTGAATTGTAACGCGTCATGATGATGGGGGGCTCTCGCCGCACCAACGGAAGAGTTCGCTTGGCATCCGGGCTTTTGTTTGCGGCGGTCTGTCTCCTGGCCGTTGCGGGAAGGGCGGCCGATGAGAACTTAAGCGCTCTCCCTCGGCTCAGCTACTCCAGGTTCCTCAAGGGTAGCGCGCCTGAATACCTGGCGATTACTGTGGATGCCAGCGGTCAAGCTACCTTCGACGGCCGGAAAGAAGATGATCCGCCTGGGCCACACCAATTCAAGCTCAGCGCGCGCACGACGCGCCGGCTGTTCCAGCTTGCCCAAGCGCTTGGCAACTTCCAGTCGGTGGACCTGGAGAGCCACAAGCGAGTGGCCAACCTCGGGTTGAAGACGTTCACCTACGAAAACAACGGGAAAAAGCATCAAGCGGAATTCAACTACACGCAGCGGCGCGACGCGCAGGAACTCGTCGATTGGTTCGAGCGGATCGCCAGCGTCGAGCAGCATATTCTTTCCCTCGAACACGCCATCAAATACGACCATCTGAGCCTGCCAGAACAGCTTCGGCAAATCCAGATTGACCTTGACAAACGAGCGCTTGCGGATCCGGAGTTAATGACCCCAACTCTGGAAAAGATCGCCCGCAGCCCGCGCTTTCTTCACCTCGCTCAGTCGCGCGCGCAGGACATCCTGCAGCGCCTCCACAGCAACAACTAGCATCATGAAGCAGAGATTCATCCCAGAGAATCCGTCAAGGCGCGGCTGCAGGGGTGCCGCTGACGATCAGACGGGGTGGCAAATGCCCGGGCAGCGGTGGAAATTATCTCAGTGCAGGGAGTTACAACGGCACTCACACTCGATGACGATCGGCATAGGTCGAGTTAGGGCGGGTTGGCTTCGTCTGCAACCTTTTGCCACCCCCTATCGTCTAGATAGGTGTAAGATGGCGGTAGTGTCCCGACCATCAGGCTTCTGGTTGAGGAGGGCCGTCATGAAGAGACCACTCTGCGTGAAAAGGCTGGCCTTCGGCCTGGGTTTCGTTGCGGTATTTGCGGGCGTTGCCCTGTGGGCGCAGGAACTGTCCCACGCACGCATCGTCCGCCTGAGTTTCACCGAGGGGGTAGTCAGCGTCCAACGGCCCGACGTCGGCGAATGGTCCACGGCCCCGACCAACACTCCTATCCAGGAGGGCTTCAAGCTGGCCACGGGCGAAAGTGGCTTCGCCGAAGTGGAGTTTGAAAATGCCTCCACGGCCCGGATCGGCCAAAACACCGTATTAGAATTCACGCAGCTCGCCTTGCTGCCCAGTGGAGCGAAGCTCAACCGCATGGCGGTCCATCGGGGGTACGCGACATTCAACGTTGTCCCGGAGGGAGATGACTCCTATGAGGTGACCGCGGGCACTGCGACGCTCACGCCTCGTGGCAAAACGCGCTTCCGCGTGGACTTCGAGGAAGGCCTGCTCCAAGTAAAAGTCTTTAAGGGCTCGGTGGAAATCATGAGCCCGGAGGGGACGGGCACACTCGGCAAGAACACCGTGCTTGAAATCCTTCCTGGCGCGGTTGAGGCCTTTCAGATTTCCCAAGGAATTACCAAAGATGCCTGGGATGAGTGGGTGGAGGAACGTGAAAACCGCGTGGAGCTGGCACGCCACCGAGGAGCGCCGTCGCTCTATTCCACCCGCGTCAGCGACCTGATGTGGGGTGCTATGGACTTGATGTATTACGGCACCTGGGCATCTCTGCCGGGTTACGGTTACGGTTGGGCGCCGAACGTGGGTATAGGCTGGAGTCCGTATACCGTCGGGCGGTGGTGCTGGTATCCAATGTTCGGCTACACATGGATTTCGTACGAACCATGGGGCTGGCTACCCTACCACTATGGGGCTTGGATCTACGACGCCAATATCGGCTGGTGCTGGATACCGACGGGGTCCGGCGTGTGGTCGCCAGCACTGGTCAACTGGTACCAGGGCCCCGGGTGGGTCGGCTGGGCCCCCATGTCCCCGATGCTTGGCGGTGGCATATACAACTGCCCGCGCGCTGATGGCTGCGTGGCGATTGCTCCTGAGGACGCGGTGCGGAATGGTCGGCCCATCCAGCCGGGAGGCGTGCGGTGGGGACACCCGACTACGGGGCGGTCCGTTGAGACCGTCGATATCCGGCCTGAGAGGTCGGCCATGTTGCCCGGTTCGGCGCAAGGAGCTGTGAGTGTCAGTCGTCGAACCACAGGTGAAGCCTTTGGGCGCCAGGGCATACCCTTACACGTCCCTGCAGCAGTCGCCAGCCCGGGATCGGCGGGAGGCGCAGCCCCTCGGCCCGAGGGGAGCGATCCTGGAATCGTCTTTGATCCGGAGCGCCGTCAGTACGTAAACAACCCGGCAGGGTCGGCAGCGCCGGCGACCGCAATGCCTAGCGGCCAGGTGGTGCGCCCGGCACCGCAGAGTAATTACCCTAGGCCCGCCGCCAGCGGCCCTCGCCGCGCGGATTGGGATTCCGGCCGCGTATCCGTACAGCGGGGAGTTGCACCCAGTTCGGATGGAACATGGTCCCACCCAATTGATCAATCTTCTGGCTCCCGTGCCAGTGGCCAAAACATCTCAAGCTCGCGCTCCGATTCTGGCGCACGATCTGCGGTCGGCACTAGCTCCTCCGGCGGAAGCCGAAGTAGCGGCGGAGAACGTGGTGGTCATTCCAGCGTATCAAGCGGGAGTTCGAGCAGCGGTCGCTCAGGTAGCTGGGGTGGAGGTTCCAGTGGTGGAGGCCGTAGCTCCGGCGGCTCCATTGGTGGCGGCCACGCTGGGGGCAGCTCGTCCGGTGGTTCCCGCGGCCCGGCGGGTGGCGGAGGAGGCGGAGCTTCGCGGGGTCCTCGGCACTAGGTCACAATTCTGAACCGATTGAGGCTGGGTGGGCGCGCTTGCCGAAAAGCCCAGCCTCATTTGTTTCCGGGGGATCTCTACCTCACGTCGTAGCGCAGGAATTTTACGTAGGCTGCCGCGAACAGCACCAGCGCCCAGGCTACCAGCAGGCCCAGGTCCGGCAAGGCTCTCTCCACCGAAATCCCCAGCGGCTCTTCGTGAAACTCAAACGCCGGCAAATCGGCAAAGCTCTGCTTGACATCCAACGATGGGAACTGCTGGGATTCGGTCAACTGCACGAGTTCCCGGCTTTTGTCATCGTAGTAACGGGTGAAGGCTGATCGGTAATCGCGCAGGGCCGACCGGAAACGGAGGTCCCTCTCGAGCCCCGTGCGGGCCAGACTCATCGCCGCGTAAGACGCGGAACCCGCGGGCGATAACCGTGCGAGCACGAGCGCGAGCCGCGATTGACGCTCCTTTCTCAGCATGTACTCCTCATCCAGCATGCGGAGCTCGCGATTCTGGCGGTCGCGGATCTGTGCCGCCATTTCCTCATAGACGGCGCGCGGCGGCATCTGCTTGCCGTGAAGCTGCAGGTACTCATCCCACATTTTCTGGGCTTCCACGGTTCCCTGGCTGTGCACGGCGGCCTTCTTCATCTCGAAATCCTGCAATGATTCGGCGGGCGCCAAACGTCGCGCGGCAAGGAC
>Ga0073934_10011070_pt1 | contig 11025 bp, 8 predicted proteins | sample LarsenN4metaG_FD_76834 | JGI IMG/M metagenome (GOLD analysis project Ga0073934, IMG submission 76834) | Hot spring sediment bacterial and archeal communities from British Columbia, Canada, to study Microbial Dark Matter (Phase II) - Larsen... ...
CACGTCGCCGGCGCCGGCGGAAAGCACCTTGTAGCGGTCGGGGTTGGTAACCGTGAGCTGGATGGACAGAATGGAGCCATTCGACCAGCCCATCGTGCCGATGCGGTCCGCATCCACCAGCCCACGCGCGATCAAGTAGTCCACGCCCTTCTCGATGTCGGGCACCTCCAGGTCGTAGTATTTTCCGCAGCAGATGGACTCCACCCACTTCAAGCCGTAGTTGCCGCTGCCGTGGTAGTTGGGCCGCAGCACAAACGCCCCGCGCTGGCTAAAGAGGTTGATCGGGTAGCTCCAGCTATCGTCAAACGCGTCCAGATCCGCCCCCGCAGGCCCGCCGTGGATGGCCAGTACAAGGGGGTAGCGCTTGCCGGCCTCGTAGTGGTGCGGGTAGTAGAGAATGCCTTCGACTTCCTCATCGAGCGCGCCTTTCCAGCGCACGATCTCCGTTCTGGCGAAGGTCTTTTCCTTCCACTGCGGGTTCAGATCCGTAAGCTGGACGGGCGCGGCAACCTCCGTGCCGCGCAAGGTTGCCCGGTACCACTGCTCGGGCCTGCTTGCCGTGGCGTACTGGTAGACGAGCGAGCGGCCATCTTCGCCCAGTACGAAGCCGAAGATGTTGCCGGCATGCTCGCCGGTGAGGGGTGTTCGCGTCCACGCTGTGCCAGCGCGAGTGTAACGGGCGAATTGAAACCGCGTGCCCGCCACCAGCAAGGCGACGAAGCCGTCGTCGGTCACTTCAAAGCCGAGTCCAAGGCCGTTCTCCCAGTCCAAGTTCACCTGGGTGGTCGCGCCGCTGGCCAGGTCGTAGAAGTACAGCCGCAGGATGGTGGCCGTCATGAAAGTCGGGTGGGAGGAATAGGGCACGATGGCGTAGAACCCCGCGCCGTCCCGCGCCCAGCGCAACAATAAGGGGTAGATGCGGCCTTCAGTGAAAACCTGTTTGCCCTCGCCCGTGGTCAGGTCGTAGAGGAACGTGACGGGCGGGACTTTGTGGTCCCACGCATAGGCTAGGCTGCGCGCGTGCACGGCAACCGCGCGCTTGCCGTCGCGGCTGACCGCCCAGCTCTGGATCCAATCCCTATTCGTGGTCAACCGGGTCACCTTCTTGTCTTTAACGCTCAGCCGATAGAGGCGCACGGGCGGGGTGTGCGGATGGTCCTCAACCACTGTCGTATCGTCTTTTTTCTTCTTGATTTCGCGCTCGTACAGGCTGGGGTCTTCCTCGCCGCTGAACACGATCGTGTCCTGGTCAATCCATTCGTAGGCGCGGATGCCGCGCTCGAATTCAGTCAGGTGCCAGGGCTCGCCTCCGAAGGGATTCATCAACCAGAGCTGCGCACGCGCCTGCTCGGGCGTCTGCTTGGGCCGCGGCCGCGTGCTCAGGAAGGAAATCAGCTCGCCGTTCGGCGACCAGCGCGGCTGGGAATGGTCTTCCGTGCCGCGAGTCAACTGGATTTCCTTTTTCTCCGTCAGGCTCGACAGGAACAGGCTGCTGGCCCGGCCGTCCTTCTCTTTGTCCGGGACGCTTTTCACCCAGACCACCCACTTGCCGTCCGGGGACACGCGGAACTGGCTGGCGGACTCAGCCATCACGACGTCCTCCGGCTTCCATTCCTTGGCTTTTGCCTCGGGCCTTTCGGTCTGTTGGGCGAGGGTTGGAGCGCCAGCTAGGGCAACAGCAACCATGAGCGCGGCAAACATCCAGAATGCCAGAATACGGTTCTTGCTATTCATGACGGCAAACTCCTTCTTGCAATCCTTGCGCCGGCACAGTTCACACCGCGCAGGACAAGCTACCACAGCTACCCCGAGGCGTCATCGCGCAGCCAGAGAGCATGGCTGGGCCAGCTTGCGTCCGCGCGGGCAGGGTGCCAAGCTGAAGGGCGCAGGAGGAGCCATCATGGCACGAAACGGCGCCGTGTTCACCGCAGAGACTTTCCGTTTCTTTCGCGAGCTGGCACGCAACAACCGCAAGGATTGGATGGATGCGAACCGCGAGCGCTACCAGCAGCACATCGTCGCGCCGTTCCGGGTTTTGCTCGAGCGTCTGACTCCGGCGGTTCTCCGGATGGACCCGGACTTTGACACCAGCGGGCGGACCGGGCGCAATTTCTCACGCATCAACCGCGACATCCGCTTCGCGCGGGACAAGTCGCCCTACCGGACGCAGATGTACTTGCTCTTCAGCCACGCGCGCGATTCGCGCGGCGAAACCCAGCTCTACGTGGGCGTTTCTGCGGAGGCCGTGACTGCCGGCTTGCGCATTTACAATGGTCGGGATTCGCGCTTGCGAGCCGTGGCTTCTCTCCGCGCGCTGCAGAACCTCCCGTGGCTCACCCGCCAAGCTCGCCGACTGGGCAGAAAGTACGAAAGCTACTGGTACGCGACCGAGAAAGGGGAGTGGGCCAAACGCCCTGGCTGGCCGACCGCGCCCGAAGCGTGGAAAAGAATCAGGGGGTGGGTCGTGCGCCGCAAATGGAAGCCCGTGGCCGCCACCCGCCCGGCGTTCTTGGTGGAAGTAAGCAAGGTCTTCCGCGAGCTTTTCCCCCTATACCGCTTCTGTACATCCCCGGCCTGGAAACCCTAGCCGCTCCGGATGGAGCTTGACTCGCCGAGGGCAGGCTCCTAGTATTCGCCTGTCGGTCGCCCCATCGGCCCGTTCGCGCCCTGAAACCTTCCTCGGGAGGAACGACGATGGCTTCCCGCCTTGCTGCATGGTCGCTGGCTGTGGTGTGCCTGGCTTTGGTAGCCTCGTGCGGAGCGCCAACGCCACCGCCGGGCGAGCAGTACTTCGCCGACGCCAAGAAAAACCTTGCGGCCATGGACTACGACGCCGCGCTGAACAACCTGGAGCGCACGGTCCGGGCTGCGGAAGGCACACCGCACGGCCAGCAGGGCTTGCTTCTCCGCGTCGTCCTGTTGACCGCACTGGCGGACACCGCAAAGCGCATGGGCGAAGCCTACCGGATTGGCGCCAGACAGCCGCCCGCGCGGGCCCGCACAGGCCAGTTCGGCAAGATGGGCTCAGACTACTACGGCATCGCCCGGGTGCGCCTGATGAACGCCATGGAAGACTTCATGAAGCAGCGCGGGAAGCTGGGCGAGCAGCCGCTGGAGCTGCAAGTGGACTTCCCGGACTTCACCGGCAGCGAGCACGCCGCGCTCAACAAGATTCGCGAAGGCTACTGGGTGGAAGACAACGACCGTTATCGCGCGCAACTGGAAACCACGCGCAACGCCCTGGCCAGGCTGCTGGCCCGCGTGGCCGGGACCGGAGATGACCTGCACAAGGCCCACGCGGCTTTTGCGCAGGGCACCGTCCGGATGGACTCACGCCTCTACCTGATTGAGCTGAGCGAAACTTTCCTGAAGCTCGCGGAGATGTTCGGCTCGCGAGCCATGGACGACCCCCGCCACCAGCGCATTTGCGCGGAGGTGGTGCGCGACAACCTGAACCTCGCGCACAAGCTGCTGGCCGCCCGCCCGGACAAGGACCTCGAGGGGCGCATGAAAAAGCTGCGCGGCGAGTGTGAGAAGCTGCTCAAGTCTCTGGCCGCCTGAGTGCAGGGAGGAAACCATTGCCCGTCAGCCGCGCCGAAGCGCGCGCCCGGCACACCGCAGAGACCGGGCACGAACAGTTCAGCGAGACCGTTTATGGCATCGTCTGCGCCACCTGCCAGAACTATATCCTGATTGACAACACCAACTGCCCTTCGTCCTGCCGCGAACACGCAACCTGCCGCCAAGCCTACGAATGATTCCGTCCCGCGGGACCGAACCCCGCTTTCGGGTCGGTTGACGTGTGGTGCGCGACTTACGTACGATGCCGGCTCGGGGAAAAGGCAGGCGCGAACTGACTCCCATCACGGAGTTCTACAGATGAAGCGTTACGCCAAGGCGCTGGTGTGGGTGTTCGTTTCGTTGGGGGGCGCAGGGGCCTTGGCCACGATTGCGCTGCAGCGCGGTGAGCCGCTTAACGGCACGTGGTTCATAGTCGCCGCGGGCTGCACCTACCTGGTGGCCTACCGGTTTTACTCCGCGTTCCTGGCTGCTCGCGTGCTGGCCCTGGACAACCAGCGGGCCACTCCCGCCGAGCGGCTCGACGACGGCAAAGACTTTGTCCCCACGAACAAGTGGGTGGTGATGGGCCACCATTTCGCGGCGATTGCCGGGCCGGGTCCGCTGGTCGGGCCCACTCTGGCGGCGCAGTTTGGCTATCTGCCCGGAACCTTGTGGATCATCGTCGGTGCCGTGCTCGGCGGGTGCGTGCAGGACTTCGTCATCCTGTTCTGTTCCATCCGGCGCGACGGCAAGTCGCTCGGGCAAATCGCCCGGGAAGAAGTCAGCAAGCGCGCGGGCTGGATCGCCCTGCTGGCCGTGCTGGCGATCATGATTATCCTGCTGGCGGTCGTGGCCCTGGTGGTCGTGAACGCCCTCAAGGAGTCTCCCTGGGGCACGTTCACGCTGGCCCTGAGCATCCCGATTGCCATGTTGGTCGGCGTGTACATGCGCTACTGGCGTCCGGGGCGCGTGCTGGAAGCCTCCGCGATTGGACTGGCCCTGCTGGTGTTCGCCGTAGTGGCCGGGCAGTGGGCGGCCGAGTCGCCGAGTTGGTCGGAGGCCTTCACGCTGACGGGCACCGGGCTGGCCATTGCCATCATCCTCTACGGCTTTGCCGCCTCCGCCCTGCCCGTATGGCTGCTGCTGGCCCCGCGCGATTACCTGAGCGCGTTCATCAAGGTGGGCGCGGTGTGGGCCCTGGCCGGGGGCATCCTGTGGGTGCGACCGAGGATCGAAATGCCCCCGCTCACCCAGTTCACCGACGGCACGGGGCCCGTCTTCGCGGGAACTATCTTCCCCTTCTGCTTTATCACCATTGCCTGCGGCGCTATCAGCGGATTCCATTCGCTGATCTCCTCCGGCACCACGCCGAAGATGATCACCCGCGAAGGCCACGCGCGGCTGGTGGGCTACGGCTCGATGCTGATGGAATCGTTCGTGGGTGTGATGGCCATGGTGGCAGCCTGCGCGCTGACGCCGGGCGTCTATTTCGCCATCAACAGCCCGGCCGGCATTGTCGGGCACACGGCGGAAGCTGCGGCGGCGACGATCAGCTCGTGGGGCTACCCGCTGGAGGCCGCTACGATGACGGGTTTGGCACAGCAGGTCGGTGAGCAAACCCTGCTCAACCGCACCGGGGGCGCACCCTCGCTGGCCGTGGGCATGGCCCACATTTTCAGCAGCACCCTGGGCGGCGAGGGCCTGCTGGCCGTCTGGTACCACTTCGCTATCATGTTCGAGGCGCTGTTCATCCTGACGGTGCTCGACGCCGGAACGCGCGTCGGCCGGTTCATGGTGCAAGAGCTGCTGGGTCATGTCTGGGAGCCTTTGGGACGAAGAGGCTGGTATCCCAGCATCATTGGGTGCAGCGCGCTGATTGTCACGGCCTGGGGATACTTCCTTTACCAGGGCGTTGTGGATCCGCTCGGAGGCATCAACTCGCTCTGGCCGCTGTTCGGCATTGCCAACCAGTTGCTGGCCGCCGTGGCTCTGGTCGTGGCCACCACCGTGCTCATCAAGATGGGTCGGACGCGCTGGGTCTGGGTGACCCTGGTGCCGCTGGCCTGGCTGGTGACGGTAACCATGACCGCGAGCTACCAGAAAATCTTTCACCCCGAGCCGCGCCTGGGCTTTCTCGCCCAGGCACGCGTCCTGAGCCAGCAGCTTGCCGCGGGGAACGTCCCGACGGCACGCCTCGTAGCCACCGAGCAGCTCATCTTCAACAACCGGCTGGATGCAGCCGTGACCGCGCTCTTTGCGGGACTGATCCTGATCCTGCTGGTTGAGGCGTTGCGCGAATGGCTCAGCATCCTGAGCGGACAGAAGGAGCCCGCTCTGCACGAAGCTCCCTACGTAACCACCCGCCTGGCGGAGGCCGACTGATGGCTGCGCGGATCCTTTCCTTGTGGGGCCGGCCCTTGGCCGCGGCCGGGAATGCGTTGCGGAAGTTCTGGTGGTGGCTGCGGCAGATGAGCGGCGACGCAGCCTATGAGAACTATCTGTGCCGCGCCGGACACAGCGGCGGGCAGGAAGCACCCTGCCCGGCGCACCGGCCTGCAGTTTCCATTCTTTCGGCGGAACAGTTCTATTTGGAGCGGTTGAAACGGCGGTACTCTGGAGTCAGCCGTTGCTGCTAGGCACATGTTGCAGGTTGCATCGCGTGGTTTGAAAATTGCCGTGGACGCTGGGGAGCCCCAACCCTATAATGCCAGATTGGTTTCGGGCGTGGACGCATTCTTGCACACCAGGGAGCACTCCGAATGAGCACGGCACCGGCGAAGACACCGCGGCTGACGCCCGAGGTCAGGCCGACGGCAGCACTCCAGATGTACCTGGAGACAATCATCTACAAGACCCGCGAGCGGCTCGAGCTGATTAACATCACGCGCGACCTGAACGAAATTGTGCGCAGGCATGGCCTGAAAGCCGGGCTTGTGATCGTGCAGTCTCTCCACACGACCACGGCGGTTTTCATCAACGAATTCCAGCAGGCCCTGCTCGACGACATCAAGGCCTTCCTGGAGCGCGTCGTCGGGCGGCTGGATTACTGGCGGCACAACGACCCGAACCTTTCTGAATGCGACCGGAAGAACGCCGATTCGCACCTGCGCGCCATGCTTCTGGGGCACACGCTTTCCCTCCCGGTGCGCGACGGCGCGCTGGCCCTGGGGAGCTGGCAGTCGGTCATCCTGGCGGAGCTGGACGGGCCGCGCGAGCGCGCCGTGCAAATCCAGGTGCTCGGTGTGGCCGACCCCCCGGGGGAATAAGCTCACCCTCGCCTCCTTTTCCGTCTGTCCGAAGACTGCTGGACTCGGCTTGGCTGTCTGAGTACAATCCGGCACACACCCGGACTAACTGTTCACCGGGCATCTGCGTGAGGGGGAGAGAACCATGAAGCGCGCATTCTGGCTGTTGCTTTTAGCGGTGGCCGTCGCGGGGCTGGCTGCGGCGCAGTACGGCAATCGGGCGGCACAAAGCTCGGCTCCGCCCGGTTTTTCCATCACCGCCAGCTACATTGAAGCGTGCAGTTGCGACATGTTTTGCCCTTGCTACTTCAATGAGCACGCCACGCGTCACGGCAACGCCCACTTCTGCAAGTTCAACAACGTGCTCCGCGTGGACAAGGGCAGCTACAAGGGCACGAACCTCGCAGGGGTCAAAGCGTGGCTCGCCGGCGACCTCGGACCCAACTGGGGAAAGGGTCAAGCGGATTGGCTGGTGATCATGTTTGATCCCATGATCACCAAAGCTCAAGAAGAGGCCATGTTGGACATCCTGCCCCAGCTTTACCCCATGAAGTGGAAAGTTCTGGGCGTCGAGAAGATCCCCATCGAATGGAATGTGGATACATCAAAGGGGATCGCTGCGGCTCGTCTGGGCAACGGCAAAGGCGAGGTCATCCTGGAGAAGTGGAAGGGCGACAACCCCGGCAGGGAAAGCGTCCTGCAGAACGTGAAGTACTGGGCGGCGCAGTCCAACACCGGCTTTCGCATGTGGAAGAACAAGCGCCACTACTACGAGGGATACGGCCAGAAGATTGAGTACAGCGGGACGAACGGCTTCCTGATCACCATCAACTTTTCCGGCCAGCCGAAGTCTTAGGCTGCCGAGCAACTCGGGCCACGTGCCGGGGCGCGGGGTTCCGGCCCCGGGCAGCCTTCTAGAATTCCTCTTCCTCCTCGGTTCTTTTCAGCCGGGTGATTCTCAGCCGCAGAGAGACATCGCGGGACCGCAGCTCACGCAGGATAGCCACGCAGGTGTCGTGCGGGAGGTCCTCGGGAGGAAAGACTCCGGCACGATCGCGCGGGAAGTGTTTCACAAACAGGGCGGCCATGTGGGCCGTGGCGTAGGCAATGGGCGTGGTGAGCATGCCGCGCCGGCGAATCTGGTACAGGGTCAGGAAACTGGCGTCCCAGCGAACCATGAGTGGCTGATCGCCTCGTCTGCCGCGCACCAGAACCGCCAGCGCAAACCGCGCGTTGTGCAGCTTGCCCTGGCGGATGAGCTGGGCGACCAGACGCGGGGTCGGCGTCTGCGGAAAGCGCTTGGATACGGGCTTCCGGGCGGCGCGCAGCCGCCCCTGACGGTACCAGCGGCGCAGCCGCTCGATTTCGTTGCCGCCGATCTTTACATCCATTTCGCGCATGGCCAGGAAGTGCGGCAGGGTCCCGACCTCGTCCTGTGCCGCCAGCATCGTTGTTACTTCGCCGATGGGCGGCGGGAAGCGGAACCGCTCCGGCTCGCTGAACCGCCGCGCCAAGCGGAAGCGGCCGTGGCGATAGACGCGCGGCCGCGAGGTGGCCTCGTCAAAGGAAACATCCGCTGACCAGGTGGAAATCGGGTCCTTGCTTTCCGTGCTCTCGTACAGGCGGATGTGCACGGCCTCGACTGCGTCAAGCAAACGCGCACTGCGCTTCACCAGCAGGTTGGTGAGCCCCGGCGCAACGCCCGCGTTGATCAGCGCAGCGCGGTTCTTCTGGACGAAGCGCCGGTTGAAACGCAGTTGCTCGGCCTTGAACGGGTGGCGCGTCAGGTGGGAGCCTAGGTCCAGGTAGTGGGCCCGTAGACGCAGCGCCGCCCGCAGAATGATCTCGTTGAACACGGCCGGCGAGGCGTTCACCAGCAGGTGACAGCCCCGGCCGGCGCGGACAATGGCCCAGAGGTTGCGCGCGTTGACGGCTTCAACGCGGATGGCGCTTTTCTTGGCCAGGAAGCGGCGGGCGCGCTCGACGTTCTTGTCGCCGCACCAGACGGTGTGTCCCTGCCGCTCGAGCAACTGGGCTAGCAGGGAGCCGGTGGCCCCGGCCCCCAGGACGAAGATGCGCATCGGCCCGCAACTCTACCACAAACCACTCACGCGCATGGCGGACGGCGGCCGCAGCCGGTAGGCAACCTCAAATCCTCGGGCCCCCTGGTGGTGCGGTTGCGGTGTTGGACGGCGTAGCGTACAATGGGCGGGAATTCTCCGACCTCCGCCGCCTGACGGAGCGAAAACCCATGGCGCGGAGGCGGTGTTCCGCGGGCTGCGGGACCGAGGGTGCGGGTGGAAACGCCCGCGCCTCCCGTGCTTGGAAAGGAGAAGCCCCGCCTAGGCGGGCTGGTCGCCCAAATCCCGGCACGGATTTGGGCAGTGCTGTTTTTGGGCCGCCTCAGGTTTCACAGGCTCTGGCGCATGGCTCTGCACGACAAGTTCGGGCGGCAAATCACCGACCTGCGCATCTCCGTTACCGACCGCTGCAACTTCCGCTGCGTTTACTGCCGCTCGGCCGACCCGGAAAACCACATGGACTGGCGCGAGCTGCTCACCTGGGGGGAACTCGAGCGGCTGGCGCGCATCCTGATCGGCCTGGGCATCCGCAAAGTGCGTGTAACCGGCGGCGAGCCGCTGGCCCGCGAAGGCCTCGAGGACTTCGTGGCCGCGCTGCGCGGCCTGGGCGCGCAGGACGTCTCCATCACCACCAACGGCCGCGGCCTGGCTGAGCGTTGCGACAGGCTTGTGCGCTCCGGACTGAACCGGGTCAACATCAGCCTGGACTCGCTCGACCCGGCGAAGTTCGAGCGCATCACGCGAACCAAGGCTTTCCGCCAGGTGATGGACGGGATTGACGCGGCGCAGGCCTCGCCGTTGCGCTCGGTCAAGGTGAACGCGGTGCTCGTGCGCGGTCTGAACGACGACGAGGTTGAAGCGTTCGCCGAGTTTGCGCGCCAGCGCAACCTGGTCATGCGCTTCATCGAGTTCATGCCGCTCGACGCCGACCGCCATTGGACGCGGGAACTGGTCGTGCCCGCTGCCGAGGTCAAGCGGCGCATCGAGGCCCGCTGGCCGCTCGTCCCCGTGGCCCACGAGCGCAGCGAGACGGCGCGAAAATACCGGTTCGCCGACGGCCAGGGGGAAATCGGCCTGGTTGCCCCGGTTACCCAGCCCTTCTGCGGCTTCTGCTCGCGCATCCGCGTCACCGCCGACGGCAAACTGCGCACCTGCCTGTTCAGCACCGAGGACCGCGACCTGAAATTTTTGCTGCGCAACGGCGCGGGCGACCAGGAGATTGCCCGGCTCATCGAGCAAATCGTAGAAGAAAAAGAAGAAGGTCACCGGATCAACGAACCAGATTTCGTGCCGCCCTCGCGGACCATGGTTTTCATAGGCGGCTGATGGGGCTGGAAAACCCGCGCCGGAAAGGCGACAATACAAGCAAGGGAAGCGGCGATGCCAACAGGTTCCCTGGTAGAAATCGCGCGAACTCCAACGACAGCGGCGCAGCCGGAAACCATCCGTGTGCCGGAAATTGAGCCGGGGGTGGGGTGCAACTTCGATTCGTATCTGCTGGTGCCGGATACCTCGCTCGATACGCGCATCCGCGCGGCGCTCGACCGCCTGGGCTCGAGCGTGGTCATCCTGGGCCACCACTACCAGCGCGACGAAGTGATCCAGTTCGCCCACTTCCGGGGCGACTCCCTGAAGCTGGCCCAGCAGGCCGCCCGGACAGAGGCCCGCTTCATCGTTTTCTGCGGCGTCCACTTCATGGCGGAAAGCGCGGATATTCTGCGGCAGCCACATCAGCAGGTGATCCTCCCGGATTTGAACGCAGGTTGCTCGATGGCCGATATGGCCACCATTGACCAGGTAGAAGCCTGCTGGGACCAGCTCGAGGCGCTGGGCGGGCTGAACGTGGTGCCGGTGACGTACATGAACTCCTCGGCGGCCATCAAGGGTTTCACCGGGCGCCAGGGCGGCTCCGTCTGCACCAGCTCGAATGCCGCAGCCGTGCTGCGCTGGGCCTTCGAGCGGGGCGAAAGGGTTCTGTTCCTCCCCGACGAGCACTTGGGGCGCAACACGGCCTATCGCATGGGCATTCCACTCGAGCAGATGATCGTGTGGGATCCTTACCAGAATCTGGGCGGCCATTCGCCCGGGGCCATCCGTCAGTCGCGCATGATCTTGTGGAAGGGCTACTGCTCCGTGCA
>Ga0073934_10011071_pt1 | contig 11024 bp, 10 predicted proteins | sample LarsenN4metaG_FD_76834 | JGI IMG/M metagenome (GOLD analysis project Ga0073934, IMG submission 76834) | Hot spring sediment bacterial and archeal communities from British Columbia, Canada, to study Microbial Dark Matter (Phase II) - Larsen... ...
GAACTGCTCGTCGCCCACCGCCAACACCTCGTCGACGAGGAGGATGTCCGAATCCAGGTGAGCGGCCAGCGAGAACCCGAGACGCATGTGCATCCCGCTGGAATAGTGCTTGAGCGGGACATCGATGAACCCGGCGAGCTCCGAGAACTCGACGATCCGCGGGTAGACGGCGTCGGTTTCGCACCGGGAGAGGCGGTAGAGGGACGCGGCGAGATGAACGCACTCGCGACCGGTCAGATCGGGGTGGAAGCCGACACCGAGCTCGAGCACGGGCGCCACGCGCCCTCGGACCGTGACCTCCCCGGAAGTGGGGGGATAGATACCGGCCATGATGCGCAGGAGGGTGCTCTTGCCCGTGCCGTTGGGTCCGATCAGGCCCAGGCACTCCCCGGGCTCGACCGCGAGCGTCACGTCGCGGAGCGCCCAGAACGTCTCGCGTTGCTCCCGGTAGCGAGGACGAACGAGGCCGATGACCTTCACCTTCAGGTGCTGGGCCTCGTTGCGTCGGATCACGAAGCACTTGGATACCCGGGTGAGCTCCACCGCCGGGGTCACGGCTACGCGCGCTCCGCGAAGGACTGGCTGTACGAGCGGAAGACGAGACGACCGGTCAGACAAAGGCCCGCCGTCCACAGCAGCAGGGTGACGATGAGGAGGGCTGGGGGTCGATGCCCCCAGAACAGGACATCCTGGTAGGCGAGGGCGAAGGCGCCAGACGGACTGATCGCGAGGAGGAGCTGGAGCTCCGGGGGCGCCATGGTCACGGGATACACGATCGGCGTGAGCCAGAAGAGGAGCAGGAGGCCGACCTCGGTCAGGTGGGCGACGTCCCGGTAGAGAGTCGTGAGGGCGGAGAGGATCAAGGCGACGCCGATGGTGAAGCCGAGGTGCAGGATGAGCAAGGGAGGGAAGAGGAGGGCGGTCCAGGGCACGGTCGCTCCCGAGACGAGGACGAGCAGCGGGAGCAGGACGGCCAGGGTTAGGAGTAGTTGGACGAAGTTGCAGAGGACCGTGGCTACGGGCAGAACTTCCCGGGGGAAGGAGACCTGCCGGATGAGAGCGGCGTTGCCAAGGACAGAAGACGTCGAGGCCATGGCGGATGCCGAGAAGAAGTGCCAGGGCATGAGGCCGACCACGAGAAAGTGGAGGTAGTTCTCCAGGGGGATCCGGATGATATACCGGAAGGCGAGCGTGTAGACGGCGAGCATCAGGAGCGGGTTGAAGATGGACCAGACCACGCCGATGACCGAGTCGCGATACTTCAGCTTGAGATCCCGAAGGACCATGTTCGTGATGAAGCTGCGGTAGGCCAGGAGGTCCTGGAGCATAGGCATGGTCGGGCGGCGTCAGGCGGTGGCCGGCCTCACCGCGACACGCCCTCCCGGCTCCCGCCGCGTTCGGCGTACTGGAGCGCCTTGATGGCCAGGACGACCCCGATCGCGAGGATGACGATCAGGAGCATGGCGTGCTGCTTCGGCAGGATCGACACCAGGTACGCCGTGAAGGCGAGATACACGCACGCGCCGTGGAGCAGGGTTGTGACCGCCCGTGGCGAAAGCCCGAGGCCGAGGAGCCGGTGGTGGAGATGTCGGGTGTCCCGCTGAAAGGGGTGTCGCCGGTCGGCGAGGCGGCGGCAGACCGCGATCAGCGCGTCGAGGATCGGGATCCCGAGCAGGACGATAGGCAGGAGCAAGGTGAGCGCGACGCTGCCCTTCCGGTTCTCGATCAGCGAGATCGCGCCGATAAGGAAGCCCAGCGAAAACGAGCCCGTGTTGCCCAGGAAGATCCTGGCCGGCGACCAGTTGAAGGGGAGGAAGCCGGCGGTCGCCGCCGCGAGCAGCAGGGCCGGGGACATGCTGACGAGATCCCCGAACCGGAGAGAGATCAGGAACAGCGTGAAGGCCGCGATGGCCACGACCCCTGCGGCCAAACCGTCCAGCCCGTCGATGACGTTGATCGCGTTGGTCACCACGACGAGCCAGAGCACGGACGCGGGCACCGCGAGCCAGCCGAGGCTGACGGCGTCGCCGAAAGGGTTGGTGATCTGGTCGATGCGGAACCCGTGTGCGAACAGCAGGAGGCCGGCGCCGACCTGGACGAGGAGCTTGGCCCACGGCCCGCAGCCCCGGAGGTCGTCGTAGGCGCCGAGAGCGGCGATGGCGACCGATGCCAGCGTGAGCCCCAGGAGATGGCTGGCGGTAACGTCCCCGTCGCCGATGGGACGGAACGCCCAAAGAACCGTGAGAAAGGCTGCGAGGATCGCGAGGCCCCCAAGCGTCGGGACCTCGCGCGAGTGGATCTTGCCGGGCGAGGGGACGTCGAGGAGGCGGAACCGGAGGGCAACCCGGACGAGAAGGGCGGTCAAGAGATAGCTGGTCGCGGCGGCCCCCAGGGCGGCGACGACCACCGTCACCGGATCCGGCGCCACGGCGATCTCGTCAGGAGCTGGAGGCCTGCGCGGGCGGCCACGCCGATCAGGACGGGGAGATCCAGCCAGGGTCCCCGGCGCATGTGCTTCCGGTAGTACCGGAGCATGCCCCGGTGCCGTTCGACGATGAGGCGCGGGGGCAGCCGGGCGCTGCTGATCCCTTCGTGGTGGACGACCACGGCCTTGGGATCGTAGTACACGCGCAGGCCCGCCCCGTGGACACGCCGGCACCAGTCCACGTCCTCGTTGAAGAGGAAGAACCGCTCGTCGAGCGGCCCGACCCGCTCGACCACGGTCCGCGAGGTCATCAAGGCCGCGCCCGACACCCAGTCCACCGCGCGGACCTCGGCGTGATCCCAGTCGGAGAGGAGATACCGGCGCGACTGAGGATTGGACGGCCAGAGCCGCCTCGAGAGGGACTGGCGGGTGAAGAGCACGGTGGCGAGCGAGGGGAAGGCCCGGCAGGAGTACTGGAGCGACCCGTCGGGCCCGACCAGCTTCGGTCCGACCGCCCCCGCGTCCGGATGACGGCGCAGGCAGGCGGCAAGCTCGGTCACCGCCCCCTCCCCGACGAGGGTGTCCGGGTTGAGCCACAGGAGAAGATCGCCGCGCGCCAGGCTCAGTCCCTGATTGGTCCCGCGGGCGAAGCCGACATTCTCTTGATTGAGGACGAGCCGGACCTGCGGGAACCGGCGGGGGACCAGCGTCTCGGTTCCGTCGCCCGAGGCGTTGTCAATGACGATGACTTCGAACGAGAGATCGGTCGGGGTCTTGTAGAGGGAGGCGAGGCACTCGGCCAGCCGTCCGGACGACCGGTAGTGGACGATGATGACCGAGAGGTCGAGAGAGGTCACTCGGGCGCCTCCGCGCTACGCTCCTGGGCTATCCCGCCGCCGGCCGTGCCTCGGCACCGAGGGCCAGACCCAGCACCGCGCCCCAGACCTGGGCGCCTAGCCGGTTTCCCGTCAGGACCGCTGCGGCGAGTCGGATCGCGCCACCGACAAGGAGCACCCCGCGGAGGGCCAGGCACGCCGGCGGCCGGTAGTGCTTCTCGTAGAAGCGGCGCATGCTGCGAAAGCGCTCGATCAGGGCCGGTCCGGGCACGGTGCGGGAGGACTGGCCGAGGTGGTGGACGACCTCGACGGCGGGCGTGAAGTAGACGCCCCAGCCCGCTCGCCGCACCCGCCAGCAGAAGTCCTTGTCCTCGAAGTAGAGGAAGAAGCGCGGGTCGAACCCGCCGATCTGGGTGACGACCTCCCGGCGGATCAGCATGCAGGCGCCGGTCACATAGTCGACCACGCGCACTCGCGCGTGCGGATCCAGCTGACCGAAGTACCGGCCGAGCCATCCCCCGAGCCGCGCCCGCAGGAGGCGCACGGGCACGATGCGCTTGAGGGCGAAGACGGCGCCGGCGGCCTGGAACAGCGTGGGGAACCGGTAGGCCGAGGGCTGGAGGCTTCCGTCCGGGTTGAGGAGTCGCGGCCCGACGACAGCGGCGTCGCGATGCGCATCGGCGAAGGCCACGAGGATCTCCAAGGTCCCTGGCCCGACGACGGTGTCCGGGTTGAGGAGGAGCAGGTAGCGCCGCGTCGAGGCCTCGATCCCCTGGTTGGCCGCGCGGGCGAAGCCCAGGTTCCGCTCGTTGCGGATGAGCCTCACCTCCGGGAACCCGGCGACGGCGTCGAGGCTCCCGTCCGACGAGGCGTTGTCCACGACGAGAACTTCCGGCATCGCGCCCCCTGCGACCCGCCGGATGGAGCCGAGACACTGCTCGAGGAAGCCGCCGGCGTTGTAGTTGACGACGATGACCGACAGGTCCAGCACGTCACCAGCCGAGGAGTCGCCGCCGGACTCGCCGGAAGCCTCGCTCCTCGAGCACCGCCCGCCCGACGCCCCAGCCATAGCTCGCCAAGGCCGCGAGATCCGACGGCAACGAGCGACGATCCCGATCCGCGGCATGGCTCGGACGGCGGCAGAACTCGGCGAGGGGCGCGACGACGCGCGGCCACGTCATCTCGCGGGCGAGGCTTAGGGATGCGGCCCGGCAGCGCTGGTACAGCCCCTCGTCGTCGAGCAGCCGCAGGATCGTCTCGGCCCACCCGGCCACGTCCCCGGGGGCGAGCGCGAACCCCGCGCCGCGCGCCTCCACCAGGTCGGCCACCTCGTCCCCTCGCGTGCACAGCACGGGCCGGCCGGCCCAGAGGTAGTCGAGGAACCGCGTCCGGAACGCGAACCGGGCCTCGGCGTGGTCGGGATGGGCACTGACGCCGATGTCCGCCTCGAGCAGCGCATCCTGCCGGCGTTCGTAGGGCACCCACCCGGGATTGAAGAACACGGCGCGGCTCTCGAGCTCCAGGGACCTGGCGAGCGCCACCGCCTCTCCGAGCCTCTTGGTGGGCGGCACGCGGGGGTTGGGATGCTGCGTCCCCAGGAAAACCAGCTTGACGTCGTCGCGCTTCGCGGCGACCCGCTCCATGGCGCGAATGACGGTGGACGGGTCGAGCCAGTCCCAGAGGCCGCCCGCCCACAGGAGGAGGCGGTCGGTCTCGCCGAGCGCCGGGTGGATGCTACGCAGGAGCGCCCGGGTCCGGACCGGTTCCGCCACCGGGACGCCGAACGGGACGACCGCCAGCAGGCGGCGGAAGAGCGGATCCTCGGCGTAGGTGTGTCGGTTGAGCCGCCCGGTCGCGCCCAGCATTCCCAGCCAGAAGTCCCGCTGGCGCTCGCCCGAGCACAGGAAGAAGTCTCCCACCTCCAGGAGCTGGCGGAGCCGGAGGTCGACGTATCGCTGGGTCAGCCGCATGTGGCGGGTCGGCGTCTCTCGCACCTGCTCAAGGACCTCGAGGGAAAGGGGGTCGTAGAGATCGATGACGAGTACCTTCCGCATCAGACGCAGGGCGGCCATGGGGAGGCTGAAGCCTTGCGCGATCAGGACATCGCACCACCGGAGCAGCTCGCGGAGCCGACCTGCTTCGTACCGAACGACCCGGAAGCCGTCGCCGTCTGGGACAGGCGTGTTCGGGACCGCGAGGAGGACCTCGGTCTCTCGGCTCAGCTGGCGCGCGAACTCCCAGTAACGGATACCCGGCCCCGCCATGCTGGGACCGACGAAGTCCGCCGAAAGGAGGACGACCCTTGTCATGGGCGCTCTCATTGTGGCCCACCTCGCCCGGGCGGCTCAAGCCGTTTCGGGCTGGGACCGTGCGATGTCCGCCGGAGGCCGGAGGCGATCCTCGGGCCGATTCGGCGCAGGCGCGCCATCGCGACCGTCATGACCGGAACCCGACGGGGTGTCACCGTCGTTCTGAGCCTTGTCCTGGCGACAGGACTCCTCACCCGGCCGGCGGCGCCCCAGGCGGAGCCGGGGCGGAAGAGGCCGGACCGCGGCCAGGAGCACGTGCCCCAGGGAACCGCGATCACCTAGCTACCCACCCACGTCGGGTCCCCACTGGCCGGCGTGGGCGCGCTGGGGCATCTATCGGGATCCGGTTCCTGAGGAGCTGTTCGAGTTCGATCGGCTGGACCGCGAGCCGATCGCGCGGTTCGTCCGCGCGTACCAGGATCGCGGACCCGAAAACGTGCCGTGACGCCTCGGGCGTCGGGTCGCGGATCCGGGGTCAGGCCTCGACGAAGACGCCGGTCCCCTCGACCCGGACCGGGTAGCAGCTCACGCGGAGGGCGGGGTTCAGCACGTTGGCGCCGGTCGTGACGTCGTAGCGCCAGCCGTGCCAGGGGCAGGTCACCGTGGTGCCCTCGAGGTCGCCCTCCCCGAGGGGCCCGCCCCGGTGGAGGCACGTGTTGTCGATCGCGTAGAAGGTCCCGCCGGCGTTGAAGAGGGCGAGGGTCTTGCCGGCGACCTCGACGACCTTCGCGCTGTCGGGCGGGATGTCGCCGGTCTCGGCCACCTTGGTCAGTGTCGCCATCGTCGGTCTCCTTGCGGTGACGCCGCCGTCACTCCCGGAGGAGCTGGCGGGCGATGATCAGTCGCTGGATCTCGGACGTCCCCTCGTAGATGCGGGCCGCCCGCACCTCGCGGTAGAGGCGCTCGATGGGGGACCCGCGGAGAACGCCGGCCCCGCCGTGGATCTGGACCGCCTGGTCCACCACGCGCTGGGCCATCTCGGTGGCGTAGAGCTTGGCCATGGACGACTCGAGGGTCACCCGCGCCGCCCCGGCGTCGCGGAGGCGGGCGGCCGAGTAGACGAGGAGCCGGGCGGCCCGGATCTCCGTGGCCATGTCGGCGAGCTTGGCCTGGATGAGCTGGAACTGCGCCAGCGGCTGGCCGAACTGGACGCGCGTCCGGGCGTGGGCGAGGGCGAGGTCGAGCGCGGCCTGGGCGAGCCCGACGGCCTGGGCCCCCACCGACGCGCGGAACACGTCGAGCGTCCCCATCGCCACGCGCCAGCCTTCATGCTCTGCCCCCAGGAGGTGCTCCGCCGGGACGCGGCACCGCTCGAAGCGGAGCTCGCCGATGACGTGAGGCGCGAGGGTGTGGAGCGGCGCGCCGTCGAGGCCCGGTGCGTCGCCGGGGACCAGGAAGGCCGAGATGCCCTTCGCCCCGCGCTCGGGCGCCGTCTTGGCGAAGACGACGTAGAGATCGGCGGCCGGGGCGTTCGAGATGAAGCGCTTCGTCCCGCTGAGCACCCAGCCGTCGCCGTCACGCTCGGCACGGGTCGCGAGCCCGGCCACGTCCGACCCCGCCTCGGGCTCGGTCAGCGCGAAGGCCGGGACCTGCTCGCCTCGGGCCAAGGCCGGGAGGAACCGCGCCTTCTGGGCCTCGGTTCCAGCCAGGAGAATCGGGTAGCTCCCGAGCCCCTGGATGGCGAACAGCTCCTCGGCGGCGGGGCACGTCCGCGCCAGCTCCTCGCGGACGAGGCAGAGGGTCACGGACCGGAAGGGACCGTCGAGCGCGCCGCCGTACGCCTTGGGGATCAGGAGCGGGAAGACACCCTCGCCCCCGAGGGCGCGCGCGAGGTCGCGGTTCAGCTCGTCCCGCTCGCCCCACGCGTCGGCGACGGGTCGGAGCACGTCCTGGCCGACCCGGGCGACGAAGGCGCGGAGCGCCGACTCCTCCGCGCTCAGCGCGAGATGCGTGGCTCCCGACGTCGTCATGCCGGCTCGAGCCGGGTCACCCCGGGCGTCGACCCCGCGGCCCGCCGGGGGGGCGAGAGGTAGCGGACGAAGCTCAGCTCCCCCCGCGTCACCGTGAAGAGCGCCAGGGCGCGTGCGAGGACGCCGTCGGCCCGGAGCGCGACCTGCTCGCCGTAGAGCGAGGGGAAGGCGGCGCGCGCGAGGAGGCTTTCGCGGAGCCGCGTGCCGGACGGCACCTCGCCCCCGGGGCCGCGGGTCGCCTGGATCCCGGCGACGACGATGGCCAGGGCCTCGTAGGCGCTCGCGGCGTAGCGCGACGGGTCGCTCCCGAACCGCTTCCGATACCGCGCGGCGAATCGCGCCCCCCGCGAATCCGGTGCCGGCACGAAGGCGTCGCTCACGATCAGCGCGCCGTCGAGGGCTGCTCCCGCCGTCAGGCGCGCGACGCGATCATCGTCGAGGACGAGGAGGAGCCCGCCGTAGCCGGCCTCGCGGAGGGCCCGGGCCACCTCGCCGAGCTCGATGTCGTGAAATCCCAGGAGGACCGCGTCGGGGGCGAGCCGCACCAGCTCTCGCAGGCGGACCGCGAGGTCCGGCGTGTCCGGAGACAGGCTGGCCTCGAGCACCACGCTCGCGCCGGCCTGGCGCCAGCGCGGGACCGCGACCGCCCGGATCGTCCGGCCGAGATCATCCCCCGCCGTGACGATCGCGGCGCGGGCCAGCCCGCGCTCGTGCACGAGGTCCGCCAGCGCCTCCACGCGCATCCCCAGGGGCGGGCGGGTATGGATCAGACCGCGGCTGCCCGCGGGAAGGCGAGGCGTGACGATTCCCTGGTGGATCACCAGGACGTCGCGCGCGGCCGCCTCCTGGTGGATCGCGAGGGTCGGGGTCGCCGACGCCGTGAAGACGACGGCGAGCGGGCGGCTCGCGAGCTGGGCGAAGCGCTGGACCGCCTGCCGCGGGTTCAGGGGGTCGACGTCCAGTGCCTCGAGCGCGAGCGGGACCCGGGCCCCGGGCGGCTCGTCCGGCGCGTCCGACTCGACTCCGGTCGGCGGTGCGACCCCGCTCGGCGGCGCGCCCGGTGCCGAGGCGTCCGACGGGCGCGCGTCCCGCCGCTCCGGGCGCAGCGGGCGCCCGAGCTCCGCGATGGCCAGCTCCAGGCCACGGCGCATCTCGGTTCCGTACCAGGTCGCCGGCCCGGTCAGGGGAAGCAGCGCGCCGATCCGGATCGGGGCCGGCTGGGTCGGCGGCCCGCCGGGGGGGCTCGCAACGCCGGACCCGCCGTCCGGCTTGCTGGGCGGGGACGGGGATTGGCCGTGTCCGGGCAGCGAGGCGAGGAGGACCAGGCTCACGGCGACCGCGAGGCCGGCAGTCGGGCGCATGGCGGGATTGTACTCCCCGGCGTGCGATGCCGCCACGCGCGAGCGTGCGTTGAGACCGAGACGCTCGCGCGCGTGGGGAGGAGCAGGCCGGAGGGTCGATCTGCGATGCCGGCCCTCCGGCCGTCGGGTCTCTACGAGCTGCCGGGACCTGCGGGCCGGGGCGTCGCCTCCAGCAGCGAGGTTTCCCGGCGCGCGAACATCTCGGCCGTCCCCGAGACGCCGCCGTATCCCGACTCGAAGGCGTAGGCCGTCTCCGAGTGCTGGGAGACGTCGAGACCGAGGAACTCCTCCTCCTCGCTGACCCGGAGGCCCACCAGGGCGTCCACCACCTTGACGAGGACCATCGTGCCTACGAAGGCGAAGACCCAGGTGGCCAGGACGCCCACGGCCTGGATGCCGAGCTGGGCGGGGTTGCCGTAGAAGAGCCCGTCGGCGCCCGCCTCGTTGATCGCCTTCGACGCGAAGAGGCCGGTGGCGAGGGCGCCCCAGGTCCCGCCGATGCCGTGGACGCCGACCACGTCGAGGCTGTCGTCGTAGCCAAGGCGGCTCTTGAGGTTGCAGGCGACGAAGCAGAAGACGCCGCCCCCGATCCCGATCAGGATCGAGGAGACCGGCCCCACGAACCCCGACGCCGGAGTGATGGCCACGAGCCCGGCGACCGCGCCGGAGGCCGCGCCGAGGACCGTGGGCTTCCCGCGGTAGAGCCACTCGGCGAGCATCCAGCCGAGGGTCGCCGCGGCGGCCGCCGTGTTGGTGGCGACGAAGGCGCTGGTGGCGAGGCCGCCGGCCGCGAGCGCGCTGCCGGCGTTGAAGCCGAACCAGCCGACCCAGAGCATGGCCGCGCCCGCGACCGTGAACGGCAGGTTGTGGGGAGGCATCGGCTCGCGGCCGTACCCCGTGCGCCGGCCGACGAGAATGGCCGCGGCGAGAGCGGAGACGCCCGACGAGATGTGGACCACGGTCCCGCCGGCGAAGTCCAGGGCCCCGAGGTTTCGCAGCCAGCCCCCGATGCCCCACACCCAGTGCGCCAGCGGGTCGTAGATGAGGGTGGCCCAGAGGACGATGAAGAGCAGGAAGCCGCTGAACCGCATGCGCTCGGCGAAGGCCCCGGTGATGAGCGCCGGCGTGATGATGGCGAACATGAGCTGGAAGACCATGAACGCCTGGTGGGGGATCGTGGCCGCGTAGTCGGGATTCGGCGTGAGGCCAACGCCGCTCAGCCCGATCCAGCGGAGGCTCCCGACGATCCCGCCGAGATCCGGGCCGAACGCCAGGCTGTAGCCGAAGAGAACCCACTGGACCGAGATGAGCGCCATCAGGATGAACGACTGCATGAGCGTCGCCAGCACGTTCTTGCGCCGAACCATGCCGCCGTAGAAGAGGGCGAGCCCGGGCGCCGTCATCATGAGCACCAGGGCCGAGGACGTCAGGACCCACGCGGTGTCACCGGCGTCGATCTTGGGCTCCGGGGCCGGCGCCGCGGGCGCGGTCGGTGTCGCCGGCGGGGCCGCGGGCGCGGGCGTCGCCGGCGTCGGTTGCTGCGCCACCGCCGCCGCGGCCCCGACCAGCACGGCGATCGCGACGACGAGCGCGGCGATCCAGCCGAGGGCGGGGGCGTGTCTCACGTGCTCCACCGGGGCATCCTCCTTTGGCGTGAGCCTGGGTCGGGCGCGACCGCGGCTCACAGGGCCGCCTCGTCGCGCTCGCCGGTGCGGATCCGGACCGCGGTCTCGACCGGCAGCACGAAGACCTTGCCGTCGCCGATCGATCCCGTCCGGGCGGCGGCGGTGATGGCGTCGACGACCTTGTCGACCAGGGCGTCGGGCAGGACGACTTCGAGCTTGATCTTCGGCAGGAAGTCGATCGTGTACTCCGAGCCGCGATAGAGCTCGGTGTGCCCCTTCTGGCGCCCGAACCCCCGGACCTCCATGACCGTCATGCCGATGACGCCAATCTCGGTCAGCGCCTCCTTGACGTCATCCAGCTTGAACGGCTTGATGATGGCCTCGATCTTCTTCATGCATGCCTCCGGGCCTTCGTGATGGCCCTCCGGTAGCAGGTGACATACGATTCGGCCGAAACCTCCCACGAGAAGTCGGCCGCCATGGCGTTCGCGACGAGGC
>Ga0073934_10011072_pt1 | contig 11024 bp, 9 predicted proteins | sample LarsenN4metaG_FD_76834 | JGI IMG/M metagenome (GOLD analysis project Ga0073934, IMG submission 76834) | Hot spring sediment bacterial and archeal communities from British Columbia, Canada, to study Microbial Dark Matter (Phase II) - Larsen... ...
CCGGAAGGCAGCTTGAAGATCGATGCCGTGAACTTCCATTCCTTCCAGGAAGCCTGTGCGATCTCGACGGATATCGTCCTTTCGACGTTTGCGCCGGGCAAAGTGGTACACCTGAATCTCGCCACGCACATGACACCGGTCTGTGACTGCTTCGGGTTCACGTCCATGCCTATTCTGCCGGATGCTGGTGTGTTCGGTTCGGATGACATTGTGGCGCTCGATACGGCGACCCTGGATGTCATCAACAAGACGCGCCTGATCGAAGATAATATTCCGACCACCATGGAAGTCCACACGCGTGAGGGGCATCCATTCCGCTGGCTGCATGGTCCGCACAAGGATCCGTACAAGGTCACCGAGTACGGTGAAAAGTTAGGACTTGGTACGCGCGATTATGAGCTGGTGGATGTAATGCCGCTGGAATTCCCAACGAGAAAAGAATTGACGTATATTGCGGCGTAATTTTGTGTAATACAACCGGGCAAAAATAAAACTCGTGAAAAGAAAAAGAGGAAAGATGAAAGACAACGAGTCTTTCTTCTTTCCTCTTTTGTTTGAGTGCCTGATTTTCTACCTCAAATACTTTTTCAATGCGTTTACCTGTAACTGCCTGAACTCCCTGACCACGCTATACTCTGTCCCCGCGACGTCGAATCCATGGAACGCACCCTGTATAACATTCAGTTCGCAAGGAACCCCACATTCCTTCAGCCGTTGTGCATAGATGACATCCTCATCATGGAACAGGTCGAGGCTGCCAACCCCGATCCACGCTGGAGGAAGGGCCGAGAGATCCTCACGCCGCGCCGATACGGAATAAGGCGGGAGATCTGCCGTGCCACAATTTCCCGTTCCCAAATAGGATTCCCAGCCGAAGCGGTTGCTGTCCTGATTCCATACGAGATAGCTGCGATCCAATATATCTTCGCGAACCACCGTCCGATCATCCAGCATGGGATACACAAGAAGTTGGAAGATGGGTTTGACCTCTTTTCGGTCGGCAGCCAGTTGTGCGAGTGCGGCAGCCAATCCGCCGCCTGCACTTTCACCCCCGATGGCAATGCGTTGCGGGTCAATGTTCCATGACGCGGCATTGTCTGAGACCCACTTCAAGGCAGTGTAAGCATCATTCAGAGGAGTTGGGAAAGCAGCGAGTCGGTAATCCACGGAGAAAATGGTGATGCCCGTTTCGCGAGCGATCTGGATGCAGTATGCATCGTTCTGCTCCGGTACACCAATGATGAACCCACCGCCATGGAACCAGACCAGTGCAGGAACGACCCTATTCGTTTCGTTGGGATGATACACTCGCAGACGAATTTTGGTTGTGCCATCCTGTGCGGGGATGTAAATATTTTCGACAGAGATATCTTCTGGAATTTTGCCAGCCAGGTTCAACCTGCCAAGCAGGCGAAAAAGCCAAAGGTTCCAGCGCGAGAATGTGAAATTCGGCATCCGTTTTACGAACTGCCGTAATTCCGGATGTACATTCGTTAGATCCTGTCGCATGTAATGATGTCCCTTGAAGGAAAAATAAAACAGGGACGGATGAAGTGCCGTCCCTGTTTTGTACTATGCAGGAATTGCTTCTACTGTTTCATCCTGTTTCTTGAACTGGCTCATGTACAGTTCGTAATACGCGCCTTGTTTGGCGAGCAGTTCTTCATGATTGCCCTGTTCCACAATGTCGCCATGCTGCATTACCAAAATAAGATCGGCATTGCGGATGGTGGAAAGACGATGCGCAATGACAAAGCTGGTCCGGTTCTTCATCAAGCTATCCATTGCACGCTGGATCAAAATTTCCGTGCGGGTGTCGACCGAGCTTGTGGCTTCATCAAGGATGAGGATCTTCGGATCAGCCAGTACCGCGCGGGCGATGGTGAGAAGCTGCATCTGTCCCTGTGAGATGTTGGATGTCTCTTCGTTGATGACCATGTTGTAACCATCCGGAAGGGTGTGGACGAAGTGGTCCACATGTGCGGCCTGGGCTGCGGCGATCACTTCTTCATCTGTGGCATCCGGCCGTCCATAGCGGATGTTTTCCATGATGGTGCCGTTGTAGAGCCAGGTATCCTGAAGTACCATGCCGAATAATTTACGCAGGTCCTTGCGGGTGAAGTCACGGATGTCGTGACCGTCCACGAGGATGGAGCCGCTGTTGACGTCATAGAAGCGCATGAGCAATTTGACGATGGTGGTCTTGCCGGCGCCGGTCGGGCCGACGATGGCGATCTTGTGTCCGGGTTCTGCTTCGGCCGAGAAATCGTTGATGACGATCTTGTCTTCGCTGTAGCCAAAGTGGACATCCTTGAATTCAACATGCCCCTGCACGTCTTCGAGTTTGAGCGGTGTTTGGGTCTCTTCCACTTCTTCTGCTTCCTCCAGGAATTCGAACACGCGCTCGGCAGCGGCGGCGGTCTGCTGCAGGACATTGGAAATATTGGCCAGCTGGGTGAGCGGCTGCGTGAACGAACGGACGTATTGGATGAACGCCTGAATATCACCGACGGTGATCGTTCTGCGAATGGCGAGATACCCACCGAGGATGGCGACGGCCACATACCCCAGGTTGCCGATGAACATCATGATCGGCATCATCAAACCGGAGAGGAACTGCGATTTCCAGGCGGAGTCATACAGCTTGTTGTTCGATTGATCGAACTTCTGGATGCTCTCTTCTTCACCGTTGAAGGCTTTCATGACGATGTGACCACCGTACATTTCCTCCACGTGCCCGTTGACGTGACCGAGCTGGTCCTGCTGTTCCTTGAAATATTTCTGTGACTGTTTGACGATCAGCATCACCGTGATCATCGAAAGCGGGATGATGATGAGCGCCACCAAGGTCATCGCCCAACTGATCGAGAACATCATCACGAGCACGCCGACCACCGTCACCAGGGATGTGATGATCTGCGACAGGCTCTGGCTGAGGGTTTGGTTGACCGTGTCCACATCATTGGTGATACGCGAGAGTACTTCGCCGTGTGTGGTGCCATCAAAATATTTCAGCGGCATGCGGTTGATCTTGTGCGAGAGATCGCGGCGGAAACGGTAGGCGATATTCGTTGAGACGTTGGCCATGATCCAGCCCTGGATGTAGGCGAACAGCGCCGAAACGAGATACAGCCCGAGCGTGATCAGAACGATGCGCCCTATGTAGTCAAAATCGATCCCACCGCTGCCACTCAGTTCAGCCATCACACCTTCGAATAATTTTGTAGTGGCATTACCGAGAATTTTGGGTCCGACAATGTTGGCAGCTGTGGATGCAATGGCGAAGACCAGTACGACCAGGATCTGTACACGATACTCGCCGAGATATTCGATCAACTTGCGCATCGTGCCTTTGAAATCACGCGCCTTGACCACGGGACCGCCCATCATATGTGCGCCGGGAGGTCCACCCATGGGGCCGCGTTGTTGTTGATTGGAGCGTTGCTGCATCATGCTAATTCCTCCAGACTGAGCTGCGACAGGGCGATCTCTTTATACGTTTCGCAGTTCTCCATTAATTCCTTGTGTGTACCTTTACCGACAATGCGTCCTTCATCGAGCACGATGATCTGTTCGGCGTTCTTGATGGTCGAAACGCGCTGACTGACGATCAGCAGTGTGCTGTCTTTTGTCTTTTCCTTGAACGCGCGGCGCAGTGCAGCGTCGGTCTTGAAGTCGAGCGCAGAGAAGCTGTCGTCGAGGATGTAGATCGGCGGCTTCTTGACGATGGCACGCGCGATGGAGAGCCGCTGCTTCTGTCCGCCTGAGACGTTCGTGCCGCCCTGTGAGATTTCGGTTGCCATGCCTTCGGGCGTTGATTCCACGAATTCCCTTGCCTGGGCGATCTCGATCGCGGCTTCCAGTTGTTCGGGGGTGGCTTTTTCATCGGCGTAGAGCAGATTCGATTCGATCGTTCCGGAGAACAGGGCGCTCTTCTGCGGGACATAACCGATCTTGTCGCGCAGGTCATGCTGGGTCACATCGCGAATATCGGTCCCATCCACGAGGATCGAGCCTTTGCTCACTTCATAGAAGCGCGGGATTAAATTGACGATCGTGGATTTGCCGGCACCGGTCGAGCCGATGAGCGCGGTGGTCTTGCCGGGTTGAGCGACAAAACTGATATTCTCCAGCGCATCCGTATCCGCGCCGGGGTAGCGGAATGACACATCACGGAATTCGATCGATCCCTGGAACGGAGCCGTGAATTTCTTCGGCTGTTTCGGGTCATGAATATACGGCTCGGTCTTGAGAACTTCATCGATGCGCTCGGCGGAGACCGATGCACGCGGGATGATAATGAACATCATCGAGAGCATGAGGAACGACATGACGATCTGCATCGCATACTGGATGAAGGCCATCATGTCGCCGACCTGCATATTGGCATCGGCAACCTGGATCGCGCCGAACCAGATGATGCCCAGCATCAAGCCGTTCATGATGAGCATCATCAACGGCATCATGACCACCATGACACGGTTGATAAAGAGACTGACCGCGGTCAGGTCCTGATTGGCTTTGTCAAAGCGCTGTTCTTCGAACTTCTGCATGTTGAAGGCGCGTATGACCATCATGCCCGAAAGGTTTTCACGCGAGACCAGGTTGATGCGGTCCACCAGTTTTTGGATCAACTTAAACTTGGGCAGCGCCAGTGAGAATACGAGGATGATCAAGCTGATGAGCATCAGCACAGCCAGACCAATAAGCCACGAAAGCGGCGAATCTTTGCTGACCACTTTGATGATGCCGCCGATGCCGATCAGCGGCGCGTAGAACATCATGCGGATCATCATGATGACCACCATCTGGATCTGGGTTACGTCGTTGGTGGTGCGGGTGATGAGAGATGCGGTGGAGAATTTATCGAACTCTGTGCTGGAATAGCCTTCCACCTTCTTGAATACATCGCGGCGGATATCGCGCGCCATGCCGGCAGCGATCTTTGCCGAGAGATACCCTACGATGATGGTACAAACGCCGGCTGCAAGTGTGAGCAGCAGCATCCAGGCTCCGGCTGTCCAGATGTAGTCGCTCTGCAGCTTGTCGGTATCCATGCCGAGCGCAATATATTCGTTCTTTACCGCGCCGACAGCCGCCTGCACGATCATGGTATCTCCCAGGGCTGCGAATTTTTCATCCATGCCTGATGCGATCTGTGCGCGCTGCTCAGCAGGCAGTTGACCAAGCATGGTGAATACATCCATGCCAGGGGGGAGTTTGCTCAGGTCGAAGCCGCCGAACTGGCCGCTCATTTCTGCGGCTTTGGCAGGGTCTGTCAACGCCTGCTCGATGCCAGACACTGCCAGCAGGGAGCGCGCCATGACAGGGTTGATGCGGTCCATTTCGGCCTGATCGATATCGTTCAATACGTAGATGGGTTCTGTTTCGAGAACAGGATACTTTTCCACGTATGCTTCATACTCGGCGGAATTCTGATCGACGAGCGTGTAATCGGCGAGCACCGATGCCTTGTCTGCATCGCTCATGAAGATCAGGACCCGTTCCATCGCACTCACGCGGATGGCTTGCGGCACGGCATCTTTCACGCCGCCCTGTTGAATGCCTGTATTGACGATGTCTGATAGATAATCTGGTAATGCCAGATCGAAATTTGCCTGGGCGAATAAAAGCGCAATGGCGAGTACAAGCATCATCCAATAAGGCTTTGCGAACTTTAATAGTTTAAACATCAGCATTGCTCCTTACTGTTTTTGTTTCAATGAATTGCATAACGTTCCCTTCCTCTTGTCCAATAGAGGTCAATCTCCACTGATCTCCGGTTCAACAGAAGTAATTTTTAATTCCATAAGTTCATTTGGCTTTTGTAGCAGCCATTTCCACAGCGATTCGAACAGGCGGGTAAATTTGAACCGGGAGGTTAAGACAGAAAGTTGCATACCATTCTTTCCATCGCTTGCCGGGGATGCCAACCAGAGCGCCTTTTGAGCGGGCACATCTGCATCGTTGCCCCAGACCAGGGTTACATAGCGAAGCGGGTTCAGCCTTTTTTCGTAGCCAACAATTGCGTCGATATGGCTCAGCATTTCCGTACGGACAAGCCCGGGGTTGAACCCAAAAATATCCACGCCGCTGTTTGCATATTCACTTGCCAGCGCTTTTGTAAAATTACGCACCCATATCTTGCTTGAACTGTATGCGTTCTGCAATGGGACCGAACCATTGTCACCGCGCCCAAGAAGATTGATCAGCTTTCCATGTTTTTGCATGACAAAGTGACGCATGGCGACCACAGATCCGTTATAGGTTCCCGTAATATTGGTTTGAATGACCTTCAAAAATTCACTGCTTGGAATGTGAGCTGTGGGTCCATAAGGGGCTGAGATGCCCGCATTGTTGACCCAGATATCGAGTCCGCCGAATGTGCGGATGGCGAATTCTGCAAGCGCTTCCACCTGCTGGATGTCAGACACGTCACAGGCGAGACCCTCTGCCTGCGCGCCGTTTAAGCGGAGTTTTCTCACCGCTTTATCTACCGCTTTTTGTGTGCGCGCGGCAATGACCACCTTCGCCCCCGCACGCGCATACGTTTCGGCGATCGCATATCCCAGCCCGCGCGAACTGCCGGTGATCACCGCTACTTTATTCTGCAAAATATTTGCCATTTCATATCCTTAACGCAATAGAGTGTAAAACCTGCTTGTGAATTGAGTGTGAAAAGAGCCCGGATGGGGAGACGCTCAATGAACGGGGTCGACCTCAAGGTCCTGCCCGACGCGTATCATCAGCTCGAGTGCTTCACTGATTTGAGCGCGTTCTTGCTCATTCAGTTTTGCTTCCATCTCTTCCACCCAGCGGTAGCGTTCTTCGATCCCCTGCTCGATGAGTTCGCGCCCCTTTTGCGTGAGATCGAGCAGTTTGGCGCGCCGGTCGCTTGGGTCTTCCTGACGCATGATGTAGCCGCTTTGAACGAGCTTGTCTACGAGTTGGCTGGCAGCGGCAGGCGTGATCTCGAACCGCTCGCTGACCTCAGACATGCCGCATGCGCCGCGATGATACATTTGCATCATCATGCTGAACTGCGGCATTGAAAGCCCTGTAGATCGGGCATAACGCCACCATCCGCGCATGGAGCGGTGCATAAAAATGTCCATCCACGCCCGAATGGATCTATCAAACTGGGTTTGTTTTGTCATAGTTAAGCCTTCTTTTTAGTTAAGCGGGCTTAACTTTATGACTCAATTAAGTTTTGGTCAAGATTTTTGGAATTAGAGATTTGTTAGAAAACCAAAGCCTGAAATCGGCGTATTAGTACTATAAAACAAACACAAGGAGATCATATGGAAATCGAGATCGTTCATCGTCCATCATATTCACTGGCGGTTGCCAGACTTACCCCGAATGAACGCATTCGCGCTGAGGCCGGCGCGATGGTCAGTATGAGCGGCGGGGTCGATATCGAGACGAAAGCCGAAGGCGGATTCCTCAAATCGCTGGGACGTGCGGTGCTGGGTGGAGAATCTTTCTTCCAGAACTTTTTTGTCGCTCCAACTCAGGGTGGAGAAGTGACCCTGGCCCCTGAATTGCCCGGTGACATGATGCTGATCGAATTGCGCGGTCAGAAGTTGATGATCCAGGCGGGCTCGTATGTCGCATCGGAAAGTGGTGTTGAGTTGACCGCCAAAGTGAGCATGAAAGCATTCATGTCTGCGGAAGGTATATCAATGCTGGAAGCAATGGGCTCCGGTAAATTACTGGTCTCCTCGTACGGTGCGATCTTTGAGCGCACGATCGCTGCCGGAGAAAAATATGTTGTGGATACATCGCATCTTGTCGCGTTTGACGCGAACATGAGCGTGACGCCAAAGACCGTTGGCGGATTCAAATCCACGTTGTTCAGCGGTGAAGGGCTTGTCGTTGAGCTGACCGGCCCTGGCACAGTGTATATGCAGACGCGTTCTCCACGAGCGTTGATCAATTGGATCATTCCGCAATTGCCAAAGCCGGAGGTCAAGAGTTCATAAGATTGAAGCGTAAAAAGGAAAAAAGGAGTTGCAGATACAACTCCTTTACGTTTAAATATGGACGGGGGCCCACATTTTATGTGAGCCCCCGTCCATCTCTCTCCTACCGATAAAGTACCAGTAAATGTAAATGTATTTTATGAGTTGGCAGCCTCTGGTTCAATTGAACAAAAGTACTATGGCTGTGAAATTATAGACAAAACGCGCCAACCACAACCACATCCTCTTTCAATTCAGCGCGGACCAATTCCACACCTGGGGCAAATACGGGCATCGAGCGCATCATCACCTGCTTTTGCAGTTCATCCCAAAACAGGGCGCCCATCAACGAAACTCCGCCTCCAATGACAATACGCTGAGGATGAAGGAGTGCGATGACATTGCCTATCGACTGTCCCAGCATTTGGCAGGTATCGTTCAGAATGCGGTTTGCCAGTTCATCATTTTTTTCAGCGGCGGAATACACGATCTTTGCATCGATAAGTTCCAGTGAACCGGCAATATCGAGCATGAGCGTTTTCTGTTTTTCTGCTGCCGTGCGTGCCCGCCACCCAATGCCCCAGCCAGAACAGACCTGCTCCAATTCAGCCGGCTCTCCCGTTTGCGGATCGGTCACCCAGGTGTGTCCCATTTCTGCTGCGCCAAATCCCTGACCATCATCCACCTTGCCATCCACAACCCAGCCGCCGCCGATACCGCTGCCGATGGTCATATAAAAGATGCGGCTGCATCCGCGCCCGCTGCCATGCAGGGCTTCGGCAAGCGCCGCCGTGCTGGCATCGTTTTGGATGACGACCGGTTTTCCCCATTTTTCTTCGCACCACTGCTTCAGAGGAAAGTCATCCCATCCGTGGATCTGATAGGATTTCAGCACAACGCCCCGGGCAATGTTCAACGGGCCGCCAAACCCGATCCCAATTTTGTGGATGTCTGCTAGTGAAGACCCTGTAGAATTCAGCGCTTCTTCGACCATGGCCGAAACATCCTGTAAAATTCCCTGTGCGCCGTTCTCGCGGATTACGGTTCTACGGATTGGGGGACATACAAGTTTTCCGTTGGCGGATCCAATACCCACCTGAAGTTTTGTGCCGCCGATCTCAATGCCAATTGCTAAAACATCCTGAAAATTCTCCGCCGCCATTGTGCTCCAGTGTGAATATGGTTATAGGCTGGTCATCAACCCAAAATCAGATGGGACCAGGGAATACATGTGGGCATCGTGAATTTCCCTGCCCACTACCATGCGATTGCGCAATACACCTTCATAATGCGCACCTGCTTTTTCTGCCACACGTCGGCTTGCTGTATTTTCCAGAGCGATGACGATCTCCACCCGTATCAGGCCGACCTTTTCAAAGGCATGCTGTGCTGCCAACCTGGTCGCGCGAACGGCGATCCCCTCTCCGCGGCGGCTGGTGCGTACCCAGTAGCCAAGGTTGCACAGGTGATATACAGGATGAATATGACTCAGACTGATCCCACCCAGGACCGACCCGCTCTTTTGATCGGTGATCACAAATGCGTAGAGCGTCCCTTCCTCCCACCGCGCCCGCGTGAGCCGGATGAATTCTTTTGTCTCCTGAAGGGAATACCCATCGTGGGCGAAACTCATCCATGGTTTGAGTTCAGCAAGCGATTCGCGGACCGCTGTATAGGTTTCGTCTGCGTCATTCAAGTGGAAGGGTCGCAGCAGAACCACACCGTCTTTAACTTCCTGTGAGATCACCATATCTTTTCCTTAACAAAAAAAACGGAGCCACATTTGTGACTCCGTCATTATACTTTTCTGAAACTACATTGTGATGTATTCGCGCAGGTTATGTTCCACTGCATATGCCGCGGCTTCTGCACGATTGTTCACGCCCAGTTTCGAGAGAATACTCGATACATAGTTGCGAACCGTCCCTTCGCCGAGGAACAACTGCTTGGCGATCTCGCGGTTGGTCTTGCCTTCCGAGACGAGCAGAAGTACGTGTTTTTCTTGCTGGCTCAAGTGCTGGAACGCAGATGCTTCCTCTTCCTTCACGGCGCGGCGAACTTCCTGGAACACGCGCTGAGTCACGGCTGGGTCGAGAAGCGCCTCGCCGCGCGCCACTGCATCCAATGCCTTGACCAATCCGTCGCTGTCGATCTGCTTCAAAATATATCCCGAAGCACCAGCGCGAATGGCAGAAAACAGCATCTCGTCTTCTGCATAAGAAGTCAGCATGATAACTTTTACATTTGGGTGCTTGGTAACGATCTGTTCGCAAGCTTCGATTCCCGAAGTGCCGGGCAGGCGAATGTCCATCACCACTACATCGGGCTTGAGCGTATCGGTCTTTTCGATCGCCTCTCGCGCCGAACCGGCTTCCCCAACTACATCAAATTGGGGATGACGCTCCAGTAATGATTTCAGTCCCAGTCGAACGACCTCATGGTCGTCCACAAGGATAATCCGTTGTTTGGCAGGTTGCTTTGGCATGGACTAGATTTTACCCTAATTATGTCGATTTTGCACAAAAATTGGCATCTTTCGGATAAGCATTCCGCCTCCTTCCAAGCCGGTCACGGTTACCGTTAAAAAGTGACAGTCACCTTACGGGGTGACTGTCACTCGTGGGTTTTATTTCGCCTTGATGTTGATCGTTTTGGGTTTGACTTCATCTGCCTTCGGGAGAGTGATGGTCAGGATGCCGTTCTCGAACACCGCGTCAGCCTTGTCGGTTTTGACTGCGGTGGGCAGTGCCACCGAACGCTCGAACGAACTGAAGCGCTGTTCCCGGATGTGCCAGGCCCGCTCCTTGCGTTCATCTTCCTGCTTGAACTCGCCCTTGAGCGTCAGAACGTCACCGGTAATGTTGATCTGCACATCATCCGCCTTCATGCCAGGGATGGATGCCTTCACGACTACTTCATTGTCGGTCTGGTACATGTCGATCGCAGGGGTGGCCATTGACCAGCCATCCCGGATCGAGAGCGGGCGGGTGAACGCATCATCGAACAGACGGTCCATGGCCTCGCGCAGGGTCATCATCTCACGAGCGGGTTCCCAACGAA
>Ga0073934_10011073_pt1 | contig 11022 bp, 9 predicted proteins | sample LarsenN4metaG_FD_76834 | JGI IMG/M metagenome (GOLD analysis project Ga0073934, IMG submission 76834) | Hot spring sediment bacterial and archeal communities from British Columbia, Canada, to study Microbial Dark Matter (Phase II) - Larsen... ...
CGACGTGCCCGAGGGATTCCGCCTGCAGAACACGGCGGCCGCCGTGGTGGCCACGCGCGGCGACGGCGCGGCGATCAAGCTTGACGGCGGCAGCGTCGCCCAGGGCGTCGCCATGACCCGCTACCTGACCGACACCTGGCTGCGCGGCGCCCCGATCTCGAACCTGGAGGCCATCCAGGTGAACGGCATGGAGGGGGCGACCGCCGTGACGCGGGGACGCACGAACCAGGGCCAGGTCGACGTGCGCGCGGTGGCCGTGCGCTTCGACGGCGACCAGATCTTCCGCTTCCTGTTCGTGACGCCGGCCAACCTGACCGCCGGGCTGGCCGAGGACTTCCGCCGCACGACCTACAGCTTCCGCCGCCTGAACGCGGACGAGCGCGCCGTGAAGCCCTTCCGCGTGCGCCTGGTGCGCGTGGGCGCGGGCGACACGCACGAGAGCCTGGCGCGCCGGATGGCCTTCGAGGACTTCCCGCTGGAGCGCTTCCGCGTGCTGAACGGCCTGGAGCCGGGCGAGCCGCTGCAGCAGGGGCAGCTCGTCAAGATCGTGACCGAGTAGCAGACGGCGGACCCACTGCCCGCGGGCGCGGCGCGCGGTTGCCGCTCCCCTACCCCGCCGTGGCGTTGGCGCGGGCCAGGACGGCGTGCAGCAGCACGTTGCAGCCGGCGGCCAGATCCTCGGGCTTGGCGTTCTCGATCTCGTTGTGGCTGATGCCCTTCTCGCAGGGCACGAAGATCATGGCCGTGGGGGCGACGCGGGCGACGTAGCAGGAGTCGTGGCCGGCGCCGGAGACCATCTCCTTGGCGCTGTAGCCGCAGGCCCTGGCGCCCTGGCGCACCGCGTCCACGCAGGCGGCGTCGAAGGCGACGGGGGGCGAGGTCCAGATCGCGTCGATGGCGACCTGGACGCCGAGCTCGGCCTCGGCGCCCCGGGCGGCGGCCCTGAGGTCGGCATCCATCGCGTCGAGCTCGGCCGCCACCGGGTGGCGCATGTCGACGGTCAGGTAGACGTGGCCCGCGATCGTGTTGCGCGAGCCCTGGGGCCTGACCTCGACCACCTTGCAGGTGGCGCGCCCGTGGGGCGCGTGCGCCTTGGCGCTGGCGTCGGCCGCGGCGATCAGGCGGGCGGCGGCAACCATCGCGTCCTTGCGCATGGACATGGGCGTAGGGCCGGCGTGGGCCTCCATGCCGTCCACCCGCACGTCGTACCAGCGGATGCCCTGCACGCCGGTGACGACGCCGATGGTGCGGCCCTCGGCCTCGAGGATCGGGCCCTGCTCGATGTGGGCCTCGAAGGCGGCGCCGATGGGGCGGCCGCCCACCTTCGCCTCGCCGCGGTAGCCGATGCGGGCGAGTTCCTCGCCCAGCGACTTGCCGTTCGCGTCCTTGGCCTTCAGCGCCTCGTCCACGTCGAAGACGCCGGCGAAGGCGCCGGAGGCGACCATCGCGGGGGCGAAGCGCGCGCCTTCCTCGTTGGTCCACACCACGACCTCGATGGGCGCCTCGGTCTCGATGCCCGCGTCGTTGAGCGTGCGCACGACCTCGAGCCCGGCCAGCACGCCGTAGACGCCGTCAAACCGGCCGCCGGTGGGCTGGGTATCGAGGTGGCTGCCGGTGATGACGGGCGGGGCGGATTCGTTGCGGCCCTTGCGGCGGGCGAAGATGTTGCCGATGCCGTCCACCGTGACGGCGAGACCCGCCGCCTTGCACCACGCCACGAAGGCGTCGCGGCCCATGCGGTCCTCGTCGCTGGCGGCAAGGCGGCACGAGCCGCCCTTGGCGGTGGCGCCGATCCTTGCCATGTCCATCAGGCTCTGCCACAGGCGGTCGCCGTCGACCTTCAGGTTTCGCATCGCTTCCCTCTCCTACGCCTCGATGGTGTCGACGACCTCGCCGGCGAGGTCGAAGCAGGCGGCGGCCAGGACGCCGCCGAAGCCGCAGCCGCCGTCCAGCGTGGCGGTGGGCCGGCCCAGCCTCATCCCCTGGCGGGCGGGATCGAAGCCGCGCACGACGACGCGGAAGCCGCCATAGGGTTCGGCCAGGCGCGCGAATCCGCCCGCACCCCACCATAGCGCATCGGTCTGGGCCTCGAGCGGGCGTTCGGGATCGAGCCCGGCGTGGACGAACAGGAGTTCGCCGCCGTGCGTCAGCGCGGCGCGCTTGAGCGCGTTCAGGAGGTCGTAGTGGCCGGGCCGGGCGCGCGTGGCCTCGCGCAGCATGGTGGTCCAGCGCGTGAGCAGCACCACGCTGCTGCGCGCGGCCGCCATGCCGGCGGTGATGTCGCCGCCATAGGCGCGGACGGTGGCATCCACCCCGCGCCTGGCCATCCAGGCCAGAACCTGGCTGGGATCGAGCGCCATCTGGAGCTGCAGGAGCTTGTGCCACATCTCCTCCTGCGCGCCGCGCACGAAGGCGATGTCGGAGACGAAGGCGCCGGGCCGCGCGATGAAGGCGCGGCGGAAGGCGAGGAGCTGGTCCAGCACGCCCAGGATGCCGGCACCGTAGCCCAGGTAGTTGCCGAGATAGACCAGACGGTCGCCGTGGCGCAGGCGCGGCCAGAGGGCCTCGTGGAGCGCGCCAAGGCGCTCGGCCTCGCCGTGGATGGCGCCGACCGCCCACACGCGGCGGGCCGCCCTCAACGTGGCGAACTTGGATCGCTCGAGCATCGCTCCCGCGTCGCCGGCTCGTGGCGACATTGGCGCGGCCGGCCGCCGCCGTCAAACCCTACGGCGCGGCCGGGCGCGCGGAACCCGAGCGCGGCAGCCCGGGGCGCCCCGGAGGGGCGCCCGCGGCGCGCGCCCTAGGCGATGCGCAGGTGCCTGGTGATGTGCTCGGTCGCCTTGACGGGGTCGATGCGCTCGATCGCGGCGACCTCGCGCACCAGCCGGTCCAGCGCCGCCTCGTAGAGCTGGCGTTCGCTGTAGGACTGGTCGGGCTGGCCGACGCGGCCGTGCAGGTCGCGCACGACCTCGGCGATGGACTCGGGATCCCCCGAGTTGATCTTCGCCTCGTACTCCTGCGCGCGGCGGCTCCACATCGTCCGCTTCACGCGGGCGCGGCCCTTGAGGACCGTCATGGCGTTCTTCATCTTGTCGCGGCTGGACAGCCGACGCATCCCGGACGTCTCGACCTTGGAGACGGGGACGCGCAGCGTCATGCGGTCCTTCTCGAAGCTGACGACCAGCAGCTTCAGCGCCTGGCCGCCCAGGTCGCGCTCCTCGATCCCGGTGATGCGGCCCACCCCGTGCGTGGGGTAGACCACGAAGTCGCCTTTGGAAAATCCCTGCTCTCTGGGCATGGTTCCTGACATTCCCTGGTCAAGTCCGCCCGGTGCCGGTCGGACAAGCGAAAACAACCCTTCCGGCCGCCCCCGAATCGCCCGGCCGGCGCAAACCACCCCGCCTTAAATGCTGGATCGCCGATCCGTAGCGCTCGACTCGCGCGTTACCTGATGCGGCACCGCCGGTTGCTCGCCGACGACATGCAAATATAACACAGCGCCTGATGAAACGGAAGTGGAGTCGACCGGACGAGAGTCCTCAGCCGTCCTTGGAACCGGCAGAAGGATCGAAATACTGCATCTTATCCTTAACGTCCTTCCAGGTGTCGGCGTCGGCCGGAGCCTCCTTCTTTCGCGTAATGTTCGGCCATTGTTCGGAATATGTTCTGTTGAAGTCGACCCACTTGGCCAGGCCTTCGTCGGTGTCGGGCTTGATCGCGTCCACCGGGCATTCGGGCTCGCACACGCCGCAGTCGATGCATTCGTCGGGGTGAATGACCAGCATGTTCTGTCCCTCGTAGAAGCAGTCGACGGGGCAGACCTCGACGCAGTCGGTGTACTTGCACTTGATGCACGCTTCGGTGACGACGTAGGTCATGTCTCCTCCAACGCGGGCGCCGGCGGGCACGATGGCCGCCGGGGCCGGGCCCCGCGGGGCGCGGAGGGGTGATATGTCACGGGGCCCGCGCGCCCGCAACCCCGGCCGGGGTGTGGACATTCGCGGCGCGCGGGGCCGCCATGCCCCGCCGGCGCATCGGACGGCGGGCCGGCCCGCCATCCGGCCCGCGATCCTAGGGACGCCCGGTCAGGGCGGCGATGGCCCGGCGCTCGGCCTTGGTGGGGCGGCCACCGCCGCGCGGACGGGACGCCGGGGCCTGGAGCGGCGGCTCCGCCGCGGGCGTGAGGTCCTCGTAGAGCGCCCGGGCCTCGGCCGGCGGGCCGCGGCGGGTTCCCAGCGCCGCCACGCGCACCACCCGGATCGCTTGCCCCAGCGGGAACGTCAGCACGTCGCCCGGCCTGACCGGGACCGAGGGCTTGTCCACGACGCGGTGGTTCAGCCGCACCCGGCCCTCGGCGCACAGCCTGGACGCCTGGGTGCGGCTCTTGAGGAAGCGCGCGAACCACAGCCAGCGGTCCAGGCGAAGCGGGGCGTCGGTCACCGCTTGAACGTCAGCTCGGCCAGCTTGGCGAAGGGGGAATGGGCGTGCGCGGCGGCCGGGCGCCGGGGCGTTCCGCCCGCGCGCGAGGGGCGGCGGGCCACGACGAAGCGCGGCGCCTGGCCGTCCACCGCCGTGGGCACGGGGCGATAGCCCAGGTCGGCCAGCAGCAGCGCGGTGTCGCCCGGCCAGGCGGCGAGCGCCGCCGCGACCTCGGCCGGCAGGGCGAAGGAATCGGTGCCGGCCCGCCGGGCCGCGTCGCGCACGAGACGGGCCAGGCGCTCGACCAGGTCGGCGCGCACCGCCGCGATGCCCAGCGGCAGGAAGCCGATGGCCCGGTAGAAGGCGTCGGGCAGGGCGGGATCCCGCGCCACCACCTGCCGGCCGTCGGCCGGGACCGGCGGCCGCGGCGAGGCGCCCGCGGCGACCGCCCACAGAAGGGCGCGGGCCTCCAGGCAGCGGGTCCTGAGCGCGCCCTTGAGGTAGGCGTGGCGCCGGCCCAGCCGCAGGCCGATGCGCGCCAGGGCCTGGCGGTCGGCGGGCGCAAGGCCGCGCACCTGGGCCTGCACCTCGGCCGCGGGCAGCGTGCCCAGCGCCTCGGTCAGGTGGTACACCAGCCCGCGCGCCGCGCCCCGCAGCGGCACCTGGCGGGCGGCGTGCAGGGGGGCGAGCGCGCGCGCCGACCAGCGCCGCAGCCACAGGGCCAGGCGCCGGCGCAGCCGGTCCTGGGCGGGGCCGTCCAGCAGGTCGGAGGCGAACGGCTCGACGCGGGGCTCCAGGGCCGTGGGGCCGGGCACCAGGCGCGCGATGCGCCAGCCGCGCCAGGCCAGGCTGAAGTCGTCGGCCACCGCGATCGCCTCGTCGCGGTCCTCCTCGATGGCCCGCAGGCGGCGGGCGATCTCGCGGGCGAGCGAGCGCTCGGCGGCGGCCCACACGGCGCGGCCCTCGCGCCGGCTGGCGGCGGCCAGGGGGACGAAGCGGAAGCCCTCGAGCCGGCCCAGCGGCTGGCCGGCGGCCGCCACCGCGCCGTCCGGCGCGACGACGGCGGCGAGCTCGCCCCAGCCCTTGAGCCCGCGCACCAGCGCCGAGGTGCGGCGGTCGACGAAGCGGTGGGTCAGGCCGTCGTGCAGGGCGTCGGAGAGGCGGTCCTCGATGGCGCGCGTGCGCTCCTGCCAGCCGGCGGGATCGCGCAGCCAGCCGGCGCGGTGGGCGACGTAGGTCCAGGTGCGGATGTGGGCGATGCGCGCCATCAGGGTGTCGATGTCGCCGTGCGTGCGGTCCAGCCGCTCGATCGAGCGGGCGACCCAGTCCTCGGGCAGCGAGGCGGCGGGGCCGCGCAGGTGGCGGAACACGGTGGCGAGGAAGCGGACGTGGGCCTCGGCCAGCGTCTTGCGGAAGTCGGGAACCTGGCAGACCTCCCAGAGCAGGCGCACGGACTCGGGACTGTCGGCCATCGCGGCGATGGCGGGATCGCGCGCGAGCTGGACCAGCGCCATGTGGTCGTCGGCGCCGCCCTGGCGCACCAGGACGGGATCGGGGGGCGGCGCCTCGAGGTCGCGCAGCAGGCGGCCGAGCGAGCCGAAGCCCAGGGCGTCGTTGCGCCAGCGCACGGCCTTGAGTGCGGGGAAGGCGTGGCTCTCGATGGCCGCGACCGCCTCGGGCGCCAGCGTGCCGGCCTCGGCGGTGGTGCCGAAGGTGCCGTCGTTCATGTGGCGGCCGGCGCGGCCCGCGATCTGGGCGAGCTCGGCGGCGGCGAGCGCGCGGGGGCCGGCGCCGTCGAACTTGCGCAGGCCGGCGAAGGCGACATGGTTCACGTCCATGTTCAGGCCCATGCCGATGGCGTCGGTGGCCACCAGGTAGTCGACCTCGCCGGCCTGGAACATGGCGACCTGGGCGTTGCGCGCGCGGGGCGAGAGCGCGCCCAGCACCACGGCCGCCCCGCCGCGATGGCCGCGCAGCGCCTCGGCCAGGCGGTACACCTCGGCCGCCGAGAAGGCGACGATGGCCGAGCGGGCGGGCAGCCGCGTGATCTTGCGCGCGCCGGCGTAGGCCAGGCGCGAGAAGCGCGGGCGGCTCACGTACTCGGCGTCGGGGACCAGCCTGCGCACCACGGGGCGGATGGTGTCGGCCCCCAGGAACAGCGTCTCGTGGACGCCGCGGGCGTGCAGCAGGCGGTCGGTGAAGACGTGGCCGCGCTCGTCGTCGGCGGCGAGCTGGATCTCGTCCACCGCCACGAAGTCGACCTGCCGCTCCAGCGGCATGGCCTCGGTGGTGCAGACGAAGTAGCGCGGGCGCGCCGGGCGGATCTTCTCCTCGCCCGTGACCAGGGCCACGGCGTCGGGGCCCTTCAGGCGGACGACGCGGTCGTAGACCTCGCGGGCCAGCAGGCGAAGCGGCAGGCCGATGACGCCGCTGCCGTAGCCCAGCATGCGCTCGACCGCCAGATGGGTCTTGCCCGTGTTGGTCGGCCCCAACACGGCGACCACCCGGGCGCGCGGTGCCGCCGTCATGCCTCTCAAGATCGGCCCCGCCCCGCCAAAAGGCAAGGGAGACGCTTGCACGGGCGCGCGACTTTTCTCATATGGGGGCCATTCTGGACCCCTGCGATGACGATTTTGCGGAGCCGCACACGATGAGCGACGGGAACGCCCGCGAAAGCCACGCCTTCAAGACCGAGGTCGCGCGCCTGCTGGACCTGGTCGTGAACTCGCTCTACTCGCGCAAGGAGATCTTCCTGCGCGAACTGGTGTCGAACGCCTCGGACGCCTGCGACCGGCTGCGCTATGCCGCGCTGACCGAGCCGGGGCTGCTGGAATCCGCCTCGGAGCTCGGGATCCGCATCGTGCCCGACCGCAAGGCGCGCACGCTGGCCGTCGTCGACAACGGCATCGGCATGAGCCGGGACGAGCTGGTGAGCCACCTGGGCACCATCGCCGGGTCCGGCACGGCCGCCTTCATGGCCCAGCTCTCGGGCGACAAGGCAAAGGACGTGGCCCTCATCGGCCAGTTCGGCGTGGGCTTCTACGCCGCCTTCATGGTGGCGGCCGAGGTGGCGGTGACCAGCCGGCGCGCCGGGACCGGCGAGGCCTGGACCTGGCGCTCGGACGGCAAGGGCGCGTTCAGCGTGGAGCCCGCGGCGGGCGAGCATCCGCGCGGCACGGCGGTGGTGCTGCACCTGAAGGAGGGCGAGGACGAGTTCCTGGAGCCGGCGCGCCTGGAGCACATCGTCCGCACCTATTCCGACCACATCGGCCTGCCCATCGTGCTGGTGTCGGAGGGCAAGGAGGAGCGGGTGAACACCGCCTCGGCCCTGTGGACCCGGCCCAAGGACAAGATCGAGCCCGCCCAGTACGCCGAGTTCTTCCACCACGTGGCCCACGCGGGCGGCGAGCCGTGGCTCGTCCTGCACAACCGCAACGAGGGCGTGATCGAATACACGAACCTGCTGTTCGTGCCGGCCGAGCGGCCCTTCGACCTGTTCACGCCAGAGCGCAAGCACCGCCTGCGCCTGTACGTGCGGCGCGTCTTCATCACCGACGACTGCCAGGAGCTGCTGCCGGCATGGCTGCGCTTCGTGGCCGGCGTGGTGGACTGCGAGGACCTGCCCCTGAACGTCAGCCGCGAGATGCTGCAGGCCAACCCGGTCATCCAGAAGATCCGGGCCGGCCTGGTGGGACGCATCCTGGGCGAACTGAAGAAGAAGGCGGCGGACGACGCCCCGGGCTACACCCGCTTCTGGGAGAACTTCGGCGCGGTGCTGAAGGAGGGGCTGTACGAGGATTTCGAGCGGCGCGACGAGCTGCTGGGCCTGGCGCGCTTCCGCACCACGGCAGGCGACGGCCTGGCCAGCCTGGACCAGGTCGTGGAGCGCATGAAGCCCGGCCAGGCCGCGCTCTACACCATCGCCGGCGACGACGCCCGCCAGCTTGCCGCCAGCCCGCAGCTGGAGGCCTTCAAGGCGAAGGGGGTCGAGGTCCTGCTGATGACCGACCCGGTGGACGCCTTCTGGGTGCAGGCGGTCGGCCGCTACAAGGACAAGCCCTTCGTCTCGGTCACGAAGGGCGAGATCGACCTCGGCGCGATCGAGGGGGGCGAGACGAAGGCGGCGCCGGCCGAGATCGAGCCTCGCGTGAAGAGCCTGATCGCGGTCTTCAAGCTGGCGCTGGCCGACAAGGCGAAGGACGTGCGCGAAAGCGCACGGCTGACCGAGAGCCCCGTGTGCATCGTGGCCGACGCCCAGGACCTGGACATGCACCTGGAGCGCATGCTGAAGCAGCACCGCCGCGTCGAGGCGGGCGCCAAGCGCATCCTGGAGGTGAACCCGCGCCACGGCCTGATCCGTGCCCTGGCCGAGCGCGTGCACAAGGGCGAGGCGATCGAGCAGATCGAGGAGGCCGCGCACATCCTTTTCGACCAGGCGCTGATCCTGGAGGGCGAGCCGCCGGCCGACGGGGCGGCCTTCGCCCGCCGCCTGGCCAACGCGTTGACACGCGGCTTCGCGGCGTAGCCCGCCCTGCGCCGATCCCCGGCCCGACCGGGCGCGGGGGGCGCCCGGCGAGGCGGCCTAGACCTCCTCGGCCAGCAGGGCCTCCAGCGGCACGATGCGGGCGTACTCGCGGTCGAGGATGGCGAGCGTCAGCGCGTGGACGTCCTCGGCGGACCAGCGGCGGCCGTTCCGGTCGGTGCGGTCGACCGAGGCACCGGCCTCGGGCGGCACGATCACCTCGTAGCCCAGGTTGCCGGCCATGCGCACCGTGGCTTCCACGCAGTTCTCGAGCTGGAAGCCGGTCACGACCAGGCGGCGGGCGCCCATCGCCTTCAGCCGCGCGTCGAGATCGGTGCCGATGAAGGCGCTGTTCGTGCTCTTGGGCACCACGGTCTCGCCCGGCAGGGGCAGGACCTCGTCCTTGAAGGCGTTGGTGGGACGCTCGGGCCGGTAGGGGGAGTCGGGTTCGACCGAATCGTGCCGGACGTGGATCACCGGCCAGCCGCGGGCGCGCCAGTGGGCCAGCAGGCGGGCGATGGCCGCCTCCATGCCGGGCTGGCCGCGCCGGCCCCATACCGGCGAATCCACCGCCTTCTGCACGTCGACGACCATGAGGACCGCGGGATCCCGCCGCATCGCGCGATGATGCCCGAGCGGGGCGGTCCGAGGAAGAGCCGGGCGGACAGGCGCCGCCCTAGGAAGGGCCGGCCGCGATCACGCGCTGCGCCCCCAGGATGCGGCCCAGGCCCTCGGGCTGCACGATCACGGCGCAGCCGTACCTCTCGTCGTCCTCGGCCGCCATCGATTCGGCGGGCAGCGTCGCGGTAAAATCCGAGCCGTCCCACATGCCGATCGCCTTCAGCGCGCGCACCACGTTGACGTGGTGCAGCGTCTTGCCCGCGTTCTCGCCGGCCGTCACCTCGGAGGTCTGCGTCAGGTCGTACTCGACCAGCCAGACCGTGGCCGAGCCCTGGTAGGGGGCGGCCGGCACGTCCACGCGCAGGTTGCCCTCGGGGGTCCAGGACAACCGGACCTCGACGGTGTGCCCGCGCGCCTTGGCCTCGGCCACCAGCTTCTCGATGGCGGCACGCTCGCTGCCCACCACGTGCGCGGCGCCGTCCACCACGGCCTGCGGGGTGTAGACCATGGGCATGGCCAGCACCTTGGCGTAGCGCTTCTGCCGGTGCGTGTAGGCGGGATCGGCGAACCGGTCGGGCCAGCCCAGGTAATCCCAGTAGTCGACGTGGAACGCCAGCGCCAGCACGTCGCTGCGCTTGGACAGCTCGCCCAGCAGCGCATCGGCCGGCGGGCAGGAGTTGCAGCCCTCGGAGGTGAACAGCTCGACGACCACGGGCTGCGCGTCCTCCGCCGCGGCGTGCAGTCCGGCCAGCGAGACCAGCACGACGAGGGCGACGGCGAGCACGCGGTGGGTCATGCGGCGAACCTAGGCACGGCCCGGGACACGGGCGAATCACTTTCCCTTGACGCCGCGCGGCCCGGACGGCGGCGTTGCGCCGCCGCACCGGGCGCGCCGCATCAGGCCGCCGCGGCGATGCCGCGCAGGACGTAGTCCAGGATGCCGCCGTGGCGGAAGTAGTCGAGCTCGTCCGCCGTGTCGATGCGGCACAGCAGCTGCACGGCATCGGTGCGCCCGTCGGCGCGGCGGATCGTGCAGGGCAGCTCGGCCCTGGGCTTCAGCCCGCTGGAAACGCCGCCGATGCTGATGACCTCGCTGCCGTCCAGGTTCAGGGTCTTGCGCGTGGTGCCGTCCTTGAACTGCAGGGGCAGCACGCCCATGCCCACCAGGTTCGAGCGGTGGATGCGCTCGAAGCTCTCGGCGATCACGGCGCGGATGCCGAGCAGCTTGGTGCCCTTGGCCGCCCAGTCGCGCGACGAGCCCGTGCCGTACTCCTTGCCCGCGATCACGACCAGCGGCACGCCGGCCGCCTGGTAGCGCATGGAGGCGTCGTAGATCGACATGACCTCGCCGCTGGGCAGGTGCTTGGTGATCCCGCCCTCGGTGCCCGGCACCATCTCGTTCCTGAGGCGGATGTTGGCGAAGGTGCCGCGCATCATGATTTCGTGGTTGCCGCGGCGCG
>Ga0073934_10011074_pt1 | contig 11021 bp, 8 predicted proteins | sample LarsenN4metaG_FD_76834 | JGI IMG/M metagenome (GOLD analysis project Ga0073934, IMG submission 76834) | Hot spring sediment bacterial and archeal communities from British Columbia, Canada, to study Microbial Dark Matter (Phase II) - Larsen... ...
AGGTTCGCGTGGTACATCCAGCCCTGCACCACCGCGGGCCGGGCGAGCCGCAGCATGTCCGCCAGCCTGCGCACGCCCGCGGCGCGGCCCCGGTCGCGCGCCATGCCCAGCTCGGCCACCGGGACGCCGGCCGCGCGCAGGCGGGGCGCCCACGCGCCGCCCGCGCCCAGGGCCGCCACCGCGGCGCCCTCGGCGAAGCGCCCGCCCGCCAGCAGCAGCGCGGCGAGCTGTCCCTCGGCGCCGCCCACGCCCAGGCCGGTGATGACGTGCAGGACGCGCACGGGCATGACGGCGGGCGGCGCCGCTGGTAGCGTCGGCCCCGTCACCGCGCCAGCGCCCCCGTTCCGCCATGCCCCTCGCCGCGGCCCTCGCCCGCCTGGTCAAGCTGAGCGTGCCGCTGGCCTGCGCGTGCTATGCGGTGGACGACTGGCGCGCGGGCCGCCGGCTGGCGCGCGGCGATCTGGCGACGCGCTCGGGCAGCCGTCATGCGGACCTGGACCTCGATGCCTCGCTCGCCTACGTCGAGCGCGTGGCCGCGGACTACCTGCGCCTTGCCGGGCGCGCCGCCTTCGCGGGCGACGTGGCCGAGGTGGGGCCGGGGGACAGCTTCGGCACGGCCCTGCTGATGCGCGGCCGGGGCGCCCGCGCGGTCCATACGCTCGACCGCTACCGCCCGCGCCGCGACCCCGCCCGGCAGCGGGCGATCCTCGAGGCGCTGGCCCGCCGCCACGGCCTGGAGGGGCTGCTGGACGCGGCGGGCGGCATCGCGGGCGCGACGCACCACGAGGGCATCCCGGCCGAGACCTTCTTCCGCGACACGCCGCACCGCTTCGACATGATCGTGTCGCGCGCGGTGATGGAGCACCTGTACGACCCCCTCGGCGCGCTGGACGGCATGCTGGCCGCCCTGAAGCCGGGCGGCACGCTCGTCCACCGCATCGACCTGCGCGACCACGGCCTGTTCGCCGGCCATCACCCGCTCACGTTCCTGACCATCGCCGACCCACTCTACCGGCGCATGACGCGCCGGTCAGGGCGGCCGAACCGTTTCCTGGCACCCGCCTATGCGGCATGGCTGGAGCGGGCCGGCGTGCCGGGCTCGATCCGGGTGACCCGCCTGGCGGGCGTGGCGGGCGAGCTGGACGCCGTGCCGCGCGAGGCGCTGGACCCCGCCCTTCTCGCCCCGGCGCTGGCCGCCGTGGCGGCCATCCGCCCGCGCCTCACGGCGCCCTTCCGCGGCCTCGCGGACGCGGATCTCGCCGTCGCGGGCATCGTGCTGGTGGCCGCCAAGCCGGATCAGGGGGCGAGCACGGCCGCGAACGCGGCAGCCGCGGCCTCGAGCCCGTAGCGCGGCGGCAGCAGGCTCGCGCGCAGGGCCGCCGCGGGCGCGGGCCGCACGGCCGCGAGCGCCGAAGCGAGGCCCGCCGCGGGCACCACCGCGACCGCCCCCGGCGGGGCCTCGGCGGCCAGCTCGGCCAGGCCGCCGGACTCGGCCGTCGCCACCACGGGCGTGCCGCAGGCCAGCGCCTCGAGCGCCGCGTTGGGCATGCCCTCCCAGCGCGAGGGCACCACCAGCGCATCGGCGCCGGCCAGGTGCGGCCAGGGCAGGGGCAGGAACCCCGGCATCGCCACGCGGTCGGCCACGCCCAGCGACGCGGCCAGGGCGGCCAGGGCGGCGCGCTCGGGCCCCTCGCCCAGGATCGTCAGGCGGTCGTCGGAGCCCAGCGCGGCCGCCGCGCGCACCAGCCGGTCGAAGCCCTTCTGCGGCACGAGGCGCCCGGCGGCGACGAGGCGCCGTCCCGGCCCGGGATAGCGCACGGGGGCGGCGGCCGCCCGGATCGCCGCCACGTCCACCGGGTTGGGCAGCACGCGGATGGCCGAGGCGGCCAGCCCCGCCGCACCGGCCAGCGCCCGCGCCACCGCGTGCGAGGGCGCCAGCACGGCGTCGGCCGCCGGATACAGCCGGCGGTAGGCGAGCCGGGCCGCGCCGGGCCAGGGCATCGCCGCGAGGGTCGCGGCCGGCATGTTCGCCTCGCGCACCACCAGCCGCACGGGGCGGTGCAGCAGCGGGCGCAGGCCCAGCAAGGCGAGGTTGAGATAGCCCAGGGTCGACACCACCGCGTCGGGGCGCGCCCGGCGCAGCGCGGCCGCCAGCGGCAGCAGCGCCCCGCGCAGCCGGGGCCGCGCCAGCGCGTCCGCCGGCATGCCGGCGGGCACCAGCGCCGCCAGCGGCCCCCGCCCGTCCAGCACGACCAGCCGCACGGCGAAGCGCTCGGGCGGCAGGGCGCGCGCCAGGTTCAGCAGCACGCGCTCGGCCCCGCCGCCGGCGAAGGAGGCCAGCACGAACGCCACCCCGAGCGGCGGGGCGGGGGCGTTCACGGGTTGACCCCGGTCGAGGCGCCGCCACAATGGCCGCCATGCCTGCCCTCCGCCTCACCCCGGGCGACCCCGCGCCGTGGTTCCGCGCGCGCGAGGCCACCAATCCCCGCTTCGAGTTCAGCACGGTGGCCGGGCGCTATGTCGTGCTGAGCTTCCTGGGCTCCTCCACCGTCCCCGCGGCGCGCCGGATGCTGGAGGGCGTCGCGGCCCACCGCCACCTGTTCGACGACGAGCAGGCCTGCTTCTTCGGCGTCAGCATCGACCCCGAGGACGACGGCCCCGGCCGCCTGGAGCGCATGATCCCCGGCATCCGCTTCTTCCTGGACACGGATCGCGCGGTCAGCGCCCTGTATGGCGCGTGCGATCCCGCTGCCGCCCCGTCCGCCCGGGTTTCGTACCATCCGCACACCCTGGTGCTGGACCCGGCGCTGCGCATCCTCGCCGTCGTGCCGCTGGCCGACGTGGCCGATCCCTTCGAGCCCGTCCGCGAGGCGCTGGAGCGGCTGCCCCGCATCGGCCCCGCCCGCCTCGTGCAGCCGCAGGCGCCCGTCCTGGTGGTGCCCGGCATCTTCGAGCCCGCCTTCTGCCGCCGCCTGATCGACGCCTACGAGACCCACGGCGGCGAGGATTCGGGCTTCATGCGCGACGTCGACGGCAAGACGGTGTCGATCACCGACTACGGGTTCAAGCGCCGCGCCGACCACGCGCTGAGCGACAAGGGCCTGCGCGAGCAGGCGCGCGCGCGCGTGCTGCGCCGCCTGGTGCCCGAGATCCACCGCGCCTTCCAGTTCCGCGCCACGCGCATGGAGCGCTATATCGTGGCGTGCTACGAGGCCGAGCCCGGCGGGTACTTCCGCCCGCACCGCGACAACACCACGGCGGGCACCGCGCACCGCCGCTTCGCCGTCACGATCAACCTGAACGCCGAGGAGTACGAGGGCGGCAACCTGCGCTTCCCCGAGTACGGGCCGCACGCCTATCGCGCGCCGACCGGCGGGGCGGTGGTGTTCTCGTGCTCGCTGCTGCACGAGGCGCTGCCGGTGACGCGGGGCCGGCGGTTCGCCTTCCTTCCCTTCCTGTACGACGAGGACGCCGCGCGCCAGCGCGAGGCGAACAACGCGCATCTCGGCCCCGGCGTGGGCGCCTACCATGCCGGCATCGAGAAGGGCGCCGCGCCCGGCTGAGCCCGCATCGCGCTAGTCCTCCAGCACGGCATCGTAGAGCGCCGTGACCCGCCGCACATGGTCGGCCAGGCCGAAGCGGGCTTGGGCATCGGCGCGGGCGGCCGCGGCCAGGCTTGCGGCGAGATCCGCGCTCCCCAGCACGCGCAGGGCCGCCGCCGCCAAGGCCGCGGCGTCGCCGGGCGGCGCCAGCAGGCCCGTGCGTCCGTCGTCCAGGATCTCGACGTGCCCGCCCGAGGCCGACGCCACGACCGGCGTGCCGGCCAGCATCGACTCGACGACCGCGCGGCCGAAGGGCTCGCCGACCGCCGGCGCCAGCAGCACGTCGCAGGCCGCCAGCCAGGGCTCGACCGGATGGCGGAACCCCGCCAGGTGCAGGCGTCCGCCGATGCCGGCCGCGGCCGCCATCGCCCGGAGCCCGTCGCCCAGCCCCCCGACATCCTCGCCCAGCACGACGAAGGCCAACGGCCCGGGGTGCGCCCGCGCGATGGCCGCCGCGGCCTGGACGAAGAGGTCGGGCCGCTTCCAGCCCACCAGACGGCCCGCGAACCCTGCGAGGCGGGTGCCCGGCGCAAGGCCCAGCGCGGCCGCCGCCATCGCCCGCGCCGCGGCGCGGTCGGGCGGGGCCGCCTCGGTGCGGAAGGGGTTGGCGATCACCGCGCGCCGGCGCCGGCCGCCCGGCATGGCGGCATCGACCGCGGCCGAGGTGCAGACGACGCGGTGGGCCAGCAGCGACGCCCCGCGCCACAGGGGCGAGGCCGAGAACGGCATGGCCCGCTGGTGCCACACGGCGCGCCGCCCGGCCAGCCGCGCCGCCGCCGACCATGCCAGGTTCATGCGCAGGTCGTTGCCGTGCACCAGGGCGACGCCGTGGCGGCGCAGCCACCCGGCCAGGCCCGGCGCGGTGCGCAGCAGGGCGGCGGCGATCGCCGCGGGGCGCGGGCTGGCGCCGGGCAGGACGGCCAGCGGCACGAGGGCGAAGGGCAGGCCGCGCTCGCGCAGGTGCCGGGCCAGCGGCCCCTCCTGCGCCACGGCCACGACCGGCTCGTATCCCGTGCCCGTCAGACCCTCGACCAGCAGCAGGGCCGAGAGCTGCGCCCCGCCCACGGAATCGCCCACGAAGGGGAAGAGCACGCGCCTCATGCCGGGCGCGCCCCGTCCCAGGCGAGCCCCTTGCGCGCCAGGTAGGCCCGCGTCATCCAGCTGATCGGGTTGCGGAAGTCGCGGGGCGACAGCGCCAGGTCGCGCCAGCGCACGATGTCGTACTCGCAGTTGGCGTCCATCCAGTAGGCGAGAAAGCGCCGTTCGACCCGGTGCCAGGCGTCGCGCCCGAACGGGGCCGCCGCCGCGCGCAGCGCTAGGCGCGGCCCGCGCAGCCAGGCCGGCGAGACGAAGCGCGGCGCGGCGAGATCGCGCCACACGCCGCCCCAGTCGGATTCCTCCAGCATGCGCCGGTAGAGGCGCTGGCCGACCTTCAGGGCCAGCGGCACCTCCTCCCACAGGTCGATCCAGGCGTCGTCCCACAGGGGCAGGCGCCAGTCGAGCTCCAGCGCGTCGTAGATGCGCTGTCCCGGCACCACGAAGTTGACCTGGCGGTTGAGGTGCTCCGACGCCTCGTAGGCCGCCGCCAGGCCGTCGGCCCGGTCCCAGGGAGCGCCGATGGCGTCGAGCTGGCGGCGCAGCGGCGTTTCGATGCGGGCGAGCCGATCGGGGGTGCGCAGGGCGGGCCACAGCGCGGCGTGCTTGGCCACGATGGCGCGGAAGAGGCGCGGCCAGGGTTCGCCCGGCTGGGGCGCGGCCAGGGCCAGGGGGATGTGGCCGCCCGTCAGGAAATCGCCCGACTGCCCGTTCACGACCAGCGCGCCGGCGGGCCACCAGGGCTGATCGCGCAGGCGCCGCGCCGCGTGCCAGCCCTGGTCGACGGGCGTCGCGGCGTCGCTGTCGGCGAAGGCCAGCCAGGCGTCGTGCGCGGGATCGCGCCACTGGGCCCGCACGGCCGCGTGGTCGAGCGGGATCATGGCCCAGGGCACGCCCAGGCGTTCGGCCACGGCGCGGGCGCCGGCGGCCTCGTGGCTGTCGGGGCGGCCGTAGGTGTAGGCGAAGAGATCGCGATGCCCGACGTGGCGCAGCCCGGCGAGCACCAGGCGGGAGTCGAGGCCGGCGCTGAGCGGCACGACGATGGGACGGCCCTCGCCGGCGAGCCGCTCGAGCACGCCGAGGGTGACCTCGCGCAGGCGGCGGAGCCACGCCGCCTCGGCGCCGCCCGCCGCGCGCCACGGGCGGTAGGCGGTCCCGCCCGCGCGCCGGGCCTTGCCGTCCTCGCCCACCAGCAGCGTCTCGCCGGGGCCCAGGCGATGCAGCCCGCGGTGCAGCGCGGCCGTGCCGATCGCATAGCCCATCATCGCCACGGCCAGCGCGGCGTCGGGATCGATGGCGGCGTCCCCGAGCCGTTCGACCAGCCGGCCCGCCCGGTCGCCGATGACCGTGCCACCGGGCGTCTCGATCCACGCGATGGGCACGGCGGCGATGCGGTCGGCCCGCGCCGCGGTCCATCCCGGCCCCTGGGCGACCAGGGCGTAGTGCCCCGTGAGCGGTGCTGCGGCCAGCGCCGCGGGACCAGAGGCCAGGGCCGCCGCCAGCGCCTGCATCGAGCGGCCCCGCGGCGCACCGCGCGCCCACAGCGCGACCGGCCCGGCGTCGTATCGCTGCCACAGCGCAGGCGACAGGTCGAGCTGCGGCGTCACGGCGCCGGCAGGGCGTCCAGGCTGCGCAGCCACGTCTCGACGTTGACCAGGCGCACCAGGATGTCGCCCAGCGGCCCGCGCTCGCCACGGCGGAAGGCCTCGACCATCGGGCCGATGGCGCCGGGCCGGGCATAGGCGGCCACGCGCCCGTCCGGCGCGGTCAGGTCGTCCAGGTAGCGCCCGAGCCCCTGCGGGTCCTCGAGCCAGCGCGGCGCGGGCAGGCGCAGGCCGACCTTGCGCCGGTGCAGCAGGTCGTGCGGCAGGTCGGGCTCGGCGATGCGCTTCAGCAGGGGCTTCGTGCGCCCGCCCGGGATGCGGATGGCGCGCGGCACGGCGTTGATCGCGCGATAGAGCGGCAGGTGCAGGAAGGGCACCCGCGCCTCGACCGAGGCCGCCATCGCCATCTTGTCCTGGCGCACCAGGAGGGATTCGAGCTGGGCGGTGCGGTCCACCGCCAGCAGCCTGTCGCGGAAGTCGCGGAAGCGGCGGCTGGCCGCCCCGCGCGCGCCGTCGGCCGGCACCAGGCCGGGAAACACCTGCTTCATGCGCAGCCAGTCGACATAGCACCCGGCATAGGCCGCGGCGTCCAGGCCGGCCAGGCGGCGCACGCCCTCGAAGCGCAGGCGGCGGGGCGTCAGGCGCTCGGGCAGCACCTTGCCGATGCGCTCCTGCCACAGCAGCTTGCGCCACTGGCCGTAGCGCAGGTAGCCGCCGAACATCTCGTCGGCGCCCTCGCCGGTCAGCACCACCTTGGTGCGCTGGCGCACGCGGTCGCACAGCAGCATCAGAAGCGCGCAGGCCAGGTGCGGCAGGGGGCCCTCCATGTGGGCGACCGCGCGCGGCAGCGCGTCGGCGAACATGCGGCCGTCGACCGGCAGCTCGGCGTGGTCGAGCCCCAGCTTCGCCACCACCGGCACGCGCCAGCGCGCCTCGTCGTGGACATAGCCCGGGATGGCGATGCCGAAGGAGGCGGGAGCGCGGCCCGCGGCCCGCACCGCCAGCACCGCCACCAGGCTGGAATCGACCCCGCCCGAGAGCTGGAGGGCATAGCCCACGTCGCTGGCCAGGTGGTCGCGCACCGAGTCCTCAAGCGCCGCGCGCACGCTGGCCTCGGCATCCGCCTGGCGCATGGGCCTGCCCGGCCCGATGCCGTCCAGCACGTCGGCGAAGCGGCGGCGGGTGGGCTCGCCGCCGGCCAGCGGCACGCGCACCAGGGTGCCGCCGGCCACGCGCTCGATGCCCTTCAGGTTCGACAGCCCGCCCGAGGCCCAGGCGAAGGTCAGGAGCTCGCCCAGCGCCTGCTCGTCGACGCCGGCGGGCACCACGCGGGCCAGCGGCCGCATGGTGCTGGAGAAGGCCGTGAGGGCGCCGCGCCGGGCCATGTAGAGCGGCTTGATGGCGAAGGGGTCGCGGGCGGCCAGGGCGACCCCGCGCGGCCGGTCGACGATGACGAAGGCGTACATGCCCTCCAGCCGGTCGACCACCGCCTCGCCCCAGTGGGCGTAGCCGGCCAGCAGCACCTCGCTGTCGCCGCCGGTCTGGAAGCGATGGCCCTTGGCCTCGAGCTCGGCCCGGAGGCGGCGGAAGTTGTAGATCTCGCCGTTGTAGGCGAGCGAAAGCCCCCGCGCGGGATCGTGCAGCGGCAGGTTGGCGCCCTCGGTCGGATCCAGGATGGCGAGGCGGCGGGCCACCAGGGCGAGGCCCGGTTCCGACGTGCGCCCGCCCGCGTCGGGCCCGCGGTGGAAGAGATCGCGGTCGACGGCATCCAGCAGCCCGGGGTCGAACGGGCGCCCGGGCTCGAAGCAGGCGAACAGGCCGCACATGTCGCCGGCCGGGGCCCTAGCGCCGCAAGCCCGGCTGGCGCCAGGCGAAATTGCGGATGCGCGAGACCGCGCGGAAGCCGTGGCGCGTGAGCGCCGAGCCCGCGGCGGTCGGCGTGGTGATGGCGAGGAAGCGCACGCCGCGCTCGGCCGCGGCGCGCGTCACCGCGGTGACGAGCCCGCCCAGCACGGCGGCCTCGGGCGCCTCGGGCACGACGGCCGCGCCCCAGACGCTCGCGAACACGCCGCTGGGCGCGAAGCGCGCCCACAGCGTGCCCACCGGGTTCTCTGCGTCGCAGGCGACGAACACGGCGATGGCCTGGGGCCGCTCGGCCAGGTCGCGGGCCAGTTCCTCGACCAGCCAGCCGCGGTCGTCGCGCCACACCTGGGTGTGGACCGCGGCCACGTCGGGGAGGCGGGCCTCGTCCTCGATGCGCTGCACCGCGATGCCGGCGGCGGGCGCGCGGAAGCGCGGGACCGCGTCGGTCGGCAGGACGTGGAGCGTCTCGGCCTCGCCCGGCTGGAAGCCGTAGTCGACCAGGCGCCTGGGCAGGTTGTCGGGCTTGTCGTGGTCCAGCACCTTCCACTCGAAGCCGCGCCGGCGGTCCTCGAAGTAGGTGATCTGCTCGACGACGATGCGGTCGGTCTGGCCGGGCTGGAAGGCGCTGAAGATCACGCAGTTGTCGTAGCTCTCGTGGGTCGGGCCCAGGATGCGCGCCACCCTGCCCGCCAGCTCGAAGCGGTAGCGCGGGTCGGCGATGGCCGGCTTGCGGCGCATCTCCTCGTCGAACAGGGCCAGCACGTCGTCGTTGGTCATCGGCCCAGCAGCAGGCGGCGGAGCGGCGCGGGATCGCCCGCGCCGCCCTTCAGCACGGCATCGGCCAGCGCGGCCGCGTCGACCTGGGGCCGGCGGCGGTCGTCATAGGCCACCGGCACGACGGCCGCCCGCGCCGCCACGAGCGGCCGGACCTCGGCCGCCAGCGGCAGGGTGCCGAGGTCCACGACGATCATGCGCTTCGCGCTCATGGCGCCCTTCCAGAAGGTCGTCGAGCCGGCGTAATCAAAGACGAGCGCATCGGCCGCGTCCACCACGTCCTCGAAGCGGCCCCGGTGGGTGGGCGCCACCCCCGCCAGCGGATGCTCCCGCCCCAGGAACAGCCCCTCGGGGTGCGGCTGGCAGGTCAGCTCGACGGGCATGGCCCGCAGCAGCGCGGCCAGCCGAAGCTGCCAGTCGAGGTACACGGGGTCGGGCAGGAAGGGCGGCGCGTGGACGGCGAAGCCGAAGGACGCCGCGGCGACGTAGAGGACGCGGGGGCGGCGGGCGGCGGGCGGACGCCGCGCCGCGGGCAGGGCCAGCCCCGGATCGCCGCCGCCCGCCTCGACGGCGGCGCCCTGCGGCCCGGCCAGGGCGCGGGCCTGCGCGATCGTGCCGCCGCCCGCCACGGCGGGGGTCTCCACGACATAGCGCGTGGCCGCCGCCAGCTCGGCCAGCGCCACCTGCTCGGCCAGGTCGGTGACGGCGAAGGCGGCGCCGTGGGCGAAGCGCGTCGCCTGGCCGCCCCGCGCCATCGCCGCCAGCCCCACGGCGCGCGCCGCGTAGTTGCCGCCGGTGCCCGACCACACGGCGCGGGGCAGGTCCCGCAGCGCCGCCAGGCCGGCCAGGTCGGCCGCGGCCTCCTGCACCACGCGCCGCACGAAGGCCGCCAGCAGCGGCGCCAGCCGCCCGCGCCAGGGCTCGCCCGCCGTGTCGTGCGCGAGCAGGGCGGCGGTCAGCGCCGCCGCCGCGGTCTCGGCCGCGGGCCCGGGCAGCGCGCCGCCCGCGGCCCTCGCCGCCGCCAGCAGGCGGTTGGCGTGGACGAAGCCCAGCGCCACGCCGCGCCGCCGCGCCTCGGCCGCCAGGAGGCTGTTGTGCGTCACCGCCGTCGCGCGGCGGGCCAGCAGGGCGGCCGGCCAGCGGCCGGGCGGGTTCAGGGCCAGGGCGCGCGCGGCCGCCCGCCAGCGCGGCGGCACGCCCGCGTCCTGGGGCAGCATGGACTCGGGCGACGCGGCGGCGGCCTGCGCGCCGCACAGGAAGGCCAGCTCGGGCGGCCCGCCCGCCATGCGCATCCCGGCCTTGTGCGCCGCCGCCAGGGTTGCCGCGGCCAGCAGCAGGGCGCGCCCGCGCAGGGCCACGCGCGGCAGGGCCAGCAGCGCGGCCGCCCGCGCGCCCTCGTCGGGCAGGGCGGCGGCGGCCAGCAGCAGGGCGCGCGTCGCGGCCCGCGCCACGCCGCCCCAGGCCGGGACGTCGAGCGGCCAGGCCAGGTCGTCGCGCCAGGCCGGCAGGGCGGCGGCGGCCTGCAGGTCGAAGGGCTGCACCCTCACGGCTGCAGCGGCGGCAGGCCGGGGGAGCGCACCAGCGGCTCGATCAGGTCGACCCACGCCTGGCGCAGGGCGAGCCCGAGGGAGGCGACCGGCGCCGCGCGCGGCGCGGCCACGTCGTAGCCCAGCTTGCGCGCCGTCGGGCCGGCGAGCTGCGCCACCAGGCCGGCCAGGGCCGGGGGCAGGTCGCGCCGCCAGCGTCCCACGGGCCTGAGGCTGGCCCCGGCGTACCGTTCGGAGGGGTCGTTGGTCGCGCCGCCGCGCACCTGCGCCAGGCCCTGCGCCACCGCCTCGGGCCCCAGCGCGTCCAGGCCCAGGAAGCCGAACAGGCGGTTGAGCTGGGGCGCGGGATCGCGCACCACGTCCTCGTAGCGCGCCACGATGGCGCGGCGCGGCCGGCGCGCGGCGAAGAGCAGGCAGCGCTGCATCAGGTGGCGCCAGTAGAGCGCGGCGCGGATCGCGGCGTCGGCGGCGGGCTCGGCGCCGCCCAGCAGGGCCGCGCGGCGCACGTGCGAGGCCACCACGTCGCGCGGATCGCG
>Ga0073934_10011075_pt1 | contig 11019 bp, 9 predicted proteins | sample LarsenN4metaG_FD_76834 | JGI IMG/M metagenome (GOLD analysis project Ga0073934, IMG submission 76834) | Hot spring sediment bacterial and archeal communities from British Columbia, Canada, to study Microbial Dark Matter (Phase II) - Larsen... ...
GGCGTGCCGGCGGGCAAGGCGCAGCGCATCGCCGCGGAGCGCATTGCCTTGCGTGGCGCGCCGGAACTGCCGCTGTCGTCGGCCGAGTTGCTCGCGCCGGTGGAGGCCGGTGCCGCCGGCGGCGCGCCGCCGGCATCACTCACGCTGACGGCACCGGCCGGCGTTGCCGCGGCAGGCAAGCGGCCACGGGCATCGCGCCGCCTGCGCGCGGCGGCAACACCGCCCGCCCGCTGAGCGCTGGATGCCCGCGGCGACGGCGATCAGCGCCGGCGCCGCAGCCGGCAAGCGGGTTGCACGCCGGCGGCCGGGTTACCAGCTGCCGGTATTCGCCATCGACGCCCACGGCTCCGCCGGCGGCAACGGCTCGCCGTGTTGCAGCAGTTCGATCGAGATGTTGTCCGGTGAACGCACGAAGGCCATGCGGCCGTCGCGCGGCGGCCGGTTGATGGTGACCCCGTGTTCCTGCAGGCGGCGGCAGGCGGCGTAGATGTCATCGACCGCATAGGCGACGTGCCCGAAGTTGCGCCCGCCGGTATAGGTTTCCGGGTCCCAGTTGTAGGTCAGCTCGATCTGCGCGGCGTGATCGCCGGGCGCGGCGAGGAACACCAGCGTGAAACGGCCCGCCGCGTGTTCCCGGCGCGACAGCACCTCGAGCCCGAGTGCGTCGCGGTAGAAGCGCAGCGACTGTTCGAGGTCGGTGACGCGCACCATGGTGTGCAGGTATTTCATCGTTTGCGATCTCCGGAAAAGTGAAACGCGCCGCGCGCTGCCGGCACCGCGCGGCAACCCCGTCAGCGCCGCCTGACCACTTTCATGCGCACATCGTTCCAGGGCCGGTTGTAGACGTGGAACTGCACCTGGTCGTGCAGCGGCCGGTCGAGCAGGCCGCGGTCGTCGATCACCTGCAGTTCGCAATGGGCCAGGATTTCCTCGACCACCACGAGCATTTCATCCGAGGCGTACCAGCGGCCCTGGCAAGCCTGGCCACCGCCGCCGTAGGGCACGTAGCGGGCGCCGTGCGCGCCTTCCGGCAGCGGCTGCGGGCGCGAGGTGCTGTCGCTGGCGTCGGTTTTCGGCTCGACGATTTCCTTGCCGTCGCCCACCGGCGCCGACCAGCGCTGCGTGTCGTGCGTCTCGGCGTGCGTCCACTGGCGCGGGTTGGTGTGAATGTACATCGGGCACATGATGATGGTGGCGCCGGCCTCGACGGGCTTTCCGCCGAGGGTGTCGTCGCGCAGGATGCCGCGGGTGAACATCGTCGCCACCGGCGCGTGCAGGCGCAGCTCCTCCTTGATGGCCTTGACGATCTCGCGGCGGCTTGCGCGCAAGCTGTCCTGCGTGCCGTTGCGCGCGCTGCGGTACAGCGTCCAGAAGCTGCCCATCGTCGGCGCCTGCGCCAGCATGTACATCACCGCGTTTTCGCAGGCTTCGCGTTCGTTGATGTCGCCGGCTTCCCAGGCCGCGCGCAGGATGCCGCCGATGGAATCCTTGCGCGTGGCGTTGCGCACGGCGTCGGTGCAGAAGCGGCGCAGTCTGGCGACGTCGCCGTCGAGCGGGTCGTTGAACAGCAGCACGCCCGGCATCAGCGTGCGGTCGATCAGGTCCGCGAAATCGGTTTCCGCGTTGTCGTCGAAGCAACCGAACGAGGTCTGGAAGAACACGCGGCCGTGGATCTCGATGACGATGCGGTAGATCTCGCGCAGCAGGTCGATGCCGTCACGGCCTTCCCACAGGGCGATGCGTTCGCGCACGATGGCGCGCATCTCGTCGAGGTCCTCGCGGTAGCGCTCGGCGAAGTACTCCTCGCAGAGCATGCGGTAGCCGAGCCAGACGCCGCTGGAGCCGCCACCGAGCACGGAGTGCTCGGCAAACGCCGGGTAGCCAACCACCGCCGAGCGCGCGTAGATGTCCGGCCGCTGCAGGATGTAATCGACCAGGCGCTCGTCACGCACGATGTAGACCGGCTTGCCGAACGGGTTGATGCGCAGCGTGGCGAACGACGTTTCGGCGCCGAAGGCCGTCCACAGCGCGCGGTAGAAACGCGATGGCCCGCCGAGCAGGAACACGCGCAGGAAGCGGCCGCTCGGCGTCAGCGAAAGTATGGCCAGCAGCGCCGCGAAAGCCGCCAGCAAGCCACCCCAGACCGGCAGCGCGCTGGCCGGGTGAACCAGCGCATGCAGCGTGGCCGCTGCCGCCAGTATCCCGAGCACGCGAAAGCGGCCGAGCCGGTACACGCGCTGCACGAAACGCCTGGCCAGCGCCTTGTGCCAGGGCACCGGCTGCAGGGCGTCGTCGCGCCACTTGCCGAAGCCGATGCCGCGCCCGACCGCCGCCGCCAGCGTCGCGTAGGTGGCGCGCGGGTACTTCGTGAACACGCCGGGGAACAGCATGTCGATGAAAAAGTTCATATCGCGCACGCCGGTGGCGCGCAGGCGCACGGCCAGCTGTTCGCGCGCGACCGCGCGGTGTTCGCTGCCCATGCCGCGTGCAATCAGCGCCGCAAGCTGTTTTTCATCGCGGGTGAGCAGGTCCGGCGGCACGTCGGCCACCAGCGGCGCGTCGTCCCGGCCGCGCGCCGGCAGCGGCAGCGCGTGGGCGCCGGCCTGCGCGCCGGCCGGGACCGCGCACTGCGCGAGGAAACCGCAAACCGCGCGTTCGCAGCCGCCGCAGATGCGGCCGACGCCGATGTTCGCCTGCAGCGTGGCGTAGTCGTTGCCGAGTTCCTGTACCGCCTCGGTGATCTCCGCCGGGCCGAGGCCCAGGCAGGGGCACAGGCGTTCGCTTTTTTCCGCGCTGCCGCCGAGAAAGCCGGTGCGCTCGAAGCGGCGCAATTCGGCCGGCGTGGCCACGTCGAGGTCCAGCACGTGCTGGTAGAGCGTGCCGAGGTCGTTCTCGATGCCCTCGGCGGCGACGCCGTACACCACGCAGCTGTCGATCTTGTCGCCGCGCCGTTCGCGCACGATCACGCGCAGCTCGCGCTTGATGCGTTCGTCGGCGTAGGTGATGGTGGCGCGCTCGCCCGCCAGTGCGTTGGCGGCGCCGTTGATGAACACCACCACGTCCTCGTCGAGCAGTCGCGTCGACACCACGCCGTCGCCCGGGCGGCCGACGACGGCGGTGACCGCCTTCGCGCCGCTGACCTCGCCGAGGTACACCGACATCTGGCGGCCCTGCGAGAGTTTGTAGACGTTGGACAGCGCGCTGAAAAACGCGGCGGTATCCGGGTGCGCGCGGTGCCAGCGCACGAAGGCGTCGGCGGCGATCTGCAGCACCTCCATCTCGCTGGCGGAGATCACGGTGGCGGCGCGCGGCTCGTCCATCAGCACCGCGAGTTCGCCGAACACCTGGCCGACGCCCAGCCGTGCCACTTCGCGGCGACGGCCCTGGAAATTCTTGTAGACCACGGCGTGGCCGGACAGGATCAGGAACACCGTGTTGGTGGTGTCGCCCTCGCTGACGAGGATTTCGCCGGGGCCGAAGGCGCGGCGTTCGACGCCGGCGCTGCCGTCGACGAGTTCGCTCGCCGCGAAGGCGTCCAGCGACTTGCTGATCTCGCGGTAGACGTAACGCGCGGCGTCATTCTCGAAGCGGTCACGGTTCTGGCCGAGCGCGGCGATGACCTGGTTGAACACGTCGGCGGTGATCGACGCCACGCGGCAGTCGCCCTTCGCACGCACGGTGGCGGCGCGCAGCCCGGATTTCTTCCCGAGCAGGGCCTGCTCGCCGAAGTAGGCGCCGGCGTCCAGTTCGCTGAGGTCGATGAGCTTGCCGTTGTCTTCCTTCAGCACCTCGACGCGGCCGTCGAGCAGGACGAAGAAAGCGTCGCCGACACTGCCCTGCGTGACGATGGCGGTGCCGTCGGCGACACGGCTGACGCTGACGGCGGCGAGCACGCGTTCGCGCGCTTCCGGGCTGAGGTCGGCAATGGGCGGGCAGGCGTGCAGGCGGGCGAGTTCGGTGGCGGAAACGGAAGACGCGTTGTTCATGGTGGCTGCGGCGTGCGCCGTGATTCATCGGTTGTTGTCGGGCGGGCCCGGACTATAGCAGCCGCGTTTGCGCCGCCCGGCAGCCACGGGCCGGCGCCGGGTGCGGGGAATCCCGGGCGCTACGCGTCGAACGCCGCCGCCGCGTGGTCGACGAAGGCGCGCACTTTCGGCGTCAGGTAGCGGTTGCTGGGGAACACCGCGTGCACCGGCACGGCCGCCGGCGCCCAATCGGGCAGTACCCGCACCAGGGCATCGCCGGCGCCGCGCGCCACGCGCAGCGGCAGCTGGGCGATGCCGAGCCCGGCACGCGCCGCGTCGCGCACGGCAAACGAATTGTTCACGCGCAGGCGGCCGGCGGTGTCGACGCGCACTTCGTCGTTGCCGCGTTGCAGTTTCCAGCCACCGCGGTGCGCGCCCGCGCTGAACACCAGCAGCGCGTGCGCCGCCAGTTCCTGCGGCGCCGCCGGCGTGCCACGCCGCGCCAGGTAATCGCGGCTGGCGAACAGGCCGTAGTCGAGGCTGCCGAGGCGGCGCGCCGCCAGCCGCGAGTCCTCCAGCGCGCCGATGCGGATCGCGAGGTCGAAGCCCTCGTGCACCAGGTCGACGAGGCGGCCGGTGAAATCCGCTTCCACCGCCACCTGCGGATAGCGCGCCAGGTAACCCTCGATCCAGCCGCTCACCGCCAGCATCCCGAACTCGACGCCGCAGGTCAGGCGCAGCACGCCGCGCGGCTCGGCGTGGATCTGCTGCACCAGCCGCTCGGCGTCCTCGACGGCACCGAGGATGCCGACGGCACGTTCGAAGAGTTCGCGGCCTACTTCCGTCAGCGAGAGCGAACGCGTGGTGCGTTCGAGCAGGCGCACGCCGAGGCGCGCCTCGAGCTGGCTGACGGTGCGCGAGAGGGTGGCCTTCTGCGTGCCGAGCGTTTCGGCGGCGCGGGTGAAGCTGCCGGCCTGCACCACCTTCACGAAGGCCTGGAGTTCAGCGATGTCCATTGTTGTCTTTATCCGCAACAGTAAGTCTCAGTGGGCGATATTTATCACGGTTCGCGCCTGGCGGAGGCTGTGCCCACCCCCAGACCACCCGGAGCCACCCCATGAGCCTGCGAGACCCCAACGTGACCCGCCCGGATGCCCGCAAGCGCATCGCGCTGGTCATCGCCAACCCCGCCGTATCGACCACCACCGGCTGGCCGGTCGGTTTCTGGTGGAGCGAGTTGACGCACCCCTGGCTGGCCTTCGAGGAGGCCGGCTACGACGTCGAGTTGTTCAGCCCGGCCGGCGGCCGCTGCGAGGCCGACGCCATGAGCGACCCGGACGACGCCAGCGGCTACAGCGGCACCGACCTGGTCACCCGGGGTTTCATCCACACGCCGGCGCTGAAGGCGCTGGTCGAGGACACGAAGCCGGTCAGCGCGATCGACGTCGCGCGCTTTGACGCCATCGTCGTTGCCGGCGGGCAGTCGCCGATGTTCAGCTTCGAGCACGCCACCGGCCTGCACGAGACGTTTGTCGCGTTCTACCTGCGCGGCAAGATCGCCGCCGCGTTGTGCCACGGCGTTGCCGTGCTGGCGTACGCGCGGTTGCCGAACGGCGACTACCTCGCGCGCGGCAGGACGGTCACCGGCTTCGCCAATGTCGAGGAGGATTTCGCCGACAGCGCCGTCTGGGAATACAACCTGTTGCCGCGCGGCACGCACGTGATGCCGTGGCGCATCGAGGACCGCCTGAAGGCCATCGGCGCGAATTTCGTGCAGGCCGGCGCCTGGCGCAGTTACGCCGTGCGCGACGGCAACCTGATCACCGGCCAGCAGAATTTTTCCGGCGCGGAAACCGCGCGCCTGGTGATCGAGGCACTCGGGCGCTGACGCCGTTGTCGATGCTGCGGAGTCAACGCAAGCACACCCTGTCCCTCTCGCACGGAGCAACAGCATGACCATCGCAATCCTCGGCGCCGGCAACGTCGGCATGGCGCTCGGCAAATCCCTCGTCGCCGCCGGCGAGTCCGTCACCTTCGGCGTGCCGGATCCGCAGAAATACGCTGCCGCCGTGGCGGCGCTCGGCGCCCCGGCGCGCGTCGCCGGCGTGGCGGAGGCCGTTGCCGCCGCGCCGCTGGTGATCCTCGCGGTGCCCTGGGCCGCGGCCGGCAGCGTTGCCGACGGCATCGCCGACTGGCAGGGCAAGATCCTCGTCGACGCCACCAACCCGCTGCTGCCGGGCCTGGCCGGGCTCGCGGTCGGCACCACCGATTCCGGCGCCGAGCAGATCGCGCGCCGGGCGCACGGGGCGCGCGTGGTGAAGGCCTTCAACACCACCGGCGCGGAGAACCTCGGCAACCCGCGCTATGCCGCCGGCCATGTGTTCATGCCCGTCTGTGGCGACGACGCCGAGGCGCGCACGACGGTGGTCGCGCTCGCCACGCGCATCGGCTTCGACGCGGTGGACGCCGGCCCGCTGGCCGTCGCGCGTTACCTCGAGCCCTTCGCGATGACCTGGATCCACCTCGCCTACAAGGCCGGCTTCGGGCGCGGCTTTGCCTTCGGGGCGTGGCGGCGGCCCTGAGCCGCGCCGGCGCCGGCGGGGCATCGCCGGTGCCGCCTCCCCGCAAGCTGAGCAGTCGCCCGCCCGCGCGCCGCCGTGAGGCGCGACGGCCACCCCGGATGCCTGTCTGACTGATTGATTTATCTGGGTTTCCTGCCGTGAGGGCGGGGCGCGGAACGCGCCGCCGAAACCGAGTAGTAACCGAGCAAAGGCTCAGGTTACGTTGGCCGGGTGCCGCCATCGGGGCGGCCGTTGTTCCTGCATCCGGAGGAAACCCGTGTCCAGATCCAGACCCTCCCGACAAGCCGACGCCGTCGTGACCGGCGCGGGCGGCGGCATCGGCCGCGCCTTCGCCGAGGAAATCGCCCGCCGCGGCGGCCGCGTCGTCTGCGCCGACCTCAACCTGCAGGCCGCGCAGTCCACCGCGTCGGCGATCACCGCGGCCGGCGGCCAGGCGCTCGCCGTCGCCTGCGACGTCGCGAAACTCGCCGACGTCGAGGCGCTCGCACAACGCGCCGCCGACTGGTTCGGCGGTGCACCGACGCTGGTCATCAACAACGCGGGCGTCGGCCTCGGCGGCAGCCGTGTCGAGGACATCCGCATGGAGGACTGGCACTGGATCATGGGCGTGAACCTGTGGGGCGTGATCCACGGCTGCCGCGTCTTCGTGCCGCAACTGCGCGCTGCCGGCCGCGGTGCGGTGCTCAACGTGGCGTCGGCCGCCAGCTTCGGCGCCGCGCCGATGATGGGTGCCTACAACGTCACCAAGGCCGCCGTGGTATCGCTCTCGGAAACGCTGCACGCGGAACTCGCCGGCACCGGTATCCGCGTCGCCGTGCTGTGCCCGACCTTCGTGAAGACCGACATCATCCGCAACGCGCGCATGCCGGGCACGCACATCGGCAAGGCGCAGCAGATGATGGACAAGCAGGGCATGACGCCGGAGAAGGCGGTGTGTCACGCGCTCGACGGCCTCGACGCCGGCACCATCCACCTGCTGCCGCAACTCGATGCGCGCGTCAGCTGGCTGGCCAAGCGGCTGGCACCGGGGCTGTTCACGCGCGGCATGGGCCTTGCCAACCGCTTCATGCCGGCGGCGAACGAGTCCGGCAGCGGGGAGGGCAAGGCATGAACGCGAAGACCGCGCGCGCGCCGCGCGCCAACGCCGGGGCGGACGTGCCGGTCCGCCACATGCAGTTCGATTTCGACCCCTCGACGATGGCGAAGTACTGCTGGAAGGACGACGCCTTTTCCTCCGCGTTCATCCTGACGTTTTCCGCGCTGATCCCGCACGGCGAACGGCTGGTGATCGAGTCCGTGCGCGCGCGCCGCGACGAGGTGCGCGACCCGGCGCTGAGGGCGCGCGTCACCGGCCTGATCGGGCAGGAGGCGATGCACTCGAAAGTGCACGAGGCTTTCAACGCCGCCTACCGCGCCAAGGGCCTGCCGATGGACCGCGTCGAGCGCGCCGGCGAATGGTTTTTCACCCGCCTGCTGCCGCGCGTGCTCGACCGCGACATGCAACTGGCCGTGACCTGCGCCATCGAGCACGTCACTGCGCTGATGGCCGAGCGTTCCTTCGAGGAGCCGGAAGGCCGCGCGTTGCTCGACCGCGCGGCGAACGAATTCCTGCTCTGGCACCTGCTCGAGGAGTGCGAGCACAAGTCGGTGGCCTTTGACCTCTACGAGGAGGTCTGCGGCGACCTGTGGAAACGGCGCGCCGGCATGGTGCTGATCCTCGCCAGTTCCAGCCTGGTGTTCGCCTGGGCGATGGCGCAGTTCCTCGCCACGCCGGGCTATTCGCAGGGCCTGCGCAAGGATGCCGCGGGGCTCGCGTACTGGTTCGGGCCGCGCGGGTATTTCGCGCGCATGCAGCGCGGCATGCGGCGTTTCTACTGCCGCGATTTCCACCCGGACCAGACCGACACGGAAGCCGCGCTGCGGCAATGGCGCGAGGAGTTGTTCGGCGAACACGGGCAACTGTCCGCGAACCTCCTCAAGACCATCCTCCCGAAACGGGCCACGGCCTGAACCCTCGACACGTGCCATGCAGAAACACGGCATGGCCATTCCGGAGCACGACATGGGCAGCGGCATGAACCGGCTGGAACACAGGATCGTCATCGTCGGCTGCGGCCTCTCGGGCATCGCGGTGGCAGTGAAACTGCGCGAGGCGGGCATCCACGATTTCGTCATTCTCGAGAAGGCGGACCGTCCCGGCGGCACCTGGCGCGAGAACACCTACCCGGGCTGCGGCTGCGACGTGCCGTCGGTGTTCTATTCCTACTCGTTCAACCTGAACCCGGACTGGAACTACGCCTACGCGCGCCAGCCGGAGATCCAGGCCTACATCGAGGACACCGTCGCGCGCGAACACCTCGCGCCGCGCATCCGCTACCACACCGAGCTGCAGGAGGCGCGCTGGGACGAGCACGCACGCCGCTGGGCGCTGGACACCAGCGCGGGCATCTACCGCGCGCAGTTCGTGATCTTCGCCTGCGGGCCGATCACCGAGCCGTCGATCCCGGACATCCCCGGCCTGAAGGACTTCACCGGCCCCGTGTTCCACTCCGCGCGCTGGCGGCACGACGTCAACCTGGCCGGGCAGCGCGTGGCGGTGGTCGGCACCGGCGCCTCGGCGATCCAGTTCGTCCCGGAACTGCAGAAAACCGCGCGCCAGCTCACCGTGTTCCAGCGCACCGCGCCCTGGGTGTTCCAGCGCCCGAACCCGAAAATCCCCGCGTGGCTGAAGCGCGTGCACCGGCAGTTCCCGGTGACGCAGCAACTGGAGCGCGCGGCCATCGAGACGCTGGTGCTCGGCGTGAACTACGGCCTCACGCACCCGAAGGTGATGGAGGCGATCGAGCCGGCGGCGAAGGCGCAGCTGCGCCGGCGCGTGCCGGACGCGTCGCTCTACGCCAAGGTCGAGCCGAATTTCACCATCGGCTGCAAACGCATCCTGTTCTCCAACGACTGGTACGAGACGCTGCAGCAGCCGAACGTCGAGCTCATCGACGCCGGACTCGCGCGCGTCGAGGGCAACGTCGTGGTGTCCTCGCGGGGTGAGTCGCGCGAGGTGGACGCCATCGTCTTCGGCACCGGCTTCGACGTCACGCACCCGCCGGTGGCGAAACGCATCCGCTGCGCCACCGGCGAACTGCTGGCCGAGCGCTGGGCGGAGGAGGGTCCGCAGGCCTACCTCGGTTCGACGATGGCAGACCTGCCGAACGCCTTCCTGATGGTCGGCCCGAACATCGTCGTCTATTCGTCGTTCATCAGCGTGGCGGAGTACCAGTGCAACTACGTGGTGGACGCCATCCGCCAGGCCGACGCGCGCGGTGTCGAGGTGTTCCGCCTGCCGCGCGAGTTCCAGCGCGCGTACAACATCGAGGTGCAGCGCAAACTGCAGCCCACGATCTGGAACAGCGGCAAGTGCGTCAGCTATTACCTCGACGAGCACGGCCGCAACCTCGCCGGCTGGCCGGGCACCATCCCGCAACTGAAAAAGAAGCTCTCGCGCTTCGACCTGGTGAACTACCAGGTCTGGCCGTACCGCGAGGGCGCGCACCGCGAGGCCGTGCCGGTGACCGCCTGAGAGCGCCGGGCGCGTGCGCTACTTGAGGAATTGCTGCGCGAACAGCGCCGAGAACTCGTCCAGCAGTTTTTCGCGGTCGAGGCCGGCCGGGCGGTCGGTGGCGATCTGCAGCACCGTCGACTTGGCGATGGTCGTCATCAGGAACACCGTTTCCGGTGAATAGCTGCGGCCGGTGATGCGCGAGATCTCGGCGCCGCGCGCCGCCGCGATTTCCTCCAGCCGGCGCTGCAGTTGGCGCATGCGCGGGATTTCCCAGGTGAAGGGCACCTGCGTGGCGATGACGCGCACCAGCGGCGCCTCGCGTTCGAGCAGGTCGACCATGGCGCCGAACCAGAAGCGCACGGCGTCCTCCTGCGCCCAGGCAATGGCCTTGTCCATCGCCTGCAGCATCTCGGCCACCAGCCGCTCCGACAGCCGCTCGATCACCGCCGTGACCAGCGCCTCCTTCGAGGGGAAGTATTCGTAGAGCGTGCCGATGCTGGTGCCGGCGCGTTCCGCCACCTTGTTGGTGGTGGTCTTGTGCCAGCCTTCGCTCGCCAGCACCTGGGCGGTGGCGTCCAGCAGCGCCTCGACGGTGCGGTGCGCACGTTCCTGCGTGGGGGCCTTGCGCGGTGCGCGCGCGGGTTTCTTCTTCGCCATGCCGCGAGGTTACCTGACGGCGCCCAGGAGGTGCCGCCGCAGGAAGGCGAGCTGGTCGGCGACGCTGCGCTCGAAGGCCGCGCCGAAATACACGTCGAAGTGACCCACCGGGTAACGCACCACCTCCGCTTTCGCGATCTTCGCCGCCGCCTTCTCCACGGCGGCTACCGGCGCGACGGAATCGGTTTCGCAGATCTGCAGCAGCGCCGGGCACCTGACGCGCGCAGCGTCGCGCACGGGCCGGAAGAACGGTACGTAC
>Ga0073934_10011076_pt1 | contig 11019 bp, 6 predicted proteins | sample LarsenN4metaG_FD_76834 | JGI IMG/M metagenome (GOLD analysis project Ga0073934, IMG submission 76834) | Hot spring sediment bacterial and archeal communities from British Columbia, Canada, to study Microbial Dark Matter (Phase II) - Larsen... ...
CTTGGTCGCTTCGTCGGCCAAGGTCCTAGCCCAGGACGACGCCTCGTTCTTCCGCCGCAATTGCCATAGCTGCCACACCATCGGCGGCGGACGGCTGACGGGACCGGATTTGAAGGAAGTTACGCAGCGTAAAGACCGCGGGTGGCTCGAGCGCTTTATCCCCAATCCCAAGGCTGTGATCGACAGCGGCGATCCGTACGCGCAGCAACTCCTGCAAGAAGCTCGTGGCGTCGTCATGCCCGTCATTCCCGGGATCACGCCGGAACGGGCGCGGGCGTTCCTCGACCTGATCGAAGCGGAATCGAAGCTCGAGAAGTCTCAGTTCCTCGGACTTCAGATCAGCGACCGTCCGTTCACGCCGGCAGAAGTCGCCGAGGGCTGGACGCTCTTCCGGGGAGAGAAGAAGCTGGCGGCGGGCGGCGTCGCCTGCGTGTCGTGCCACACTGTGAGGGGCATGCCGGGGCTGGGGGGCGGAAAGCTAGGCCCGGACCTCTCCCGGGTGTATGAACGGCTGCAAGGGCGCAAAGGGCTGGCGGCGTGGCTCGCCTCGCCGGCTACAACCACCATGCAGGCGGTTTTCCGCAACAAGGCGCTCCAGAACGAAGAAATCCTGCCCCTCGTGGCGTTGTTCGAGGACCGAGCCAAGAGCGGAGGGGAGGATTCAAGTGCCGCGCAACTGAACTTCTTTTTGATGGGACTGGGCGGGGCGGTGCTGATGATGCTGGCGTTCGATGCGATCTGGAAAGGCCGCTTCCGCGGGGTTCGGCGGGCGATGGTCCGCGGCGAGGAGATGAGGTGAGTGATGGCGAAAGCGAACGGTTCCAACCCCTGGATCAAAGATGAGACCGACCCCAAGTTGCGCGCCTGGGAGGAGTTTTACCGGAACCGCTGGCAGCACGACAGAATCGTCCGCTCGACGCACGGCGTCAACTGCACGGGAAGCTGTTCCTGGCAGATTTACGTCAAGGACGGAATCGTCACCTGGGAGATGCAGGCGCTCGATTACCCGTCGCTGGTCGCGGGACTGCCTCCCTACGAGCCGCGCGGCTGCCAGCGCGGAATCTCCTTTTCCTGGTACCTCTACAGCCCGCTGCGCGTGAAGTATCCTTACATGCGCGGCGCGCTGCTCGACCTCTGGAAGAAAGAACGCTCCTCGCACGAAGACCCGGTCGAAACCTGGAAAGCGCTCGTCGAAAACGCCGAGACGCGCAGCCGCTGGCAACGCGCGCGCGGCAAGGGCGGCTTCCGGCGCGTGGACTGGGAAACGGCGCTCGAGCTCATCGCCGCCTCGCTGGTCTATACGATCAAGAAGCACGGGCCGGACCGCATCGCGGGCTTCTCGCCCATCCCTGCGATGTCCATGATCAGTTACGCCAGCGGCTCGCGTCTGATGCAGCTCCTGGGAGGTGTTTCGCTCTCTTTCTACGACTGGTATTGCGACTTGCCTCCCGCCTCGCCGGAAACCTGGGGCGAGCAGACCGACGTCCACGAATCGGCCGACTGGTACAACGCCAAGCTGCTGGCCGTCATGGGCTCGAACCTCAACATGACGCGCACGCCGGACTGCCACTTCGCCGCCGAAGCGCGCCACAACGGCTCGAAGACGTGGGTCTTCTCGCCCGACTTCAGCCAGGTCTCGAAATACGCCGACGAGTGGGTGGCGCTCAACGCCGGCCAGGACGGCGCCTGGTGGATGGCCGTCAATCACGTTCTCCTCAAGGAATTTCACCACGAGCGGCCCGTGCCGTACTTCCTTGATTACACCAAGAAATACACCGACGCGCCGTACCTGGTGGAACTCCACGCCGACGGCGACGCCTACAAGGCCGGCCAGCTTCTGCGCGCCAACCGCCTGAAGGGCTATGAATCGGTGGAAAACGGCGAGTGGAAATTCCTGATGTGGGACGCGAACGACTCGCGGCCCAAGATGCCGATGGGGGGAGTGGGCTTTCGTTGGGGCAAGGAAAAGGGAAAGTGGAACCTGCTGCTGAAGGACGGCGTGGATGGGACAGAGATCGGCCCCGCCCTGACCTCCCTGAACTCGAGCGACAGTGTCGTTCAGGTCAAGCTCGATGACTTCGGCGAAGGGCGGACGCTCAAGCGCGGTGTGCCGGCGAAGCGCCTCGAGACGGCTTCGGGCGAGACGGTTCTGGTCGCCACGGTCTATGACCTGCTGATGGCGCAATACGGCGTCCCGCGCAGGCTCGCGGGAGACTACCCCAAGGATTATGACGACCCGGACGCGCCGTACACGCCGGCGTGGACCGAGAAGTACACGGGCATGGGCCGCGACGTACTCATCCGTTTTGCGCGCGAGTGGGGCCGCACAGCGGAGCTGACCCGCGGCAAGTGCCTCATCATCATCGGTGCCGGTATCAACCACTGGTACCACAACAACCTGATGTATCGCGCGGGCATCCACGCCCTGATGTTCTGCGGCTGCGTGGGCGTGAATGGCGGGGGACTGGCGCACTACGTCGGCCAGGAAAAGCTTGCGCCGATGGAATCGTGGTCTTCGATTGCCTTTGCGCGCGACTGGCTCCCCGCCGTGCGCCTCCAGAACGCGCCGAGCTGGCACTACGTCCACACCGACCAGTGGCGTTACGAAAAGAGCTTCCGCGATTATCACACGCTGCCGCCCGACGGCCAGCCAGGGTCGCTTGCGACCGGCCACACCGTGGACATTCAGGCGCGCGCGGTGCGTTCCGGCTGGCTGCCATTCTATCCGCAGTTCAACAAGAATCCCCTCGAGGTGGTGCGCGAGGCCGAAGCCGCAGGAGCCGACTCACCGGAAGCCGTCGTTCAGTCTACCGTTCAGCAGCTCAAGGAAGGCAAGCTGAAGTTTTCGGTCGAAGACCCCGACGCGCCGGAAAACTGGCCGCGCGTGTGGTTCATCTGGCGCGGCAACGCGCTTATGGCGAGCGCCAAGGGCCACGAATACTTTCTGAAGCATTATCTCGGCACCCACACCAACGCCATCGCCGAGGAGTTGGCGCAGAATTCGGTGCGCGAGGTCGCCTGGCACGAGCACGCCCCGCGGGGAAAGATGGACCTCGTCGTGGACCTCAACTTCCGCATGGACACCTCCGCGCTTTACTCGGACATCGTCCTGCCCGCGGCCACCTGGTACGAAAAGGCTGACCTCAACTCCACGGACATGCACAGCTTCATTCATCCGCTCTCGGCGGCGGTGCCGCCCTGCTGGGAGTCGAAGAGCGACTGGCAGATCTTCCGTTCCGTGGCCCGGAAATTCTCGGAGCTCGCCGCGAAACACTTTCCGGGGCCGGTGAAGGACCTGGTGGCCTCACCGCTCGCTCATGACACGCCGGCGGAGATCGCGCAGCCAGCCCTCAAAGATTGGAAGCGTGGCGAGGTCGAGGCGATTCCGGGCAAGACGATGCCCGGACTGCGTGTCGTGGAGCGCGACTACAAGAACCTGTACAACCAGTTCATTTCCTACGGCCCGCTGGTGCGGCAGAACGGTCTCGGCGCGCACGGGACGGCGTACGCCGTCGAAGATGTTTACGACGCAACACTCCTCGAGCACCCCGCGGTGAGCTTCAACGGCAAGGAATTCCCTTCACTCTTCGAAGACGAGCAGGTCTGCGACCTGATTCTGCGCTTCGCGACCGTGACCAACGGCGAGCTCGCTTACCGCTCCTACAAGAATATGGAGGAGAAGGTTGGCCTGCCCCTCGCGCATCTCGCGGGAAACAATCGCGACGTGCGGATGAACTACAAGAGCCTGCAATCAAAGGTCGAGCGGCTGGTCAACAGCCCCATGTGGTCGGGATTACTCGACCACGGCCGCGCCTATTCGCCCTTCACTTACAACGTCGAGTGCCTGGTGCCGTGGCGGACGCTGACCGGCCGCCAGCACTTCTTTCTCGACCATCCCGGCTACCTCCAGTACGGTGAGCACCTGCCGACCTACAAACCGAAGCCGTTGTCGGTCCAATACGCGGACCTGATGTTTTCGAAAGAGGTCGGGCCGACCAAGATGCTCAATTTCCTCACCCCGCACGGCAAGTGGCACATTCACTCGACCTACGGGGACAACCAGCGCATGACGACCCTCTCGCGCGGCGTTGAGCCCTTCTGGATCAACCCCAAGGACGCCGATGAAATCGGGGTGCGCGATAACGACTGGGTCGAAGTCCACAACGACCACGGCGTGGTGGTGACGCGCGCCGCGGTCAGCGCCCGCATCCCGCGCGGCATCTGCATCCAGTACCACTCGCCCGAGCGCACTTACTCGGTGCCTGTGTCACCGCTGCGCGGCTACCGGCGTGCCGGGGGCCACAACAGCCTGACGCGCATCCGCCTGAAGCCGAATCTGATGGTCGGCGGATACGGCCAGTTCACCTATCACTTCAATTACTGGGGACCCACCGGCGTCAACCGCGACACCCACGTCCTGGTGCGCAAGCTCCCGGAGTTGCAATGGTAGGAGCGGTTTAATCCCGTCCGCCCGTTGGCGGAGAGCCTAAAGCCGCCTTCAGAAGAGGACCAAAACCATGGACGTCCGCATGCAGATTTCGATGGTCTTCCACTTGGACAAGTGCATCGGCTGCCACACCTGCAGCATCGCGTGCAAGAACATCTGGACCGACCGTAAGGGCGCCGAGTACATGTGGTGGAACAACGTCGAGACCAAGCCCGGGACCGGCTTCCCCACCCGCTGGGAGGACCAGGGGAAATACCGGGGCGGCTGGGAGAGCCCGGATGGGAAGCTACGCCTGCGCTCCACGAGCAAGGGCAAGACGGTCTTCAACATCTTTCACAACCCCCACCAGCCCACCATGGACGACTACTATGAGCCGTGGACCTACGACTACCAGCACCTGTTCAACGCGCCGGAAGGCGCGGACCAGCCGACCGCGCGGCCGCTTTCCATGGTCACCGGCAGGCACATTGATGTCGAGGCCGGACCCAACTGGGACGACGACCTCGGCGGCTCGCCGGTTTACGCGGCAAATGACCCGAACCTCGAAGGCCTGACGCCCGAGCAACGCCTGCAGCTTTCTTCCATCGAACGCCTGGTCTTCTTCTACTTCCCGCGCATCTGCAACCACTGCCTGAACCCCTCGTGCGTGGCGGCGTGTCCGTCCGGGGCGCTCTACAAGCGCGGCGAGGACGGCATCGTGTTGCTTGACCAGAAGCGCTGCCGCGCATGGCGCTCCTGCATCGCTGCCTGTCCTTACAAAAAGACGTTCTACAACTGGTTTACCGGCAAGTCCGAGAAGTGCATTCTCTGCTACCCACGCCTCGAGACTGGCCAGTCGCCGGCCTGCTTTCACTCCTGTGTGGGACGCATCCGTTACCTCGGCGCCCTCCTCTATGATGCCGCGCGGATTGAAGCAACCGGCAAGAGCCCCGATGAGGCGCTGATTGACGCCCAACGCTCGATCATCCTCGACCCTTCCGACCCCGAAGTCCTGAGTGAGGCGAGGCGCAACGGCATTCATGAATCGGTGCTCGATGCGGCGCAGCGCTCACCCGTCTATCAATTTGTCAGGACCTGGAAAATCGCCCTGCCGCCGCACATCGAATTCCGCACCCTCCCCATGCTCTTCTACGTGCCTCCCATGTCGCCCGTGATGGCGAGCAATACCGACGACACGATCCAGCAGACCTCCCAGGATCTCTTCCACGACATCGACCAGGCCCGGGTGCCCATGAAGTTTCTGGCGAACCTGTTCGGCGCCGGGCATGAGGCGAAAGTCCGTTACGCGCTTCGCAAGCAGAAGGCGGTGCGCTGGTACCGGCGCGCCCTCACCGTGGGCGACGTCGAACTGTCCGTGGCCGAGCGTATGTTGCGCGAGGCGGATTGTTCGTCCGAGGAAGCCGAGGCGATTTACCGGCTCACCTCGCTCTGCACGTTCGAGGAGCGCTTTGTGATTCCTCCCATGCACCGCGAGGAGGCGCTAGAGATGCTGCGGGATCCGATGGAGCACCGCGAAGGCGCGGGGTTTGGGTTCTTGGCCGCGCCGAGGAGGGGCTTGTGATTGAGAAGGCCGACGTGCATGACTGCCTCGCAGACCTTCTCCTTTATCCGCGTGAGGGTTTCGCGAATGCCCTGGAACGCTGTCGTGCGGCGGGCGGCGATCTTCCGCCGGAGGCAAGGGAGCACCTCACAGAATTTGAGAAGCAGGTTCGCGGCATGACCCCGGAGCAGCTCGAAGAATCGTTTGTGGGCACGTTCGACCTGAATCCGGCCTGCGTCCTGGAGGTCGGCTGGCATCTCTACGGTGACAACTACGATCGCGGCGCGTTTCTGGTGAAGATGCGGGAGTCGTTGCGCCGCTGCGGCGTGCCGGAGTCCACCGAGTTGCCCGACCACTTGCGCCACATCTTGGCGCTCCTCGGCCGCTTGCCATCCGAGGACGCGGCGGCCTTGGCGAGGGATGCCGCCTTGCCCGCGGTCGAAAAGATGCTCGCCGCCCTGGCAGGGACGAGCAATCCCTACGAAAACGTCCTGAAGGCGGTCCGCGCGGTGGTTGCGGCCCACGGCGCACCCGTCCGGCAGAAGGTGAAGCATGATTGAGGCGCTCGGTTATCTGGACCCCATCCTGTTTGCGGCCTTGCCCTACGCGGTCTTCCTGAGCTTCTTCCTGGCCACAATCCATCGTTACCGGGCGGAAGCGTTCACCTACTCCAGCCTCTCGACCCAGTTCCTCGAAAACCGCAGCCACTTCTGGGGCTCGGTGCCGCTGCACCTCGGCCTCATCACCGTCCTCGTGGGCCATGGCGTCGCGTTTCTGATTCCACGACACATCCTGCTCTGGAACAGTCACCCGCTTCGATTGTATGTGCTGGAAATCTGCGCCCTGATCTTTGGAATCCTTGCACTGGTCGGGTTGGGCGGCGCGCTCTTCCGGCGTCTTTCGGAGCCCAAGGTTCGAGAAGTCACGAGCGTCCTCGATTGGGTGCTCTACGCTCTGCTGCTCCTCCAGGTGGGGGGGGGCGTGTACGTCGCAGTGTTTCACCCCTGGGGATCTTCGTGGTTCGCTTCGACGGCGACGCCTTATCTCTGGTCGCTCCTGAAGTTCAATCCGAACATCAGCTTTGTAGCGGCGATGCCCTTGGCTGTGAAGCTGCACATCGTAGGCTTCTATTTGCTGATTGGTCTGTTCCCCTTTACCCGGCTCGTCCACATCCTGGTGATCCCCAACCCTTACCTCTGGCGCAAACCCCAAGTGGTTCGCTGGTACAGCCAGGCCGGTTCTGCCCCGGGCGAACGAGGTTAGAAGAGGAGTCGCAACCGTGAGCGCAATCAAAGGAACACCTCAACAGGGGCTTTTCGGGGCCACGGCAGGGTTCTTTGTGGGATTCGCGGCCGTTGCCCTCTACGGACCGACCGCGGCTCGATTCAAAGAAGTCATGGCACTCGGCCCGATCATGGTGGCCTTCCTCGTCGCCATGCCGGCGCTCTCGGGTTCGTTGCTGCGCATTCCGTTTTCCGCCTGGGTGGACACCACCGGCGGACGCAAACCCTTTCTGGCTCTCCTCTCGCTCTCTGTCATTGGAATGATTGGGTTGACGCTGGTGATCTACTTTCTCTATCCGGACCGCCTGACGACGAGCGTGTATCCACTGCTGTTGCTGCTCGGCTTGCTGTGCGGCTGCGGCATCGCCACGTTCTCCGTGGGCATCAGCCAGGTTTCCTACTGGTTTCCGCAGAAGAAGCAGGGCCGGGCGCTGGCGATTTTTGCCGGCGTCGGAAATCTGGCTCCCGGACTCTTCTCGATCCTGCTGCCCATCGCGCTGGTCGCCCTGGGTCTGGCATGGTCCTATCTTGCTTGGATGGTCTTTCTGATTGCGGGCCTTGTCGTGTACGCGCTCTTTGGGCGCAACGCCTGGTACTTCCAGTTGCGCGCCCAAGGCGTGGCGCCGGAGGAAGCGCGGGAAAGGGCGGCCGAACAAGGGCAAACGCTCTTCCCCGCCGGCAGCCTCCTGGATAGTCTGCGCATCTCCGCGCGGGTCTGGCGCACCTGGGCGCTGGTGTGGATTTACTTCACCACCTTCGGCGGCTTTATCGCCCTGACGGCGTGGCTACCAACTTACTGGCAATCGTTCTACGGCATGACCGCGTTCAAGGCGGGTCTACTGACCGCGCTGTATTCGCTGCTGACCTCTTTGGTTCGCATCGGGGGCGGGCTGCTTTCCGACCAGTTGCGCGAAGGCGGCGAAAACACCGCGATCCTTTCGCTCTTCATCATGATGGCCGGCGGCCTAGTGATGACCACCGCGTCGCAGTACGAGCTGGCGATCCCCGGCGTAGTGCTGCTCGCCTTCGGGATGGGCATCTGCAACGCCGCGGTCTTCAAGCTGGTGCCGCAGGAGGTGCCGCAAGCCGTCGGGGGCGCGGCGGGCTGGGTGGGCGGACTGGGCGCGCTCGGCGGATTTGTGATTCCGCCCGCCCTGGGTTTTGCGGTCCACGACCTGGGCCAGCGCGGCTACGCCATCGGATTCATCCTGTTCGTTTTCCTGGCCCTGTTCTCGCTTTCGATGGCGTGGATTCTGAAGTACACGCGCGAAGCGCCTGGAAGTTCCGCGGCCTTGGGCGTTCACCCCGCGACCGAGCTGGCGAAGAAACTGGATGAATAGCCGCGTCACAACCATCGTGCTCCTGGTTGCGGTGGCCTTCAGCGCCCTGGCGCTCTCGCCGAAGATGGGCGCCCTGCGGCTGCCGGGGAACCAGCACGGTTACGAGCCCGCGCAGCCGATTGATTTCTCACACCGTCTGCACGCGGGTGAGCTCCAGATTCCATGCCTTTACTGCCACTCGGCCGCGGAAAAGGGCCGCTATGCCGGCGTGCCCGCGGCCAGTGTGTGCATGAACTGCCACCGATTCGTGACCGCGCCGCTCGGGGCGGTGCGCGCCGAAGATGAGTTGGCGAAGCAGGAAAAGCGTCCCCCGCGGAAAATCGTGTCGCCCGAGCTCGCCAAGCTTTACGCCGCGCTCGGACTCGGCGAGGACATGAAACCCTCCGCCGCGCGGGAAGTGCGCCCGATCGAGTGGATCCGGGTCCACAACCTTCCCGATTTCGCGCATTTCGACCTCCTGGCGCATGTCACCGCCGGCGTGACTTGCCAGACGTGTCACGGTCCCGTCGAGACAATGGAGCGGGTGCGGCAGGTCCCGGACCTCTCGATGGGTTGGTGCGTCAACTGCCATCGCGCGGCGAACCAGACTGGCATTGCCGGCAAGGCCGTCCACGCGTCCATCGATTGCGCCGTGTGCCACTTTTGATTTGAAGGACGGATGATGTCCGCAGACGACAAGAAATGCTGCTGGAAGGATGGGATGAACCGCGAAGCCGCGGCACAGCTCGCGCGGCGCGACTTCCTGAAGGCGGCGGGCTTTGTTTTTGCAGGCGGGATGCTCGGCTGCTCGCGCGCGCCGGTCGAGAAGGCGATTCCCTATCTCATCCAGCCGGAAGAAATCACTCCGGGCCGCGCCGCCTGGTACGCCTCGACCTGCGGCGGCTGCAGCGCCGGCTGTGGCGTGCTGGTGAAGACGCGGGATGGGCGACCTATCAAATTGGAAGGGAATCCCGAACACCCGTGGTCCCGCGGCGGACTCTGCGCCGTGGGGCAGGCGTCTTTGCTCGGGCTGTACGACTCACACCGCCTGAAGAAGCCGATGCTCAACGGTCGGGAAGCGTCGTGGGCGGTGGTGGACGCGTTTGTCGCAGACCGCCTTTCGAAAGCTCGCGCCGGCGGCGCCGTCCGCTTTCTCTCCGGTACGAAGACGAGCCCGACATTGCGCGCCTCCATCCAACGCTTCCTGGGTAGCTTCCGCGATGGACGGCACGTTGTTTACGACGCGCTCTCGACCTCCGCCATACTCGACGCGCACGAGCGCACGCATGGCGTGCGCGCTTTGCCGCGTTACTATTTCGATCGCGCGGCGACCATCGTTAGCTTTGACGCCGACTTTCTCGGCACGTGGATTTCGCCCGTCGAGTTCACACGCACCTTCGTCGCCGGACGGGACGCCAATTCGGCATCGCCACGCTTTTCCTATCACGTCCAGTTCGAGTCGCGTCTGTCGCTGACCGGCGCCAAGGCGGACCGCCGCATTGCCATCGCCCCCGGCGAGGCTGGGTCCGCGCTCACAGCGCTTTCGGCGCGCGTGGCGAAGCGCGCGGGCGCGGCTTTCGGCGGAAGCGGCCAGTCGGAGGGGCCCATCTCGGCGCAACTCCTCGACGAACTGGCCTCGCGCCTTTGGGAGGATCGCGGGCGAAGCCTGGTGGTTTCCGGCTCGCAGAAACTGGACGTTCAAATACTCTGCAATTTCTTGAACCACCTTCTCGAAAACTACGGCCAGACGCTCGACCTCTTAACACCTTCGTACCAGAAGCAGGGAAACGATCGCGAACTCCAGGCGCTCCTGGGCGAACTGAACGAGGGCAAAGTGAGCGCGCTGTTTGTGGACGGCGCGAATCCTGTGTACGACCTTCCCGAGGGCGGAGCGTTCGCGGGCGCACTCGAGCTTGTGCCGCTGGTCGTGAGTTTCGCGGAGCGACTGGATGAGACAACAGCCGCGGCACGCGTCGTGGCTCCGGATCATCACCCGCTCGAAAGCTGGGGCGACACCGAAGCAGTCGCCGGAACCGTCAGCCTGCTTCAGCCCGCGATCAACCCGCTCGGCAACACTCGCTCGGTGCTGGAAAGTCTCGCCGCGTGGAGCGGCTCGCCGAAAAGCGCCTACGAAATCCTCCGCGAGAACTGGCAGGCCACAATCTTCCCGCGACAGAAGCGGGAAACTTCATTCCAGTCGTTTTGGGACCAATCGGTTCACGACGGCTTTGCCGCAGTCGAGCCGGCACGCCTCGAGGCGCGGCCATTCAATATGGCCGCCGTACGGCCCGCGCCGCCGCCGCCGGCGGCGGATGCCGACGCGTTCGCGGCGGTGCTCTATCCCAAGGTGACGATGCTCGACGGCCGCCACGCGCACAACGCCTGGTTGCACGAATTGCCAGATCCCATCAGCAAGGTCACCTGGGACAA
>Ga0073934_10011077_pt1 | contig 11018 bp, 10 predicted proteins | sample LarsenN4metaG_FD_76834 | JGI IMG/M metagenome (GOLD analysis project Ga0073934, IMG submission 76834) | Hot spring sediment bacterial and archeal communities from British Columbia, Canada, to study Microbial Dark Matter (Phase II) - Larsen... ...
GCTCGCTGCTCTAAGTTAACCAGTAGGCCAATTGAAGCCTCAGGTCCAATTGATTAACCCCGACAATATGCGCAATGTGACCAAAACAGAAGAAGCGAGCGGTAAGAAGGTCCTCCTGCTCTTCGGGTTTAGCCGTCTGGATGAAATGCTGAGGAAGGGTAACGTCTGGTATGTCAGGCATTATGAATCCTATTTTGACAGAGTATTTGTCGTGTACCTGAGCGGAGAGCCCCATGAACCTGTTGTGAGAGGCAAGACAACTCTGATTTCTCTCGGTACGGGTAATGGCTTCTTTAACCTGCTGTACGCTCCTTTCCGGCTATTAGCTTTTGCGCGTGCGCGTAAGGCCACAAGTTTTTTAACCGCTGATATTGTGTTCAGTTGGTGGACCGGATTGCTTCTTCGCTGGGTAGCAGGAGCGCGAGTCGTGCTGGCGCCGGTGTGCATTCCAGAGGAAATCTACAGGTCCACGGGTCGGTCCCTGAGTGGATTGCCTATCGCGATTGAGCGTTTGCTGCTGCGACTGAGCTACGGGGCAGCCGAGCGCATCATTATGGGGGTCAACAGCGATGCCTCACTGGCCTGGCTTAGATCTGGTCGCTCCACTAGACGTAAGCTTCATGTCGTACCGGCTACTGTCGAGGAATTCCCGTCCCCGGACTTCTACGAGGCGTTGAATCGGATCCCTTTCGCGGGTCATCCTGTGTCTGACCCGGCCCGACTTCTCTACGTCGGACGTCTGCACCACGAGAAGCTTGTCCAGGGGCTGCCGGACCTACTGGCGCAGTTGGTAGCCCAGGGCACTCGTGCGTGTCTAGTTATCGCAGGTGATGGTCCGGAGCGTCCTAGAATGGAGGCGCTAGCGAAAGAACTCGGCGTCGATCATCTCATTGAGTGGAAGGGCTTCGTGCCGAACGCGGACTTGGTTGATGAATATCGGCGGGCGGATGTTTTTCTCTCTACCGTCACAGGAACAGCATTGCGCGAAGCGGGTCTGTGCGGGCTGCCGGTCGTTGCGTACGAGGTCGACTGGGCGCGACATCTGCTGAAACACGAGAGAACAGCTCTGCTGGTGCCACCCGGCGATGCCCGTGCGATGGCGCAGGCAGTTCGTCGGGTGCTCACTGATGCTCCATTACGTCTTCACATCGCCGACAGCTTTGCGCAAGAAGCCCGCCAACGTTGGAACTCTCGCTCGATCGGGACCGCGCTGCAGCACACGTACGAGGAAGTCGCAGCGCGATGACTCTGACCGTTGTTGACCTGGACTCGAGCCATGAGTGGGAATACCGGGCGTTCTGCGAGGGAACTCCAGACCTGTTGATCTACTATACCTGGCAGTTTCGGTCATTTCTGATTGACCTGCTCGGGTGCCGTTCCGTCTACAAGGTGGCTGTGGATCAGGTTGGCCACATTCAAGGGGTTCTCCCATTGATGGAGGTTGAGGGTCGCTTTGGACGAGTCTTGAACTCGCTTCCTTTCTTCGGTTCGAACGGCGGGGTTGTGGCAAGAAGTGAGGCCGCACGAACTCTCCTTTGGCGGAGTTACGCGGAGATGCTTGAGAAGCCGGACATTGCGAGCTCGACAGTGATCGGCAACCCTCTGCTTGGCGATCCCGTGTGTGTCCCGCAAGACGTGACTGACAAGCGGATCGGGCAGGTCACCAAGCTTGATCTAGTAGGTGATCCGGAGACGATGCTGATGAAGAAGCTGGACCCGACCGCGAGGAGAAACATACGCAGGGCTCAGAATGCCGGTGTCACGGTGGCAGTTGATAATGAAGCCTTGGCCACTCTTGCTGCCATTCACAACGAGAATATGACGGCAGTTGGCGGAAGGGTGAAACCGCGGGCCTTCTTCGAGCTCTTGCCAAAACACTTTCGTCCTGGAACAGACTGGAATCTTTATGTGGCCCGGCATGAGCAAGGTGTTGTGGCCTGTCTGCTCCTCCTCTACTCAGGCAACACAGTTGACTACTACATTCCCGGCACCAGGTTTGAGGATCGGAACATACAGCCATCAGCATTGCTGATCTTCCGTGCCATGCTAGATGCCCACGGGCGCGGGTGCACCGTCTGGAATTGGGGCGGCACATGGCTTAGCCAGGAAGGGGTTCTCCGCTTTAAGCGGAAGTGGGGAGCCGTGGATCATCCATACACCTATTATGTGAAAATCCAGAATCCTGGTTTGCTGCAACTAGATCGCAAGACACTCCTTGACGCCTATGGGTATTTTTACACCGTACCTTTCGATCGCTTAAAAATTTAATGCTAGCAGATAGGGCCCTACCGAAGCAGGTTGTACTCTTTGGAACGGGTGGTTTTGCCGAGGTTGTGGACTTCTACTTGTCGCATGACAGTGACTTTCGCGTGGTCGCGTTCTCTGAGACCAGCGGCAGCATCAAAGGTTCAGAATTCCGGGGCCGTCCAGTCGTCGCTTTTGAGAAAGTAGAGGAGATTTTTCCACCTGATTCGCATGTCATGTTCATTGCGATGGGATATCGCAAGCTAAACTGCCTTCGGCAGGAATTCTTCGATCGCGCGAAGGCCAAGGGCTACGGCCTGCTCAGCTACATCTGCTCGAAGGCGACCCATTGGGGCGATACCCAGATGGGAGAAAACGTCTTCATCTTTGAAGACAACACCATTCAGCCCTTCGTCAGCATTGGGGACAACACAATACTATGGAGTGGAAATCACATCGGTCACCACAGCGCTATCGGTCCTCACTCTTTTGTCTCCAGCCACGTGGTCATTTCTGGCCATTGCAGGATTGGCTCACACTGTTTCATCGGCGTGAACGCGACGATTTCAGAAGCTGTCAGTATTGGGGATCGTAACATCATCGGACCCGGCGCGCTTATTCAAAAGGATACGGGGCCTGATGAAGTGTATCTGGCTGAGAGGACTCCGAAATTCCCCAAAGATAGCAGCCAGTTCATGCGATGAAAAATCCGGAAGATCTGAAAGACGTTGCTCATCTTTACGCAGAGAGCTTGAGGCAGCATGGTCCAATCGCGATGGCAGTTGGCTGGCGCGATGAGGCCTCCCACCGATTGCGGTTCGCTAAATTGGCTGAAGTCATCGGTTCAGACAGGGAACCCATCACAGTAAACGATCTTGGCTGCGGTTATGGGGCATTTTGGGAGTATCTGACCGAACATGGTGTGCCGATTACGCTGTACCGTGGATACGATGTCAGCAAAGACATGCTGGACGAAGCCAAACGGCGCGTCCGGGCGCACAACGCTGAATTTGTATTGGGGTCGCGGCTTGATTCTCCTGCCGATTATTCCTTTGCCTCGGGAACTTTCAATGTCCGTCTCACGGCTTCGGAGGACGACTGGCTGAAGCACGTTCTTGGTACTCTCGACAATATGCACGAGATGTCACGACGTGGCCTTGCCTTTAACATGCCTACGTCTTATGTAGATTGGCGAGACGACAAGCTCTTTTACGGCGACCCAGCGTTTTTCTTCGACCATTGCAAGCAGCGATACTCAAAGTACGTGTCGTTATTGCATGACTACCCGCTATGGGAGTGGACCATCCTCGTTCGCAAATAATCGGTCACCGTTGGCATAGTGTAGGGTTGATCTTTCGTCCTGATCCGACTCGGAGCTGGATGGTCAGCCATGCGCAACTGCCGACGCCATTTCGTCTCACAGGGTCGGTATATCGGGTGTTCTTTGCCAGCCGGGATGACAGAAACCGATCACACATCGGGTGGTTTGACATTGATCTTCAGCATCACGAGAAGGTGCTGCGTCTGAGCGAAGGGCCTGTGCTGGAACCCGGTCCGCCTGGGCATTTTGATGGCGATGGTGTCTATCCAGCCTCGCTCGTGCGCGAGAACGGGCGTGTCTACCTGTATACGATTGGGTGGAACGCTGGTCTCCGTCCACCCATGTTCTACACCTGTATTGGTCTTGCGTACAGCGACGACGACGGCAGGACGTTCCATCGTCATGGCTATGCACCCATTATGTCTCGATCCGAGTACGATCCTTGCCTGGTGACTTCGCCGATGGTGCTTCGAGAAGAGAAACGGTGGCGTATGTGGTATGTCTCTGGGTATCGCTGGGATGAAAGTCCACAGGGTCTACGGTCGCGCTACCATATCAAGTACGCAGAATCCGATGACGGCATTACGTGGCGTCGAGATGGCCGCGTGTGCATCGCTGGAGCTGCTCCGGACGAAACCAACATTGCCCGCTGTTGTGTGGTGAAACACCAGAACCTCTACCGCGCCTGGTATTCCTCTGTGAGGGGCGGGGGCTATGGCATTGGCTACGCTGAATCCACGGACGGTCTCCATTGGATTCGCAAGGATGACCAGGTCGATTTTCAGCCGTCTGGGCATGCGTGGGATGCCGAGGCGCAGGCGTATCCCTATGTGGTTCAGTGCAACGGACGTTGGTTCATGTTCTATAATGGAAACAGTTTTGGCCGTGACGGAATAGGCCTGGCCGTTGGCTCATGACTTTCCGTTTAGCAATCACGCTATCATCACAAGGACACCCGACTCCCCCGTCGGTTGGTAGTTCTGAGTAGGCGCTTGAGTACCAACCTCCGTGTTCTCGCTCTCGACGTAAACGTCTCTTATATCAATCCAACTAGAAATCTGGTGCAGGCCGTCCTCAAGAGCGCGTTTGACACATGTTTCTTCGGGCCGGGGTATGTTGGGGCAAGCACCCTGAAGGGAGGCCTCGAGCGCTTTGTTGACTCGCATGGTCCATTCGATTTTGTTGTCGCGACAGAACATATTGTCTTTGCGCAGCCCTGGGGAAAAGGTCACATTCCACGCGGGTACCTCAACAACTATGTGCGGTCGTTCAGTGACTCCGACCTGTGCCATGTCTTCGATATTTATGAGGCATTTCTTAGACTTGGCACTACAAAGTGTGTGTTCCTTTTTGAAAGCGACCCACACAACTTCCCTCTCGCTCAGATTCAGCGCCTTGATGAGATCGGCGGTTTCGCCGTTGGCCTCGGCGATCAGTTTGTTCGGCCTGTCGAAGAGCTCTCCTTCTTGAATGGAGAGGCTTTCGCCAAGAGCGCCAATAATAACTGGTGGAGTTTTACTCAGAAGAACAAGGGGCGCATTGTATCGTTACCGACGTTCGTGAGCGAGGTAGAGTTTGGATGGTCTCCGTTAGAGAAGAGACGAGTTGCATGGTCTGTTCCGGGGGCAAGGTATTGGGCGCGGAATGAAGCGCTGAGAGTGCTTACGCGCCTTGGGATTCCTCGGACTGGAAGGCGCCTGTCCCTGACGCTGAGCGTGTTGGAAGAGTTGGGATTGCGGCCCCTTGCGCATCCTCTAGTCTCTATGGCTTTCAGACAGCAATTTCAAAGGGTCATTGAATCCTCAAAATACTCTTTCACCTGTGGCTCTGGGCTAGGGTACCCGGTTCGCAAGTTTTTTGAGATTCCAGCGGTTGGCGCGATTTTGGTCTGCATGCCGTGCAATGGATTCCGAGATTTGGGTTTCGAGCATATGGTGAACGCCGTGACCTGCCTGCCTTTGGAAATTGGACAAGTCCATCGGTTCCTCGAGGATAATCCGGAAAAAGCTCAGGCGATCGCCGATGCAGGTCGTGACTTGGTCTGGCGTATACACTCGGTCGCATCGCGGGCTCTCCAGTTGGAGGAAACATTCCGGTCAATTCGATCAGGGCGATTCGCGGGATCATACTGGGAAAATGGTGACTACTGTCTTACCGAAGAAAACCCAGATGGCCGATCCGTGAGGCGGATCAGATTACACAAGGATACGCCATTCGAATGAGCGACTACCCATCTATCCTCGTCGGGGACATTTGTTAGAAATTGAGGTGGCAGCTTTTTCTGCTCTTGATGCTAATAGTCTCGATGTAGTGCGTTGGAAGGCACTGCATTCACCTTACCACTGCCCCTTATAAATTTGACAAGGCTGGGAGGGGCCGACCATGCCATCGTCTGTCCGCCCGACATGATCATGGATGCCCATCGCGCCCTCGAGTCAGATTCGGATCGAGCGCAAAGAATCGCCGATGCCGGCCAGCGGCTCGTATTCGAGCGCCACTCGCTCGCGGCGCGCGCTGAACAGCTCGCTGAGACTCTGTCCGCCATGGCGGACCGCTCGTTCGCCGGCGGTCGATGGGTGGACGGAAATTATGTCGTGACCCGCCGCTCGGCATGATGCCTCACTCTGCTCCCATCTCTGCCGGTGTGTTGGCGCTCGTGCGCGATGCCTGGCGGGCGCTTGGGTGGCGCTTGCCGCTCTTGCTGGCAACGACTCTTACAAGCGCGGTCTTCGAAGGCATGACGCTTGCGATGCTTTTGCCGCTGTTTGGGGCGCTCGGTTTCGGGCGCTCCGGCGCTGACGCCGACCCAGTCAGCCATGCGGTGGTCGTGTTATTTGCGACGATCGGCGTGCCGTTTACGCCGTCATTTGTTGCGCTGTTGCTGCTCGCGCTCCTGGGCATGAGCGCGGCGGTGTTCCTGCTGCAGGCCTATTTTTCGACCCGGCTGCAGGCCGCCTATGTGGGGCATTGGCAGAAGCGGCTGTTCGACGCCCTCATTGCGTCCGCCTGGTCGTTCCTGCGGCGGCAGCGCTCGGGTGACATCATCAGCGCCATGACGAGTGACGCGCAGCGACTTGGCGGCGCGTTCTATCAGACCAATCTGATCGTGACTTCTCTCGCATTTCTCTCCGCGCAAGTGGCGATCGCGGCCGTCATCGCCCCGGCCATTACCGCGGCGGTTGCGCTCATGGCTGCGCTATTGTTTGCGGCGACGCGCCATCTCGTGCGCCGGGCGCTGTCCTTCGGCAACGCGCTTACCGCGGCAAATGCTGCCCTGCAGGCGGACGCCGGCGAACTGATCGGCGGCATGAAGCTCGTCAAGGCCACGGCGCAGGAAGGCAAGGCGCGCACGCTGATCGGCCGCGCCGTCGGTCAAATCGAGTTTCTCAGCTTCCGCAGCGCCTTCGATGTCCAGCTGGTGCGCGCAATCTTCGAATATGCCAGTGGGGCGGCCGTGGCGCTCCTGCTCATAGCCGGGCCGCTCCTGCTCGGGGTCGAGATCGGCGTGGTGATCCTGGTCGTCGCCATGTTCGTCCGGCTGTTCCCGAAGGTCACGGGTCTTCGCCAGTGCATCCAATCCCTCGGCATGACGCTGCCCGCCTTTGACACCCTCCGTGCTATGCTCGCTGCTGCCGAAGCGGCGCGCGAGGACGAACTCGCAGAGGAGACGCTCACGTCACCCGCGGGGCCGGCCTCGCTCCGCTTCCAACGGGTGACGGTGCGCGGAGAAGCCGGCGAAACCCTTCTCCGCGATGTCGATTTCGAGGTAATGGCCGGACAGTTTGTCGCAGTGGTGGGCGCAACAGGTGCTGGAAAGACCACGCTCATCGATTGCGCGCTCGCGCTGGTTGAGCCGGCAGCAGGCCGAGTGATCGTCGACAACGTTCCGTTAGCCACCATATCGCGCGCGGCCTGGCGGCGCGGCATCGGCTATCTTGGCCAGGAGCCTGTGCTGTTCAGCGGCACGTTGCGCGAGAATGTCGTCTGGGGCCGCCCGCAGATCAGCGACGCGGCCGTAGCCGCGGCGCTGCGCGAGGCGGGCGCGCACTTCAGCCTGCGTCTGCCCGGCGGGCTGGATGCCGTGATTGGTGAGCGCGGCGGCAGCCTCTCGGGGGGCGAACGCCAGCGCATTGCGCTTGCGCGCGCGCTTGCCGGTGCGCCGCGGCTCTTGATTCTCGATGAGGCCACCAGCGCACTCGATGCGGAAACTGAAAACGAGGTTGCCGCCGCCATCCTCGCTCGGCGTGGGACGGTGACAATTCTTGCCGTCACCCATCGCCTGCGCTCAGTTCTCGACGCCGACCTTGTGGTTATGCTCGAGGGCGGCCGCGTGGTAGAGACGGGCCCCGCAGCGCAATTGATAGCCTCCGGTGGCCGATTTGCCGCTACGTGGCGCGCGCAAAACGGGGCGGTCAACGGTTCGATTATCGAGGCCGCGCTGTGAGCGAGTTTTGGCTGTGGTCGCTGGCGCTCGTCGCCACCGCCGTGGCAGCGCTGGCCCGTTCAGCTTTCTTTCGAGCTTCATCGGGGTCGGCGGTGGACCACTACTATTGGCTCCTCGCCGCCAGAGCGTATCGCGAAGGGAAGCGCCTGCCGGTGTCCATCCCGAACAAATATTTGCTCGAGGACGAACGCCAGTGCTATCCCCCCTTTCTCGGCTGGCTGCTTGCGCGCTTGCCGGAGTCATGGCTATCCGGGGTGCGACCAGTCGCTCTGGTTCAGGCAGCAGACGCAGCAACCCTCTTGCTGCTCATTGCGCATGCGCTACATCTTAATGCGCCGGCAGCGTCGATTGTGGTCATTTTCCTGGTGTATGGCCTTGCTCCGGTCCTGGCTGCCTATAATACGCAACTGTCATCCCGCTCCTTCGGCAATCTGTTTTTCACAGCAAGCCTTCTCTCACAGGCCGCAGCTAGCGCGTTGCCGAGCGATGCCCCAAAATTTATTCTCGGGTTCGCCGTCGCCATCGTCGCCACCGCGGCGGTCATTCTCACCCACAAGATGACGACTCAGTTAATGATTGCGCTCTGGCCCCTGTGGCCATTTGCATTGGGTGATGCGAGAATTGCGTTCATTCTCCCGACTGGACTCATTCTCTCAGTTCTCATCACTGGACCACGATTCGCCGCGATGCAATGGCGAGCGCACGCGGACATCGTCGCCTTCTGGCATCGCCACCGTGATGCGCTCGGCGCTCATGTGTTCGCTCACTCGCCGATTTACGGCGATCCATCCCGTGTTGGCGAGACAGCATTCCACAAGCCCGGCTGGGACGGCTGGCGTGCGCATGGCGCATTAGCGTTTGGCTATTGTCCGCTGCTTTGGCTTGCGCCCTTAACACTGGTTGCCGCACCTCCACCGCCGGCTTGGATACTCATCTGGACGATTGGCGTAGCCATGGTCGCGTTGTTGACTCTCTATGTGCCGATCTTGCGCTGCTTTGGCGGTGGCCATCTTTACATCTTCAACGCCATAGCACCTGCGGCACTATGGTGGGCGACGGTGGTGGCCCACGGCACTTCAGAGGTGCTTGCGATTTTTGGCCTTGGCCTTCTCGCCACACTCCTCGCCCTCGTGTGGGGACATCGGCGGCGTTTGCAAGGGCATTCACGGGCGGACGAGGGATTCCAAGCGGTAATCGACCATCTCTCGAAGCTTCCGCCCGGCCGGGTGGCGGTTTTTCCGCTGACCGCGGCCGAGGAGGTGGCGTATCGAACACCGCAGGCTGTGCTGTGGGGTGCTCACGGCTACGGCTTCTGCCAGCTCGAACCTATCTTTCCCGTCATGCGGGAACGGCTTTCCACCGTGTTGCGGCAGCATCGCTGCGATTGGTTGCTGTTCGACGTGAGGTATTGGCCAGGTGGTCCCGAGGTGGTGTCGGCCGAGTTCCCACATGCACATGTGGTATCGTTTGCAAGCTGGAATCTGGTGACGTTGCCACGTGTCCACGACACTCACGCTGACGAGCCAGGCTTAAGGAAGTCCGCTTGTTCGCTTTGATTCGATGACCAGCATAATCAGATAACCAGTCATGATTCGGGTTGTCCACGTCATCTCTGATCTCTCGACTGGTGGTGCCGAGGTCATGCTGGCCAAGCTCGTTGGTAGGATGGATACCGAAAGGTTCGCCAATGTGGTGGTTTCGCTCACAGATAAGGGTGATCTCGGTGAGTTGCTTGAAAGAAACGGAACGCCGCTATACACGCTCGGGTTTCTGCGCGGTCGGCCACGATGGTCTGGGTTGACGGAGCTCATTCGCCTCCTGAAGCTTCTGCGGCCGACCCTCATGCAAACCTGGCTGTATCATGCGGACCTCTTAGGGTCGATCGCCTCGCTCGTGTCCGGAGGACCGCCAGTGATTTGGAATGTGCGATGCTCCGACATGGATCTGCGGCACTATCCATTACAGACTCGAATGGTTGTGCGACTGCTTGCATTGGCGTCCCGGTTCCCCCATGCCGTGGTGGTCAATAGCCAGGCGGGCAGAGCATGGCATGAGTCACTGGGGTTCAACCCTCGTCGATGGAGGTACATCGGAAACGGATTTGACCTTGACGAGTTCAGGCCAAACACGGCTGCCAAGGAACTTCTACACAGCGAGCTCGGGCTTCCGGCGGACAACATTGTCATTGCCCACGTCGCTCGGGTCGATCCGATGAAGGACCATCTCACGCTCTTGGCAGCAGCTAAACGAGTGGTGGCCCGACGACCAAATGCTCGCTTTCTCCTCATTGGGCAGGGTACGCAAGATCTGAAGCCACTGCTAGAAGAACACGGTCTATCGGACCGGGCGTACCTGCTTGGAAAACGTGGCGACATTTCCAAGCTGCTTCCAGGAACTGACCTCGTGTGCCTTAGTTCCATTAGCGAAGGGTTTCCGAATGTGCTTGGGGAAGCGATGGCTTGTGGTGTTCCTTGTGTGAGCACCGATGTTGGCGATGCACGGCTCATCATCGGGGAGACGGGGCTGGTCATCCCTCCACGTGATGCCGAAGGCCTGGCAAATGCGATTGTTGAGTTGATTGATCGAGGTCCCGAGGTGCGCAGGGAGCTGGGACGTGCGGCGCGCCGACGCATCGAGGCCGAGTACTCGCTTCCATGCTTCATTCATCGCTATCAAACCCTGTATGCCGAACTGAGCCAGAGTGCATCCTAGGTCTGGTTTCCGCCATACTGAGTTTTTTGATCCGAATCCCACCTGGGCTTTGCCGCACGTCGCAGTTTCGACGGGTCCGCTGACATGTGTGGAATAGCTGGGACCCTAAACCGGTCCGACTCTGGACATAGCGCGACTGTTAAGAAGATGGTCGCGGCCATCCGCCATCGTGGTCCGGATGACTGGGGAGTGTGGACCGACGAGTCCTATGGGCTCGCGCTGGGGCATGCGAGGCTCTCGATCCTGGATCTCTCGCCACTTGGCCGCCAGCCGATGGTATCAGCTACCGGCCGCTAC
>Ga0073934_10011080_pt1 | contig 11017 bp, 9 predicted proteins | sample LarsenN4metaG_FD_76834 | JGI IMG/M metagenome (GOLD analysis project Ga0073934, IMG submission 76834) | Hot spring sediment bacterial and archeal communities from British Columbia, Canada, to study Microbial Dark Matter (Phase II) - Larsen... ...
GGCGATGACCAACGCCGCCTCGCCATAGCGGATGCGTTGGGGCAATGGAGGATTTTCCATCGAAGGCGTCGCGTTCTTCACTTCCATGAGCCCGACATTGCCGAACTGCGAGCCCTGCGCATTCAGCACGACCATCTTCACCCCCGTGCAGGGCATACCCATCAGTTGCGCAACCCCCTCGCCTTCGACATGGCCCTCATAGAAGACATCCCAGCCCAGGATATCCCGATAGAAAGCCAGCGACCGCTCTATGTCGCGGACCAGAATTGTCGTTCGTTTTGCGGCTTCGGTTAATGCGGCCATGACGGAAAGTTCACCAGGGTGGTTGGAAAGGATATGGCGCGGCGTATTCCCACAGTTCGGGCGGCAAGGCCGGCCGGTGGGCCGGCGCATAGCTGAAAGGCGACGGCTCGGGCGAGAAGCGATTGACGAGCGGGCCGTCGTGAACGCGGATGAGGAGATTGTAGCCGGTTTCGCTGCCGGCGGGGCCATGCATCTCGTTCTCGCGCCACCAGCAATAGCCACCGGGCCCCATCTTTCCGACGTCGCCGAAGACATACTCGCCCGCGAGCACAAAAATCTCTTCGATCATGGGATGGGTAAACTTACCCGGCATCACTTTCGGTGGCGGGTGATGCGGCAAGGCGGCATAGAGGAACGTCTGTTCCTGCGTCTCCGGATCGACCCTCAGCTTCTTGGTAAAGATTGTCGGCGACAACGGCTTGCCCGTCACGGATCCCTCGGCCCCGGTCTTCCAGTCCAAATCGTAGGCGTGCAGATATTCGATCAACTTGCGCGGATCGTACATCCCCGCCGGAGCAGCGCCCGGCGTGGGACGCGGCGTGGACGAGAACATAGCCAACAGGACCGCGCCGCCGGGAGACGCCAGACCCGGCCAGGTATATCCTGCCGGCAGGTAGGCGTAGGTATCCTTGATGTAGGTTCGTGCCCCGACCTGCAGCGAACCGTCGAGGACATAGAACTCGAACACGCAGGGAAAGTGCATGAGACCGGAAAGCGTCATACCCGGCGCAAGGCGCATGATTTCGGTCACGGCGCCGGTCTCTGCGTCACGGCTAAGCACCTTGACGTCGACTTGAATGCCCAATGTGGCAAAGCCGCTGGCACTCCACGGAAGCGCTTGCGCCTGAACGAAGCAAATATGGGGGCGGGCCATATCCCTATCCCTGTCCTCTCCGCGTTGGCCTAGTCTTTAGGCCGGAACTCCGCCATATCGCTATAAACTTGCATATCGACGATCTTGCCGCCGACGATTTCAAATCGATCGATGTACCGCACGCCGGCATAGGCGGTGCCGTCGTTCCATTCGCCGGCCATGCTGCCGATGGAATAGACAACGGCTCCATTAGATGTCGGAATCTCGTCGTAGCGGTCGGTCGTTTTCTTTGCCGATCTCTGGCGCGCACGCGATTGCGCCGCAAAATCGCGCGGATGGCTGAATACGGCGCCGCCGGTCACCGTCATCTTGAAATTGGGCGCCATAAAGGCTTCCATGGCCGCGAAATCGCGCCGTCCCATCGCCTCAAGAAACGACTTAACAACCTCAACAGGGGCAGGCATCGCGTTCTCCGATCAATAGAGGGAACTTCTGCGGGGCGGGCGAGCGTATGATCGAACGTTCTCGGGAATCGACGGGTTGTAGGGCGCGTCGTAATTCACTTCCACGATGTCGGGCGCAATGATGTTCGATAACGGTCCGCCGTCGGTGCGGATGAACATCATAAAACCGGTGAGGGATCCGTAAGGCCCGTGCATGACGTTCTCGCGCCACCAGGCATACGACCCGGGGCACATGACGCCGACGTCGTTGATGGCATATTCACCGGCCAGCACGAACATCTCTTGCACGACCGGGTGCGTCCAGCGTTTCGACATGTAGCGGAACGGCAGCGCCGAATAAAGAATGCTGATCTCGCCGGTGTAAGGATCCTGGCGCAGGGGACGTACTCCCGTGCCCTTGATGTAGCGCGTGTAGGGATTCTCGGTCCAGGTTTCGAGACCTTCGCGCACGATATCTTGACGGCGGACCAGCAGTTTCTCGTCATAAACTGCCGATGGCGGCGCCCCAGCCCTCTCTTCGGGCGAAGAGGACAGCATGGTCAGGACGACGGCGCCATGCGACGAGCGTACACGGTCGCGCACCCAGCCGCGCGGCAAGTGAGCGTAATTGAAGCGGCCGAATCTCTCGCCGTTGATCTCGAGTGCGCCGTCGAGAACCAATATCTCCTCGTGGCACGTCAGGTAGCGGTCGCCGGCGATGTCCCATCCGGCCGGGTAGCGGACGATGGTGGAACACGCGCCAGTCGCGTCGTCGAGGCTGAGGAGTTTGACATCCAGCTCGGGCCATGTGCCGTTGGCGAAACCGCGCCGCCAGGGAATATCCTGGGCTTGGATGAACATACAATGCGGCCGCGCCATCTCTCTCCCTCCGCGAACGACGGCATTGTGGCGACGAATGCCCGATATTTCTAGGGCAAGATTCCGCCTTGGCAGCGTCCAGCCGCTCGCCCATAGTCGGCCCGAATTCGGGAGACGCACGACGGGAGAAAAGAATGGCGCGCCCTCACATCATGTTTATCCAAGCCCAGGATTTGCCCTGGCAGAAAGGAATTTACGGCCCGGGCCGCGACGACGTCGAGATGAAGATGCTCTCGATCGACGAAAAAGGAACCGATGCCACAACCATCGTGCGTTATCCGGCGGGATGGGAGCGGACGTCGCCGGAGTACTGCACCGCCCATGAGGAGTTCATGGTGCTGGACGGCGAGATCACCATCGACGGGCATACCTACGATCGGCACTGCTACGGCTTTCTGCCCGCCGGCTATACCCGCGAGAAAGCCTCGTCGAGAAAGGGCGCAGTGCTACTAACGATGTTTTACGACAAGCCGATGGTCGTAAACGGCAAGGGCAAAGGCTTTGACGAAAAGCTTTTAATAAAGTTCGTCGACCCGAAGACGATGGACTGGGACCCAGGCCTGGTCGACCCGCAACTGGCCAAAGGCGTCGCCATCAAGCCTTTTCGCACCGACCCCTATACCGGAGAGGTGTCGTTTCTATATTGCTCGCCGCCGCACCGCGTGCCGCCGGGCATGGCCAAGCCGCAGTGGACCCATCCGATGGTCGAGGAACTGTATTGCATCGATGGCGATTACGTCTGGGGTGATTGTGGCCGCATGGGACCGGGCGGTTATGCATGGTGGCGAGAGAACGCCTATCATGGGCCATCCGGCACGGACACCGGCTACCACCTGTTCGTGCGCACGATCGGGGGGCCGTTGGTGAACACGTTCGCCACCGAGAAGCTGCCGTTCACCTGGGACCCGCCCTACAATCCGCAGCTTCCGCCCGAATTGAAGAAATACGCCAAGGGCTACGTAAAGCCAAAGAACTACTGATGACGAGGTATACTATGCGCCGCGTTCTTGTTCCTATCGACGGCTCTGAGGGATCCACCCGCGCGCTCGACTATCTTGCCGCTCGCCGCAAACAGGGGGAGCGCTGCGAGGTTCTGTTGCTTAACGTTCAGCCGCCGATGCCTTCCAGCCGCTTTGTCTCGAAAAGAATGATTCGGGAGCATCAGGATGCCGAGAGCGAGAAGGCGCTGGGAACCGCAAAAGTGCGCGCCATGCAGAAACTGCTGGGCGCCGACGCTTATAGCGAAGTGGGCGAGCCGGCCGAAACGATCGTAAAATTCGCCCAAAAAACCGGATGCCACGAGATCGTGATGGCGGCGCGGGGACTGGGCCGTTGGAAAGGGCTGATCCTCGGCTCGGTCGCGACAAAAGTGGTGCAACTGTCGCCGTTGCCCGTCGTCATCGTCAAATAGCACGCACGAAAACGGCGCCCGTCATGGGCGCCGCTGTCGGCGGGTTCGACCGCAATCCTTATTTCGTCACTTCCTTGAGGTAGGCGATCAGGGCCTTGCGGTCCGCCTCTTTGGGGACGCCCGCGAACGCCATCTTGTTGCCGGGCAGGAAGTCCTTGGGCTTCACCAGCCATTCGTTGATGGTTTCTTCCGACCAGACAATGCCCGATTTGACGACGACGTCCGAATACTTGAAGCCCGGCTTCGTGCCCGCCTTTGCGCCAAAGACGCCATGCAGATTGGGGCCCACTTTGTGGCGGCCGTCCTTCTCGGTGGAATGGCAGGAACGGCACATCAGGAATACCCGCTGGCCCAACTTCATGGTCGCTTCATCGGGCGCCTGCGCCGCCGCCGGCGCAGGAGAGGCAAGGCTGAACACCACGCCGGCGACCGCGGCTGAAACCGAAAGAACACTTCTCATTGCCGACCCACCTGTTATGACGCATTCAAAGATACAGGGCGCATGGGGCCCGAAAAGCGCGGCGAAAACTAGAGAGTTTCATGTCAAAGTAAAGTCGGATTCTGCGCCGCGCCCGCTGCCGGCGGGCCGGCCGCAGCGATGATGTGAAACGCAACCATGACGTTCTTGTCCGAAATCAAGGCGCTTGCCTTGACAACGCCGCTTAATTTGACCGCAAAGTGGGTGCGTATGAATAAACTCTTGTTTGGAATGGGAAAGACCAGGAGGTAAAGACGTGCGCGGTGCCGCACCTGTGGTCCGACCGCAATCTGGCCTTCCAGTGAACATCAACTCCATCAAAAAGACCCGCCAATGGAAAAAAGATTGTTGGCTATGAATAAGCCGAAGATCATCGCCCTCGCCATTGTCGGGGTGGTCGCACTGTGGATTGCCTCGGGCATGCTGGGGCGGGACGATCAGCGTCCCGCGCGCCCGAACGAGACCGCAGCAGGCCAAGCGGAAGCGATCACAACCGTTCGTGTCATCCGCTCGCAAGCTCAAGCTTTTCAGAGCGGCGTCATCCTTCAAGGTCGGACCACCGCCTCGCGGTCGGTCGACCTGCGCGCCGAGGTCTCGGGCCGCGTCGACAGAATCGTGATCGACCGCGGGCAGCCCGTGAAGCAAGGCCAAGAGATCTTGCTCATCGCGGTCAACGACCGCGAGGCCCGCCTCGCCCAGGCCAAGGCCGCACTGATGCAGCGCGAACTACAGGCCGAGGCGGCCCGGCAATTGGCCAAGCAGAGTTTTCAAAGCCAGGTCAAGTTAGCGGAAGCCGAAGCCCAGCTGGCGCAGGCCAAGGCCGATGTGGCCAGATTTCAACTCGACCTTGCCAATACGCGGGTCAAGGCCCCCTTTGATGGGGTGCTCGATACCCGATTGGTCGACGAAGGAGCCTTGCTCAACGTCGGCGACCGGATCGGGACCGTCGTAGACCTCGACCCGATCAAAGTCACGGCCCAGTTGTCGGAACGGAATATCAACGAAGCGCGCGTGGGCACCGCCGCAAAAATCGTGCTAACGGACGGGCGGACGCTCGACGGGCAGGTCAGCTATATCGCCTCCGTTTCCGATCCCAATACCCGCACGTTTACCATTGAAGTGCTGGCGCCGAACCCCGAGGGCAAGGTGCTGTCGGGACTGGCGGCGCAACTGCGTCTGCCGTTTGGGCAGAATTCGGCCCATCGCATTTCGCCATCGGTCATGACCTTGTCGGACGAGGGCAAGATCGGCGTCAAGGCGGTCGACGACGAGAACAAGGTACGGTTCTGGCCCGTCGATATCCTGGACGACGGTCCCGAGGGGACCTGGGTTTCGGGGCTGCCCGATCAGGTGACGTTGATTGTCGTCGGTCAAGAGTATGTCGCCGTCGGCCAAACCGTGAAACCCGTCGCCGCCGAAGGCAGGACAAGCTGAACCGCCCGGACGCGATGGCGGCGCACGGCGACTGTTGCCGGCGCACCCGATTATGAAAAAGGAAAAAGGCCGAGCCAATGGAGCGGATAGACCGCATGAAGCGCGCTGGCCCGCTCGAAGCGTGATGTTTCGGCCTAATTCTTCAGGCTTATCCGGTGCAAAGGGATGTAGTCGTAATAGGCATCGTAGTCTGGCGCCTCCGCCACACGCGGACCTGCGCCATCGATGAAATTGTTTTGCCAGAGGAAAATCCCCGGCGGATTGTCGTATTCGCGCCGCGTCACCACCTGCATCAAGCGATCGACCTCGGCCGCTTCGGTTGCGGCCTGAGCCTGCCTGACGTAACCCAAACTCACCGGATCGCAGAAGTAGGGTTTGTAGATGCCGGCTTGCCCCAGGCAGGAGCGGTAGCGATAGTCGCCCAGACCATCGAGGCCGCGGCCGAAATTAGCAAACATGTCCGCCTTGAAATCGCCCTGGAACATCATGCGGGACATCTCGGTCATGGCCGCCGGGACGATCGTTAACTTGACGTTGACGGCCGCCAGGTCCTGAGCGATCCGCTGGTAGAACGTCGCCTCATCGGCGCCGCCCGGAGCAACGCGTACCGTCAGCGCGAGCCCTTTGTCGTAGCCGGCCGCCGCCAGAAGCGCCCTGGCTTTGGCCGGATCGTATGGGAACGACCCGAGCCCGGTCACATATCCGGGGGCGCCGGGCAGAACCAACTGCCCAACCGGCGTGACCGTGCCGCCCAGGATTTTTTCCGCAATCGCTTGGCGATTGATGGCGTAATTCAGGGCCAACCGTACCCGCGTATCGGCAATCGGCGAGTTTGGCGCGTGCTCCTTGGCGAAAGAGACGTAGCTGACGCGATATGTCCGGCGGTTGAGCGGCCGGCCGCCCAGTGCCTGCAGTTCCTCACGGTCGCCCGGACCGATCTGCATCGCGATATCGATGGTTCCGGCCGCCAGCGCCTGCATCCGGGTCATTTGTTCGGGCAGCAAGTGGATTTCGAGCTTTGCGGATCGGGGCTGATTCCACGACCGGGAGTTGGCCATCATCACGACGCGCGAGGGCGACGCTTCAGCCATGACGAATGGGCCGCTGCCGATGCCGCGGCCATCGCCATCGACATCTACTGACAACGCCCAGGTTTTCGGTTCCGGCAGCTTCCATGCCGCTAGACGCTGCGGAAACAACGGATCTGGCTGCTTCAGATGGATCTCCGCGGTCAGCGACCCGGTCGCCGCGACGCGATCGAGATTCGCGAACGTGCTGCCGGTTGTGGTCGTCGCGCCTTTCGGGGTTTGCAGGTACGCAGCCGAAGCCACCAGTGCGTCCGCCGTCAGCGGGGCGCCGTTGGAGAAGGTCACGCCGGGCCGCAAGGCGATGATCCACGTCCGCGCGTCTTGCGATACCCAGGACAGCGCCAGCCATGGCCGCACTCGCCCCTCGCCATCGATCACGACCAGGGGATCGAAGACGGGAATGACCGCTATGGTCGATGGCAGCGACAACCCCGGATAGGGGTTGGATAATTGCGGAGCGATGATCGGGGTAGCGATGCGAAGGGTGCCGTGCGGCTCAGCAGCCGGGGCCACAGGAAGCCAGAGGCTCACAGCGGCTGTGAGACAGGCGCGAACCATATGGCATCGCATAGCCGCGCAGCCTCCGATCAGCTTCCCCACAAGTCGTAACCTTTGAGGGCGGCTTCTTTCGGCGGCGGCACGAAGGTACCATCCGCGACTTTGCGTTTGATCACATCGATCAGGGCGTCCTGAATGCGTTGCTTCGAATCCATCGGATGATCGGCGAACAGGTTGGGTGGGTAGAACGACGCCTCGGCGAAGACCTTGGCATAGGCCTCCGAGCGCAACCGGGCCAAACGATTGACGCCGAACGGGCCCGTCGGCGTGCATCGGGCCCGACGCAACGCATCCATGTCGATCACCGCGGAAGCAATGGCATTCTCACCCGTCGTACCGCTCTCGACCATCAGCTGGCCTTGGAAGTCGATGATCTTGGAATTTCCGGCGTGGGTATCGTTGGGGAGTACGCCGATGATTTTTCCGGCATTGGCCGAGATGAAATACACCATGTTCTCGGCGGCGCGCACGCGTTTGGCCGACTCCCACGCCATCCTGTCGCTGCTGCCATGATCGGATGTCGGGTGCAGGATGACCTCGGCGCCGCGCAAGGTGAGGCACCGCGCCGTTTCTGGCCATAAAATCTCGCCGCACGGCATCATGGCGATGTTGCCAATCTCGGTGCGGGCGACCGGCCACAAACCTTCGATACCGTGCTTATCGAGGTATTCATCGAGTACGTCGTGCGGCGATGCGGCCTGGGCGGTCGACACCCGGCGGTACTTGAGGATGACGTCGCCGGATGGATTGATCAGAAACGAACAGTTGAAATAGCGCCCCGGCCACTCCGGCGGTGCTTCGTAAGCGTTGGCACCGAGATAGATGCCGTACTTGTGCGCGATCTTCTGCAACCGCTCGATTTCCGGGCTGCCGGGAATTTGGAAACAGGCCTTTTTGATCCACTCTTCGGACGTTTCCCACAGCGGGAAGCCCTGCAGATTGAACTCGGGAAACAACACCAGATTTTTCATACCTCCACCGCGGCCGACCGAGAACTTGATGAGTTCCTCCCAACGGTCGATGCTCTTATTCACAATCACCATCGCCTCGTCGCGATTCGACGCGCTGTTGACGATGACGTTGTTCGTTTGCATCGCGGTGGCTTTCCACAGCAGCGCCATACTTTGATCTCCCTTGAACGGCGGATTTAGGTATCGCAATCGGTATTCAGGGGCAGATTATCTAGTTGCCGAGGGTTTTCGAGGTCTTTTGCCGGACAATTCGTAGGCCGAAAGCTGTTCGCGGTACGGGGCGGTTAGCCTTCGGCACCCGATCGAGCCGGTCTTCGCGGCGCATGCACTGAAAAGCCGGCGCGCCGATCACGATTGCGTGGCGTCCGCGCATCCCCTTAACGCAAGTCTCGCAACCTGCCGGCGCGTTTGAAGCGACGGGGCGTATTCGTGAGCCCGGGTTGGTCCCCTTGAAGTTGCGCGCTTGGTAAACTCCGAACAAATCTAGGGGGCCCCTATTCGCGGGGGCCATCTGGCGGTGTCTGTTACCTTCCGTTACGAGATTTCTAATGGCGATCAACAGGTTAAGGCGTACATTTATGTTTGAAATCTTGCTGCTGGATCCGGCCCCGCCGGAATAAAGAACAAGGCTGCGCCGCATGAATGCGATTATTGACGCCGCTTTTCGCCATACCCGCATGGTCTTGGTGACGCTGGTCGTGCTGTTCCTGGCCGGCACCCTTGCCTATCTCTCAATCCCGAAAGAGGCCGAGCCCGAGATCAAACTGCCCCTGATTTTTGTCTCGCTGCGGTTAGAAGGCGTGTCGCCTGGCGACGCCGAGCGCTTGCTCATCCGCCCCGTGGAAGAGGAAATGCAGGCGCTGCAGGGCATTAAGGAAATTCGCGCGACCGGTTTCCAGGGTGGCGCATCCATCGTTTTGGAGTTCGTCGCCGAAACGAAAATGGACCGGGCCCTCGACGATGTGCGCGAAGCCATGGGCCGCGCCCGCCCCAAGATACCCGTCGATGCCGACGAGCCGATCATCCGCGAGTTCAATCAAGGCGGCTTCCCCATCCTGACGGCGAGCATCGCGGGCGACGTCCCCGAACGGACATTACTGCATATGGCGCAAGACCTGCGCGATCGCGTTGCGCAGTTGCCGAACGTCTTGGAGGCCAATATCTCCGGCGTGCGCGAGGAGCAGGTCGAGATCGTCATCGATCCGCTGCGCCTGGAGCATTACGGCATCAGCAATCAGGAACTCTTTCAGGTCGTCAGCCGCTCGAACCGGCTTGTAGCGGCCGGAAGTCTTGATACCGGCCAAGGCAAGTTCTCGGTCAAGGTTCCGGGGTTGTTCGAGGATGTGAACGACATTTGGAACCTGCCGATCAAGGCCGACCGCAATGGCACGGTGAAGTTGTCCGACGTCGCCGAGATCGGACGGACATTCAAGGATGCCAGCACCTTCGTGCGCGTCGACGGTCAGCGCGCCGTGACATTGGATGTCGTGAACCGCCGCGGCACCAACGTCATCGAAAGCGTCGAGGCCATCAAGGCCGCACTGAATCGCGAAACGCGGGACTGGCCGTCGAACATTCACGTTCAGATCATCAACGACCGGTCGATCAACGTGAAAGCGCAGCTGGGGACCATCGAGAACGGCGTCATTCTAGCGATCTTCCTGGTGATGGCCGCATGCATGGCGCTGCTGGGCGTACGCAACGGCCTGCTCGTCGGCCTTGCCATCCCTGGCTCGTTCCTCACGGGCATCCTGGTGATGTATGCCATGGGCCTGTCCATCAATTTTGTCGCCGTGTTCGGTCTGATTCTCGTCACCGGCATGCTGGTCGACGACGCCATCATCGTGGTGGAGAACGCCGACCGGCGCATCATGGCCGGGCAAGTGCCGAAGTTCGCGTTCGCCGATTCCGCCAAGCGTCTGGCCGTGCCAGTGATTACCTCGACGCTGACGACCATTGCCGCGTTCGTGCCTCTGATGTTCTGGCCGGGCTTCATCGGCCAGTTCATGGGCCTGCTGCCGTTCACCGTCATTAGCGTCTTGATCGCCTCGCTGATCATGGGTTTGGTTTTCGTGCCCGCCGTCGGCGGCCTGCTGCGTCCGCCCTCGGCCGTGACGTGCACGCTGACGACCGTCGACGACAAATCCATCGTCCATCCGCAGCAAAAGACCGGCATGGCGCGGGCGTACGTCAACCTGCTCGAGAAGGCGCTTGATCACCCCGGCCGCGTCCTGGCGATTTCGGTGGCGCTGTTGTTTCTTGTTCCGGCCGCATTCTTTGCTTTCGGCAAGGGCATGACCCTGAATCCCTCCGAAGAGCCGCGTTCGGCGGCCCTGCGCATTCACGCGCTCGGCAACATGTCGCTGGAGGAGCAGGACAACCTGGTCAAGGAAGTCGAACGCCGTGTCCGCGGGCTGCCCGATTTCGATCACGTCTATACCCGCACCGGGCGGCCGGCGGGGGCGACCGGCGAGGACGAAGACGTCATCGGCGAAATTCGCCTGCTCTTCAAGGAGTGGGGCGATCGACGGCCGGCCGATCAGGTCCTGGCCGACGTTCAAGAGCGGATCCGCGGCCTGCCCGGCATCATCGTCGAATCGCGCAAGACTTTGCACATGTCGAGCGACACCAGCATCGA
>Ga0073934_10011081_pt1 | contig 11016 bp, 11 predicted proteins | sample LarsenN4metaG_FD_76834 | JGI IMG/M metagenome (GOLD analysis project Ga0073934, IMG submission 76834) | Hot spring sediment bacterial and archeal communities from British Columbia, Canada, to study Microbial Dark Matter (Phase II) - Larsen... ...
CACCTCGATGTCGGCTCATCGCATCCTGGGGCTGTAGAAGGTCCCAAGGGTTAGGCTGTTCGCCTATTAAAGCGGTACGTGAGCTGGGTTCAGAACGTCGCGAGACAGTTCGGTCCCTATCTGATGTGGGCGCAGGAGATTTGAGGGGGTCTGTCCTTAGTACGAGAGGACCGGGATGGACGAACCTATGGTGTTTCAGCTGTCACGCCCGTGGCACGGCTGGGTAGCCAAGTTCGGTCGAGATAAACGCTGAAGGCATATAAGCGTGAAGCTCGCCCCAAGATGAGATCTCCCAATCCCTAAGGGGTAAGAAGGGCACAGGTAGACGACCTGTTTGATAGGCAGGAGGTGTAAGCGTGGTGACATGCTCAGCCGACCTGTACTAATCGCCCGTTCGGCTTGACCATAAAATTTACTGAGTGCGTTTCCTTAAAAGCAGTGATTAGTTGTTAGTGATTAGTTGTCAGCAAGAACTTGCAACTAAGCAACTGTCAACTAACAACTGTGTTCTTGCGATTCAGTTTTCCGAGTTTCCCGGCGCCTATCAGAGTCGCGACCATCAGGGAGCGGACAGAGTTTGCGCCGGTCACACTTTCTCGGTGATTTTACCGGAGGGGCCACACCCGTTCCCATCCCGAACACGGTAGTTAAGCCCTCCAGGGCCGATGGTACTGCGCGGGCAACTGCGTGGGAGAGTAGGTCGTCGCCGGGATTAAAAACAAGCGGGCTGGCATTTCGCCAGCCCGTTTTGCTTTTGGCCGCCTTAGGATCGGCTGAGGTAGCTTACTTGAGCGGCCTGATAGCATGCCTGCGACATACCATTCGGGAGTCAGATCAACACAAATCTTTTTTGCGAGGCTGCCTATGACTTTACTGGATGAACTTTGCCAACTGGCGGACCGGCACCAGGATGCCTCGGAAGAAGAGCGGATGATTCTGAAAATGGCGATTTGTCTGCTCGATCAGTTGGAGGACCCTGGCGGGAAGCGTCCGCGAAAGGTAATGTTCACAGCCGACGAACTGTGGCGAGTGCCAGGCCGTTGGGAGCTGATGGACGGGCAATTGCAATCATACTAATCACTGCACCGGGACTACCCGAAAACTCACTACCTTCAACTCCATCGGCGATGCGGCGTCCTTGAGCACCTCGCCGTTGACGAGCAGCGTCTGGTCGTCGGGCATTTTCGGCGGGCCGACGAGCAGGAAGCGGTCTTTGCCGGCGATGAGGAACTGTCTATCGCCCTGCACCTGGAGCCGGCCGCGAGCTTGAATATTGAACCGCAGGATCTTCACGCTGGCGTGTCCCACGGCTTCGCGCAGAGCGTTAGGGTCGAAGCTAGCCGCGCCTTTGTAGCTCACGGCGACTTCCTGCTTTTCCATGCTGATGGCGACTTGGTCAACGCCCTCCAGGCGTCGTAAGGCGATCTCCATGACCGCCGCGCAGGCCGCTCAGGTGATGCCTTCGGCGGCGGCGACCACTTTCTCGACCTGCGCCGAAGCCGCCAGGCTCATCAGCACCGCCAGCAATCCCGCTGCCGCCAGTTTCCGCATGATTAGCATTGTAGCATTTCGCGCTCCCGCAGCGAGGTGAATTTAGATGCCGGTCGGAGCGATCCTCTATGTCGCTGCGCTTTCGCTCCGCTTGGACCCAACGGCAGTGCGGAACTTCGTTCCAACAAGCGGGCACGGGCGCCGCTATCGATACCTGAAATACAGAGCGATCCACGTGCCGATGACGGCCACGTTGAGGAGCAGGCTCACGCCGAAGATGGTCTTGACGCCCCAAGTCCGGAGAAACGGAGGCCTCCGTCGCACTGCCCAGCCCTGGTAGATTAGCGATCCCACCGCGATCGCCAGGAACAGCGGCTGCAATCGCTCGAGCCAGAACAGGCAGCTCGCACTTAAGAGTGACAACGCGCCAAGTCCTGCCAGGACTTGCGGCAACACTCATCAGCTCGGCGTCAGCAGGGCTGCGACAATCGACAGCATCCCTGCGCGCTTCGGGTCAGCCGCCACGGCGGAAGACCTCCTCTCATCGTTAGCCTGTGGTTCCACTATAGAAACGCCGTGGGCGCGGTGTCAATCGGTTGTCGCGACCGAGGTCGTCTGGCCGCGCGCGGCAGAGTTGGCCAGCTTGTCCACGCGAATGTTGTCGGCGTGGACGCCGTGCCCTTTGACCCATTGCCAGGAGACACGGTGCCGGGCCAGGGCTTCGTCCAGCGCTTTCCATAAATCCTGATTCTTGACGGGCTGCTTATCGGCGGTCTGCCAGCCTTTCAGCTTCCAGCGCGGCATCCAGTCCATAATGCCGTTCCTCACGTACTCGGAGTCCGTGACGATGGTCACATCGCAAGGTTCCTTCAGCGCGGCCAGGCCCTGGATCACTGCCGTCAGTTCCATCCGGTTATTCGTGGTGTGTGCCTCTGAGCCGTAGAGTTCACGCGCGCGGTGGCCATGCCGCAGGAGTGCCGCCCAGCCGCCGGGTCCCGGGTTCCCGATGCACGCGCCGTCAGTAATCAGCGTCACGGATTTCAACTTGTTCATGAGCGGATTCAGCGCCTGGAAGGATTAGAGGTATGATGCGATCGTTCTGAGCGCAGCGAAGAATCTGCTTTACTCCGCGGCTGCTTCTGCCACGAAGTAAAGTATCCGGCCACAGCTTTCGCAGATCACGATCTGGTTGTTCGAGCGAGTCTCGGCATAGGCCTGGGGCCGCAAGCGCACGTGGCACGCGCCGCAGGCGCCGTCGCGGACCTCGGCCACGCCGATGCCTTTGCGGAACTTGGCGACACGCTCGTACGTTTCATACAGCGGGAGCGAGAGCCGTGCCTTGATGTTGGCCCGCGCAACGCGGGCCGAGCCCAGTGCGGCTTCATCCTGCTGCTGCCGCTCGCGGGCCGCCGCGATCTCCTTGTCGGTGCGAGCGCGCTCGACGGCGAGGCTCTTCTCGGCTTCCCGAACGTCCTTCTCGAGCGACTCGGTTTCGATCATCTCGGCGAGCACGGCGTCTTCGAGCTTACGAATCTCGGCTTCGTGGAATTCGATCTCGTGCAGCAGCGCGCGATACTGCTCGTTTGTCTTGACCTCGAAGGTCTGATCCTTGTATTTGGAAATCTTTGCCCGGTGCGCGGTGATGTCGCCCTCGCGCTTGCGGCGGCTGCGTTGGTTTTCGGCAAGGCGAGCCTTCGAGGCTTCGACGGCCCGGATGTGCTCCGCCAGAGTGCTCTCGACCTGCGCGATCTTGCGCGGGAGGCTCTCGATTTCCGCTTCCAACTCGGCGATGGATGTGTCCAAACGCTGGAGTTCAATGAGAGTCTCGAGGTCCTGATTCATCGGACGAATCCTTCATTTAGCCCGAAAGTGCGCCGCCCCTCTATCCGCAAGGGATTGTGTTTTCATCTTAGCATAAGTTCCGACAGTCCTCCGCCGCCTGCCGGGGCCGTTCGCCTGAATAATTGGGGCTGCTCACGGAAACTTCGGTTGACCGCCAGCATCCAATGGGAGACCAGAAGGCTGGCGGAGGAGGCATCTTGCGGTATCTCGCTCCCGAGCCGATCGTACGGAGAGACGCGAGAAAAGACGTCCTCCTCGGCTTGCGGGAGAATTGGCAACAGTTTGCCCTGCTTGTACTCGTGAACGCGTTCGTAGGCGGCATGGTAGGGATCGAGCGTGTGATCCTGCCGCTGCTGGCGGAGCGCGAGTTCGGTCTGGCATCGAAAACGGCGGCGCTGGGCTTCATCGTGAGCTTCGGATTAGTGAAGGCCCTGTCGAATCTCTTCGCCGGCAGGATGACGGATAAGTATGGGCGGAAGCCCGTGCTCATGGCAGGCTGGCTGGCGGGGCTCCCAGTGCCGCTGCTGATTATGGCTGCCCCGTCCTGGTCGTGGGTCGTAGCGGCGAACGTCTTCCTGGGAGTCAACCAGGGCCTCTGCTGGTCCACGACGGTCATCATGAAGATAGACCTGGTCGGGCCGAAGCGGCGGGGTCTGGCCATGGGGCTCAATGAAGCGGCTGGGTACCTGGCGGTCTCCGCCGCCGCAATGGGTTCGGGATACCTGGCGGGAACATACGGCTTGCGGCCTGAGCCGTTCTATCTCGGAGTCGTGCTGGCCGCGGGCGGGCTGCTCATTTCCGGGCTTTTCATTCGTGACACGTCGCGCCATGCGCAGGCCGAAGGAAAACTGGCGCACACGATCGACGGAAGTCAACCGAGTTTGAGTTTCGCGGAAGTCTTTGGGATAACGAGCTGGCGGAACCGGACGCTCTTTGCGGTCAGTCAGGCGGGGCTCGTCAACAACCTGAACGATGGGATGACGTGGGGCCTGTTTCCGCTCTTGTTCGCCGCCGCCGGGCTCCCGCTTACGGAAGTGGCAGCCCTCTCGGCAATCTACCCGGCCGTATGGGGATTCGCGCAGCTCGGGACCGGAGCACTATCAGACCGCGTCGGGCGCAAGAATCTGATTGTCGGAGGCATGTGGGTGCAGGCGGCGGGGCTGGCGGTGACGGTAGTCGGCAGCGGATTCCGGCTGTGGGCTTGCGGAGCGGTCTTGTTGGGGCTTGGCACTGCGATGGTGTACCCCACGCTGCTGGCGGCTCTCTCGGATGTAGCACATCCGAGCTGGCGCGCCTCTGCGTTCGGCGTGTACAGGTTGTGGCGCGATTCAGGCTACGCCGTGGGTGCACTGCTGGCTGGCGTGCTGGCTGACTTTTTTGGGATCGGCCTGCCCATCGCAGTCGTGGCTGTCCTCACTTTCGCTTCGGGAATTCTGGTTGCCGTGGCGATGCGCGAGACCTTACCGGCCAGAGCGGCTCCCACACCTTGACAGGACCGCCGCCTTCGGCGATGATGACCCGCGTTCCGTTCCCGACCGGAAAATCAGGAGGAATCATGGCCGGCCCTACCCAGCAACCGGAGATTCGCATCTCGCACACGAACGACTATCGGGAGGGCTACGCCAACAGCGTGCAGATTCGCATGAGCGTCTGGGATTTTCTGCTATCGTTCGGGACGATGACGCAGACGACGCAGGAGTTGGTGCAAATCCAGAATTTCCAGAGCGTATACTTAAGCCCGCAGCAGGCCAAAGCGCTCTGGAACGTGCTGGGGCAGAACGTCGCCCATTACGAGAACACGTTCGGCGAGATTAAGCTCGACCCGAAAGCCGCGACGGGTCAAATCTCCATTCAGTAGCGGCTCCGCGCCGTTCGAGCCCATTTTGCGACATTCCGCGGGCCCGCTTTTTGGGTCGCGGAATTCCCGTGCTAGAATGAAGACAGAAACGACAGTTGCCGGTAATCTGTGGCGCTCGTCGCCTCCCCCTGCGAAAACCGAAGTGTCGTCAGACTGTCGTCGAGGCGCGCTCAGGGAAGCGGCGGAAGCACGGAGAGGAATTGGGAGAGATGGCTGATAGTTGCCGTCGGGTCGTTGAGATCGAGATACCACCGCAAATCGTGCAGGAACGGGCGCAGGCCGTGGTTCGCGAGCTGCAGCGGCGCACGCGGCTGCCCGGGTTTCGCCCCGGCAAGGCGCCGACCTCCGTCATCCAACAGCGATTCCAGGACGACATTCGCTCCCAGGTAATCCAGGAACTCGTCCCCGAGTACATCGCCGCCGCCGCGCGCGAACAAAACTGGGAACCTGTTGGAAGCCCCGCTGTGACCGATGTTCGTTATGAAGAGGACGCGCCGCTGAAGTTCAAGGCGACGGTCGAGGTCCTTCCGGAATTCGAACTGGCGGACTACAGCAGCTTGCATATCGACGTTCCGCGCCCCGATGTTCCGGAGGAGGAGGTCGAGAAGCAACTGGAGCAGTTGCGCGAGCAGGCGGCGGCTTATGTCAACGTCGAACCGCGCCCGCTGCGCGACGGTGACTTCGCCGGCATTTTCATCCAGGGAGGCGCTTCCGGCAAAGAGGGCGTCCGTGTGGACGAGATTCTCTGCGAAATCGGCGGTGCGAACACCGTGAAAGAGTTCACCGAAAATCTTCGCGGCGCGGAAGTCGGCCAGGAGCTTTCCTTCGAGGTGAAGTATCGCGACAACCACGGCGACCGGCGGTTGGCGGGGAAGTCCGTTCCTTATCGCGTAAAGGTTCTCGGCATCAAGCAAAAGCAGTTGCCGGAGCTCAACGATGAGTTCGCCCGCGAGTTGGGAGACTTCGACTCTCTCGAAGCCGTGCGGCGGCACATTCACGGCGAAATCGAGAAATCGAAGCGCGAGGAAGCCGAGCAGAAGGCCCGTGCGCAGGTCCGCAGGCAACTGGTCGCGCTCCACGATTTCTCCGTGCCCGACACGCTGGTCGAGAAACAGATTGAGCGGCGGCTCGATCGCCTGCGGCGGCAGCTTGCCGCTCAGGGCATGGACCCGCAGTCGCTGTCGCTCGACTGGGGCAAAGTCCGCGCCGCGCAGCGCGAAGAAGCGATCGAGGACGTGAAGAGCACTTTCATACTCGAGAAGATCGCGCATCGGCAGCAACTAGAGGCCGATGAGGCCGAAGTTCAGCACGAAATCGAGCGAATCGCTTCCGTCACCCAGTCCGACGCCGCCACGATCCGCTCTCGCTTGACAAGGGAAGGGGGCCTGGATAGGATGAAATCTAGGCTGCGCATTGATAAAGCTCTCGACTTCGTCTTCCATCAGGCTAGACATGCAGAGTAACGAATGGGAGGGAGGCTGTTCAGCCTTGCAACACCAGGCAGCGAGTGAAAAAAGCGAGGACGCCGCCGATCGACGCGCTCTGCAGCGACTGGAGAGGTCATGGCGCTAGTCCCCATGGTCGTTGAGCAAACCAGCCGCGGCGAGCGGGCGTATGATATCTATTCCCGCCTCCTCAAGGACAACATCATCTTCATCGGCACGCCGATCGACGACAACGTCGCCAACCTGGTCACAGCTCAATTGTTGTTCCTGGAAGCCGAGGATCCCGAGAAGGACGTTTATCTCTACATCAACAGTCCGGGCGGCTCGATTACGGCCGGCATGGCGATTTACGACACGATGCAGTTTGTCCGGCCTGACGTCTCGACGATCTGCATCGGCCAGGCGGCCAGCATGGCAGCGCTGATTCTGGCCGCCGGTTCGCCTAAAAAGCGCTTCGCGCTGCCCAACACACGCATCCTGATCCACCAGCCCTGGGCTGGCGGCCTCTCCGGGCAGGCCACCGATATCGACATTCAGGCGCGGGAGATTCTCCGCCTGCGCGAGATCACCAACGATCTGCTCTCCCGGCATACCGGTCAGTCCGTCGAGAAGATTTCCCGGGACGTCGAGCGCGACTTCATCATGAACGCCCAGCAGGCGAAAGAGTACGGACTTGTAGACGAGATCATCACCAAGCATAAATAGGGATGAATGAAGGCGACCTCCGGGCCCTTGTTCGCCCGAGGTCAGGAGGAGAAACCAGCGTTGAAACGAGCCGGAACGGACGAAACGCTCCGCTGTTCCTTTTGCCATAAGACGCAGGACGCGGTCGGGAAGCTGATCTCTTCACCCAGCGACTATCCTCGCGCTTATATCTGCGACGAGTGTGTCGCTGTCTGCAACTCGATCCTGGAAGAGGACCGTGCCCCCGTCGCGCTGGGCTCCGCCAGCCATCTCCCGAAGCCGCAGGAGATCAAAGAATTTCTCGACCATTACGTCATCGGGCAGCACAAGACAAAGAAGAAGCTAGCCGTCGCCGTGTACAACCACTACAAACGCATCCAGATGAACCGGCAGCGGGGCGGCGAAGTCGAGCTGACTAAGAGCAATATTCTGCTGATCGGACCCACGGGCACGGGTAAGACGCTTCTCGCGCAGACTCTTGCTCGCCTGCTTGAGGTGCCGTTCGCCATTGTCGACGCCACGACGCTCACCGAAGCCGGGTACGTCGGTGAGGACGTCGAGAACATCATCCTGAAGCTCCTGCAAAGCGCCGGCGGCGACGTGGGGCGCGCCCAGCAGGGAATCATCTATATCGACGAGATTGACAAGATTTCCCGCAAGGATGAGAACCCGTCCATCACCCGCGACGTTTCGGGGGAGGGCGTGCAACAGGCTCTGCTCAAGATTCTCGAAGGAACGGTGGCCAATGTCCCGCCTCAGGGGGGACGCAAACACCCGCATCAGGAATTCACGCCGGTCGACACGACCAACATTCTGTTCATCTGCGGCGGAGCTTTCGTCGGGCTCGAGAAAATCATCTCGAAGCGGATCGGAAAAAAGGCGCTGGGATTCCACGCCGACTCGAAGGCGCCCACTGCGTCACGCTGCAACGTTGAGCTGCTCGAAAGGGCGCAGCCCATGGACCTGATTCGCTACGGTCTCATTCCTGAGTTCGTAGGCCGTCTTCCGGTCGTGGCCGCGCTCGATGACCTAGACCGCGGCGCGCTGATACAGATCCTCACCCAGCCCAAGAACGCGCTCACCAAGCAGTATCAGGCGCTGTTCGAGTTCGAAAACGTCCGCCTGCGCTTCCTGGATACGGCGCTCGAAGCCATCGCTTCGCAGGCGCTCGAACGCAAGGTCGGCGCGCGCGGACTCCGCATGATCCTCGAAGACTTGATGCTCGATCTCATGTACCATCTTCCTTCACAGAAGAAAGTCCGGGAGATTCTGGTTACGCGGGAAATGGTCGACAATCAGGAGATCAGCATCCAGCTTCTCGAAAAGGCGGGATAATCCGGGCGGCTGCGCAGCAGCTCGGTGCATTTAAGTTCGGAGGCATTGAAAGAACCATGCTCATCAATCGTGAAAAAGCGGAAACGCGTCGGCTGCCCATGCTCCCCATCCGGGACGTCGTCATCTTTCCTTACATGATGACTCCGTTCGTGGTGGGGCGCGAGAGCTCCGTGAGGGCGCTCGAAGACGCGCTGGCCGCCGACAAGCGGATTTTTCTCGCTACGCAGCATGATGCCTCCGTCGATGATCCGAAGCCAAACGAGATTTTCCAGGTCGGCACCATTGTCCAGATCGTCCAGAGCGTCAAGCTGCCCGACGGCAACATCAAGGTGCTCGTCGAGGGAATCGAGCGCGCGCGGATCGTCAGCATGAACGACGAGGAAGGCTACTTCCGCGCGGTCGTGCGTCCCGTCAGCCAGAAAGTTGAGCCGAGCCCGCAGCTCGACGCGCTTATCAGCCGGGTCAACACGCTTTTCGAGCAGTACGTGAAGCTCAGCCAAAGCCTCAATTACGAGGTTACCATTGCGGCCGTGCGCGTCGACGAGCCCGCGAAGCTTAGCGACACCATCGCGGCGAACCTTCAGATCGGCATCGAGGAGAAGCAGGAACTGCTCGAATGCTTCGATCCGACCGAGCGGTTAAGCCGCATCGCCGACATCCTCGATCTCGAGATCGAAAAGTTGAACATGGACCGCTCGATCCAGGGGCGCGTCAAGAAGCAGATGGAGCGCGCGCAGCGCGAGTATTACCTGAACGAGAAGCTCAAGGCCATCCAGAAGGAATTGGGCCGGGGCGAGAAGGCGGAGCTCGACGAGCTCAAGAAGAAAATCGAGTCCGCCGGCATGACAAAGGACGCCCAGGAGAAAGCTCTCCAGGAGCTGAAGCGGCTCGAAATGATGCCGCCGATGTCGGCCGAGTCGACCGTCTCGCGCAACTACCTCGAATGGCTGCTGGCGGTACCGTGGAAGAAGAAGAGCAAGGAAATCCGCGACCTGGCCCAGGCCGAGAAGGTGCTCGAAGAAGATCACTATGGCCTGGAAAAGATCAAGGAGCGCATCCTTGAATATCTCGCCGTGCGGAATCTCGTGAAGGAGCCTCGCGGGCAGATCCTCTGTTTCGTCGGACCTCCGGGCGTCGGGAAAACCTCGCTCGGCATGTCCATCGCCCGCGCCACCGGCCGGAAGTTCGTCCGGCTCTCGCTCGGCGGCGTGCGCGATGAAGCTGAGATCCGGGGCCATCGCCGTACCTACATCGGAGCCCTGCCCGGGCAGATGATTCAGATGATGAAGAAGGCCGGCACCAAGAATCCCGTGTTCATGCTGGACGAGGTCGAAAAGATGAGCACCGATTTCCGCGGCGATCCCTCGGCGGCGCTGCTCGAAGTGCTCGACCCCGAGCAGAACCACATGTTCCAGGATCATTACCTGGACGTCGAATACGACCTCTCGCAGGTGTTCTTTATCTGCACGGCAAACGTTACGCACACGATCCCGCCGGCGCTGCTCGACCGCATGGAAGTGCTGCGGCTATCGGGCTATACCGAGCAGGAAAAGGTCGAAATCGCCAACCGTTTCCTTGTCAAGAAGCAGAAGAAATCCGCGGGCTTGAAGGACTCCAATCTGCGCATCACCGATGACGCGCTGCGCGCGCTGATTCAGAACTACACGCGCGAAGCCGGCGTGCGGAACCTCGAACGCGAGATCGCCAACGTGTGCCGCAAGGTGGCGCGCAAGGTGGTGAAGGAAGGGCGGGACCTCCAGATCGAGATCACTCCGCAGAACCTCTCGGATTACCTCGGTATCATCAAGTTCCGCGACACGCTGGCGGAAAAAACCAGCGAGGTAGGACTTGCAATCGGGCTGGCCTGGACCGAAGTCGGCGGCCAGATCCTCACCACGGAAACCACGCTGATGGATGGCAAGGGCCGCCTCACACTGACCGGAAAGCTGGGTGATGTGATGCAGGAGTCCGCTCAGGCGGCCATGAGCTACATCCGCTCGCGCAGCCACCTGTTGGGACTCGAACGCGACTTCTATCGGCGCATCGACCTGCACGTCCATGTTCCGGAAGGAGCGATCCCGAAGGACGGCCCTTCTGCGGGAATCACGATCGCGACCAGCCTCGCGAGCGCCCTGACGAAGATTCCGGTCCGCAAGGATGTGGCCATGACGGGGGAGATCACGCTGCGCGGAAAGGTACTTCCAATCGGCGGGGTCAAAGAGAAGCTGCTGGCGGCGCACCGCGCCGGAATTCGCACCATTGTTCTCCCCAAGGACAACGAGAAGGACATGGCCGACATTCCCGAGCAGATTCGCAAGGACTTCCAGATTCATTTCGTCGAAACTAAGGATCAGGTCCTGC
>Ga0073934_10011082_pt1 | contig 11016 bp, 12 predicted proteins | sample LarsenN4metaG_FD_76834 | JGI IMG/M metagenome (GOLD analysis project Ga0073934, IMG submission 76834) | Hot spring sediment bacterial and archeal communities from British Columbia, Canada, to study Microbial Dark Matter (Phase II) - Larsen... ...
AGCGGGTGCTCGGTGGGGAAAACAAGTTCAGTGTCGAACTCGTTCGCGCCAACGGCAAGATCGTCGAACCAACCGAAGCGGGGCGCAACGCCTTGCACGCGACGTTCGCCAGTCGACCCGGTTCGCTCCCCAAGCGGTTGGCGTTGGCCTCGACCCCGCGGCTCCTCGACAGTGGGCTGCGGGACCCGCTCACGGGACATCGCCGCTGCCACCTGGATGTTCGACGTACGATCATCGACCGCACCAGGGCGAGGATGGCCAGCTTGATCGGTTCAAGCAGGTCGGGCCACGAGTGCACAACCTGCAGCGGTTCAGGGTCGGCTGATCACCTCGCGGCGGGCCTGACTGAGCGCTCAGCGAAAGATCAGCTGGGCGTAGTGGTACAGGTCGCTTTTCCAGACGCGGAAATCGTGCCCGCCGCCAGGGATGACCCGCCAGACGTGCGGCAGCTTTTTCTCTTCCAGCATGGCGTGGACTCCCTCGCTGATCCGCAGCAACCCGTCGCGGTCCCCGCAAGAAACGTAGAGCAGCTTCAACTTCTTCGCCGCTGCCTCGGGATCCTTGATGAGCTCGGCGGGCCGTTTGGTGTTTGGGGCCGAGGAGAACCCGCCGACCCAGGCGAACTTATCGAGATTGCCCAGCCCGAAGTTGAGCGCCTGCCCGCCGCCCATCGACAGCCCAGCAATCGCTCGCGACTCGCGGTCCGCATGCACCGAGTACTTCGCCTCAATGAACGGGATAAGGTCGGTGAGCAGGTCCTTCTCAAAGGCGGCAAACGCAGGCGACTGTTTGGGGATCGGGTCGCGCGGGCCCAGGTCCTTCGAGGCGCGGCCATTGGGCATGACGACGATCATGGGTACGGCCTTCTGGTCGGCAATCAGGTTGTCCAGGATGACGTCGGTCGCTCCGCCGCGCAGCCATTCATTCTCGTCGCCGCCGATGCCGTGCAGAAGGTACAGGACGGGGAACTTCTTGTCCCTGGAGTAGCCTGGCGGAGTGTAGACGCGCGCCTTCCGTTTCACGCCGACGGTCGTTGAGTCGTACTCGACGGTCTCCACTTTGCCGTGCGGGATGCCATCGCGGCGCGTGTCGAAGCCGCCAGGCGGCGTGGGGAACTTCTCCTTTTTCTCGTCCTCCATGCCGCTGGCCTGGTGCATGAAGGCTGTCGCCATCAAGCAACCCAGTGCCGTCAACGCCCACGCCTTGCTTCGAGTCATTGTCCACCTCGCCGCCTGCGCCCCGTGAAACCCTGGCCGCTTTTCGAGCGGATCCCAACCTTCATCCCAACTTCGAGATTGCACCGATGCGTACCATGCTAGAGATTCTCGCCGGCTGCTTGGGTGAGAGCAAGGTCGCACCAGTCGGCCGGCAGTTAGTGCAGAACAGCAGATGAGGGACCAGGAGCTGGGAGGGCGAGCCGAGCGGGGAGTACTGCGAAGGTCCTGGCCGGGAACGGCACTGCGATTGCTCGACGAAGCCCGACCTCGGCATGGCAGCGCAGCTGCGCGAACCTACTGACCTTGCTAAATGGCTTGATACTTCTGTACAGTACAGTTTGGGGAGCGTCGACTCCCGTGCTCTGCGTCCTTCAGCGTGGACGCGGGCAACGCTCAATCCGGTCAACGGCAAACGGGAAGGCAACCAGGAGAGAATCCGCCGTGGTCTCGGCGACGCCCGTTGGCTGCTTGAGCAGAGTATGACATCTTGCGCCGCGTAATAGATACATATGAACACTATTATGCTGATTAGCATGATCGCCTTGATGACAATTGAAAGGGCATTCGCGCTGGCTGACTCGCCCCCAGTGCAAGGCCGATCCTCCCCCGCGAAAGAAATGTTGCGCGTCAAGTTCCCGTCGTTTCGATTTGGCTCGGAAATCATCGGGAATTTCGAGCGGAATGGCAGTTTTCAAATGTTGCGCAGCGGGAAGCCAGAAAGGGGATGCCTGAACCTGGCCTGGTACGAGAAGGCACGGCAAACAAGGGCATTGGCAGACAGTCTCGGATATTGCGCGACGGGGTTACAGCTTGACCCCCAGGCCAGGCTCCTGGGGTACGAGCAGACGGTCGGCCTGGTATGACAGTCCGGGCTGGGTCAGGGATTCGGTGAAGTAAAGGGGGCCGATGAGATCGCCTGGGAAGGTTTCGCACTGGATGTTCGGCGTGGCGGCGGCGACGTGGGCCATGGCCGCGGTGGCGACCTCTCGTTCCAGGTTGCTGCCAATGGTGCAAGGGATCCCCGCTGCCTCGGCCAGCCTGGCGATGGCCTGCGTGGGCCGCACTCCGCCGTGCTTGCCCGGGTAGACGCTGAAGACGTCGGCAGCTTCGTGGCGGATCAGGTCGAGAGCATCCTGGGGCGTGAACAGACTCTCGTCGGCCATGATGGGGACGCCGCTCCGTCGGCGTACCGCGGCCATGGCGAGGTGATCGCCGCGGCGGGTCGGCTGCTCGAAGAGGGTGACGCCCAGTCGCTCGAGGTGCGGGGCGATCCACAAGGCCTGGGCCACGGTGTAGCCGCCGTTGGCGTCCACGGACAGCCAGACGTCCGGCCCAACCGCCGTCCGCACCGCTTCGAGCCGAGCAAGGTCCCAGCGGGGATGCTCGTGCCGGCCGATCTTGACCTTGAGGGCCGTCCAGCCCTGCTCGACCATGCTGAACGCCAGGCGGGCGGCGTCGTCCGGGTCACGCGCCCCGATGACGAACTTGAGCCGCACGTCGGCTCGACCTGGCCGCGAGCCGCCGAGCAGCTTGTGGAGCGGCAAACCGAGGGCTTGGCCCTGGAGGTCGAGCAGTGCCATCTCGAGGGCGGCCTTGGCGAAACTGTTGCCGTAAGCAGCCTGGTCCAGGCGTCGGCCGATCCATTCGCTGTCGTGGGGATCGACGCCTATCAGCAAAGGCGCCAGCACTTCCTCGATCAGGATGCGTGCTCCGCCCTGGGTTTCGCCGCTCCAGACGCTGGTCACGCTGGCCTCGCCGAGTCCGACTCGGCCGGCGTCGTCGTGGACCTTGACGAGGAGATAGTTGCCGACGACGTGCCGCCCCAGGGCGCTCACGATCGCACGATCCGGATGGATGGTCCCGAACAGCGGGCAGGTCTCGATGCGCGTGATGAGCATGGTCGGGCCGAGCAGAGAGTGGGTCAGGACCTGGCCAGGTACTCCTTGATGCGGCTGCGAATCTGGTCGCGGACTCGGCGAAAGACGGCGAGGATTTCCTCGGCGCTGCCCGTGGCGGCGGCGGGATCGTCGAAGGGCCAGTGCTCACGGCGGAACTGGCCAGGCAGCGCAGGGCAGGTTTCCTGGGCGTGGCCACAGACGGTGACCAGCAGATCAAGATCCGTCGTGTCCAGTTCGCTGACGTGCTTGCTCCGTAGGCCCTCGGTGGAGACGCCGATCTCCTGGAGCACCTGGAGCGACAAGGGATGGACGCCCTTGGGAGCGGTGCCGGCGCTGCGCACATCCCAGAGTTCGCCGGCCTCGTGGCGCCACAACGCCTCGGCGAGCTGGCTGCGGCACGAGTTGCCCGTGCAGAGGATCAGCACTTTTCGCCTGGGCATGCTAATGAACCTCCGAAGGAGGGGTTTGGGTTACTGCGGAGGAGCGGGCATGTTGGGGCCAGGCGCCGTGGCCTCCGGCCGCTTGCGATCACCAAGGTACTTGAGGTCCACGATGCGCCAGCGTTCGAGTTCGCCGTTGGGCTCGTTGTTTTCCAGCGTGATCTGGCAATCGACGTCGCGCGGCCCAGCCTCGATGGTGGACCGCAGCACGAGCTGCCACTTGTTCCCGTCCTTGCTGGCCTTGAGGACGAGGGGCGGGCGGCCTTTATTGAGCTTCGGGGCGAAGCCCTCGGTGTCGCCCTGGCGGAGCGCCGCGTACAGTTTCTCGAAATCGGCCACGAGTGCGGGAGGTCCTTGCAGACGCTTCATGGCCTCTTCCTTCTTGGCGAAGCCGATCTGGCCGATCCAGAGCGTCATGGCGCGTACGGCTTCACCGCGGGCCTGGGTCAATTCGGCTCCGAAGGGCGTCGTCTCCATGTTCTCTCGGAGCATCTCCGAGCTCATGAGATCCACCCGCCATTCGCGGCGTGGACCGCTGGGTCGATCCACCTGGTCGCTGACCGTGGTGAAGAGAATATCGAGGGCCGCTTCGGGAGTGTGGAGACGGTAGCGATGCTTGAAGTACCAGTTGCCCTGGTCGTAGAAGTATTCAGGCGTGCCGATGCGTTCCCAGGAAATCTCCTTGCCGCCGCGAAGGAGCAGCTCGGCGATCGGCGTGGCCAGGAACAGGTCGTAGGCCGGCCCCGCTGGCGAAGGATAGCGCGCCCGCAGAGCGCGCGGTTCCAGGTCCTCCGCCTTCAGCTCGAACGGACGATTGCCGGGTCGAGCGGTGGCGATGAACGCCAGGCCGTCCTTGCCGTCGCGCACGCACTCCAACCAGCGCTCCAGGAAAGCGGTCGATTCAGCCTGAAGAATGAGGATCATGGTCACCTGCATGGTGATCCAGCTCAGGGCCACGACCAGACTGACGGCCATGCCGAAGCGAGCCAGGCCCGCGCCGGCAAGCGCATTGTCGGATCGCTTGATCCGCAGGAGCGAAACGGCGGAGATCACAAAGCCGAGCAGCGGAATGAAGATGAGCCACTCCGAGCCGAGGAGGTAGATCGTGAGCGACAGTATGCTGATCCCCACGCCGATGACGGCAAGCAGGCTAAGAGGCCGATAGGTATCGGCAGGAGACGGTGCTGGGGGTGCGGCTGGGTTCGCCATCGCTTGTCGTGCTCCAAGAAGCTCCTTCCAGGCCGGCGGAAGGGAACGCCGCGGCTCGCGGCGAGGTCCGCGAGTCCGCCAGTTCTGTCAGCCGAATCGCCCTTCCAGCCGAGGCGGTTCAACGGTCTAGTCGCCCAGCTAATCGCCCAGGCTGTCGGACACGTCGGCAATCATGCCATCGCGCAGGGACTCTGCGTCACGCTCGCGCTCCCTTACTACGCCGCTGGTGTCCAGAAAGATCTTATCCTGCATGATCTCGCGCAGGACGATCTGCATCTTATCATTGGTCTTGATATCCACAAGCGGCCTGGCGCCCGCATTCAGCATCACGATGCGCTTCTGGATCAGCGTCGAGAGCTTGAATCGCCCGCCCACCTTGTTGACGATCGCTTCTTCTTTGAGTTCTTCGAGCACTGCAACCGACCTCCCCATCACCTGGACTACCCGGCCCGCTGGATCATGCTCCCACGGGCTGTCTGTTCTTTATTGCAAATGGCCGTGCCGCTGCCCGCTTCCGCTGCGTCGGTACGCCTGTCTGGCTTAGCCGATGACTTCCGCGAGCAAGCGGTGAAACTGGGCCACGGCAGCCTCAAGGTCGTCGTTGATGAGCTGGTACTCGTACTGCCCAGCCGCCTCCAGCTCTCGAGCGGCTCCAGCCACGCGCCGCTGAATCGACTGCTCGTCCTCCGTTCCCCTGGACCGCAGCCGCCGCTCGTACTCGGCCAGCGAGGATGTCCTCAGAAAGACCAGCACGGCTTCGGGCCGCAACTGCTTGACCTTCATTGCACCCTGAACATCGATCTCCAGGAGCACGCTCGTGCCCTTTTCGAGGTAGGGATCGACCTCGCTCTTGAGGGTGCCATAGCGATGGCCGAACACCTGGGCCCATTCCAGAAACCGATCCGCGGCGATTGCCTGGTCGAACTCCGCCTCGCTGAAGAACCAGTATTCCTTCCCGTTGGTCTCGCCTGGCCGCGGTCGGCGCGTGGTGGCCGAGACCGACAGCCGCAAGGACAACCCGCCCGCCTCCAGGACCCGCCGCACCACCGTGGACTTGCCGCTGCCGCTGGGGCCGGACAGAACGATCAGCTTGCCAGTGCGCGGCCTGGTCATGGTTCAACTCTGGCGTCGCGGCTCCTACTCCACGTTCTGGATCAACTCGCGAATTTTCTCGATCGCCCCCTTGATTTCTACCACCTGCCGGGCGATGTCCACGTCGTTGGCCTTCGAGCCGATCGTGTTCGTCTCGCGGAACATCTCCTGCGTGACGAAATCGAGCTTGCGGCCTGGGCTTTCCGGCTCCTGCATGATCTCGCGGAACTGGGCCACGTGGCTGTCCAGCCGCACGACTTCTTCCGTGATGTCGCTGCGCTCGGCGAAGATCGAGACTTCCTTGATCAGGTCGCTGGCTTCAAGCGAGACGTCCATCTCCGCCAGAAGGTTGCGGAGCCGCTCGTGAAGCTTGCCTCGATACTCCTCGACGACCTTCGGCGCACGTTGCCGGATCGAGCCCAGGCGGCGCTGCACTTCCTCCGCCAGGCGGAGCAGCTCGCTGGCCATCGCCTTGCCTTCCTCGGCCCGCATGGCCTGGAACCGGCTGAGCGCTTCCAGGAGGACCGGCTCCACCATCGCCCAGTCCTCGCTCGGGTCCCGATGGAGCTGGTCAGGCTCCTCCACGACTCCCGGCAAGGCCAGCAGCGACGCGAGGGACAGGTCCCCCGCAAGACCGAGTTCGTGCTGCATGCCGCGAAGCTGCTGGGCATAGGTCCGCAGGGCGACAAAGTTCAGGCGAAAGTCCTGGGCCTGGCTCTGCCGCCGCACGGCCAGTTGCACCTGCACTGTGCCGCGCCGCACGGTCCGACGCACCACCCGCTCGATTTCCGGCTCGAGGAGGTTGTACGGGTCCGCGGCTCGCACGTTGACCTTGAGATAGCGGTTATTGACCGCCCGCAGCTCCACCGCGATGGTCAAGGCATCGCTCTGGAACCGTGCCTCACCGAAACCTGTCATGCTGAGGAGCAAGCTGACCTCACGGGAATGGCCAAGGGGGGCTACTCAGCAGGCTGCCGATTCTCCGGCGGCTGCCCGCCGGGCTGTTGTTCCCTGGGCGGCTGGATCCAGAGGATCTGGACCACGTTCAGCAACACCCAGACGATGGCCACTATCAGCGTCGCGCGGGTGAATGTGTCGCCGGCTCGCGAACCAAAGGGGCTTGAGCCGCCTGCACCGCCGAGCACTCCCGCCAGGCCGCCGCCCCGACCACGCTGGATGAGCACCAGCAGAATCAGCACGACCCCGAGGAGGAAAATCAGCAACATGAAGATAAACGCCCAAATGTCCACGGGCCATTCTCCTTGCAACCAGCGGCCAGAGGTTCCTTCCTTGCGAACTGCTATTCTAGGGGTGCTTCCCCGCCCTGGGAAGACGAGGAAGGACAAGCTCTTGCCTGCGTTCCATCCTACGAACGACGGACGAGCGTCCCTCCGGTTCTCGCCATCATTTCGCCCTGGCGGCGGCATGCACAATGGCGGCGAAATCGTCGGCCGTCAGGCTGGCGCCTCCTACCAGCGCCCCGTCCACGTTCGGTTGCTGGAGCAGGCTGGAGGCGTTGGCGGCGTTGACGCTCCCGCCGTACAGGATCCGCGTTCCCGCCGCTGCCGCGGCCCCAAACTGCCCGTCGAGCCAGCCGCGAATGAACTGATGGACCTTTTCCGCCTGGTCAGGGGTGGCGTTCTGGCCAGTGCCTATGGCCCACACGGGCTCGTAAGCAATCACCACGCGCTGGAACTGCTGCCCTTCGAGCTGCTCCAGGCTTCCGATCAATTGCGTCTCGATGATGGTCTCGGTCTGGTTCGAGCGGCGCTGGTCCAGCGTCTCGCCTACGCAGAGGATGACGTGCAAATGGGCCGAGAGAGCGCCGACCAGCTTGCGGCGGATGAAATCGTCCGATTCGCCCAGCAGGTGGCGGCGCTCGCTGTGTCCAACGATGACCCACTTGCAGCCGCTATCCACCAGCATGGTCGGGCTGACCTCGCCGGTAAACGCGCCCCGGTTGTCGGGGTGGCAGTTCTGCGCGCCCAGCGCGATCTTGCTGCCGGCCAGACGAGCGCCGACAAGGCTGAGATAGGGAAACGGGGGGCAGACCGCGATTTCGACACGGTCTTCCTTGCCGATCTTGTTCACCAGGGCCACGGCAAGGGCATCCGCCGAGGCGGCGGTGGTGTTCATCTTCCAGTTGCCGGCGACGAACGGTTTGCGCATGGGAGCACTCCGAGGGCGGGGTCTTTCGATAAGTTAGTGTACCAATTGCAGGAAGCTCCGCCACCGGCTGAAGGGAATTGCCTGGACGACGCTGCCGGCTTACGCGATGCTCTTGCCCATCACCTCGGCCAGGCGGCGCAGGTCAGCCATCACGGCGGCGTACTGGTTCGGCAAAAGCGCTTGCGGGCCGTCCGACAGCGCTTTCTCGGGGCACGTGTGCACCTCGATGTGGATGCCGTCCGCACCCGCGGCCACGCCGGCGCGGGCCATCGAGGGAATCAGGTCGGGCCGGCCGGTGGCGTGGCTCGGATCGACGATGATGGGCAAATGGCTCTGCCCCTTGACGTTTGGCACCGCGCTCAGGTCCAGCATGTTCCGTGTCGATTCCTCGAAGGACCGGACGCCCCGCTCGCACAGCACCACCGCCTTGTTGCCCTCGGAGAGCACGTACTCGGCCGACATGAGCATGTCCTTGACCGTGGCGCTCATGCCGCGCTTGAGCAGCACCGGCTTCCGCGCCTGGCCGACCTCTTTAAGGAGGTCGAAGTTCTGCATGTTGCGGGCGCCGATCTGGAACATGTCCGCGTAGCGTTCCACCAGGGGCACCTGCCGCGGATCCATCACCTCGGTCACGACCGGCATGCCGTGCTTCTGGCCGACATCGCGGAGGATGCGCAGCCCCTCTTCTCCCAGTCCCTGGAAGCTGTAGGGGCTGGTTCTCGGCTTGAAGGCGCCGCCTCGGAGGATGTTGGCCCCGGCGGCCTTGACGTACCCTGCGATCTGATCCAGGATCTCGAAGCCTTCAACCGCGCAGGGGCCAGCGATCATGGCCAGGTGTCCACGACCTATCTTCACGTGGCCGACCTGCACTTGCGTGTCCTGCTTGCTCATTTCCCGGCTGGCCAGCTTGAACGGCTTGAGCACGGGAATGACCTGCTCCACGCCTGGAATGGCCTGGAGCGGTTCGACTTGCAACTTGGTCTCATCCCCGATCACGCCGATGATGGTCCGCTGTTCGCCCTGGCTGAGGTGGGCCTTCAGCCCAAGCTCGCCGATGCGCCGGAGAATGTGGTCGATCTGGTCCTGACCTGGGTTCGGCTTGAGTACGATGATCATGGCGCAGTCCTTGATGCCCAGAAGCGGACGGCACGGGGTGCGCTCGGCAGCTCGGGCTGGTGCGGGCGTCGCCGCTTACTCAATCACGTCGCTGACGGCGAACGAGCCAAGGACCACAATCTTCTCGCAAGTTTTCTCCAGGGCGTCGAGCGTCTTGCGAATCTTTGGGTCCTCGGGGTGGCCTTCGAAGTCCACAAAGAAGATGTATTCCTGCTTGGCGGATTTGGCAGGGAAAGATTCAATCCACGTCAGATTCACCTTGTTGGTTTTGAAGACGTTCAGGGCGTCTACCAAGGCCCCGGGCTGGTGCGCCACCTGGAACATGATGGCCGTCTTGTCCCGGCCGGAGCGCTCGCCTTCCTGCAGGCCGATGATCGCAAAGCGCGTCTCATTATTCTGCTGGTCTTCGATATCGGGGTACAGGACCTTCAGCCCGTACTTGACCGCCGCCTGTCGGCTGGCCACGGCTGCGGCCCCGGGCTCGCGTTGGGCCAGTTCCGCCGCCACGGCCGTGCTCGCCACCTCGATGAGCTGGGCATGCGGAACGTTCTTGCTCAGCCAGTTCCGACATTGCGACAAAGCCTGAGGCTTGCTGTAGATGCGGCGAATTTCCTGCTGGGAGCAGTTGGCCATCAGATTATGGTGGATTCGCATCCGCAGCTCCGCACAGATCCTGATCTGCGGCAGGCGGATGAACATCTCGAGGGTGTCGGCGATTCGGCCGTCGGTCGAATTGTCCAGCGGGACCACACCGTGATCGGCATGGCCGCGCTGCACTTCCTCAAACACGGCGGCAATGCTGCCGACGCGGAGGAAATCGACTGCGGAGCCGAACCGCTCGATGGCGGCAAGGTGGCTAAAGCTATACTCAGGGCCAAGATACGCCACCTTGAGTACCCGCTGGAGCGCCCGCGAGCCACTCATCAACTCGCGGAAGATGCCCCGTACCGTTTGCGAGTCGAGTGGGCCCTTGTTCGCATTGAGGACGTTCTGCAGGACTTCCTCTTCCCGCGCGGGCGAGAAGACTTCCGCCCCAGCTTCTGTCTTGAGCCGACCGATCTCGGCCGCGCACTGGGCCCGCTCATTGATCAGCTTGAGGATCTGGAGATCCAGCTTGTCGATCTGGGAACGGAGCTGGCGGAGGGTGCCGGCCGACTTGGTGGCTGTGTGGTTGCCGCCGCCTTCAGTTTTGCGCGTCATGGGGTGTCTCGCCTGCGCAGCATGCCCTGGTCAATCTGTACTTTACTGATGAGGGTACTGGGAGTCAACCAAACAGCTTTGACTCCCGCCACTTAGCCACTTTTCGCTGACTGGAGGTCGGCAGGACATCTATACAAGAGGCTATGAACGGTGCTTGTCGACTGCCAATTTGGCAAATCGAGAAAAACGGCCGTTGAGCGCCGACTGTCAATTTGGCATGGAGGTCGCTTCTCCAGCTTGCTCGATCGCCAGTGCGTTTGCCATAACGGGAATATGTGCATGTACTTAGGAAACAACCAAGAAGCTCTAGGCTGTCGGCACATGGGTTGCTTATGCTTTGGTCGGCTCTATAACAAGGCCAGTCAGTCATCGCCGCTCTCGTGAGCCGCAACACATTGACAGCTTTTGCCTTGGGGCGTTCGGCCAGAATGGTGATTGGCTGACGCACGGAGCAGAGGACATAAGACAGCCATTCAACTTCCAGGAGTATCAGGCCATGGCAGAAGAAAAAATCATCGGCATCGACCTCGGCACGACGAACTCCGTCGTCGCCGTCATGGAGGGCAACGAAGTCAAGGTCATCGCCAACCAGGAGGGCAACCGTCTGACCCCCAGCGTCGTCGCCTTCACGGACAAGGGCGACGTCCTTGTGGGCGACCCCGCCAAGCGACAGGC